>Ga0157369_10009769_pt1 | contig 10974 bp, 11 predicted proteins | sample C25metaG_FD_113461 | JGI IMG/M metagenome (GOLD analysis project Ga0157369, IMG submission 113461) | Corn rhizosphere microbial communities from Kellogg Biological Station, Michigan, USA - C2-5 metaG | ecosystem: Host-associated > Plants > Roots > Rhizosphere > Soil | place: USA: Michigan... | reverse complement strand
TTATAGCTTGACGGTCGATAGTGATCAAATTACGTTATGCGTAACTGGATTACGATAAAAACAACTTCCGCTCAGAGGACGATCCATGAACCTCGAATACCTGTCGGGCTTCGGCAATGAATTCGCCAGCGAAGCCCTACCCGGCGCACTGCCCGTCGGCCAGAATTCCCCGCAAAAAGCGCCCTATGGGCTGTACACCGAACTGTTTTCCGGCACGGCCTTCACCATGGTGCGCAGTGAAGCCCGCCGCACTTGGCTGTACCGCATCCAGCCATCGGCCAATCACCCGGCGTTCAGCAAACTTGAACGGCAGTTGGCCGGTGGGCCGTTGGGGGCAGTGACGCCCAACCGCTTACGCTGGAACCCGCTGGATATTCCGAGCGAGCCGACGGACTTTATCGATGGCCTCGTGGGAATGGTCGCCAATTCCGGGTCGGAAAAACCCTCGGGCATCAGCGTCTATAACTACCGCGCCAATCGCTCGATGGAGCGCGTGTTCTTCAACGCCGACGGCGAATTATTGATCGTGCCGGAACAGGGCCGCCTGCGCATCGCCACCGAGCTTGGCGTGCTGGACGTCGAACCGCTGGAAATCGTCGTGCTGCCGCGCGGCCTCAAATTCCGCGTTGAGCTGCTGGACGCCCAGGCGCGTGGCTACGTCGCCGAGAACCACGGCGCCCCGCTGCGCCTGCCGGACCTGGGGCCCATCGGCAGCAATGGCCTGGCCAACCCGCGCGATTTCCTGACGCCGGTGGCCCACTACGAAGACCTCAAGCAACCCACCACACTGGTACAGAAGTTCCTCGGCGAACTCTGGGCCTGTGAGCTGGACCATTCCCCGCTCAACGTGGTCGCCTGGCATGGCAATAACGTGCCATACAAATACGACTTGCGCCGCTTCAACACCCTCGGCACCGTGAGCTTCGACCACCCGGACCCATCGATTTTTACCGTATTGACCTCGCCCACCAGCACCCATGGCCTGGCCAACCTCGACTTCGTGATCTTCCCGCCGCGCTGGATGGTGGCCGAGAACACCTTCCGTCCGCCGTGGTTCCACCGCAACCTGATGAACGAATACATGGGCCTGATCCAGGGCGCCTACGACGCCAAGGCCGAAGGCTTCCTGCCCGGCGGTGCGTCCTTGCACAGCTGCATGAGCGCCCACGGCCCGGACGGCGAAACCTGCACCAAGGCGATCAATGTGGACCTGGCGCCGCACAAGATCGATAACACCATGGCCTTCATGTTCGAGACCAGCCAAGTGCTGCGTCCGACCCAGTTCGCCCTGGACTGCCCGCAACTGCAACCGTCTTATGACGCGTGCTGGGCCTCGTTGCCCGCCACCTTCAACCCGAACCGGAGATAACCCATGACGCAGCCGACACCTACCCGCAGCTGGGTGGCCTCCGCCAATGGTCACAGCGATTTTCCCCTGCAAAACCTGCCGCTGGGCGTGTTCAGTATCAACGGCTCTGCACCGCGCGCTGGCGTGGCGATTGGCGACTCGATCCTGGACCTGCACGCCGCCATCGATGAGTTCGACGGTGAAGCCCGTCGCGCCGTCGACGCGACAGCCGGTGGCCAGCTGAACGCCTTTTTCGAACTGGGCCGAGGCCCGCGCGTGGCCCTGCGCGAGCGCCTGCTGGAACTGTTGACCGAAGGCAGCACACTGCAGACGCGTGAAGCGCAAGTGCTGCACCGCGCTGCTGATTGCCAGATGCACCTGCCGGCGCGGATCAATGACTACACCGACTTCTATGTCGGTATCGAACATGCGCAAAACGTCGGCAAATTGTTCCGCCCTGATAACCCTCTGCTGCCGAACTACAAGTACGTGCCGATCGGGTATCACGGTCGTGCCTCGACCATCCGCACCTCGGGCACCGACGTGCGCCGCCCCAAGGGCCAGACCTTGCCCGCCGGCCAGACCGAACCGACCTTCGGCCCATGCGCACGCCTGGACTACGAACTGGAGCTGGGCGTGTGGATCGGCCAGGGCAATGCGATGGGCGATTCGATTGCCATTGGCGACGCGGCGGAGCATATCGCCGGTTTCTGCCTGCTCAATGACTGGTCGGCGCGGGATATCCAGGCCTGGGAATACCAGCCGTTGGGGCCGTTCCTGTCGAAGAGCTTCATCACCACCATTTCACCGTGGGTGGTGACGGCCGAGGCGCTTGAGCCGTTCCGCGCAGCGCAACCGGCGCGGCCTGAGGGCGACCCGCAGCCGCTGTCATACTTGCTGGACAAACGTGACCAGGCCGCTGGCGCCCTGGACATCGAATTGGAAGTGCTGCTCACCACCGCCGCCATGCGCGAGCAGAACCTGCCGGCTCATCGCCTGGCCCTGAGCAACAGCCTGTATATGTACTGGACCGTCGCGCAATTGGTGGCCCACCACAGTGTCAACGGCTGCCAGTTGCAGGCCGGTGACCTGTTTGGTACGGGCACCTTGTCGGGCCCGCAAGCCGGTCAGTTCGGCAGCCTGTTGGAAATGACCGAGGGCGGTAAAAAGCCTGTCGAGTTACCGTCTGGCGAAGTGCGCAAGTTCCTCGAGGACGGCGACGAAATCATCCTGCGCGCCCGCTGCAGCCGCGAAGGGTTTGCGTCCATCGGCTTCGGCGAGTGCCGTGGCACCGTGGTCGCAGCGCGCTAGGAGGGCAGGGTGATGGAACTCTATACCTACTACCGTTCCACCGCTTCATACCGGGTGCGCATTGCCCTGGCGCTCAAGGGCCTGGATTTCTCCGCCGTGCCGGTCAACCTGTTGGTGCCGGCGGGCGGTGCGAATCGCCAGCCCGAGTACCTGGCGATCAACCCGCAAGGCCGCGTGCCGGCCTTGCGCACCGATGAGGGGGAGTTGTTGATCCAGTCGCTGGCGATCATCGAGTACCTGGAGGAACGTTATCCACAGGTGCCGTTGCTCTCTAACGACCTGGTGGCCCGTGCGCATGCGCGTGCGGTGGCGGCGATCATCGGCTGCGATGTCCACCCGCTGCACAACTCCAGCACCCAGAACCTGCTGCGCCAGTGGGGGCATGACGAGGCGCAACTGCTGGAGTGGATTGGCCATTGGATCAGCCAGGGGTTGGGGGCAGTGGAGCAGTTGATTGGCGATCAGGGGTATTGCTTCGGCGATACGCCGGGGCTGGCTGATGCGTTCCTGATTCCGCAGTTGTATGCGGCTGAGCGCTTCAAGGTGTCGTTGGCGGCGTACCCGCGTATTGGGCGGGTGGCGGCGTTGGCGGCGCAGCATCCGGCATTTATCCAGGCACATCCCGCCAACCAACCCGACACCCCATAGCCCGACAACGTTGTGCTTGACCCTAAAAATAAAAACAAAGGTACCTTGCGATGCACAATCAGATTGCCAGCTTCCGCGCGGCACTCGACGCCCGTCCGGTGTCGCGCTATCAGTGGTTGATTCTCCTGTTGCTGGCGCTGTTGCTGGTGACCGATGGCTACGACGCGCAAGTGCTGGGCTATGTGGTGCCGGCGCTGGCCAAGGACTGGGGGCTGGAAAAAGCGGCGTTCGGTCCGGTGTTCAGCGCCAACCTGCTCGGGCTCACGCTGGGCTCGCTGCTGGTGACACCCTTGGCCGATCGCTTTGGCGTGCGGCGTATCCTGCTCGGCTGCGTGCTGATCTACGCCAGCCTCACGGTGCTGATGGTGTTCGCCAACTCGCTGACCACCTTGATGGCCGCCAGGTTTATCTGCGGTATCGGCATGGGGGGCGCCATGCCGAGTGCCATGGCGTTGATGTCGGAATACTCCCCACCACGCTTGCGCACCTTGATGGTGACCCTGGCGGCCTGTGGTTTCTCGTTTGGCGGGGCGGCGGGTGGGTTTGTGGCGGCGGGGTTTATCGAAGGCTTCGGGTGGCAGGCCGTGTTTCTGGCCGGTGGCGTGACGCCGCTGCTGTTGTTTCCGTTTCTGGTGTGGCTGCTGCCGGAGTCGCTACCGCGCTTGCTGCGTGATGCACCGCCTTATGCGCGGCTGCAGAAAGTCACATCACGCATGCTGCCGGACTGGCAACCGCCGCGGGCGAGCGAGGCGCAAACCCAGGAGGAGCAAGGCAGCAAACTGACCGTGGTGGAGTTGTTCCGCAACGGCTATGCACGCCCGACGTTGCTGATCTGGGCGACCTTCTTTGTCAGCCTGATCTTGCTGTACTTCATGATCAGCTGGTTGCCATCGTTGCTGCTGGAAAGTGGCTTGGCGCTGAAAGAAGCCAACCTGGTGACTTCGATGTTCCTGTTTGCCGGCACCCTGGGTGCCATCGGCATGGCCTGGTTCGCCGACCGCTTGAAAAGCAAAGTGCGATTGCTTTCCGGCGTGCTGGCAGCCGCTGCGGTGTGCACCATCCTGCTCGGCCTGAACCATGACAATCCGCGCTACCTGGTGGCCTGTGTGTTTGCGGCCGGGTTTTGCATCATCGGGGGCCAACTGACCCTCAATGCCTTTGCCAGCAACTTCTACCCGGCGCACGTGCGCGCCACGGGTACGGGCTGGGCGTTGGGCGTGGGTCGGTTTGGCTCAATCCTGGGACCACTGTTTGGCAGCATGCTGCTGGCGATGCATATCCCGGTGGAGCAGATTTTCTTTTTCTGCGCGATTCCGGCGGTGATGGCGGCGTTGTTGATTATCCAAGTGCGTTCGCCCGGGGTTGAGGCGCCGAAGAGCCCGCTGCCCGGCGATGTGCTCAGGGTGCCGGCGAAGCACTGATTCATCGCAGGAATAATGGTTTGCTCAATGCACCACTGTATTGGGCGGCAGATGCCCCAGCCGCTCGGTCAGGCGCAGGCGCTGGATCGGGTCTTCGCTGAGCATCAGCGCGTGTTCCAGGTCATAACGCTCGGCGTTGGGGCAGTCCAGCCGCTGGTACAGGCTGGCCCGCGCCAGGTAATCGGCGGCGCTGGCATTGCCCAGTTCCAGCACGCGCTCGGCGTCTACCAGGGCCGCGAGCGGCACATCGTTGGAAAGATGCAATTGGCGCAGGTTGCGTGACAGCCGTTGCAGGATCGAGCGCGGGTCGGCGGTGTGCAGGTGGTCGGCCTGCAATTTGAGGTTAGGGCCGTACTGGCGTTGCAGCAGGTCGCGGCAGTCATTGGGGTACAGGCGCCGGCCGCCGCACGGGTCGAGCAGGTGGTCGGCGCCGGGCACGCGCAGCAGGAAGTGGCCGGGGAAGTTCACGCCAACCAAGGGAATATCCAGGCGACGCGCCAGCTCAAGGGCGATCAGCCCCATCGCCAAGGGTTGCCCGCGCTTGCGCTGCAACACCTTGTCCAACAGGGCAGCAGCAGGACGCAGCGGGGTGAATTCGTCCTGCGCAAACCCCAGGTCATTCATACGCCGCAACAGCGGCTGGCCCAGCTCATCGGCAGGCAGCAGGGGCATACCTTGGCTCACCTGCTGTTGCAGCAACGCCAACTCCTGCAGGATCACCAGCGGCTGCACGGCCGGGTCGTGCTCGGCGGCTATCCACAGCGCGGCTTCAAACAGCGCAGGGGGCGAGCGTTCCAGGCAGGCGAAAAAGGCTTTGCGGGGATTCATTGCATTCTCCGGCGGATGCCCCCGTTTTAGCCTTGCTGGGAATTTTCGTCCAGTGGCTTAGGAAATATCCTGCGTGCTTATGTCGCAAGCCCTCCTAAAACGGCCGTCTTATTCCAGCGTGGTCCGGCAGTTTTTTACCGCAAGCCTATACTTGGCCCACTACCAGAAGTGATTCGGGAGCTTGACGATGTTTGCTCTCATGCACAGCACCCGCCTTGAATCGCTGCACCTGAGCGTCGACCCGGTCACCGGGCTGAAGGCGGTCATCGCCATCCATAACAGCCGCCTGGGCCCCGCGCTCGGCGGCTGTCGCTATCTCTCCTACCCCGACGACGAAAGCGCCGTGGCCGATGCCGCGCGCCTGGCCCAAGGCATGAGCTACAAGGCCGCGTTGGCAGGCTTGCCGGTGGGCGGTGGCACCGCCGTGATCCTGCGGCCGGCCCATGTGGAAAACCGCGCGGCGCTGTTCGAGGCCTTTGGCCGTTGCGTCGAGCAACTCGACGGTCGCTACATCACCGCCACCGACAGCGGCACCTCGGTGGCCGACATGGACTGCATCGCCCAGCACACCCGTTTTGTCACCAGCACCACCGCCGCCGGCGACCCGTCTCCACATGCCGCCATGGGCGTATTCGCCGGTATCCGCACCACGGCCATGGCACGCCTGGGCAGCGATAACCTCGAAGGCCTGCGCGTGGCGATCCAGGGCCTGGGCAATGTCGGTTATGCCTTGGCCGAACAACTGCACGCTGCCGGGGCCGAACTGCTGGTCAGCGACATCGACCACGGCAAGGTGCAACTGGCCATGGAACAACTGGGCGCCCATCCCATCGCCAATGACGCCTTGCTCAGTACCCCCTGCGACATCCTCGCGCCCTGCGGCCTCGGCGCCGTACTCAACCGCCAGAGCGTCGGCCAACTGCGCTGTGCCGCCGTCGCCGGTTCCGCCAGCGCGCAATTGACCAACCTGCAAGTGGCCGACCAACTGGAAGGGCGCGGCATCCTCTACGCCCCGGACTATGTGATCAACTCCGGCGGGCTGATCTACGTCGCACTCCAGCACAGCGGGGCGGATCTGCCGACCATCACTGCGCACCTGTCCAACATCGGCAAACGCCTCACGGAAATCTTTGCCCACGCCCAGGCAGAAAAACGCTCACCCGCGCGGGTGGCGGATGAGCTGGCGGAGCGATTGCTGTACCGCTGACGCAAGTCAGAGCGAATACTTTTCGCGCACAAGTGGGCCGACACCCAGGCGATCAAGAATGTGCATCGGGCACAGGATCGTGACGCGGACAGTTCCCGGCAACCGGCTTATTTCAATCGAGCCGTTAAGCGTTGCCCGGTTGCGTACCTCATCCATAGAAAGGCCGGTGACCGCTGCCGCGCGTTCCAAGCCGTTTTCCGTCGCAAGGTTGAGGTCGGCTCCGCTGCCGATAAAGGTAATGGGCCCGTTGTCTTCGATTTCGACCTGCCCCCAGCGCTCGCCCAGTGCCTTGACTTGCAGCCGTTGCTCGGCGGTCATGGGGCGCGCCATGGGCGGCAGATCATCAAGGTTTTGCAGCAGGATCGGGCCGTCGAGGGTCAACCCCTTGATCACGTGGGCGGTGAGTTCGGTTTCCCCCGACACATCGGTGGCATGCCCGGCAATTTCACCATTGCCTTGCTGGGCATGCATATCTCCCATGTACACACCGGCGCCGGGGACTCTTACCGGACAAATCAGGACGCAACCTTCGCGTACCGAGTTGGTGTCCATGTGCCCGTCGGTTTTTGCCGCATGCAGTTGTTCGTGTGTCATGCCGTAGCGGTGAGGGGCGCCGACCAGGTATTGCCCGAAGTCGGCGCAGTTGTGGGAATCCGGCAAATCCCGTGAAGGCGTAGTACCGATATTGCCCAGGAACGGCCGCATATGAGCCGCAAGGCCAGGGATGTCGGCGCGGGCCAGGGACAGAATGGAGTGCTGGGCGGACAGTTCCGGCAACGCCGCCATCTGCGGTGCCTGGCCGGCAAGGCGGTCGGCCACGGCCTGGTTCACGGTCAGGCTCACTTGGTGCTCGGCATCGAACACGATGACGTAGCCATGGCTGAAACGAAACGCGCTGACCTCTGCATCGCAGGCATTGCAGCGGATAGCCTCTGCGCCGATGCCTTCGACATGGCTGGCGGGATGCTCTTGCCCGCAATTGGAGCAGAATTTGGCGACAAAGGGGTCGCCGTGATAGCGCCCTTCAACAAAGCGCATGACGCCTGAGGAGGTGGCGTGGGACGTCACGCGCATGCGTATGATCTTTAGGGCCACAGCGTCACCGACCTCGGCGCCGGCGATGAATACGGGTTGAGTCACCTCATGCCCCCCCTCAAACGCGGGCGTGATCATCGGGCCCCAGCAACCCGGCGGGGTTCCTGTGATGAGCGTGCCGCCGTCAGCCAGCGGGCCGAGCATTTTCTGGCTGGGGCCGATGAGCCCGTTGGTGTAGGTGTTGACGATCAGGCGATCAACCGGTGCTGGGTTGTGCATTTTTTATTCTCCGGGTCCTATGTGATTGAACCTTCACCTTTGGTCGCGGCATGTTGATCATGGAAGGTTCAGGCAGGCCCAGTAGACAAGTGTTTTGTATCCCGAATATGTCGCGCGGGGGCGCTAATACACAGTGGTACATAACGACGGGAGAGGAAGGTTTGTAACCGTAAAAATCCTGGTAGGGTTCTGAGGGCGGGCGCTTTGAGGTGCTTGCCAGCTATTGTTTTCCTACTTGCCGCGGAGAGTTTTCATGTCCAATCAAGCAACAGCGCAGTCCGTAACGTTCAAGCGTCCAGACGGTGCCGAGGTCAATGGCTACCTGGCCAGCCCTGCTGTACTGGACGGGGCGCCGGCCATCGTATTGATTCAGGAGTGGTGGGGGCTTAACGAGCAGATCAAGGGCGTGGCCATTCGCCTGGCCGAGTGCGGTTACCGGGTATTGGTACCGGACCTTTATCGCGGCGCTTCCACAGTGGAAGAGGAAGAAGCCCACCACCTGATGGATAGCCTGGATTTCAGTGATGCGGTGTCCCAGGACATAAAAGGCGCGGTGCGCTACCTGCAGGCCGACTCGAGGAAAGTCGGCGTGACTGGCTACTGCATGGGCGGGGCATTGACGCTGTTGGCGCTCAATGCCATTCCGGAACTGGCCGCGGGTGTGGTCTGGTATGGCTTCCCGCCGCTTGAATACCTGGATGCGGCAAAAATCAAAGCACCGCTGATTGGCCATTGGGGCACGCAGGATGCTTTTTTCAACATTGAAACCGTCGCGGAGCTGGAATCAACGCTGCATGCGGCAGGCGTAGACGCCACGTTTTACCGCTACCTGGCGCGTCATGCCTTTGCCAACGAGACGGCGATCGGCCATGGCCGCATACCCGACACACAATACGATGCCGCATGGTCGCAACTGGCGTGGGACCGCACGTTGACCTTCTTCGGCAAAACCTTGTGGCAGGCATAAGGTGTAAATAGCTTTCGGTAAAGCGATGAGTAGCCCGGCTGCCGGAACCTGATGATTCAACGCGAATCAACGGAGGCGGGCCGGCCTCCTTACTCTGCCTCTGGCTGCCCGATCTCAGCCAGGGCGCTGGCGTTGTTCTTGAACGCTGCTGCAAAGGCGGCGCGGTTCTTGGCCATGAAAATACCGGCGTCTTCTGCCTGCTTTTCAGTCAAGCCTTCCACGTTTTTCAACAGGACATCCATCAGAGACTCTGCCAGCTCAAGCATCTGGTCGTGTGCGTCGGCTAGTTTGCGATCCACGAATGTAGTCTCCAAGTCGCGGGTACTGCGATACAGGGTTTCAACAGCCATTTTTTGGCCTCGTCATCAGGGTGCAGTAGTGAAGGGGAGTAGCCCTTGTGTTCGGGTGCTGCTATTACTGTATTTATATACAGCTAAAAGAGTAAGCCAAACCACGGGGGTTTGGGTAGCAGTTTTTTAATGTAGTTGGGAAATGGGGGTTTGCTACAACGGAAATTTCTGACAACTTGCCGGGGTTGCGCTGGAATTGTCCAGTGGCTTACCTTCCTCGGGCGCTGCATTTGCGGCGAGTGGGCTTGGCGGCCCAACAAGGAAGCGCAACAACCCCCCCATGAGATTGCAGACGTTTTTGCATTTGCATTCTTGTGTTATGGCGGGTTGCGCATGGACCCTTCGGGGTGCCGGGTCGTTCCTTACCGGTCCGCCAACCTTGTGCAATCCGTCACCCAACCTGCTTGGCGGCAGACGGTGATGGTTTCTTTAATAAGGAACTAGGCCAATGAAGAAAATCACTCCCAACCCTCCGTCGAACGACTCGACGCTATTCTGCGTTTCACCCGAAGCTGACACAGAAACCTTACTGGCCAACGCCAGCGAAACCCTATGCAGTGCCCGTGAAATGGCCGACACGCTGGCATTCGACCTTGACGGTTCGCAGCGGAGTCTAGTGTTAGCCATTCACCAATTGGTTGAGATGGGCTGCCTGTTAGTCGACCGAGCGTTAGAGAAAGTCGCACCAGTGTGATGCGTGGTCCTCTGACCGCTCCCGCAATTTCGGGGGCGGTCAAAACATGATCCCAATAGCTTCGATTTTTCCTGTTACTCACTTCATCGCTCAAAGCACGACAGCAGAAACGCGACCGACTAGACTTCCTCTTCATCAACAACGGAGGCTTTTATGGACACTTCTTTTTCCTCTGGTATCCACGCAGATACCGAGGAGCAGGCCGATAGCTACGACCGCTGGTTTCGCGCCAAGGTACAAGCTGCTCTTGATGACACCAGCCCCGGCATTCCTCATGACGAGGTGATGGCCGAGATGCAAGCGCTGATTGAGTCCAAACTCAAGAAAGGCAATGCTGATTGAGTGGGTGCCCGCAGCGCGGGTGGAACTTCGGCAAATTATTGAATACCTCAGTCATCGCAATCCTGTCGCAGCTCTCGAGATAAAGCGTTCAATCGAAGCTTCGGTTTTGGCTCTCTCCCGCAGACCCCACCTTTACCGTCCTGGCAGAATCCTTGGTACGCGAGAGATGGTCGTACATCCGAATTATCTGGTCGTGTACAAAGTGACAGACAATATTCGGGTTCTCTCTGTTTTACACGCACGCCAGCGATATCCCTGATCGACTCGCCTTTTCGATGCGCAAAGTATTCACTTTGCTCATTCTTACACGTGCCTCATGTCACGCCGCCACCATCTTATACCTGCCTCTGGCCTTTTTTCTGCATGCAGAACAACCGTCACGTCCAACCCGCATTATCCGGTCGAGTCGACCTAAGGAAGCATCATCGTGAAGATCAATTGGGCCGAAAGGCTGCGCCAGAACGTACACGGGCTGGCCGAGTCCCTGGGCAATCTGTTCGTCGAGTCGTTCCACTACCTGGCGCTGTTCGCCATTGGTGCGGTG
>Ga0157369_10009767_pt1 | contig 10975 bp, 11 predicted proteins | sample C25metaG_FD_113461 | JGI IMG/M metagenome (GOLD analysis project Ga0157369, IMG submission 113461) | Corn rhizosphere microbial communities from Kellogg Biological Station, Michigan, USA - C2-5 metaG | ecosystem: Host-associated > Plants > Roots > Rhizosphere > Soil | place: USA: Michigan... | reverse complement strand
GTCCCACCCGGACGGCCCGACGCGATCGCCGCCGTGATCCGGGACGCGCACGCCGGCAAGCTGCCGCTCGACGAGCTGGGTAAGCGCGGGCGCGAGTGGGTGGTCGCCGAGTCCGACGTGCGCGTCGCGATCGAGCGCTATCGCAACCTGCTGCGCGAGGTGCGCGCTGCTCGCGGTTGAAATCGTCTTCTGGGTCGCGCTCGCGGGCCTCGTCTGGACGCACGCGCTGTATCCGCTGGTCGCCGTGCTCCTGGCGAGAGCAATGCCCCGCCGCGTGCGGGCGGGAGACATCGAGCCGTCGGTGGCCGTCATCGTCACCGCGTACAACGAAGAGGCCTCCGTCGCACGTCGCATCGAGAACCTGCTCGCTCTCGACTATCCCCGCGACAAGCTGCAGATCGTCATCACCGACGACGCGTCGACCGATCGCACGGCGGCGATCGCGCTCGAGTTCTCCGAGGTGATCGTCGTGTCGAACCCGAAGGGCGGCAAGGTCGCCGCACAGGACCGCGCGGTGCGGCAAAGCGACAGCGACATCGTCGCCTTCACCGACGCGAACGCGACCTGGGCCTCCGACGCTTTGCGCAAGCTCGTGCGCCCGTTTGCAGATCCCGACGTCGCATACGTCACCGGGCGGCTCAACGTCCTCGCACCCGACGGCTCGAACCGCGAAGGTGTCTACTGGCGTTACGAGATGGTGGTGCGCGACGCGGAGTCGCGTCTCGGCTCGGTCACCGGCGGCAACGGCTCGATCTACGCGGTGCGCCGCTCCGACTACGCGGAGGTCGACTCGCGCTTCGGGCACGACCTGTCGCTGCCGTACCTCATGGTTCAGCGCGGCCGGCGGGCGGTCTTCGAGCCGACTGCAAATGCATACGAGAAGCCGACGCCGACGAACGAGGCCGAGTACGGACGCAAGGTGCGCATGTTTGAGCACTGCTGGTTGATCGTGCTGCGCGGGAAGATGCTGCGACGGCTCGGGCCCGTGTATCTGGTCGAGATCGTGTCGCACCGTCTGCTTCGCTATGCGTCGGGACTGCTGCACGTCGCGCTGCTCGCGACATCGCTCGCGCTCGTCACCCACGGCTGGTTCTACGATGCGGTGCTCGCCGCACAGCTCGCGCTGTTCGTCGCCGCGCTTGTCGGCATCGGCATCGCGCGCTACTACGTGCTCGTCTCGTGGGCGACCGTCGTCGCACTGGTCAACTACCTGCGGCGTGGCGTTCCGGCGACGTGGGAGCCGATCCGTGAATAGAGCGCTCGACCTCGCCATCGCCGGCGCGGCGCTCGTCGTTTCGAGCCCGCTGCTCGCGCTGGGCGCGTTGGCAGTGAAGCTGCAGGACGGCGGGCCGGTGCTCTATCGGCAGATGCGCGTCGGCAAGGACGGCGCCGACTTCGAGCTGCTGAAGCTGCGCACGATGGTCGTCGGGGCCGAGAGACAGGGCGCAGGCTACGCCGTCGAACGGGGCGACTCGCGCATCACGTCTGCCGGCCGCGCGCTGCGACGGCTTTCACTCGACGAGCTGCCGCAGTTGTGGAACGTCGTGCGCGGAGACATGTCGATCATCGGCCCGCGGCCGACGCTTCGCTACCAGGTCGAGCAGTACGACGCGCGGCAGCGCCGCCGGCTCGAAGTGCGGCCCGGCATCACCGGTTGGGCGCAGATCCACGGGCGCGCGACGCTGCCGTGGGAGGAGCGCATCGAATACGACCTCTGGTACGTCGACCACCACAGCCCGAAGACCGACCTCTTGATCCTCCTGCGCACGCCGCTCGCCCTGCTCGGCGGCCACTACAAGGGAACCACCGGAGGCTGGCGCTAACCTCCCGCCCAGTGACGGCCGTCCTCTTCACGTGCGCGGGTCAGCGCGTCGACATCGTCACGGCGTTTCGCCGTGCGGGCGCGACCGCCGTCGCAGCCGACGTCAGCGAGCTCGCGCCTGCGCTGTACCACGCCGACCATCGCGCGCTCGTGCCGGCGGTCACCGAACCGACCTACGTCGACGCGCTCGCCGAGCTGGTCGCCGTGCACAACATCCAGCTGATCGTGCCGCTCACCGATCTCGACCACTTGGTGCTTGCGACGTCGCGCGACCGGCTTGCACCCGCGGTCGTGCTCGTCCCGGAGCCGCCGACGATCGAGCGCTGCGAGGACAAGTACCTCGCACACTGTTTTTTCGAGTCAGTGGGCATCGGCTCGCCCGCGACCTGGCTGCCCGACGAGTTGCCCGACGACATCGCGTATCCCGTGCTCGTGAAGGCGCGCAAGGGTTTCGGCTCACGTCATATCTATCGCGCGCACGACCGCGAAGAGCTCGACCTCTTCCTTCGCTACACGACCGTCCCCTCGATGGTGCAGGCGGTGTGCGCGGGCGTGGAGTTCTCGATCGACGTGTTCTGCGACCTCGAAGGGCGCTGTCTCAACGCGATCCCGCGGACGATGATCGAGTCGAAGGGCGGCGAGTCGATCAAGGGCATGACGATCAAGGACGCGGAGTTGATCGAGTATGGCTGCCGCGTCTCGGAAACGCTTGGCATCGTCGGCCCGGCGAACGTCCAGTGCTTCCGCGAGCCGGACGGCGCGCTCGTCGTCACCGATGTGAACCCGCGTTTCGGCGGCGGTTTCCCGCTGCCGACCGCGGCGGGGTCGGGCTACCCGGAGCTGGCGCTCGCGCTCGCGAACGGCGAGCGCCCCGAGCCTCGGCTCGGCGATTTCCGCGAGGGCGTCGTCATGACGCGGTTCTTCTCGGAGGTCATGCTCTCGGACGCCGGAGGCGTCCTCGAGCCGTTCGAGGAGCGGCCGGCCGAACACTCATGACGAGTGTCGGCTAGCCTCAGCACGGCATGACGGCCCCCCAGGACCCCGGCGCCGAGCGCGAAGTCGACCTCGCCCGCTGGCGCCGTGCGCTCGCGGCCCTCTGGTGGCTGCCGGTCGCCGGGCTGGTCGTGGGCGCGATCATTGGCGTTCTCTACTCGTTCCGCGGCGGCTCTACCTATAAGGCGTCGGCGCTGATCTCGCTCGGCCAGCCGGTGTCGCCCGGCGGCGCGCTCGTGAACGGCTTCGGCACGAACCCGCGCGCGGTGTCGCAGATCACGGGCTCGGCGGCGGCGCAGGAGCAAGCCGCGAACCGCGCCGACATGCGGCCGTCCGCACTGCGCGGAAACGTCTCGATCGCGCAGGTCGGCACCGCGACGGGGGCCGGAGCGGTGCGTGCAGCAGCGCTCATCTCCCTCACCGTCCAGGGCACGCATCCGAAGCAGGTCGCGAACGCGGCGAACGCGCTCGCCAACATCGTCGTCACGCAGACGACCGCGCCCTATGTCGGGACGAAGATCCGCACGTTCAACAAGACCTTGAAGAGCGTCAACGCGCAGATCCTCGCCGTGAACCACCTGCTGGCGGCGGCAACTGCGGCCGAGAAGGCTGCGAAGAGCCTCGACCCGCTGCAGCAGCTCGTGATCGTCAGCCAGGAGGACAACGCGGAGACGCGTCTCGGCAACCTGATCGCGCAGCAGGAAGCGCTGCAGCAGCAGCTGGCGTTCGCGTTGCAGGTCGAAAGCGCAAAGGTCGTCGAGCAGGCGGCAGCCGTGAAGTCGACCGCACGGTCGAAGAGCACGTCGCTCGTCGTCGGCGCGATCATCGGCCTGATCATCGGGGCGATCCTCGCGATCGTCGGCGACGGCCGCGGCTGGCGATTCACTAGGGCGTAGGCCGCCTAAATGCTCGAGGGCAAACGCGTCGCGGTCGTCGTTCCCGCGCACGACGAGCAGGAGCTCATCGTCTCGACGCTGCAGGGGATCCCCGGTTTCGTCGACCGCGTCTACGTGGTCGACGACGCGTCGAGCGACGAGACGTCCGAGCGTGCGCTGTCGTTCGAAGATCCGCGTGTCGAGGTCGTGCGCCACGAGCGCAACCGCGGCGTGGGCGCTGCCATCGTCACCGGCTACACGCGCGCGCTCGCCGACCGCATCGACGCGGTGGCGGTCATGGCCGGCGACAACCAGATGGATCCCGACGAGCTCGAAGGCCTGGCGCTGCCGGTCGTGCGCGGCGAGCTCGACTACGCGAAGGCGAATCGTCTCTTCACCGGCAGCGCGTGGCAGCTGATCCCGCGCAGCCGGTATCTCGGCAATGCGGTGCTCAGCCTGATGACGAAGATCGCGTCGGGCTACTGGCACGTTGCCGACTCGCAGGCCGGCTACACCGTGATCTCGCTGCGCATGCTGCAGCTGCTCGATCTCAACCGCGTGTACACCTCGTACGGCTTCCCCAACGACATGCTCGTGCACCTGAACGTGTGGAGCGCGCGCGTGCGCGACTTCCCGTCGCGGCCCATCTACAACGTCGGCGAGCGCTCCGGGATCAGGATCCGCCGCGTCGTGCCGCGCATCTCGTGGCTGCTCTTCAAGGGATTCTTCTGGCGGCTGCGTGAGAAGTACGTGATCCGCGACTTCCACCCACTCGTCTTCTTCTACGCGCTCGGGTTCCTGATGACGCTCGTCGGGCTCGGGCTCGGCATCGCCGAGGTCGCGTTGCGGATCGCCGGCAACAGCATCACCCCGGCGACGATCGTCCTCGTCGCGCTGCTGCTGATCTCGGGCAGCCAGTTCACCCTGTTCGCGATGTGGTTCGACATGGAGTCGAACAAGGATCTGCGTTAGGGCTTGGTAAGGAACCAAAGGGTTTCGAGCACTTCCGAAGTACGATCGTCTCGTGCCTACTTCGGTTGTCACCGGCGGCGCCGGGTTCCTCGGGTCTCACCTCTGCGACTACCTGCTCGAGCAGGGGCATCGCGTCATCTGCGTCGACAACCTCGAGACCGGGTCGCTCGAGAACATCGCGCACCAGCGCGACGACGCGTTCACGTTCCAATACCAGGACGTCGTCGAGCCGATCTGGATCGACGAGCCTGTCGACTTCATCTTCCATCTCGCTGCGCTGGCGAGCCCTGTCGACTACCTGCGCGCGCCGCTCGCGTCGCTGAAGGTCGGCTCGTACGGCACCCACAACGCACTTGGCCTCGCCAAGTGGAAGCGTGCGCGGTTCCTGATCTCGTCGACGAGCGAGGTCTACGGCGACCCCGAGGTGCATCCGCAGCCAGAGTCGTACTGGGGCAACGTGAACCCGATCGGCCCGCGCGGCGTGTACGACGAAGCGAAGCGATATGCCGAGGCGCTGACGATGACGTACCACCAGCAGCAGGGCGTCGACACGGTGATCGCTCGCATCTTCAACACCTACGGCCCGCGGATGCGCAAGAACGACGGCCGCGCGTCGGTCAACTTCCTGAACCAGGCTCTTGCCGGCAAGCCGCTGACCGTGTTCGGCGACGGTTCGCAGACGCGTTCCCTGTGTTATGTGGACGACCTGATCCGCGGCCTCTACCTTCTGGCGACAAGTGACGAGCATCTGCCGGTGAACCTCGGCAACCCGAATCACGAGCTGACGATGCTCGAGCTCGCTGAGACGGTGATCCGCATCACGGGCTCGACGAGCGCGGTCGTCTTCGAGGCGCTTCCGATCGACGATCCGCAGATTCGGCGCCCGGACATCAGTCGGGCGCGCGACGTGCTCGGGTGGGATCCGGAGATCGACCTCGAAGAAGGCTTGCGTCGCTGGTTGCGCGCGCTCGGCCGCGCGCCGGTCGAAGTCTGATGCTGCGTCGCATCGGGGTTCTCGTCGCCGTCGTCGCGACGGTGACGGCGGCGGGCACCGCCGCGACGGCGCACGCGTCGAAGTTCATGCGTGTCGGCATCTACGACGAGGCGCAGGTGCTCTACGGCTCGGTGCCGGGAACGTTCCGCACGTTCACGCAGCTGCACGTGCAGGAGGTGCGCCTGAACCTCTACTGGGGTGGGCCGGAAGGCGTCGCTCGGCGTCGCCCGGCGAACCCGACGAACCCCAACGATCCGGCGTACGACTGGACGCTCTACGACCGCACGGTCAACTACGCGGCGCAATCGAACGACCACGTGCTGTTCTCGATCTACGGCACGCCCGGCTGGGCGAACGGTGGCAAGGGGATGAACGTCGCGCCGATCAACGCCATCGACCTGCGCAACTTCGCGCTGGCCGCCGCCCGCAGGTACGACGGCCTCTGGCCCGGCACGGACGGGCGCCTCCTGCCCGCAGTGAAGGAGTGGCTCTCGTGGAACGAGCCGAACAACCCGCTCTTCCTCACGCCGCAGTACAAGAAGACGTCGACGGGCTGGTCGATCCAGAGCGCGAAGGACTACGCGCGCATCTGCAACGCGATCTACACCGGCGTCCACGCGACGATGACCGCGGGTGAGCGCGTCGCGTGCGGCGGCACTGCGCCGCGCGGAAACAACAATCCTTCGAGCAGCAGACCTTCCGTATCACCGCTGGCGTTCCTCGCCGCGTGCAAGAAGGGCGGGCTGAAGACGTTCGACGCATGGGCGCACCATCCGTACTACTCGGCGCCCACCGACACGCCGACGACCGTGCGCAAGCCGACGAACGGGGCGCAACCCACCGCGGTCACGCTCGGCAACATCTCGACGCTGATCCAGCTCGTCACGAAGCTCTACGGCAACAAGCGCATCTGGATCACCGAGTACGGCTACCAGACGAACCCGCCGGACCCGATCTTCGGCGTCTCGTGGGCGAAGCAGGCGGCCTACCTGACCGAGGCGTTCCAGATCGCGCACAAGAACCCGCGGATCGACATGATGCTGTGGTTCCTGCTGAAGGACGAGCCGCTGCTCGGCGGCTGGCAGTCCGGGCTCGAGACCTACGCCGGCAAGAAGAAGCCGGCGTTCACGGCGTTTCAAAAATTCGCTGCTTCTCTGCAATGAGCTCTTTGTAGAGCTCGTCGACGTCGTCGACGAGGCGCGACACGCGGTAGCGCGGCACGACGTGCTCGCGGCCCGCGTCGCCGAAGCGGCGGCGTAGGTCCGCATCCCCCGCGAATGCGGCCAGAGCGCCGGCAAGCGCGTCGGTGTTGCCGACGTCGGTGGAAACCGTCGACTCCCTCGCGCACGACGTCGGGGACGCCGCCGACGCGCGTCGCGACGACCGGCGTGCGTGCGGCGAGCGACTCGATCGCCACGACCGGGGTGCCTTCGTTGCCCGACGGCAGCAGGAACGCGTCGAACATGTCCAGATAGGGCGATATCTCGCGCTGGTAGCCCACGAACACCGTGCGGCGGCCGATGCCGAGCTCGCGCGCGCGATCCTCGAGCTGCGCGCGTTCCGGCCCGTCGCCGACCAGCACCAGTGCGCCGTCGACGCCGCGGTCGAGCAGTGCGCGGAACGCCATCAACACATCGGGAACGCGCTTGATGCCGGTCATCCTCCCGATCCAGCCGACGACGAAACGCTCGGGCGGGATCCCGAACAGCGTGCGCAGCTCCCCGCCGCCCGTGCCGGCCACGCGGTGCTCGAGGTCGATGCCGAGCCGAATCACGGAGAACTTCGCGGCGGGCGCGACGCCCAGGCGGACGAGATCGTCGCGTACCTCCGGCCCGACGGCGATCAGGCGCGTCGTGTGGTTTGCGAGGTACCGCTCGACCTGCTTGAAGAACGCGGTCTGGGCAGGGTCGAAGTAACCGCGCAGCACATGACCGTGGAAGGTGTGCACGATGACCGGCGGCCGCGCGTCGCCCGCCAGCAGCGCCGCGAAGCGGCCTACCGCACCTGCCTTCGCCGTGTGCGTGTGCAGGATCTGCGGCCGCACGCGACGAATGACCTCGACCATCTTCGCGATCGAGATCGGGTCGTAGAGCGGCGAAAGGTCGCGATGCAGTGACGGCAGGTCGATGACCTCGACGCCGAGCTCCTCCGCCGCGAACGCCATCGAGTCCTCGCCGCGCGCGAGTCTGCCGGCAACCAGCGTCGTGTCGTAGCCGCGCCCCGCGAGGCCTTCCGTGAGGTACGACACGTGGAGCGTCGGCCCACCCATGTTCAGCCGGGCGATGACGCGCAGGACCTTGACGCTCACGAATCGAGCATATGCGCGACGGTGCGGCGAAGCCCCTGTTCGAGGTCGATCGTCGGGGACCAGCCCAGCGTCTCGCGGGCCGCGGTGACGTCCGCCCACGAGTCGCGGATGTCACCGGCGCGCGGCGGCGTGTGGTTTTTCTCCACTTCGGCGCCGAGGATGCGGCCGATCAGGTCGGCAACGTGGTTGACGGTGCTCGGCGCGCTCGCCGCGACGTTGAACACGCGGCCGTTCGCTTCCGGCACCTCCGCGGCGAGAATCGTTCCCGCGACGACGTTGTCGACGTACGTGAAATCCCGGCTCTGCTCGCCGTCGCCGTAGATGTCGATCGGCTGCCCGCCGGCGATCGCGGTGATGAACTTCGGGATGACCGCGGCGTACTGCGAGAACGGGCTCTGCCACGGCCCGAAGACGTTGAAGTAGCGGACGACGACGCTCTCGAAGCTCTCGTACACCCGCGAGAACGAGACGCAGTAGCGCTCGGCTGCGAGCTTGGCGACGCCGTAGGGAGACAGCGGATCGAGCGGCAGATCCTCGGCCACCGGCAACTCCTTGCGGGTTCCGTACACCGACGAGCTCGACGAGAAGACCACGCGCCGCACGCCCTCGTCGCGCGCAGCGAGCAGCACGTTCAACGTGCCCTCGACGTTCACGGCGCTCGACGTGAGCGGGTCTTGCACCGAGCGCGGCACCGAGCCGAGCGCGCCCAGGTGGAAGACGAGCTCCGTGCCGCGCACGGCGTTGTGCACGCGCTCGTAGCTGCGCAGCTCGCCTTCGACGACCTCGACGTCGAGCCCCTCGAGGTTCGCGCGGTTTCCGGTCGAGAAGTTGTCGAGCACGCGAACGTCGTCGCCGCGCGCGAGCAGCGCGCGAACGAGATTCGAGCCGATGAACCCTCCGCCGCCGGTGACGAGGATGCGACTCACCGCACCGCCGTCACGTGCAGATTGGCGAAGAGCGCGCCGGGGATCGCTTCACGCAGCATCGGCACGCGGCGATCGAGCGTGTGTGCCCCGGCGTTGAGCGCGCCGATCACAGGTCCGGCGGCCGCGGCGGCATGCGCGCGCTTGGCCAGGAGATGAAGGTACGTGCCGACGAGCATCGCCATGCACTCTGCCGAACCCGCGCCCGGAACGACAGAGACGCTCGTCCACCGCGCCTGCCGTTCGAAGAGGAGCTGCAAGCCCTGGTGCGTCCAGCGCCAGAGGTCGTTCGGGTTCGGATGGAAGACCTGCACACCGTGCGTGGAGAGCAGCACGCGGCCGCCCGGCGCGCAGACGCGATGCAGCTCAAGCACGGCCGCCGCCGGGTCGTCGACGTGCTCGAGCACCTGCGTGCAGAGCACGACGTCGAACGACTTGTCCGCCACCGGGATCGCGTCGATCGAGCCGATCAGGTCCGCGGCTCTGTTCTCCTTCACGTCGACGCCGACATACGACGCCGCTCCGGCGAAGTAGGGGTAGTACGGCTTGTCGCCGCAGCCGACGTCGAGCACGCGCCTGCCGGCCGCGGCAGCGCCCTCGTCGCGCAGCCAGTCCGCGAGCGGGCGGCGGATCGACCAGTTCGGCAGCGACCGCGACGGCTCGCGATGGTCGCGGCCGGGCCAGGTGGCGTCGAGGGACGTCATCGGCGCGAGGCTAGCCGGGAGTTGTGAGCGAATGCGTAAGAGCAGCCGCCAGTCCGAGGCCGAGCCACAGCTGCGCATCCACGGTCACGCCGGGCAGCAGCCCGGTCCCGGTGAACACGGCAACAGCGAGCACGAGCCAGCCGATGACGAGGAGCGCTTCGCGGGCGAGGTCCGGTGGCGCGCGCAGCGCGATCCGCGCCAGCAGCCGAAACGCGGCGCCGACGGCCAGTGCGAGCAGTGCGAGCCCGACGATGCCGAGGTCGGCGAGCGTCTGCACGACGCCGTTCTGCACGCCCCACTCGTGAGCGGGCGACGGGAACGCGTACGGCGGCTGCGACGAGAAGTGGCGCCGGGCAGCGGGCAGAACCGGCTCGAACGAATGCGGCTCGTGCGACTCCTGCCAGCCCGCACCGACGACGGGATGGCGGAACCAGATCTTGACGCCGATGTAGCTGAGCAACACGCGCTGCGCGTACGTCTGTACATGGCCGGTCGTCTGCGCGTTCTCCGGCTTGACGCCGAGGAAGCGGAAGAAGCTGACGATCGACGAGCTGCGCAGCGTGACCGCTGCGACGGTGACGACCGCGCAGATCGCAGCGAGCAGCAGCGTCCGCCTCGCGCCGACCCCGAACCTGCGAAACGCGAGCAGCCACATCGCTACGGCCGCGACGATCATCCCTCCGACGGCGTCGAGGGCTGCAGCGAGGGCGACGCCGAGCCCGCCGGCGATGCCGGCAACCAGCGCACGCCGGCGCGCGGGCCGGATCAGGATCGCCGCGAACAAGAACGTCAGCGCCGCGCCGGCGATCGCGCCGAGATCGTGGATGCCGATGTACGACGGCTCACGCTGCACAGGCCGCCGCCCTTGGAACTCGTCGACGACACCGACGAATTGCAACGCCGCGATCAGCGTCAGGAACGCGACCCACGACGCGACCGCCCAGAAGAAGATCTTGCGGTCGGCGGCGCGCCGGAGAACGAGGGCTGCGGCGGGCGCGAGCAGCGCATACTCCACGAACTTCAGTGCGCTGACGAGATGGTTGCCGACGGTGTAGTGATGGTCGGAGTAGCGCGCCCAGCCGAGACTCAACAGAAGCAGGATGAGGAACGCGGTCAGCGCCGGCCAGATCGTCCTTCCCGAACGCAGCGGCGCTGTCCCGCGCGTCCGCGCGTCCCACACTCCGGCGAGCACGGCCGCGAGGATCGCGAGGTCGGAGAGGTCCACGTCGACGCGCCCGGCCGCGACGTGCGGCTGGTAATGAGGATGTAAGAAGATGAAGGGGACGGCGCCGCCGAACACGAGCGCTGCGAGCGACGCGTCACCCGTCAATTTGCGCAGAGCGTTCAAGGCCCGCGACTATAATCGTCGCCCGCGATGGCTTCT
>Ga0157369_10009766_pt1 | contig 10975 bp, 9 predicted proteins | sample C25metaG_FD_113461 | JGI IMG/M metagenome (GOLD analysis project Ga0157369, IMG submission 113461) | Corn rhizosphere microbial communities from Kellogg Biological Station, Michigan, USA - C2-5 metaG | ecosystem: Host-associated > Plants > Roots > Rhizosphere > Soil | place: USA: Michigan... | reverse complement strand
GGCCAGATGCGATTGATTTCGGCGACGCGCGTGGAGCAGTTCTCGAGGAAGTAACGATCGTGGGTGACGAAGATGGAGGCGAAGGCTGAAGAAGCGATCAGCCTCTCGAGCCAGAGTATGCCTTCGATATCGAGGTGATTGGTCGGCTCGTCCAGCAGGAGAACGTCCGGCTCGGCGGCGAGCGCGGCGGCGATGGCCAGACGCTTTCGCCATCCGCCGGAGAGCGTGGCGGCGGAGGCGGAGTGGTCTTCGAAGCCGACCCGGCTGAGAACTTTCGAGACGTTCAAGTCTTTCTCGTCCGATTCGCGGGCGGCGGCGGTGACGATATCGCGTACGCTGGCTCCGGCGGGGAATACCGAATCCTGCGCCACCATGGCAAGCCGGACGCCTTTGCGCACGGAGATGGTTCCGGCATCGGCCGGCATGAGCCCGGCGACGATCTGGAGGAAGGTCGACTTGCCGGCGCCGTTAGGGCCAATGATGCCGAGATGGTCGCCTTCGTGGAGGCTGAGCGAGAGGCCGGAGAATACGTTTCGCGAGCCGAAGGATTTTTCGACGGAGTCGCAGGTCAGGAGGACGGACATGCGTCAGGAGATCAGGCGTCAATTCTCCAGGACGCTTCCCGCGTCCTGGAGAACCGGAAGAAGACCGGGCGACGACGGCTGCGATTCTTCGGCTTCGGTTTGTTCGAGATTGAGAAAGCGCGTATCGAGAAGCCGGCCGTGTTCAATGCGTCCCATAGCGGAAAGGATGTTTTCACGCAGATGGGGGTAATCCCGTTCCCAATCGGCGATCATTTCGCGGATGCCGCGACGTACTGTGCCGGTGCGCAGGGAGCAGCCGCAGGGTACGACAGGAACGCCCTTCGATTCCACATAGCCGCGGGTGATCTCTTCGGTGACGTAGACAAGCGGGCGAATCAGGCGGTAATCGCGTTCGCGCGAATGCGTGACGGGCGGAAGGGAACTGAGCCGGCCGGTGAAGAGGATATTGCGGAGGAGAGATTCGCAGAAATCGTCCGCGGTGTGGCCGAACGCGATTACATTCGCGCCCATTCCACGCGCGATCTGATAAACGGCGCGACGGCGAAAGCGGCTGCACAGATCGCATCCGTGATCGGGTTTCTCTTCGAGCAGGCGGAGCGAGGGATTGTCGCGGTGATAAGTCCACTCGATGCCGAGCGAGCGGATGTAATCTCCGACGGGCTCTACCGGACGCAGGAACTTACCTTGCTCGACGGTGAAGGCGCAGACGGAGAAATCGACCGGAGCCCGTTTTTGCAGCAGTACGAGCGCTTCGAGCAGCGTCACCGAATCCTTTCCGCCCGAGACCGCGACAGCAATGCGATCGCCGTCGCGAATCATGCGGAAACGGGCTATCGCTTCGCCGACCTTGCGGAGCAGGGTTTTCTCGATGTCCACGAAATCAGGTTAGCGGATGAAAGCGCGCGGCCTCAGTGGGTGTGGTGGGAATGGTCGTGGTGACTCCGGGCGGCGTCCGCCGGGACCACGCAGCCTGAGCCCGAGACGGCGCAGCTTACATGCTCGAACTGGATGGTGGTGTGGTGGAGGTGGAAACGATCCCCCAGCATGGAGTTGAGGCTGGTGAGGATGCAATCGCTTTGGGAGGGCGGCATGTCCTCGATCAGCACGTGGCAGCTCAGGGCGTGCGAACTCGACCCGAGACTCCAGATGTGCAGATCGTGTACGTCAAGTACTCCCCCGATGCGGCGCATTGAACTGACAACGTCGTCGAGATCGACGCCGCGCGGAAGGCCTTCGAGGAGGATATTCAGGGACTCGCGAATGACGTCCCATGCGGTCCAGACGATCAGGAGGGCGATGGCGATCGAGAGAATCGGGTCAACCTGGACCCAGCCGGTGAAGCGCATGAGGATGGCGCCGAGGATGATCGCCGCCGCACCGAGAAGATCGCCCAGCATATGTATGAAGGCGCTGCGGACGTTGAGATCGTGGCGGCTCGAGGAGTGAAGTCCCCACATTATGCCGCCGTTCAGAACGAGCGCGGCGGCGGCGACCCAAAGCATCGCGAATTCGTTTACGGCAACCGGATTCATGAGGCGGACCCAGCTTTCGTAGAGCATCCATGCGGAAAGGGCCACGATGGTGAGGGCATTCACGAACGCGGCGAGTACGCCAGCGCGCTGATAGCCGAAGGTTCGGGAGGTATCGGCCGGCTTGTGCTGGATGAAAGCGGCGAACCAGGCGAGGAGGAGTGCCAGAGCGTCGGTCGCGTTGTGGCCGGCGTCTGAAACGAGCGCAAGGCTGTGGGCGCGCATGCCGGCGATGGCTTCGAAAACGACAAACGCCGCGGTTGCCGCCAGCGACCAGACCAGCACGCGCCCGGCGGCCGGACCATGATGATGCGAGTGCAACGCCTTCTCCCGGTTTTATTGTAGAACCGCTTGCGCGCGGGGACCCCGTTGCACGCTCGATACGATGAGTGCTCTTCGTTGGGAATAGAGCGCTGGCGCGCTCCGGCAGGGAATAGCAAATCACGGCGCCAGGCGCTTCACCTTTGCTCCGGTTCGGAAATCGGCTTCGACGGTAGCGATCGGGCTTCTGTTATGCCGGTCCACGTATCCAGAATGACCACAGTCAACTTGCATGCGCAGCAATTCGAGGTCGAGCTGATGTCATACACTTCGTAGCGCCGGCACACGGCCTGCCAAATCGAAATTGAGGCGAGTGCAGCCACCGCGATGAGCAGCGCAGTTTTCACGAAAGTACCGTAGGGCGGGGATCGAAAGACTCTCACCGGCTACCGCGGCAACGGTACTGTGTCTCACCTGATGGCGATGGGGTCCTACAATTTCATCCGCTCGAGTTTGCGATAGAGCGTTTTGCGTTCGATCCCGAGAATCTGGGCAGCGCGGCTTTTGTTTCCGCCGGTGGCCGCAAGCACGCGGCGAATCTGATCGGCTTCGGTTTCGGCCAGCGTTTCACCGCCGCCTTCGTGCGGTTCCATGGCGGTGAGCGCATCCTGAACCGCTTCGGCGTCGATGCGATCGTAAGGGGCGAGGATGGTGAGGCGCTCGATCAGATGCTGTAATTGGCGGACGTTCCCCGGCCAGGTGAATTCCTTCAGGGTACGCAGGCCCGATTCGGTGAGCTTGACGTCTCGCCGGTAGCGATTGTTGTACTTGTTGAGAAAAAAGCGCGTGAGTACCGGAATATCGCCGCGACGCTCGCGCAGAGGCGGAATCATCAGCTGCACGACGCTCAGCCGGAACCAGAGGTCTTCACGGAAGCGGCCGTCTTCCACGAGCTTCCGGATATTGCGATTGGTGGCCGCGACCACCCGTACATCCACTTTCTTTTCGCGCGGCGAGCCGACAGGGCGGATCTCGCGTTCCTGAAGGAAGCGCAGCAGACGAAGCTGAAATGCGCCATCAATATCGCCAATTTCGTCGAGAAACGCGGTGCCGCGATGGGCAGCTTCGAACACGCCGATACGGTCCCGATCCGCGCCGGTAAAGGCGCCGCGAATGGCCCCGAACAGTTCGCTTTCGAGCAGGGCCGGCGGAATTGAGCCGCAATCCACGGGTACGAAGGGATGAACGGTCCGCATGCTGAAGCGGTGGATCATGCGCGCTACCAATTCCTTGCCGGTGCCGGTTTCGCCTTCGATCAGAACGGTGGCATCGGTCGGAGCGACCCGCGAGACGGTCTTATAGATCTCGACCATACCGGCCGAGCTGCCGATCATCTCGGTCTCGGGCAACTCCTCGGGTTCGGCTTCTTCGTCCTCGTTTTGTTGCGCGTTCATTGCGCGGCGGACGGATTCGATCAGGGTATCGAGCGCAAACGGCTTTGCCAGATAATCGAACGCGCCATTCCGCGTCGCGGCCATGACGGTCTCCATGGTGCCGCGCGCGGTCATCAGAATCACGGCGCAATCGGGATTCCGTTTTTTCGCCTCGGCCAGAACATCCAGGCCAGTGCGATCATCCACGTAGATATCGGAGATGATGAGCGGGTATCCGCTTGCGGCGATGCGGTCGAGCGCGTCGCGCGTGGTCGAGACGGCCTCGACGCCAAAGCCTTCCATTTCAAGGCATGTGACGATCGTGGTGCGCACGCTCGAATCGTCTTCGACGACAAGGATCTGTTCGCTCATACCGCGCGCCTGAGCATCAGCGTAAACCGGGATCCCTTACCCGGCTCCGAAACGACCTGAATGGCGCCGCCGTGACTCGTGACGATTTGTTCCACGATGGAAAGTCCAATGCCCGTACCGGATTCCCCGGATTGTTCCGCCTTTTTTGTCCGATAGAATTTTTCGAAAATGCGGCTCACTTCCGCTTTATCCATTCCGATTCCCTCATCGGCGATCGAAAGATATACGCGTTCTCCCTTTCCATCTTCGCCGGAGACCCGCACGCGCGTATGGGGAGGCGAGTATTTGACGGCGTTCGTGAGCAGATTATAAACCGCATATTCCATCAATTCGCGGTCGCCGGAGAGGGTTGCCGCAGGCAGGGAAGTAATTTCAATTTCGATATTCTTACGCTCGGCAATGGGGCGGGCGCGAACGGCGCAGCTTTCGACGAGTTCATCGATGGGAAAACGCTCGGTCCGGATTTCGATTTGTCCCGCTGAGAGGCGTTCCACGCTGAGAAATGTCTCGATAATCCGGCCGAGGCGTTTCGATTCGCTGTTGATCAGATCCGCGATTTCTCTGCGCTTCGGTTCCGGCATACCGGAATAGCGGCTGATCAGCTCGCTCGAGCCCTGGATCGCAGTGAGCGGCGTACGCAATTCGTGAATGGCGAAGTGCATGGCGTTCTGGTAACGATTCGTTTCCTCGCGCGCGCTGACGAGCTGCCGGCGAACCATGAGATGCCGCCATGTGGCCGCGAGCGAGACGGCGAAGATGGCGGCAAGCGTTCCGGGGAGCCACGGCCACACAATGGAACGGGAAAACGCGAAGGCGGGGAACGCCTGGGCGGTGACGATCGCTGCCGCCCCCACTATATTCGCGGGCATGCCGGCGCCGAAGGCGAATCCGACCGCGGCGAAAATTGCAAGGCCAAGCGCCGCGGCGGCGACGGCCCATAAGGGAGCATCCACCAGAAAGACGCCGCGTGCGATGGTTTCGCAGGCATTGGCATGAATTTCGACGCCCGGCATGAACATGCCGTTCGAATAAGGCGTCATCCAGCGATCGCGGACGGCGGTTTGCGCGGTGACGCCCACGAACACGATTCGATCTGAAAATATCGCCGCGAGGCCAGGAGTGCGGGCCAGATCCGCGATGGAGACGCGGGGAATTCCGCCCATGGAAAGGGGCGCGTAGCGAATGCGCATCACGCGTCCGTCGCGAATTGGGGCGGGAATTCTGGCTTTTCCGATGGCAATTTCGTCGGGCGATTCGATGATTTCGGCGTGACTGGCGGCGGCCCAGGCTGCGAGCGCCAGGGCCCAGCGACGCTGGCGGCCGGCGATTTTCTCGAGTGGCAGATCGCGGCTGACGGCGTCGTATTTATCGAGATCAGCATGCACCTGGCCGAGGGCTACGGCGTACTTCGAAAAGCGCTCGATGGGATCTTCCCAGTGGATCTGTGCGCCGGAGCCGACGAGGTCGCTGGAAAGCACCAGGTTGGGTGCGCGGGCGAATGCGTCTTCGAGCTTTCGATCGGCTTCGGGCGATCCGGGTTCAGCGAGAATCACGTCGACGGCAATGGCTTTTGGATGGGCGGGAAGAATTTTTTCTATGCCATCGGCCACGGCGGATCGCATGCCGATGAGGCCGCCGTACTGAGCCAGCGTCGCTTCATCGATCGCGAGAATGGCGGATTCGGGCTTCCACGGCGCAGGTTGTTCCAGACGAAAAAGGAAATCGTAAGCGTATTCATCGAGCTGACGGCCGAACGCGGTCCAGCTAACGACGAGAGCCGAAACGGAGGCCAGAAGCGCGGTTACAGCGAGGATCAGGAAGGACCCGGCGGGAATCCGGCGCAGTACTTTCAAGGCCATGACGCGGCCGGGTTTCGCCTGAATTGGACAAACCTCCGGGCGGACCTGACAAGATAGCCGACGCCGCCGCGCCCGTGGGCCAGCCTGTGCCACATAACCCGAAAACGCCGCAACCCACGAGTATAGCTTCCGGCGGACAGGGCAGGGCCAGGGCTACACTGAGCGATAGATGCGCAGCCAATGGGTTGAAAAACGGGCGGCGGACCCCATCCGCACGCAAATGCATTATGCCCGAAAGGGCGTAATCACGGAGGAGATGGAGTTTGTCGCGCGGCGCGAACGCCTCGAGTCCGCGATTGTTCGGGAAGAAGTCGCGCGTGGCCGCCTGATCATTCCGTCGAACATCCGGCATACGAATCTGGAGCCGATGTGCATCGGGGTCGCGTCGAAGTGCAAGATCAACGCGAACATTGGTAATTCCGCGACCACGTCGAACATAGACGAGGAACTCGACAAGCTGAATTACGCCGTGAAATTCGGCGCTGATACGGTGATGGACCTTTCAACCGGCGGCGACATCCCGGAGATCCGAAAAGCGATCATCGCCAACTCGCCCGTGCCGATCGGCACCGTACCGATCTATGAAGCGCTCTCGCGCGTGCGCCGTGTGGAAGACCTGAATATCAACGTGCTGCTCGAGGTGATCGAGGAACAGGCGGAGCAGGGCGTGGATTATATGACAATCCATGCCGGCGTGCTGGTGCAGTACGTGCCGCTGACTTCGAAACGCATCACGGGAATTGTGAGCCGCGGCGGCGCGATTCTGGCCGAATGGATGGTGAAGAACCACCGGCAGAATCCTCTGTACGAGAACTTCGACGCGATTTGCCGGATATTCCAGAAGTACGACGTCAGCTTTTCGCTGGGCGACGGGCTGCGGCCCGGCTGCATTGCAGACGCGAGCGACGAGGCGCAGTTCGCGGAGCTGAAGACGCTTGGCGAGCTGACGAAGAAAGCCTGGGAGTACGACGTTCAGGTGATGATCGAAGGCCCGGGACACATTCCGCTCGATCAAATCGAACTACAGGTGGCGAAAGAGCGCGAGATGTGTTACGAAGCTCCTTTTTACACGCTTGGGCCGCTGGTGACGGACATTGCGCCGGGATACGACCACATCACGTCGGCGATCGGCGCGGCGATGATCGGCTGGCATGGCGCTTCGATGCTTTGCTACGTGACGCCCAAAGAGCATCTGGGCCTGCCGAACCGGGAAGACGTCAAGGCGGGGATTATCGCTTATAAGATCGCGGCTCACGCGGCCGACGTGGCGCGTCACCGGCCCGGCGCGAGAGACCGCGATGATGAACTCTCGCGGGCTCGTTACCGGTTCGACTGGAACCGCCAGTTCGAGTTATCTCTCGACCCGGAGACAGCCCGGTCGATGCATGACGAAACCTTGCCTGAAGAAGGATTCAAGGATGCGGCGTTCTGCTCCATGTGCGGACCCAAATTCTGTTCGATGAATCACTCTTCAAAGGTGGAGAGTTTTACCGCGGAGCAGGCAGAACAGGTGCTCCACCAAATCGCCGGCGGCGATTAAGCGCGCGAATTGCACCACTGCGGCGGTGATATGCGGCCGATTTGAGAGAGCCGATCCCGGCTCAGGAATATCAGGCCCCGATATACGTGCTTGCAGCACATGACTTTAAGTTCTATGGCGGGGTTTGGCAGAAGCCTTGCACTTCCGCGAAGGGGGAGACAAGGCCAAATGCTAAAGAGTATAGGTACCGCTCTGCTGGGCGGCGCCCTGATCATCACGAGCGGCTTCGCAGCCGATCAGAAACAACAGCAACAACAAAATCAACAGCACATGGACCCTTATGTCGAGGGTCCGGCAAACGAAACCAGTCTGATCCAGAAAGTGCGGCATGAGCTCGTCATGCTGCCGTATTACTCGATTTTCGATGATCTCGGGTTTCGCGTTGACGGGAGCACAGTAATTCTGACAGGGCAGGTGGTGCGGCCCACGCTGAAATCTGACGCGGAGAACGTTGTGAAACGTATAGAGGGCGTTAAGAACGTGGTTAACAACATCGAAGTGTTGCCGCTTTCGCCCATGGACAACCAGATCCGGCGAGCGACGGCCCGCGCGATTTATGGAGATACCACGCTTTCGACACGCTACGGGTTTCAGGCGCTGCCGTCGATTCACATCATCGTGAAGAACGGGCATGTGCGGCTGGAGGGCGTGGTGGCGAACCAGATGGACAAACAGATCGCGGAGATGCGCGCGAAGTCAGTGCCGAATGTGTTCTCGGTGGATGACGAGCTGCGGGTGGAAGGCAAATAAGCCGCTGGTCCACTGATTGGAAAAGCCCTCCTGGCGAAAGCCGGAGGGCTTTTTTTATTCGATTCGCAACGCTTTATTGTTTGATGATCTGGCCGTCGCGGCGCCGCAGCTCACCCCAACCGCCGTTCAGGTTGCCGCGGGGCCCGCGTTCGCGGCCGAACGGGAACTTCGCCGCAACCTTCTCATCCACCTCGATGCCCCAGCCCGGCTTCGTGCTCGGCCAGAGATAACCGTCTTCCATCACGGGGCAGCCCTGGAAGATTTCCTGCGTGTTCTGATTGAAGGGCGAGTATTCCTGGATGCCGAAATTGTAGCTGACGACGTCAAGCGTGACGTTCGCCATGTGTCCGACTGGCGACACATCGCCAGGGCCGTGCCATGCGGTTTTCACGCCGAAGTGTTCGCCGAGGATGGCGATTTTGCGCGCCGGCGTAAATCCGCCTGCCTGCGTGACGTGGACGCGGATGTAATCGATCAGCCGTTCGCTGATCAGCGGCGTCCATTCATGCGGGCTGTTGAACAGCTCGCCCATCGCGAGGGGCGTTGCGCACTGCTGCCGGATCTGGCGGAAGTAGCCGATGTCCTCCGGCGAAAGCGCGTCTTCAAGGAAGAACAGGTTGAATTTCTCGGCTTCCTTGGCGAACATCACGGCCTGGTTCGGTGTGACGCGTTCGTGCACATCATGCAGCAGGCCCACTTCTTCGCCGAGTTGAGTTCGCGCCATTTCAAACAGCTTCAAGGCGCGCCGAATGTACGGCTTTGACTCGAATACGGGTCCCGGATCGAGGCCCTTCACCAGTTCGGCCTGCGCGCCGGCCGCCCCGCGTCCACCGCCTGCGCCATAACCTTCCATACCCGGCGTTCCCACCTGAATGCGCACATTTCGGAACCCCTGCTGCATGAACCGCTTGGCCATGTCTATACACTGCTGGAACTCCGCGCCCTGCGCGTGGGTGTAGGTATCGGCAGCCTCACGGCATTTCCCGCCCACAAGATCATAGACCGGCATTTTCGCCATGCGGCCTTTGATGTCCCAGAGGGCCTGGTCTACGCCGCTGATCGCATTGTTCAGAACGGGCCCGTTCTTCCAGTACGAGCTGTCGTAGCACATTTGCCACGTGTCTTCGATCTTGTCGACGGGATGGTTCAACAGGAGCGGCTTCAGATAGCGCTCGACCGCGGGCTTTACGAGATCCGCGCGCTGGGTGAAGGTGGCGCAGCCGTAGCCGTAGAGGCCGTCCTGATCAGTCAGTATTTTGACGACGGTGAGGCGCACGCCGCCGGGCGCGCATTCGATAACCTGGATATCCTTGATCTTCGGGGCGGGAAGGCCTCTGACGGCCTTTTCGACGGCCTGCTGAGCGCGTTCCTCGCGCGGCGTGACCAGCGCGAAAAGCCCCGCGCCCGCGGCCGATTTCAAAAGATTACGACGGTTCATGACAATTTCTCCCTGTTATCCACGAGCGCTTTCAGGCGCGCCAGCTCCCGGCTGATGCGGCTGCCACGTCGGACCAGGATCAGGATGAAGGCGATCACGATCAGCCACGCGACGGAATATCCGTAAAACAGAAATCTGAGATTGGTAACGTCCATAAGCTGATCCTGGCCGTGGAAAGAGTGATTCTATAACGCGTGAAGCTCGCGACGGAGCGAATCGATTTCGCGCTGCTCGGATTCCTGCTGGAGGCGGACGAGAATCAGGGCTATGCCGATGAGCAGAATCGATAACATTCCGATGCCGAACGGCAGGTCGTAAACCTTCGCCATCGCGCCCGTTTCAAGCACGGGCCCCGGATGCTGTGTTCGCACGTTCGGAAGGCGGATGGCCATCACAACGAGCGGAATATCGGCGTAGGCGAATATCGCGATAAATGCGCTCAGGGTGGCACGCTGCGTCGGCTCGGCGATGGCGGGCCGTACCAGCAGGTAACCGAGATAGAGCAAAAAGCACATCAATTGCGTGGTCAGTCGCAGGTCCCAGGCCCACCAGATGCCCCACTGACTCCTGCCCCATATGCTACCGGTGGCGAGATTAACGAGCACGAGCATGGTAGCGACCTCAATGCACGCGACCGAGATCGAATCATACAGGAAATCTTTCTTCGCGAGAAAAAGAATACTCGTGATGAGGGCGACCGTGAAGAAGATGTACGCGACCAACGTCGCCGGGACGTGAATGAAGAGGATGCGAAAAATGGGTCCCTGGAGCGCGTCGTCCGGCAGTTGCACGAAGATTGTGTGCAGGTTCCACAGCATCAGTGCGGTACCCAGAATGCCGCATACGTAGACTGCTTTTTCGCGCATCGATTTGTCCTTATACCACCAGAATAAACTCGATCATATACAGCGATAGCGCCGTGTAAATGGCGTCGAAAGCGACCAGCTGGCGCAAATACTGGCCGCGGTCGGGGCCGGCAATGTTGCCGCTCAGGAGTCCTGAAGTCATGCCCATGCCCGCGATCAACAGGGGAATCAGGATTGGATAGAGAAGCACCGGCAGCATCAATTCGCGCAACCGGACATTTACCGTGACGGCGCTGAAAGCAGTGCCCACGACCGTGATCCCCCAGGTCGCGAGCGTGATTACGGCGAGCAGCGGCCAGAAGGACGTCGTCCAGTTGATGTTGTAAAAGAGACCGAATATCGGGAGAGAGATCGCTTCAACGATGATCAGCAACAGAAAGGC
>Ga0157369_10009763_pt1 | contig 10976 bp, 7 predicted proteins | sample C25metaG_FD_113461 | JGI IMG/M metagenome (GOLD analysis project Ga0157369, IMG submission 113461) | Corn rhizosphere microbial communities from Kellogg Biological Station, Michigan, USA - C2-5 metaG | ecosystem: Host-associated > Plants > Roots > Rhizosphere > Soil | place: USA: Michigan... | reverse complement strand
TCCGGGAGCCGATAGAGCGTGTCGCGGGTCGCGAGCCCCACGCAGACGATCACCGGGCGACCTTGACCGTGATCACCTCGCGCGGCCGGTACGCCAGCACGAGCGCGCCGGCATCCACCCGGACGTCCTCGAACTCGTCCTCGAGCAGATTGGTGCGCCAGGCGCGCACCGCGTCGACGTGGACGCGCGCGACGCCGCGGCCGCCGTACGGCTCGTACAGGCGGAGGACGAGTGCGTCGGAGTCCTCCGCGCGCTTGATCGTGTCGAGCACGAGCCCACCGTCGACGATCGCGAACGGCTCGGCCGGACCGACCGTCGTCCAGCGCAGCGGCGCGTTGAAGAGTGTGGCCTCGCGGAGGACGCCGCCTTCTCGCCAGCCCTCCGCGTGCGGCATGAGCGCGTACGCGAACTCGTGGGTGCCCATGTCTGCCTCCGGGTCCGGCGACTTCGGCGAGCGCAGCAGAGACACGCGCAGGTCGCCGCCGTAGCAGGAGTACCCGTACTTCGAATCGGTCAGGAGCGCTGCACCGAAGCCGTGCTCGGAGAGATCGGCGAAGCGGTGTCCCGGCACTTCGTACTTCGCGCGGTCGAACGACGTCGAGTAGTGCGTCGGCCGCTCGGCATAACCGAACGGCATCTCGTACGTCGCATTCGGAGCGCGCACGTCGAGCGGGAAGCAGGCTTTCAGCAGCGTGTGCGACTCGTGCCAGTCGACGGTCGTATGGAACTCGAGGCGCGGCGAGGCGGCGTCGAGCCGCACGACCTGGCGCATCCGCGACGCCTCGCCGAGCGGACGCTCGAATGCGATCTCCCCGCGCAGGAGGGTCTCCGTCACGACCTCCCACGTCTCGGCCGGCTGCGCGTCACGGCCGGTGTGCAAGGTGTACGGATCGATGTCCCACGCGTCGAACTCGACAGGGTCGTCGTCGTACAGCTCGATGCGGTTGCCCGGAGCGGCCAGTACCTCGCGGCCGGTCGGCTTGTGCAACAGGCTGAGCACGGAACCGTCCTCGGCGAGCCGCACGCGCAGGTGGACGTTCTCCAACGTCAGCGGGGAACGGCCGATGGCGACGTTGCTGCGCTCGCCGACCTGCACGGCCGTCGCGAACGGCTCCGCCTCCCACATCTGGCCGTCGACGACCTCGCGGCGCTGGAACGCCGTCGTGTTCACCGGCTGCGGACCGGGCGGGAGCAGCGCGTCGATGCCGCGCTCCAGCTCGGCGAAGTCGCGCGCGGCGTCCTCGTAGACGAGTCGGATCGACGAGCCGGGCAGGATGTCGTGGAACTGGTTGAGCAGCAGCAGCTTCCAGAGCCGGTCGAGCTCCGCGCGCGGATACTCGCCGCCACGCAGCACGCCGACGAACTCGGCGTCGCGCAGCCCTTGCTCGGACCGGCGGTTACCGCGCTTGACGTGCGCCTGCGAGGTGTAGACGCCGCGGTGGTACTCGAAGTAGAGCTCGCCGACGACGACCGGGCGGGCTGCCGCCTCCGTCTCCAGGGCCGCGAAGAACTCGCTCGGCGACCCGAGGCGCGTGCGGGGCAGCCCTTGCAGGTCGCGAACGCGCGCGAGCGTCTCGAGCATCTCGCGCGTCGGGCCGCCGCCGCCGTCCCCGTGGCCGAACACGAGCAGCGACGTCCGTGACTGCTCGAGGTTCTTGTGCTCACGCGCCGTCTTCAACAGCTCGTCCACGTCGGCCATCGAGTTGTAGGTGTCGGCCGGCGGGAAGTGCACGAGGACCTCGCTGCCGTCATCGCCCTGCCACGTGAACGTGTGGTTCTCGGGCTTGTTGAAGCGGTTCCACGAGAGCTTCTGGGTCAGGAAGCGCGTGATCGCGGCGCCGCGCATCAGCTGCGGCAACTGGCCGGTGTAGCCGAACGCGTCGGGCGCCCAGAACTCGGTGCAGCGCGACCCGAACTCCTGCTCGAAGAACCGCTGCCCGTGGAGCAGTTGCCGCACGAGCGATTCGCCCGAGGGGATGTTCAGGTCGGGCTCGACCCACGAGCCGCCCGTGGGCACGAACCGGCCGTCGCTGACCTTCGCTCGGATGCGCGCATAGAGATCGGGGTTGCGCTCCTTGATCCACGCGTACTGCTGCGCCTGCGAGCAGGCGAACACGTAGTCGGGGTACTCGTCCATGTAGCGGACGGCGGTCGAGAACGTACGCAGCGTCTTGCGGTACGTCTCGGCGAGGGGCCACAACCACGCCGTGTCGATGTGCGCGTGGCCGACGGCGACGATCTCGTGCGCGTAATCGGCGTTGTGCAGCTCGTAGAGCCGCTCGAGGATCGCGGGGTCCCCGTCGTCGACGAAGCGCTCGAGCTCGCGTCGGAGCATGGCTGTGAGGACGGGATCGGTTGCGGGGTGCCCCTCGAGTGTGCGCAGGAGCTCGAAGTCGTGGAACGTCTTCCAGGTCTGGGCGTCCCAGCGTGCGAGCTCGCACCGCGTCAGCTCGACGGGCCGATCCTGCCGGCCGAAGAGCCCGTTGCACGCGAGCTCGACCTGGAGCTCGATCGGGCCGGCGGGCGCCGCGTCGGCGACCGTCGCCTCTGCGTGGTGGCGGTTGAGGCCGGCCACGACGCTGCCGTCGCGCCAGAGCGTCGCCTCGCTGTCCGACTGCCAGAGCAACTCGACCCGCTCGCCGCGCCATTCCTCCGGAACGGTCGCCCGGACCCGGAACCAGTAGGTCGCCCACAGGGGGCCGAAGCGCTCCCCGAGCGTCGCCGGCCGGTATTCGAGCGTCTGCGCGTCGTCCCACGAGATCCGGTCGACCTCGTTCGACACGAGCAGCTCGTCCACCGGCCGCGTGTCGGCGAACAGGCCTGCGCGCAGACGCTCCGACGCCTGCCTCAGCCGACGCCGTGTGTAGTCGGGATGCGAGATCAATGCGCTGCGGCGGAGTGCGCAGCGCCGTTCAGCAGGCTCTCGCCGGTCTCGGGCGAGAAGAAGTAGAGCCGCGACGGATCGATCGCAAGCCGCACGGACCCGCCGACCCGCGCATCCGTCCGTGCGTCGACGCGCGCGATCATCAGCGTGCGGTCCTTCTCCTCGGCGAGGATCGAGACCTCGTCGTCGGGATCGTCGACGAGCGCGTCCTCGACGACGACCTGGTCGGCCTCGACCGGGAAGAAGACGTGCGAGTCGGAGCCGAGCTCCTCGAGCACGTCGACGGGAACCTCGATCTGGGGGAGGCCGCCCCCGGCGAACTTCGCGTCCTCGAACGCCTCCGGACGGATGCCGACGATCACGCGCCCGTCCTCCGCGAAGCGCGGACGCCGCTCCCGGTCGAGGGGGATCGTGAAGCCGCCGAAGCTGATGGTGTCGCCGCTCAGGCGCGCCTCGACGAGGTTCATCGACGGCGAGCCGATGAAGGCTGCGACGAAGGTGTTGGCCGGTTCTTCGTAGAGCCGCTGCGGTGCGTCGACCTGCTGCAGCCTGCCGTCGCGCATCACGGCGACGCGCTGTCCGAGCGTCATCGCCTCGACCTGGTCGTGCGTGACGTACACCGTCGTGGTGCCGAGCCGGTGGTGGAGGTGCTGGAGCGAGGTGCGCATGCCGACGCGGAGCTTCGCGTCGAGGTTCGAGAGCGGCTCGTCCATCAGGAACGCCTGCGGCTCGCGGACGATCGCGCGGCCCATCGCGACCCGCTGCTGCTGGCCGCCGGAGAGCTGGCCCGGGCGCCGGTCGAGCAACTCGTCGAGGCCGAGCAGCTTCGCGACCTCGTGGACGCGCTCGTCGCGTTCCTTCTTCGGCACCTTGCGGACGCGCAGTCCGTAGCCGAGGTTCTTCCGGACGGTCATGTGCGGGTAGAGCGCGTAGTTCTGGAAGACCATCGCGAGGTCGCGCGCGGCCGGCTCGGACCGCGTCACATCCCGGTCGGCGATGACGATGCGGCCGGTCGAGATCTTCTCGAGGCCCCCGATCGAGCGGAGCAGCGTCGTCTTGCCGCAGCCGGACGGGCCGACGAGGACCATGAACTCCCCCTCGCCGATCGTCAGGCTCACGTCGTTCACCGCGAGGACGCCGTTGCCGAAGTCCTTGGTGACGTGATCGAGCACGATCTCGCCCACGGCGCGACGATACAACGAAGCTCTCGATCCTGCAATCGTTGCCACATCGACGCGCGCGGTCTAGGCTCGCAGGAGGTCGTGGGCGTCACGTCGATCTCGATCAACCCCCGCGTGTCGCTCTACCGCGACACGTGCAACGTCTACGTGCTCCCATCGGGGGCGGCGGAGGCGATTCTCGTCGACTTCGGCGAAGGCGACGTGCTGGACCATCTCGACGAGCTCGGCATCGAGCGCGTCACCGACGTCCTGCTGACGCACCACCACCGCGACCAGCTGGGCGGCCTGCAGCGTGCGGTCGACGCGGGCATCCGCGTCTGGGCGCCGCCCTCCGAAGTCGAGCTGATCGCGGGCATGGATGAGCGCTGGGCGCGGCGCCAGGTGGCGAACGACTACGACCTGCGCGAGGACAGGTTCTCCTTGCTCGAGTCCGTTCCGGTGACGGGCGCCGTCGCCGAGTACCAGACGACGCGCTTCGGCGATCTCGACATCTACGCGTTGCCGACACCCGGCCACACGATCGGCTCCGTCACCTACCTCGTCGAGCTCGACGGTCGGCGCCTCGCGTTCACCGGCGACCTCGTCTACGGCGACGGCAAGGTCTGGTCGCTCGCGGCGACGCAGTGGACGTACAGCGGGCTCGAGGGGTGGGGCGCGACGATCGTGTCCGCCTCCGTCCTCGCCGACCGGGATCCCGACGTCCTCCTGCCGTCGCACGGCGGGCCGGTCGAGCAACCGGCGACGTCCCTCTCGAAGCTCGCGCAGCGGATGCAGAGCCTGATCGACCTCCGCGACCCGTTGCGGTGGAACGTCGCCGAGCGGCTCCGCCGGCCGTTCGACACGATCACGCCGCACCTCCTGCGCAACCGGACGATGTTCGCGACGAACTACGTCCTCCTCTCGGAGACGGGCGCCGCTCTGCTCATCGACTTCGGCTACGACGTCACGACGACCGCGTCCTCGACGGAGCGTGCCGCGCGCCGCACGTTGCTCTGGTCGCTCGACGGGCTCCGCCGCGATTACGGGGTCGAGCGGATCGATGCCGCGATCGTCAGCCACTACCACGACGACCACGTCGCCGGCCTCAACCTGCTGCGCGCGGTCGAAGGCGCAGCGGTGTGGGCGCCGGAGAACGTTGCGCCGATCCTCGAGCAGCCCGAGCGATACGACCTGCCGTGCCTCTGGTTCGACCCCATCCCGGTCGATCGTCGGATCCCCCTCGGCGAGCCGTTTCGCTGGCACGAGCACGAGCTGACCGTGTATCCGCTGCCGGGCCACACGCACTACGCGGCTGCGATCTCGTTCGAGGTGGACGGCACGCGCATCCTCGTCACCGGCGACCAGCAGACGGACGACGGCGCGCGCTCGATCCTCAACTACCAGTACCGGAACCGCTTCGTCCCGCAGGACTTTGCGGCGAGTGCGGAGCTGTACCGGCGTCTGCGGCCGGACTTGCTCCTCGGCGGTCACTGGCTGCCGCTTGCCGTCACCGATGATCTTCTGTTCCGGCTCGGCACCGATGCGCAGCGGCTCGGCGAGCTGCACGACGAGCTCCTGCCCGACGAGGGCTTCGGCACCGCCGGCTTCGGCGCGCGGATCGAGCCGTACCGCTCGCGTCCGGGCACGACCGAGTTCACGGTCTTCGTGCGCAATCCGTTCGAGCGGGCGGAGACGGCGACCATCGGGTTCGCCGGAGAGCAGCGGACGATCGAGCTCGGGCCGAAGGGCGAAGCAGCCGTGACGTTCGTCGTCACCTCCGAGGCGCCGCGCCGGCTCGCCGCAGACCTCACTGTCGGCAGCGCGCGCTTCGGGCAGCAGGCGGAGGCGATCGTCGAATGACCGCGACGCGCCGGCACCGGTTCGCGAGCATGTCGTTGTCGCTCCTCGCGGCGCTCGACACGACCGACGGTCCCGACGAGACGCTCGAATTGTCGAAGCCGGTCGAGCAGGGCGACACGACCGTCGTCGAGCGGCGCTCGACGGTGTGGGAACGCGCGTGGCTCGAGCTCCGCAGCGACGGCGATACGCTCGAAGTCCACACGTGCGTCGCCGGCCGCGGCGCACTGACCGAGGTGCGGCTCCTCGGCGGCCGTTCCGCCCTCGCGAACGGGGCGCCGCTCGGACGCATGTACTCCGGCACGCGCGCGCAGACGCTGTTCAGCCCGAATCCCGAGGACGGCGCTGCACCGTTCCGTCGGGTCGGCGAGGGCGCCGTGACGGGAGTGGTCGGCGAAGGCGAGCCCGGCCGCGCGCGCTGGCTCTTCACGCCGGCGCCGCTCTACTGGTGCTTCGAGGACGTGGACCTGGGCGTCGTGGCGCCGGTCGACGAGCTTCGCTTCGGGGACGTCGCGATCGAGTCGGCGGCGAACGGGTTCTGCGTCCGGATGGACTACGACGGGGAGACGCGCGTCGACGGCGAGTTCCGTGCGCCGCTGTTGAGGCTGAGGAAGAACGTCACCGACCCGTGGACGGGGCTGCGCCGTCATCGCACCGATCTCGGCCCGGTGCCGGAGGCGCCGCGCAGCCGTCCGGCCTGGTGGGGCGAGCCGATCTTCTGCGGCTGGGGTGCGCAGTGCTACCTCGAGAACGGCTCGGGAAAGCTCGCGCGTGACTTCGCGACCGAGGCGAACTACGACGCATTTCTCGCGGAGCTCGAGACGCACGGCGTGGTGCCGGGGACGGTCGTTCTCGACGACAAGTGGCAGGCGACGTACGGCCGCAACGAGCCGGACACCGCGAAATGGCCGGATCTGAAGCGCTGGATCGCCGGGCGGCACGCGCGCGGGCAGCGCGTCCTCCTCTGGTGGAAGGCCTGGGATCCGGAAGGCCTGCCGCCCGAGCTCTGCATCCGCAACGCCGACGGGGAGCCCGTCGCGCTCGATCCGAACAACCCGGCCGCGCGCGAGGCGTTGGCGCGCGCCGTCACGACCATGCTGGTCGACCTCGACGCCGACGGCTTCAAGGTCGACTTCACCGCGCGCACGCCGACCGGCCGCAATCTCACGCGCGAGCCCGGAGCGTGGGGGATCGCGCTGCTGCACGAGCTGCTGCGAACGTTCTACGACGCCGCGAAAGCGGCGAAGCCGGACGCTCTCGTGATCACGCATACGCCGCATCCGGGATTCGTCGACGTCACCGACATGATCCGGCTCAACGACGTCGTCGGCGGCGTCGAGCTCGTCGAGCAGATGGAGTTCCGCGCGGCGGTCGTGCGGGCGGCGTGCCCCGAGCTGCCGATCGACACGGACGACTGGCGCGTCCCGGACAAGCGCTCCTGGCGCGACTACCTCGCCGTCAAGCGGTCGATCGGCGTGCCCTCCCTCTACTACGCGTCGCACATCGACTCGACCGGAGAGGCGTTCGACGGCGAGGACTACGCCGCGATCGCAGAGGTCTTCGCGCAGCGTGCGTAGGCTCGACGGAGCACGCCCAGGAGCGCAGGTGCCGGCTTTGCCGGCGCCGGAGCGGGAACGGTGACGGCGCGGCCGATCACGCTCGCCGACGTCGCGCGCGAGGCGGGTACGTCGGCGTCCACGGCGTCGCGCGCGCTCTCGGGCCGCGGCTACGTCGCGCCGCACGTGAAGAAGCGCCTGCTCGCGACCGCCGACCGGCTCGGCTACGTCCCGAACCTCTCCGCGCGCACGCTCAAGCAGCGGACGAGCCGCGTCGTCGGCGTCGTCGTCTCCGATCTCGGCAACCAGTTCTATGCGGCGCTCGCAGCAGGCATCGAACAGACGCTGCGCGAGGCGAACTATCAGATGCTCCTCCTCGGCGACAACAGCGACGTCGCGCAGGAGCTCTCCGGCGTGCGCATGTTCCTCTCGATGCGCGCCCCCGGCGTGATCATGACCCCCGCCTCCAACACCGCCGCCGACCTGCTCGTCGCGCGCGGACTGCCCGTCGTCGAGGTCGACCGCCGGCTCGCGACGTCGTCCTGCGACGCGGTGGTGATCGACAACGAGCAGGGCGGACGCGCCGCCGTCGAGCATCTGATTCAACTGGGGCACACGCGCATCGCGCTGTTGATGGCGCGCACGACGTGGACGACCGACGCCGGGCGCCTCCAGGGCTACCGGGCGGCGCTGACGGGAGCCGGAATGCGCGTCGACCGCCGCCTGATCGTCAAGTTCGCCACGCACGCCGCCGACACGGCAAAGCGGATCGAGCAGCTGCTCGACGAGCAGCAGCCGACTGCGATCTTCGCCGCGAACAACCAGCTCGCCGAGCACGCCTGGCACGTGTTGCGCAAGCGCCGGCTCTCGATCCCGCGCGACATCTCGCTCGTCGCCTTCGACGACGTGCCGTGGATGGGCATGGTGCAGCCCGCGATCACCGCCGTCGCGCAGCCGACGTTCGAGATGGGGCGCCGTGCGGCGCTCCTGCTGCTTCGCCGGCTCGAGGACCCGACGTGCGGGCGCACGGTCGAGGTGCTCGAGCCCCGGCTCGTCACCCGTGGATCGACTGGAGGGAAGCGATGAACGAGCACTACGAGGAAGACGGCTACCTCTTCGTCCGCGGCGTCTTCGACGCCGTCGAGGTGCAGGAGATGCGCGACGGGCTCGCGCGGATCCTCGAGACGGTCGAGGGCACGGCCTCCGACCGAAACCACGCCTGGGTTGCGGGCGAGCTCAAGGGCTTCCACGACCTGCAGTACCACGACGCCGTCTTCACGCGCATGGTTGCGCACCCACGTCTCGTCGCGGTGCTGACCGACCTGATCGGGCCGAACGTCCAGCTCCACCACGCGAAGATGCTCGTCAAGCCCCCGGAGGAGGGCGCGCCGTTCCCGATGCACCAGGACTACCCGTACTTCCCGCACACGCAGCACAGCGTGCTCGCCGCGAGCGTGCACCTCGACGACACCGACGAGGAGAACGGCTGCCTGCACGTCGTTCCGGGGTCGCACAAGCTCGGGCCGCTCGACGCGCAGGGGGACGCGCACACGGTCGACTATCCGCTCGAGAGCGGGATTCCGTGCCCGGCCGCGGCGGGCGACGTCTTGTTCTTCAACTACCTGACGATCCACGGCTCCGGCGTCAACCGGAGCAGCCGCACGCGCCGCAACGTGCTCTTCCAGTACCGCGACCCCGCCGACGCCCCCGTCCTGCGGGACGGGGTCGAGGAGCACGTGGACTGGGGCATGGGCCTGATGGTCGCGGGCGGCAACCCGCAGTTCTGGGGCTGGCGGCCCCGGTTCCGCATCCGGCAAGTCGAACTTGTGTCCGGCTGAGGCGTCTCAAGGATGAAGGGGTCGATTGACCGCCCGGCTCAGATGTGGTTACGTTGCCACAGACTGGACCGGTCACTTACGCACGTCTTCCTTGGAGGGATACATGGAGGGTCGTAACAAGCGCATCGCGATTCTCCTGGTGGTGTTCGCGGCACTCACCGCGATCGTCGCCGGGACCGCAAGCGCACGGGTCGACACGAAGTCGGCCGGCACGCTCGACATCTACGGCTACGGCCCTGGTGACGACGTGCAGGAGAACCGCGCCACGTATGCGGCGCAGCAGCTCAACGGGGTCACGATCAAGCGCGAAGCCCCCGGCTTCGACGACCAGGCGTTCCTGACGCGGCTCGCGTCGGGCCAGGTCCCGGACCTCGTGCGCATGGGGCGCCCGAGCGTCGGGCTGTACGCCGCGAAGGGCGTCCTGCAGCCCGTCAACTCGTGCGTCTCGAAGGCGCTGATCAAGCAGTACCGCGCCGGCGCGATCCGCGCGATGACGTGGAAGGGCAAGCTGTACGGCCTGCCGGAGTTCACGAACCAGGTGACGATGATCGTCAACACGCAGGCGTTCCAGGAGGCCGGCGTGCCGGTCTCGCAGGCGCAGATGAAGAACCTGCCGGCGCTGCTGAAGACGGCCAAGAAGCTGACGAAGTTCGACTCGAGCGGGAATCTCACTCGGATCGGATTCGACCCGAAGATCGACTCCGGCTTCGGCTTCCCGCTGTGGGTGAAGTACTTCGGCGGGAACATCATCTCGGCCGACGGACTGCACGCGCAGATCAACACCGCGGCTGCGCGGAAGGCGCTCGCCTTCACGACCGCCGTGATCAACGCCGAGGGCGGCTGGAACAAGTTCGTCGCCTACCGCAACACGTTCGACTTCTTCGGCAGCGGCAACCCGCTCGTCAAGGACCAGCTCGGGATGTGGCCGATGGAGTCGTTCATCTACAACGTGTTCGCGAACAACTCGCCGAAGCAGTCGATCGCGGCTCGCTACTTCACGAACCGGAAGGGCGGCCCGATCACCTTCTTCAGCGGCAACGGGTGGGTGATCCCGAAGGGCTCGTCCGACTTCGCCGACGCCTGCGCGTACATGAAGGCCGTCACCTCCGTCGGCGCCTGGGAGTTCGCGGGCGCGAAGCGGATGGCGGTCCGCAGGGCCGCGAACCCGCCGCAGGCGTTCACGGGCCTCTACACGGCGAATGCAGTCGCCGACAAGAAGCTCTACGAGGACGTCTACCACGAGACGGGCAACCCCGCCTACGACGACGTGGTCAAGTACCTCGTCAACGCCTCGAAGTACGGCTTCGAGCTGCCTCCGACTCCGGCCGGCAGTCAGTTCCCGACGGCGTACAACAGTGCGGTGCAGCGCGTCCTGACGGGCCAGCAGTCGATCGCGGCTGCGCTGAAGCAGGCGCAGTCCGAGGCTCAGGCCGCGATCAACGCGAACAAGTAAGCCGACTGGACGCTTGAGCAGCGTCACTGTCAACGGAGCAGCGCCGGGCCCCACGCGGGCCCGGCGCTGGCTGTCCGGCTTCCGCGAGAAGGAGGCTCGGACCGCCTACCTCTTCATCTTCCCGTGGATCTTCGGCTTCCTCGTGCTGACGCTCGGGCCGATGATCTTCAGCGCGTACTACTCGTTCACGAACTACGGCGTCCAGCAGATCGCGCACATCGCGCCGAC
>Ga0157369_10009762_pt1 | contig 10977 bp, 9 predicted proteins | sample C25metaG_FD_113461 | JGI IMG/M metagenome (GOLD analysis project Ga0157369, IMG submission 113461) | Corn rhizosphere microbial communities from Kellogg Biological Station, Michigan, USA - C2-5 metaG | ecosystem: Host-associated > Plants > Roots > Rhizosphere > Soil | place: USA: Michigan... | reverse complement strand
TCTTCGCTCATCGGATCGGAGTCATAGGCATGCTCCGCATCCGGTGGCGCGGGAGGGAGTTGATTGATCAACCGGATCTTCAGGTAGTCTCCCGGCCACAGCTGAAGGCGCACACCCCCATAGGGTGACAGCGTGCTCGATCCTGCGGGACAGTGGTCATTCACCGCAGTCGAGCGGCGGCATATCTCATAGACCCACGCCGTCAGCGGCTTGCCCGTCAACTCAATTGGCTTGGGCTTGGCAGTCATCAAGATGTCGAGCTCGCCCGTTCTGCTGTCGCTCGCAAACACTGGCATTTCTTTGATCGGATCGGCTTGTGCAAGGGCGGCGGGAAGGATGCTGGCCGGCACAAGGAGCAGAAGGGTTGAAAGGAAAGAAAACCGCATGGAGCCTCACTCTCGCAAAACAATCCCGTCGTCGGCGCACGCACAACTGCGGTGCTGCGCAATCTCTCGCAGCAAAACTGCAAACTTATTTGGGGGAAGTGAACGTCTCAGGCCCTGGAAGGGCCTACGACTGCATTCCGGCCCCGCGAGGGAGGGAGGTTCGAGGCACTGCGTAGGGTACTGGATCCGTCGAACAATACAAGTGAAATGTCACACAAATATCACTAACTCTTTTGATGATTCTTAAATTGCTAAAAACGGGAAATCCGCGTTGCAACTTGCATCGGTGCCGCGAGTGAGACTTTTCGACACGCGCCGACAGTCGTCTGCAGTTGGCTCCGGGAGGTTCAAATTTTCCTGACCGGCAAAACTGTCCCGGACTTATGCTTGGTCACGTCGCGCTCTCCTCCTAAGAATGAAGGAAATATTTGAATGAGAACATTCACGACTCGCCTCAACCGTCTGCCGTTGATCCTAACCGTTGTCTTCGTAGCCGTTGTTTTTGCAGCCATCGCGCAGACAAAACAATCGTCCCGGACCGTTCAAATCGGCGAGTTCCATGCACAAGTCCACGTTTCTCTTCATGTCGGCGACACTCTGCGCGTCGTGCTTCCATCCACTCCATCCACCGGGTATAGTTGGCACGCCGCTGGCGGCACCTCCCTGCTCAAATCCATAGGCTCAACGAATGTGTCCGCAGCCAAGTCCAGCGTCGGCGCTCCCGCCAGGCAGACACTCGCATTCATGGCAGAAGCGCCCGGAGCCAGCGATCTCGTGCTCGACTACAGCCGGCCCTGGGAGAAAGGCAAACCAGCGGCGCGCCAATACATGCTTCAAGTCACGGTCGACGATGGAACAAACAGCACTGCATCGCCGGTCGTCATCGATGGCAGCGCGCCGGTTGGAACCTACAGCGGCAAGCTGCCCTGCGCGGACTGCAGCGGTCTGCTTACCTCCATCGCCCTCTATGCTTCAGGCTCCGCACAATCGCCCGTGGGATATTACGTGCGGACCAGCACCTATCTGGGAGCGCCCAAGGGCAACGTTGTTTTCATAGAGGCTGGCAACTATCTCCTGCAAAGGGGCACGCCCGCAAATCCGGACTGGACCGTCTACACTCTGCAGTCCAATACTTCGGATCACCTGGAGAACTACCGGCTTGAGGGCGACGCACTCGTGCCGCTGGACAGCGATGACAAACCCATCCAGTCGCCCTTCAACATGCGCCTGAAACTGGAGAGCTAGAGCAAAACCAGCGTCGGTGTGGGCCGAGCCGGGATGTCAACGCACGTTCTCCGTCAAGAAGACCTGCGCCCAACGGTCTTGATAGTACCCAGTAATGCTGGTTTTGCTTTAACCAACGCGCGACGTCTTCGCCTTGCGAAACGCATAGACGATCGCCAGCAACGGTGGCGCCAGCAGCACACCCCAAAACGGAATCACAATGCCCAGCACGATAGGGACAAGAATCGACGCCCAGATCGGCACGCGCGTCGTCTTCTTCATCAGCCACGGCTGCAGCACAAGCTGATCGATCACCACGATGATTGCGTAAATGCCCAGTAGGAAGGCGAGCCGCTCCAGGTCCTTGCCCGTCACCAGTACGCTGAACGTAGGACCGATCAGCGCGATCACGCCGCCGATATTCGGGACAAATGCCATCAGACCCGCAACCAGCGCCCACGCGGGCGCAAGCGGTACCCGCAGAATCTCAAGGCCGATCAGCCACAGCACAGCAACGCACAGCGCATCAATCGAAATAGCCCGCCACCAGTTCACCAGCGCTGTGCCGGCCGTGCGCAGATGCTGTCCAGGCGACGGCGTCGCGCTGATAGTCGGAGCCGCTGATTCTACGACAGATCGTTGCGGCTTCGCGTATCCAATGGGCCGCTCAGGCTGTTCGATTACCGGCAGCGGCGCTGGCTCATACGGCACTGGCGTTGTCGGCTCATCTTTTGGCTGAGGCTCGTCTTCCATTCAGCTTGTCCACTCTTTCGCGTCGGTCACTTAGACTCTGGAAACGGATGAAGTGATGTTCTTCTTTAGAAGGCCGACAGCGCAACGCATCGATCGCTTTCGCGAAACGGCGACGAGGGATACCTTCTCGTATCCGGAGGTCGGTGCGACGCTCAAGGGCGAGATTCCAGAACAGTACAACCTGGACCACAATCGGGTGCGCCTGGGTCAGGGTACAGCCACCTTCGAGCATGCCTCCGCCGCGCTCTTCAACTGGAAGATGTTTGACATCGGGTGGGTCGAGTTGCTGCACCCGGGTGGCCCCGTGGTTCCTGACCAGACGGTGCTCGTGCTCGCGCGCACGTTTAGCCTCTACTCGCTTAGCGCCAGCCGCGTGATCGCGGTGATTGACGATGACAGCGGCCACGTGCGGCGGCGCGGCTTCAGCTATGGCACGCTCGAGCATCATGTGGAACGAGGCGAAGAGCGCTTCAGCATCGAGCACGATCTCGAAGATGACGCTGTGTCGTACGACATACTGGCCTTTTCGATCCCGCAGCACCCATTGGCACGTCTCGGCTACCCGATGTCACGTGCCGCACAGCGTCGCTTCGCCAGTGACTCTAAAGCAGCAATGCTCCGAGCGGTCTCCTGACGCTCACAAATCAGACGAATCTTTTTGTTACCCTGAAGGTATGAAATTCGGCGTCCTCGTCTTCCCGGGCTCCAACTGCGACCACGACACCTACAACGTCATCGAGCAGATTGCGCACCAGCCGGTCACCATGCTCTGGCATGAGACCGAAGACCTGGAAGGTTGCGATGCCATCCTGGTCCCCGGTGGTTTCGCCTATGGCGACTACCTGCGCACCGGCGCCATCGCGCACTTCGCGCCTGTCATGCAATCCGTGAAGCGCTTCGCCGCCTCCGGTGGCCTCGTGCTTGGCATCTGCAACGGCTTCCAGATCCTATGCGAATCCGGCCTCCTGCCAGGCGCCCTCATGCGCAATGCCGGACTCAAATACATCTGCAAACAAGTGCATCTGCGCACCGAGACGGCCGACTCGCCCTTCACCAGCACCCTGACCAAAGGCCAGGTGCTCGCGATTCCCATCGGCCACATGGAAGGCAACTACTTCTGTGACGAATCGACGCTTGCTGCATTGAAGCGTGAAGACCGTATCGCCTTTCGCTACGCCACTCCCTCGGGGGAGATCACGCCCGAGGCGAACCCGAACGGTTCGCTCGAAAACATCGCTGGCGTGCTCAGCGAGGGCCGCAACGTGCTCGGCATGATGCCGCATCCGGATCGCTCGAGCGAACTGCTGCTTGGTTCAGCCGACGGCTTCCCCATCTTCCAGTCCATGATCTCGGCCCTCGCCGCTCGATAGCATGATCGATATCCACCATCACCTGCTCCCCGGCCTGGACGATGGCGCCCGCAGCCTGGATGTCTCACTCACCATGGTCGAGATGGCGCTTGCCGACGGCATCACGCATATCGTGTGCACCCCGCATGCCAGCCATCATTACTGCTTCTCCCCTGAAAAGAACGCCACGGTTTTCGCCGAGTTGCAGGATGCCGTGAATCAGAAATTCGGCGAGCAGGTGATGACGCTCGGCCTGGGCTGCGACTTCCACCTGATGTTCGACAACATCGAGGACGCGCAGCACCACCCCACCCGTTACACCATCAACGGCCATAACTATCTGCTTGTCGAGTTCCCGGACAGCGCTATTTCGCCCAATACCGCGCAGACCTTTTACCAGCTCTCGCTCTCCGGAATGACGCCGATCATCACTCACCCGGAGCGGAACCTCATTCTGGCCCGTCAACCGGAACGCATGGAGGAGTGGCTGAAGGCGGGCGCGCTCATCCAGGTCACGGCCAGTTCGCTCACCGGGCGCTTCGGCCCCATCGCCGAACAATCTGCCGCCTGGCTGCTGGCCCACCAGTGGGTCCACTTCCTCGCGACCGACGCGCACAACTACGACTCCCGGCCACCGCTACTCCGGCCCGCATTCGACCTGTTGGCCGAGCAATATGACCTGGCAACAGCCGAGCGGCTCTGCATCACGAACCCGCGCGCGGCCTTTTATGGTGAAGCCCTCGATCCGCAACCGGAGCCGGCCGCGCCCCATTCTGTGGAATCAAGGCGCCGCTCAACCAGCAAATCCAGCTTTTTCGGCCGCCTGTTTGGCCGCTGAATCAGCGTTAATACGGTAGCTAACTCCTTTATTACGCTTACTATAGTCACGGTAAATTTAGGGCGGGCGCTGCCCTTTTCTGTGTATGGACGCTCCCCCCTGCCCGCCGGTAGGCTGTGACTAAGTAAGCGAGAACTATTGGGCTCTTTTTGCGTTTGGCGATCAGGCGCGTGATGTTTTTTTGCCCTGCAAGCCCACCCCATGAAGGACAGGGACCCTGACTCACGAGGTCCCGGGATTGGTTTACCTTGACCGTTCTTTCGGTAGCAGCCTGTAGCAAAGACTGTTCTCTGTTCATCGGGGTGGTCGCATGAGCGACTTCCTCGCAACAGCTCTTGGACTTGCCTTCACCCTGGTCGTCTGCCTGCTTGCGTTGCAGGCGATCCTGAGCCCGTGGTTGCGCGTGCGCCGTGGACCGCCAAACGCGTCCCGTGTGAAAGAAACGCACGCTTCAAAAACCGCGCCGCGCGCTACAGCGCCGGAAAGCTCACCCGTCCAGCTGGTTTAGTTACGGTTTAGCCGGGGGCAGCATCGTACCGCTTCTCCACCGCGCACACTGTGCGACGATGGATTCAACCCTCCATGCCTTCGTCGTCCCGGCCATCTCTCTTTCCTCCTGTTCCCTCGCCGGACACTGGCAGCCTCAGCGATCTGCTCTCCCGCATCTTCGGCTTCCCTGCCTTCCGCGCGAATCAGGAAGAGGTCTGCCGCGCTGCCATCTCCGGGCGCGATCTGCTGTTGGTCATGCCGACGGGCGCCGGCAAATCGCTCTGCTACCAGTTGCCCGCGATCGCGCGCGGCGGCACGGCGCTGGTCATCAGCCCACTCATCGCACTCATGGACGACCAGGCGGCCAAGCTCTCGACACGTGGCCTCAGCGTGGCCCGCATCCACTCCGGGCTCGATCGCCAGACTTCGCGTCAGGCCTGCATTGATTACCTCAACGGCAGCCTGCAGTTCCTCTTCATCGCGCCGGAACGGCTTCGCGTTCCCGGCTTCGCCGCAATGCTCGGCAAGCGCAAGCCTTCGCTCGTCGCCATCGACGAGGCGCACTGCATCTCCCAATGGGGTCACGACTTTCGTCCTGACTACCGCATGCTCGGGCAGCACCTGCACCTGCTGCGTCCCGCTCCCGTGCTGGCGCTCACCGCTACCGCAACGCCCGTCGTTCAGAATGATATCCTCGCGCAACTCGCTCTCAATGACGCCGTGCGCTTCATCCACGGCTTCCGCCGCGACAATCTCGCCATCGAGGTGGTCGAGGTGCCGAAGCCCCTGCGCACCGAGCGCGCTCTCGATCTCTTGCGCGATCCGGCGCGCCGCCCCGCCATCGTCTACGCGCCCACACGCAAGGATGCGGGTGAGACCTCCGCCGCGTTTGCTGCTCACTTCCCTGCGGCGGCCTATCACGCGGGCCTGGACGCCGATCATCGTGACCGGGTGCAGCGCAGATTTCTCGACGGCGCGCTTGAAGTAGTCGTCGCCACAATTGCGTTCGGCATGGGCATCGATAAGGCGGATGTTCGTACCGTCATTCACACGGCGCTTCCTGCCAGCCTCGAGGCCTATTACCAGGAGATCGGCCGCGCCGGTCGCGATGGCCTGCCCAGCCGCACCATCTTGATGCACTCTTATGCCGATCGCCGCACCCATGAGTTCTTCCTGGAGCGCGACTATCCGGCGCTTGACGAGCTCGAGCGCATCCACAAGGCGCTTGCGCGGAGGTCCGGCGACGGACCCATCGCACGCGATGAGTTGCAGGCGGCGTTACGCATGGATGCGGAGATCTTCGAGAAAGCGCTGGAGAAGCTCTATATTCATGGCGCAGTGAATGTTACCTATGACGATAGGATCAGCCTCAGTCCCGAAGCCAACGGGTGGCGCCGCACCTACCGCTCCCAGGCAGATTACCGGCGACAGCAGCTTGATCTCGTCGGCCGCTATGCCCAGGGCCATGGCTGCCGCATGGCATCGCTGGTCGCGCACTTTGGCGATACGGCAGACAGCCGGCGCCACTGCGGTCATTGCGACGTTTGCTCGCCTGAGCGCGCCATCGCACAAAGTTTCCGCGGCCTCACCGCGCAGGAGGAACACGCCGCACGCGGGATCTTGAAATCGCTGCGCACTGGCTCATCACCTTCGACTGGCCGTCTCTACAAAGAGCTGTGCCCACGTGAGGATCTCTCTCGCAATGACTTCGACGCCTTGCTCGGCGCACTCGCTACCGCGGGCCTGGTACGCATCGAGGACGCCAGCTTCGAGAAGGACGGCAAGCCGGTCAACTACCGCAAAGCTGCGCTCACTCGCGAAGGAGAAGATTTCGTGGAGGGCGCGCCCCTCGACTTATCTCTGCGCGAACGCTCCGCGCGTGACACACCGAAACAGCGAAAGCTGGAGAAGCCTTCAAAAAATATCCCAGAAAAGCCGCCCATCACCCTCTCGCCTCAGGGTGCCGCACTCGAACAGCGCCTTAAAGAATGGCGGCTCACTATTGCAAAGAAGGATGGCAAGCCGGCCTTCTTCGTTTTCGGCGACAGCGTGTTGCGGTCGATCGCACACGCCCGACCGAGAAATCTGACCGCACTGGCCGCCATTCATGGAGTTGGCGCCGCCAAGCTCGAACGTTACGGAACGGATGTCTGCCGCCTCTGCGCGGAAAACTAGCGCGCCGCTCCCGCCTGGCGCGCCCCCGGTACTTCCAGCAGTTTGCCGCTGGCTACGTCATAGATGTACCCATAAATCGGAATCGAACCCGGCACCAGCGGATGATTGCGTATTCGCGACACGTCATCCACCACGGCTTGTTGTTGATTCGGTATGGTCAGCCACTCGATGAACTCTCCTGCTCGGGAACCTGGCCCCTTACCAACATCTTTGAAACCCTCAGCGGTCAGCTGCGCGGTTTCCAAACTACTCGCCAGCAAATTGCGGATCACCTCGTTAGTGAAGAACTCCATGCCGCAATTCGTGTGGTGAATCACAAAGAATTCTCGCGTGCCCAACAATTTGTAGCTGATCACCAGTGATCGGATCGCATCGTCGCTCGCGCGTCCTCCTGCATTGCGAATCACGTGGGCGTCCCCTTCGGCCAATCCGGCGTACTTCGCCGGGTCCAGCCTGGCGTCCATGCAGGTGAGGATCGCAAAGCCGCGCGCCGGCGGAAGTGCCAGCCTGCCCCGTTCCCCGAAGCCTTGACTGTACTGCTCGTTTGCCTTCAACACCTCATCCAGTATTTGGCTCATGATGCCTCCGTTTCGGCGTCCAGCGTTTCGTTTGTTGTGTAAACGCAAAACGGCCCACGATGGATAACCGTGGGCCGCTCGAAGTCTATCTTTTAAAGCATCGTCAAACAGGACCTCGCCCACGGTTCTCGAAACAGCAACAAGTGAGCAGGCTGTATGGAAAATGCATGGAGGCATGGTAGCACGCAGATAGAGCGCTGCTACGCTGCCTTGCTCTGGATATACCATTTGCGTTATGCCTCACGGATTGCATTTCACGTGTCTCCTTGCGGCTGGCTTGCTGGCTGCCAGCGTGCTTCACGCACAACCCGCCTCACACAAATGGTCCATCGTGGTCCACGGAGGCGCCGGTGTCATCGAGCGCAAGTCCATGCCGCCCGCAACCGAAGCCGAGTACCGTGCCGCCATGAAGACCGCCATCGAGACAGGCGCGGCAGTCCTCGAGAAGGGCGGGACATCGCTCGACGCGGTGCAGGCCACCATTCAATACCTCGAAGACAATCCGCTCTTCAACGCTGGCAAGGGCGCCGTCTTCACTGCCGATGGCCGCAACGAACTCGATTCCGCCATCATGGATGGCGCAACGCTCAAGGCCGGTTCCGTTGCACAACTCACCCGCACACGCCATCCCATCGCCGCGGCGCGCGCTGTAATGGAGAAGTCACCTGCCGTCATGCTGGCCGGCCCCGATGCCGATACGTTCGCTGCGAGCAAGGGACTCGAGCAGGTGGACAACAGTTACTTCTTCACCGAACGGCGCTGGCAGGGTCTCATCAAACAGTTGCAGAAGGAAGGCAAGCCGATTCCGCCGCGGCCCGCAGGTGCTCCTCCGGCCCCGGCAAAGCCACTGGCCATGCTTGAACCCCCTGACGCGCACAAGTGGGGCACTGTCGGCGTCGTGGCGCTCGATCAGGCAGGCAACATCGCAGCCGGGACATCCACCGGCGGCCTGCAGGCCAAGCTGCCCGGCCGCATCGGCGACTCGCCCATCATCGGCGCCGGGACCTACGCCTCCAATCAGTCCTGCGCCGTCTCTGGTACCGGCACCGGCGAGTACTTCATTCGGCTGACGATCGCGCGTGAGATCTGCGCCCTCGTCGAAGACAAGCACATGAAGCTGCAAGCCGCGGCGGACGAGGTAATCCACAAGCAGCTCGAAGGGCTTCATGGCGATGGCGGCATCATCGCCATCGCATCCGACGGCGAGCAGGCATGGAGCTTCAACACGCCCGGAATGTATCGCGCCCGCATGAGCCAGGGCAGCCAGCCGACCATCGCGATCTACAGCGACGAGCCGTAACCTGCGAATGGCCCTCAGGGATGGCGGTATACCACGCCATCCTTTACCACCAGCCGCACATCCTTCACCGCTTCGATCTTCTGCGTGGGATCGCCTGCCACCGCGATCACATCGGCGAGCATGCCGGGATGCAGGCCGCCGAGCTCTTTGCTCATGCCGATCACGGATGCGTCCGTGGCTGTCGCTGCAGTCAGCGCCTCCACCGGTGTCATGCCGTCGCGCACCATCCATGCCAGCTCGCGCCAGTTCTCGCCGTGCGCAAAGACACCCACATCGCTGCCGCAGCCAATAGTAACGCCGGCCTTCCGCGCCAGCTCAAATGCATGCGCTACCTGCTGCATATCCTCCGTCGGCGTGTTACCGGGCACATAGTGCTGGAAGTAAATCCCATATGCCTCCACCGCGGTCAGCGTCGGCATGTAGGCAACGTGTTTTTCCGCCATCAATCGAAACGTCGCTTCGCTCCCACCTGTTCCGTGTTCGATCGTGTCTACGCCGGCCAGCACCGCACGCCGCATGCCTTCATCCGATTCAGCGTGCACAGCTACCGGCCGTCCGCTGTCGTGCGCGGCGGCGACCATGGCATTCATCTCGGCCTGCGTAAACGTCGGCCGCGTCTCGCCGTGCGGGCCGGTGCGGTAGTCGCCATAAATTTTGATCCAGTCAGCGCCGCGGGCCGCCTGCTCGCGCACCGCGGTCACCGCTTCGGCTTCGCCCGTCGCCTCCTGCGCGCCCTGCGGCAGCGCGATGTCCGGCCGATAGTTCCGCACTGCAGGCCCATACGCGCCCGTCGCCACGATGGCGCGTGTCACCACCCACAGCCGCGGCCCTGGGATAACGCCTTCGTCGATCGCACGCTTCACCGCGACATCGCCAGAGTCCGCGCCCTCCGTTCCCAGATCGCGCAGCGTGGTAAAGCCCGCCATCAGCGTGTCCCTGGCGTGCTTCGTCGCGAGAACAACTCGATACATTGGCGGCTCAGTGAGCACCTGCAGGTCCCACAGCTTTTCGTTATACGGATGCAGAAAGATGTGCGAATGCAGGTCCATCAGCCCGGGCAGCACAGTCATGCCGGGCAGTGCGATGTGCTCCGCATCCGGCGGCACCGCAACGCTCGAGCGCGGCCCGACTGCCTTGATCTGCTTGCCTTCGATCAGTACAACCCAGCCGGAATGCAGCGGCTCACCCGCCGTCCACACCTGCGCCGGTTCCAGCAGCAACGGATGCGCGGCTGGCGTCTCCGCCCCAAACGAGAACGTCGCAACGGCACTCACCATCAGCAAAAAGTGGAAGCGTTTCATGCACGCGAGTGTACTTCACACGCCATCCCGCCGCTGACCTTCAGCCGACTCGCTGACTTCTCCCTCGCTAGCTGTACCGCAACCAGCGCAGCATCTCCGGCAGCGTGGCGCGCTTACCGTACATCAGAATACCGATCCGGTAGATGCGCGAGGCAATCCAGATGGCCCCCCAGATAAACAGGAGCATCAACAGCATCGATAGCGCGATCTCCCAGGCCGGAGGCATCTGCGATGACATGCGCAGAAACATTACGATCGGCGTGCATGGTGGGAACAGTGACAGCAGCACAACCGGGAGCGCCGTCGGATTGCTCGTAATGTAGGTGATCAGCACCATCCCCACCGTCAGCGGTGCCACGATCACCATGCTGAACTGCTGGATCTCCTGCTCGCTGCTGACGCTTGCGCCAACCGCCGCCGCGATCGCGCTGTAGAAGAAAAATCCCAGCAGAAAGTAAGCGACAAGGAAGAACAGCTGTTGCGGATGGATGCCGAATCCGCCCAGCCCTGCCGTCCCCAGCGACGCCCCGGCAGAGGTGATGACAATCGCCGATACCAGCAGAAGCCAGATAGCCATCTGCGTA
>Ga0157369_10009761_pt1 | contig 10978 bp, 11 predicted proteins | sample C25metaG_FD_113461 | JGI IMG/M metagenome (GOLD analysis project Ga0157369, IMG submission 113461) | Corn rhizosphere microbial communities from Kellogg Biological Station, Michigan, USA - C2-5 metaG | ecosystem: Host-associated > Plants > Roots > Rhizosphere > Soil | place: USA: Michigan... | reverse complement strand
TTCATTCCGGTCGCCCTGCCGGGCATCATCGCCGCGACCATCTTCGCCTTCACGGTGTCCTGGGCGCAGTTCCTTTATCCGCTGGTGTTTACGACATCGACCGATCAGCTGGTGCTGCCGGTTGGCATCATCACCAGCCTGATCAAGGGTGACGTATTCAACTGGGGACAGATCATGACCGGCGCCCTGCTCGGCGCGGCGCCGCCACTCATCATCTACGCGTTCCTGATGGACTATTACATCGCCGGCCTGACCGCCGGTGCGACAAAGGGTTGATATCAATGGCTGACGTTACGTTGCGCAAGGTTATCAAGCGTTACGACGAAGTCGAGGCGGTGCGCGGCATCGATCTGGACATCGCCGACCATGAGTTTGTCGTGCTGGTGGGACCATCAGGCTGCGGAAAATCGACCACGCTGCGGATGATCGCGGGGCTGGAGGACATCACCGACGGCGACATCATGATCGGCGGTGACGTCGTCAACGACGTACCGCCGAAGGACCGCGACATCGCGATGGTGTTCCAGAATTACGCGCTCTACCCGCATATGACGGTCGCGGAAAACATGTCGTTCGGGCTGCGGCTGAAGCATTTTCCGAAAGCCGAGATCAAGACGCGGGTCGACGAAGCCGCGCGTATGCTTGATATCGTCGAGTTGGTTGACCGCAAGCCGAAGCAACTATCGGGCGGCCAGCGCCAGCGCGTCGCGATGGGCCGCGCCATCGTTCGCCATCCCAAGGTTTTTCTGTTCGACGAGCCGCTGTCCAACCTCGACGCCAAGCTTCGGGTTCAGATGCGGATCGAAATCAAGAAAGTGCATCAGAAGGTCCGCACCACGACCGTCTATGTCACCCACGATCAGGTCGAGGCGATGACGCTTGCCGACAGGGTCGTGGTCATGAACCACGGCCGCATCGAACAGATCGGAACGCCCAACGATCTCTATCACAACCCGGCCACGCGCTTTGTCGCCGGATTCATCGGCTCGCCCGCGATGAACTTCGTGCCCTGTCGGCTGGAGGATGTCGCCGGCAAACTGCACATCCGGTTGACCGACCGCATTGCCTTTGCGCTGCCGCCCAGTCGCGCAGCCAGATATCGCGGCGTGGCGCGGAACGAGAAATTGCTGCTCGGGTTGCGGCCCGAGCACGTCACCGAAGCGAAACCGCATCCGGAGCCGGGGGTTGAGGCCTTCGACGCGGTGCTGGATGTGACCGAACCGATGGGCATGGAGACGCTGATTTATTTCACGCTCGAGGGCGCACAAATCTGCGGGCGGGTTAATCCCAACGCCGGCGCTCGCGACGGCGGGCCGCTTCGATTGGCGGTGGACCTCAACAATATGCACCTGCTAAACGAGGGCACCGGCGCCGTCATTTGACGGCCGCACAACAAGAAAAGCCAAGGGCTGGGCAAGGGACTGAATGGCGACCAACAAGAAGAAAATTTTCATCACCGAATCGATGTCGCAGCAAGGACGGGCGCTGTTGAGGCAGCGGGACGACATCGAAATCGTCGAATTTCCCAACATGATTTCCGCCGGAGATTTCGAGGTCATGCTTGGAGAGCACGCGCCGGTCCACGGTGTCGCGCTCGGCGGCACCCGTTTCGGCGAGCCCGAGCTTGAGGCCTCAAAGGACATGCTGGTGGTGACCCGAATCGGCGTCGGCTACGACGCCGTCGACGTCCCGGCCCTGAGCCGCCGCAAGATCCCGCTGATGGTGGCGGGCACCGCCAATTCCCCATCGGTTGCGGAACAGGCGATGTTTATGATGCTGACGCTGGCCAAGCGCGCGGTGGAAATGCATTCCATCGTCAAGGACGGCAACTGGGGCCACCGTCTGGGCAAGCTGCCCTACGATTTGTTCGGCAAGACGGTCCTGATCGTCGGCTTCGGCCGCATCGGCACGCGGACCGCGAAACGCTGCCTGGCGATGGAAATGAACGTTTTGATCTATGATCCCTATAAATCGGCCGCCGAGATCAAGGCGGCTGGCTGCGAGCAGGTCAGCGATCTCGATGCGGCGCTGCCGCGCGCTGATTTTGTCAGTATTCACTGCCCCAAGACGTCCGAGACGGTCGGGATGTTCAATGCGGCGCGGCTAAAGCGCATGAAGCCGACGGCCTATCTGATCAACACAGCGCGCGGCGGCATCATCGACGAACCGGCGCTATACGATGCGCTGGTGTCCGGCAAGCTCGCTGGCGCGGGTCTTGACGTTTTCGAGCAGGAGCCGCCGCCATCGGGCCATTCGCTGTTTGCGCTTCCCAATGTCATCATGGCCCCGCACGTCGCCGGGGTGACGCGGGAAGCAGTCGACCGGATGAGCGAGCAGACCGCGCGCAATATCTTGAGCGCGCTCGACGGCGCACCGATACGCCAGAACGTCATCAATCAGGACGTGCTCGGCTGATCCGGGCCAGGACTGCTTGCAAGCTTTCGCCGATATTGTGATTTGCACGATGCTATAGCACCGCGGGTATCGATATGGCCTTCAGGGAATACGGCAACTATGACGGGGTGGGCCTCGCCGAGCTGGTCCGGAAAAAGCAGGTCAGCGCCGGGGAATTGCTGGACGAGGCGATCGCTCGCACCGCCAAGGTCGATCCGCAAATCAACGCGGTGGTCGTCAAGCATTACGACTACGCCCGGCGGCAAATCGACAAGGGGCTTCCGGATGGCGCCTTTACCGGCGTGCCGTTTCTGCTGAAGGATCTGGATATTCTTCAGGGCACGCGGACGACGTCGGGTGCCAGCATCTACAAGGACAATGTCGCGGATCATACCGGCACTCTCGCCCGGCGCTTTCTCAATGCCGGCCTCGCGATCTTCGGAAAAAGCTCCAGTCCGGAATTCGGATTGATGCCGACCACCGAGTCGCGGCTGTTCGGGCCCACCCGAAATCCGTGGAATCTCGCTCATTCGTCGGGAGGTTCGTCCGGCGGCGCAGGCGCGGCCGTCGCTGCGCGCATTCTCCCCGTCGCGCATGCGAGCGATGGCGGCGGCTCCATACGTATCCCCGCTTCCGCCTCCGGCGTGTTCGGATTGAAACCCACCCGCGCGCGCAATCCGCTCGGTCCCGATCGCGGCGAGGGCTGGGCCGGGTTTTCCTGCGGCCACGTGCTGAGCATCAGCGTCCGCGACAGTGCCGTCATGCTCGACGCGATCTGCGGACCCGAGCCGTCGAGCCCCTATGTCGCGCCGCCGCCGGAGCGGCCTTTCGCGCAGGAAGTCGGACGCGATCCCGGTCGGCTGCGCATCGCCTTTACCGACAAGTCGCCTTATGGCGATGCGATCGATCCCGAAATTGCGGCTGCGGTTCGGGACGTAGCAAGCCTGCTGGCCGGGCTTGGCCATGATGTCGGGGAGCGCGCACCGGTGCTGGCCGCCGATCCGGCGCTCGTGATGTCGACCATCGTCAGCGCCAACACGGCGCTGAATGTGCGGCTTGCGGAGCAGCGCTTTGGCCGCGCCATGACCGACAGCGATTTCGAGATATTGACGCTTGCGAGCGCCTACAACGCGCAAAAAGCAACCGCCACGGATTATGTGGCAGCCGAACTCAGCGCATTCCAGATCTCGCGCGGGCTGGCAACGTTCTTCGAGAGCTGCGATGTATTCCTGTGCCCGACGCTTTGCTTGCCACCACTGCGTATCGGCGAGCTCAACACGATGTCACACGATCTGTCGCACATCCCTCCGATCCTGCGGCGCTACATGCCGGCGACCTCCATGTTCAACATGTCCGGCCAGCCCGCGATGTCGGTACCGCTGGCCTGGAATGCCGCCGGCTTGCCGCTTGGCATGATGTTCGCCGCGCGCTTCGGCGACGAGGCAACTTTATTTCGCCTGGCCGGCCAGCTCGAGCAGGAGCGGCCGTGGAAGAACAAATTACCGCCGGTTTGCGCCTAAACCGACAAAACTCAGCCGCATTCGAGGGCGAGGAATGGAACCCAACCCTGACGTCGCGGTTCATTTTCCCGCTTGTTGCGTATTCCGGAGGTTGAAATTTTGAGTCAAAGCGACCCAACCGATCATGCGCTGGCGGCCATTGCCAGCATTCTCGTTCAGCCGGAATCCCATCGCCAGCCGGAAGAAAAAGCCGCGGTCGAGGAGAAGCCGATCGCTCCCGAATGGATCGAGGCCGACGGTTATCAGAAATTCGGTCCCGGCCCCATGGCGGCGATCCGTTTCAAATGGACCGTCCGCCGCGAGGACGATGGCGCATATTATGTCGATGAGACGATCGGCGAGAACTCCCAGCCGATCGTCAGTGGGCCCATGTCGGGAGAAGCGGCCGTCAGGTTCGTGGACGATCGCGAAAACGAGGCGCGGCAGCGATTTGAACAGCTCAAAACCGAAATGATCGGACGCGGCGCCGCTGCAAATCTGGTCCAGAAAGACGGCGGCGAAATGTAGCCGTTCGCTTATCCGCCGACCTTTGCCGAAAATTCCGCGTCGGTCACCGGCTCCATCCAGGTCACATAACTTCCGTCGAGCGATTCCTGCATCGCGATGTGGGTCATGCCGTTGGTTGGCGAGGCGCCATGCCAATGCTTTTCGCCCGGCGGAATCCAGACCACATCGCCCGGCCGGATCTCGCGTACCGGCTCGCCCCGGGTTTGAACCCGGCCGACGCCGGAGATGACGTAGAGCGTTTGGCCCAGGGGATGCGTATGCCAATTCGTGCGCGCGCCGGGCTCAAAGGATACCCGGTTCGAGGCAATTCGCGCCGGCGCCGCGGTTGCGATGATCGGATCCTGCCAGACCGTGCCCGTAAAATACTCCTTCGGCGCGCGGCGGGTCGGCCGCGAACCGGCGAGATGGATATCCATGGCGTACCTCCTTCGTTATGGACGCAGTACCGGTGTCCTGCTTATTTCTTCGAAGCCGCGTAGCGCGCCTTGGTCTCGGCATTCATGGGATAGAGACCAGGCAATACCGCGCCGGAGTTCACCTGCTCGACGATCCAGGCTTCCATCCGCTCCTGCTCCGCCCCTTCGGCCAGAATGAGATCAAGAAACGCCTGCGGGATCACCACGGCGCCGTCCTGATCGGCGACGATGATGTCGTTCGGAAACACCGCCACGCCGCCGCAGCCGACCGGTTCGCCCCAGCCGACGAAGGTCAGCCCGGCGACCGAAGGCGGCGCCGCGAAGCCGTCGCACCACACCGGCAGACCGGTGCTGAGCACGCCTTCGAGATCGCGCACGACGCCGTCGGTCACGAGCGCAGCCACCCCGCGCTTGGCCATGCGGGCGCACAGAATATCGCCGAAAATGCCGGCGTCGGTGACCCCCATGGCATCGACCACGGCGATACAGCCTTCAGGCATGGCCTCGATCGCGGTCCGGGTCGAAATCGGCGACGACCATGATTCCGGCGTCGCCAGATCCTCCCGCGCGGGCACGAAACGCAGCGTAAAGGCCGGCCCGACCAGCCGCGCTTGTCCCGGCCGTAGCGGACGCGAGCCGCGCATCCAGACGTTTCGCAGGCCCTTCTTGAGCAGGACCGTGGTGATGGTGGCGGTGGAGACGCGGGAAAGGGTCTTGATCGCTTCGGGGGTCAGGGACATCGAAAGGAGAACTCCGGTGGGATGGATCAGCGCACGCATCTTGCGGGGCACGGGCATCGCGTCAAGTGCTGACGCCAACTCGCTCGTGAGGGGCGGCATGGCCTGGCGCAATAACAACGTCTTATCACGGCTATGCGGATTAATTTATTGAACTTGCAGGGCCATTTCCGCGAAGCGAATTCCACTTCGCCGCAAAACACGCTAGAGAGCATCGATACCCGCCGAAGAGTTGTGAGGTCATGGCCGCGACACTCTCCCCGCCCCGCATTCTGCCAAGTGGCGACAGCGCCATCACGGTGGAGTTCAGCCGCAATATCGATGATGCCGCCAACCAGCGGGTGCTGGCGCTCGATCGCATTCTGGCGCGCGACCCGGTTTCCGGCGTGACCGAGACGGTGCCAACCTATCGATCCCTGCTGGTGCATTACGATCCCGTGCAGATCGATTTCGACGCGCTCGGCGCGAAGCTTGTCGCGCTGGCGCAGCTGCCGGTTCCGCCGACGACAAAAACGCGGCGCTGGCGCATTCCCGTGGTCTATGGCGGCGAGCATGGCATCGATCTCGAGGATGTCGCCAAAACACTGAAGACCACTCCGGACGATATCGTGGCACGCCATGTCGCCGGCAACTACCGCGTCGCCATGATCGGCTTTACGCCGGGGTGGTCATACCTCGGCGGCCTCGAGAAATTCCTGCACATGCCGCGGCGGAAAAACCCGCGCCTGCTGACGCCGGCCGGCACGATTTCGATCGGCGGCGTGCAGACCGGCGTGCAATGTCTCGCCGGCCCGAGCGGCTGGCATCTCCTCGGACGGACCGCGGTTCGAACCTATCAACTGCATCGCGATCCGATCTTCCTGCTGGAACCCGGCGACCACGTGACGTTTTCCGCGGTCGATGCCAAAACCTTTGCCGAGCAGGATCGCGCCGCGGAAGCCGGCGAGATCGTCGCCGAGTTGATGAACGCATGAGTAAACTGATCATTTCAGCCATTGGCCCCGCGAGTTCGGTGCAGGACGGCGGACGGCATGGCGCCCAGCGTTATGGTCTGACGCCGAGCGGTGCGGTGGACCAACTCGCGCTTGTGGCTGCGAATTGTCTGGTCGGAAACGAATTGTTCGCGGCGGCGATCGAAATCGGCCCGTTCGGCGCCGCCTTCACCGCCCGCGAAGGCGCGGTTCGCGTCGCGCTAGCGGGAGCACCGCGCAACGCCGACATCTCAGGGCGCACGGTGGCATCGGATACATCCATGACGCTTGCCGATGGCGAGACCCTGACGCTGGGTTTTGCGCGCGGCGGTTCGTTCAGCTACCTCGCGATCGAGGGCGGAATTGCGGGCGAATTGATGTTCGGCAGCCTCGCCGTGAATGCGCGCGCGGGCCTCGGCAGCCCGTATCCGCGCCCGCTGCAGGCAGCGGACGAATTGCAGACGGCAGGCGCCAGCGGCGCATCCGAGCGCCGGATCGATCTTCCCGCAGTTCCGGAGGGGCCGATCCGGGTGGTGATGGGTCCGCAGGACGACGAATTCGGCGAGGCCGCCACAAAATTGTTTCTGGACTCCGAGTGGAAAATATCTGCCACCAGCGACCGCATGGGTTATCGCCTTGAAGGCCCGGTGATAAAACATCTGCACGGCCACAACATCGTCTCCGACGGCACCGTGAACGGCAGCATCCAGGTGCCCGGCAATGGCGCGCCCATCGTTTTGATGCCGGACCGCGGCACCAGCGGCGGCTATCCCAAGATCGCAACCGTGATGACAGCCGATCTCGGGCGCTTCGCGCAGATCCCCGCCGGCCGCGGTTTTCGCTTCAGGGCCGTCAGCATGGCTGAGGCGCAGGCCGAGGCGCGGAAGTTCGCGCAACTGCTGTGCACCCTACCCGGCCGCGTCAAGGCTATCGAGAATTTTGACCTCAACATCGAGGCGCTGCAAGATGCTAATGTGGCGGGCGCGGCCGTCAGCGCCGTCGACGCCGCGACATGGCAAATTCCATCTGCGGATGCGCTGGCGCAGGACTAACGGAAGATGCACTCACGCAAGCGGACATGGACATGAAAACAATCGATCTCAATTGCGATCTCGGCGAAGGATTTGGCGCATGGGAAAAGGGCAATGACGCCGCCATGATCGAACTGGCTACCTCGGTCAATGTTGCCTGCGGCTTTCACGCCGGCGATGCCGATATCATGCGCAAGACCGTGGAGCTTGCAAAGGCGCGCGGCGTCAGCGTCGGCGCACATCCGGGTTATCGCGACCTGCACGGCTTCGGCCGCCGGCCGTTTCCCGGCATGAAAGCCTCTGAGATCGAAAACCTGATCGCCTACCAGATCGGGGCGCTGCAGGCGATTGCAACCGCGGCCGGTCACAAGGTCACCCACGTCAAGGCGCATGGCGCGCTGTCGAACGTCGCCTGCGAGGACGACACCACTGCGCGCGCGATTGCCTCCGCCATCAGGGCGGTCGACCCCAATCTGATTTTTGTGGTGCTGGCCAATTCGCGCCTGGTGCAGGCGGGCGAAGCCGCCAATCTGCCGATGGTGCACGAGGTGTTCGCCGACCGCGCCTACGAGGACGACGGCTCGCTGGTATCGCGCCGCAAACCGGGCGCGGTGTTGCACGATGCAGGCGAAATCGCCAAACGCGTGGTGCGGATGGTGCAGGACGGCGCCGTGGTGTCGGTCACGGGCAAAGTCATCAAGATGCGCACCGATACGGTTTGCATTCACGGCGACACGCCCGGCGCGGTCGACATCGGACGCGGCGTCCGGCAGGCGCTGAAAGATGCCGGGATCGATGTGGCGCCGTTCAAGGTGAGCTAACGGGCGCCCCTGGTTTGTCGGCGGCAGACAAACACGCAACATCGCGCTGGCAACCCGCCCTCTATGCTGTAAGCTTGCCGCCGGACGGCCTGGTCTTCCCCTGTCCGGCCGCTAGAGTGCAACAAAAAAAGCCAGTTTTGGAGGATCGCCCATGTCTGCTCCCAGGAGCCGCGTCTCGCTAAATCGCCGCACGCTTCTGCGTGCGGGCGCCGGCATGGCCGGCATTCTCGCCACCGGCCGCGCCCCAGCGTTCGCGCAAAGCGCGCCGAAAAAGCTGGTATTTGCGCACATCAACGCGATCCCTGAATCGGCCGCGGTCGCGTTCGACTGGATGGCGAAGGAGGCCACCGCGCGGTCGAAGGGCGCGCTCGACGTGCAGTTTTTCGGCAAGACCCTGATCCCGCAGGAGCTGGAGGTCATCAACGCGGTCAAGTCGGGCAGCGTCGCAATGGGCAGCCCGGCGGGCGCCGCCGCAACCGTGTTTCCGGAAATGGGCGCGCTGCTGGTGCCCTATCTGGTGAAGGATTATGCTTCGGCCTACGCCATGCTCAACGGCAAGATCGGCGACAAGCTCAGCAAGCAGATCGAGGACAACTACAAACTCAAGGTTCTCTGCTATTTCGATTACGGTTTCCGCCATTTCTGGACCTCGAAGAAGCCGATCGTCGAACCGAAAGACCTGCGCGGCCTGAAGATCCGGGTGCAGCAGGCCAAGATATTCGGCGACACCATCAACGGGCTCGGCGGCAGCGCCGTCCCGATGGCGTTTGGCGAAGTGATCACCGCCGCCAAACAGGGTGTGATCGACGGCGGCGATTTGCCGATCGTCAACATGAAAGCGCTTAAGATCTACGACGTGTCGAAATATGCCTCGATGACCTATCACAATTACGGCCCGACCAACGCCGTGATGAACCTCGAAATCTGGAACGGACTATCGCCCGAGCACCAGAAGCTGATCATGGATCTGTCGCGCGCCGCGCAGGAGAAGATCCGCGAGGCGACCGAGTCGGTCGACAATTTCGCCAAAGCCAAGTCGGAGCTGGAGCCGTTCGGCATGACCGTGGTCGAAGCCAAGGTCGAAGAATTCCGCAAAGTGGCGCAGCAGAAGATATGGCCGGCCTACAAGGCCCAGTACGGCGCATTGTGGGACGAGATCGTAAGCTTCAAGGCCTAAACTCAGCCGCGGGGCCGAAACAAAACTTCGGCCCCTTCGACCGCCCTATCAGTCGCCGGAATTCCATTGCGCATGCTGCGTATCCTTTCAGTCGTCCCGAAACTCACGGTCACGGCGCTGATCATCCTTGCAATCGTCAACCTTTTGGTCGGCGTGATCCTGCGCTATTTCGTCGGCGCGATCACCGACTGGCTTGATGTCGACCCCGTGCCGTTCACCTGGGTCGAGGAAGTGGGCGAGCTCTCGCTGGCGTGGCTGACGCTGATCGGCGCCGCGATCGGCATCCAGTCACGCTCGCATTTCACGCTCACCGTGTTCGTGCATCGGCTGCCCGCGGGTGCGCAGCTCTGGATTCACCGTTTCAATCACGCGCTGATCACAGGCGTCGGCCTGCTCGCCGCGTGGTACGGCTTCAAGCTCTGCCTGCTCAACCGGACGCTCACCACGCCCGGCCTCGAAATAAATCTCGCTTGGCTCTACGCGTCCTCCGTGGTCGGCGGCATCCTGATCGCCGTCTACGGCTTCGCGATGATGGTCTCCCCGCCGCCGCAAGACGCACCCCAGCACTGAGGCGGACCATTCATGCTGCTTGCGACTGTGGCCATCGTCTTCGTCGTGCTGATCCTGCTCTCGATGCCGATCGTGTTTGCGCTCGGGGTGGCCGGCATCGTTGGCCTGTGGATCGGCGGCTATCCGATGCAGCAGCTTTCCTCGGCGCTGGTGTCGGGATCGCAGAGCTGGGTGCTGCTTGCCATCCCGGCCTTCGTGTTCGCCGGCAATTTGATGGAGCGCTGCGGCATGAGCCACGCGCTGGTGGAGCTGGCGCGCGCACTGATCGGCTGGGTCAAGGGCGGGCTCGGCATGTCCGTGATCGTGGTGGCGTATTTCTTCTCCGACATCTGCGGATCGAAGATGGCGGAAGTCTCCGCGCTCGGATCCGCGCTGATGCCGCCACTGACCAAGGCAGGCTACGACCGGCGCGATTCAGCCTCGCTGATCGCCGCCGGCACCGCGATGGGCATGCTGGTGCCTCCGGCGATCTTCATGATCGTGATCGCGCAGGTCACCAACACCTCGGCGGTGGCGCTGTTCGTCGCCGGCTTCATTCCGGCAGTCGTCATCATGTTGTGCCTGATGGCCGTGGTTTACATCCGTGCGCGCCAGAACGACTGGCCGGTCGATACCAGGCCGAGCCTCAAGCGCCTCGGGCAGGCGGCGCTGCACGCCGCGGTGCCGATGGTGGTGCCGTTTGTGATCCTCGCCGGCTTCATCCTCGGCATCATCACCGCGACCGAGGCCGGCGCCGTGGTCGCGGGTTACGCCTTCCTCGCCGCCAAGCTCTACTACCGCAATGTCTCCTGGCGCGCGATGGGCAGGATCGCCTACGACAGCGCGATCCTCACC
>Ga0157369_10009758_pt1 | contig 10979 bp, 8 predicted proteins | sample C25metaG_FD_113461 | JGI IMG/M metagenome (GOLD analysis project Ga0157369, IMG submission 113461) | Corn rhizosphere microbial communities from Kellogg Biological Station, Michigan, USA - C2-5 metaG | ecosystem: Host-associated > Plants > Roots > Rhizosphere > Soil | place: USA: Michigan... | reverse complement strand
GTCCTGCGCCAGACGGAAAGAGAGATAAGCCGCGTCGCGGTCAACCTCAACGGTTTGGCCCATCACGGCAAATAGCTGCTCATGTAACTGGACGACAGTATCCGTAGCGCTCTTGCTCACGGTAGAGGGCTCGTCATCAAAAAAAGCCACTTCAGCCTGAAGAAAAGAGCGTTCCTGGTTTACCTGAATGATCTCGAACCGCTGCGCGCCTTCAGCGGCAATGTCCATTCGGCCGTCTTCATATTTCTTGATTACGTCAATGATCCTGGCGGAGCAGCCGATGGCTGAAATCGCGTTTTGTTTCGCGCGCACCATACCGAATGGGCGCTCTTGTGAGAGGCACTCGCCGATCATCTCTTTATAGCGCGGCTCAAAGATATGCAGCGGCAGAGGAGCGCCCGGGAAAACAACGATTTCCAGCGGAAATAGCGGAAGGAGGGGCACGAATATATTCTACAACTGGCTTCGTGCGGAGGTCGGGTGATCGCGCGTGATCTGAAAATCATCACCGCTGATTAACACTGATGACACTGATCAGGAAAACCGAAATTCACCGCGGAGGCGCGGAGAACCGCGCGCGCAAAATGGTCAATAGATCGGATGTAACTTTCGACTGGTGACCCTTTCGCGGATCGCTTGACTTAAACGCGCTTACAAACTACAAAGCTGGCATGAAACTTGAAGGCAAAGTAGCTGTAATCACGGGCGCTTCCATGGGGATTGGTGAGGCAATTGCAAAGTTGTTCCTGCAGGAAGGCGCCAAGGTGGTGCTGTGCTCGCGTGATCTGGCGCGGACCAAAGCCGCGGAGCAGCGCATCGGCGGGGGCGCAAATACGTTCAGCATCGCGTGCGATGTGAGCAAGCGCGACCAGGTGGATGCGCTGGTAAAGGCCGCCGTCGCAAAGTTCGGACGCATTGATATTTTTGTGAACAACGCCGGCTTTGGACTGAATGACGCCGTCGCGGACATGGACATGGCCGAGTTCCGACGGATGTTCGAGACCAATTTGTTTGGCGCGGTTGAGTGCATGCAGGCCGTGATACCGATCATGCGGAAGCAGGGCGGCGGCGACATTGTGAATATTTCATCGGTGTCAGGCCATATCGCCACGCCATATATGTCTGGCTATGCCGCGACCAAGCACGCAATGAACGCCATTGGCAAGGCCGGACGCATGGAGCTGCTGCGGCACAACATCAACGTCCTTACAGTTTGTCCGGGCTATATTGCCACCGACTTTGTGAAGAATATGGTCAAGGGCAAGCACTCTGAGCGCGTAGGATCTTCAGTGAAATATGCCGTGACGCCGGATGTGGTAGCCGATGCGACTCTGCAGGGCCTGCTCAAGCGCAAGAGGGAAGTGATCGTACCGAAGTTCTACAAATGGGTCATCAAGCTGTATCAAACGTCCCCGGGCGCGGTGGAGCGGGCAATTCGCAAGAGGCTGAAGCCGACCTCGCAGGTGATGGCGGAGGCGGCGAAGAAGTAGTTTCTCTGAATCCCAAGCGCAGCGAGGGAACCCTTTACCCAGAGAACCTGTGGCACGCGAATTAATGCGAAAATCGCGAATTTTTATTGAATCGAATGGAGCTATAGAGCAGGTGCTTCACTCGAATTTATTTCTTCCCATTTAGTTCTTGCCGCAATAGCGATCCCTTCGTTCTGCTCGCGCTTTCAGTAAAATCAGCCCAGCTCGTCTAGCATCCCCGACATTTCGGAGAGGGCATGTTTATTCCCAGTGCGCTTGGCGGCTTCCACTCCGGTTTCCAGCATCTTTTTTGCTTCAGCGGTGCGGCCATTGCGTTCAAGGGTCTGTGCGGCCATAAAGTAGCCGTTCGTATAGTCAGGATGAAGTTCCAGCAGCCTCTTGAACTCGGCCAGAGCCTGTTCCGTCTGCCCGGCTTTGGAATATTCCATGGCCAGGCCGTAGCGCGCAAAGGCGTCACTCGGGTTCTGTTCCAAAAATTGGGCAAGCATTTGCAAGCGGCTGGGCTCAGTCATTGAAGAAATCTAACATATCCGGTAAGCTGCTAATCCCATTGAATAGCCAATTGCACAGCACACAGTGCAATATGCAAATTGCTCAGGTTTTTCTTTACTCCCAAAGTGTATGGAGCTAGGATTGGCGATTGTGGCTTGTCCTTTTTTCTTCCCGACCGAAAGAATTTCTATTGGCTGGCCTTTTCCCGCCCGGTTGCCGCTAGGCGCCGGATTTGCCGGAACCTGCCGCGCTGGACTGGAGGAATGTACACCTTCAGAAGTTGAACTACGCGAGTTCTGCAATATCGGTTATGCGGGTGGCTGTTGTCATATGCCGGCTGACCGTTGCTCTGATGGTGTCCGCTTTGCCATTGCACGCGATGAAGAATCAAGGATCGTTCTCCACTTCGTAAGCGAGCGATTCCATGAACCTGTGGAATACGGCCGGCTTGAATATGATTGCAAGTTGCAGAGCTGGCCTGCGCCCATGCGCGATCCCTGCTTGCAGCGCCAGGCTGAATGCTATGTAGCGGTATATCTTGAGAGACGGCCAAGAAAGACGGAGCCGCCGCAAAAGCTCTAAGAATCATTATCCTGCGCTAACATCTAAAGAGACATGAGCATAAAGAATTCGACCGACGGTCAGAACGCCGGGCACAGCCTTGCACCGCGTCCCGTACGCGATTCGCAATCCCAGATGGCAGAAGTGGTATTGCCTAATGATGCCAATCCATTGGGCAATCTTCTTGGCGGCCGCCTGATGCACCTCATCGATATTGCCGGAGCAATCGCGGCGCACCGGCATTCACACAGCCACGTCGTGACGGCGTCAATGGACCATATAGATTTCCGCCTACCGGTGAAGATTGGCGATCTGCTGATCCTGAAATCATCAGTCAACCGCGCGTTCAATACCTCGATGGAGGTGGGTGTGAAGTGTTGGGTAGAAAACTATATTTCCGGACACACGAGGCACGTGGCCTCGGCTTATCTGACATTTGTTGCCGTTGACGAGCATGGCCATCGCAAGCACGTGCCTGCTTTGATTCCTGAAACCGACGAGGACAAGCAGCGCTATGAAGATGCGGGAAGACGCAGAGAGTTACGAAAGGCCGAGCAGGAACGACGGAAGGCGATGCAGAAAGGTTAAGTGCGGGAATGCTCGCGGCAAAATTTTATGAGGATTCAGTCGAGTTTTTCTCGTATCCATTTCGTCCTTCCTCTGTATTTTGGCGACCGATCGTCGCCAGTTCCCTGATAAAGGACGTCGACCTTTCGAAATCACCGCCAGAGTTAAGGCTGCAAAGTGGAGAAATTCTTTTTGTCTCTGAAACCCAGTCTAAGGAGCTGGAACATTTCGCCACCAGACTGGGACTTCCGATAGTGACAAGGGAAGATGTCTGGGCAGATCTTTTGATGCCATTCCTTGACACGCAACTTTCGCTATCCCGTCACAAACATGCGCTGCTCCGTCTGAAGCGCTCCGGATTTTCCAGGGCAGAAGTAAGGCAAATCAGAAACAGAGTCAAAAGAGCCATGTTGCTTTACAACAGTTTCGTCTGGGAATGGGTGCATCTCGGACTTCTCGACGTACTGGAAGCCGTTGACAGGTTTTCCTGGCGTTGGACATTCAAGAGGTTCTACTTCTATGCAATGGAAGTGGCGAATCGTGCGCCCTAACAGAATCAGCGTTCACAAGATCGCGGAGATTAGCCGAGTATCAACAAGCGCATGCCGAATGGGATATTCCCGTATAATCAAGTCATACCTATGGCTCATGGACATCAGCACGGAGCCCAGCAGCAGGGGCCATTCCCGCTGCCGGGAGTAAACAACATCATTGCAGTCGGCTCGGGCAAGGGCGGCGTGGGCAAGACCACCATCGCCGTAAATCTGGCCGTGGCACTGGCCAAAATGGGCTACAAGACCGGTCTGCTGGACGCCGACGTTTACGGTCCCAATGTCCCGCTGATGATGCATACCAGCCAACAGCCGCGCGTGCTGAACGAGAATCTCATCGAACCGCTCCAGAATTATGGGGTGAAGATTATATCCGTGGGATTCCTTAATCCCGGCGACAAGCCTATCGTGTGGCGCGGCCCCATGCTGCACCAGATCATCCGGCAGTTTTTGCAGCAGGTGGTTTGGGGAGAACTGGATTACCTTGTGGTCGATTTGCCTCCGGGCACGGGCGACGTTGTGATTTCGCTCTTCCAGACTGTTCCGCTCACAGGCGCAGTGGTGGTATCGACTCCGTCCGACGTGTCGCTCCAGGACGGACGTAAAGCCATTGAGATGTTCCGCACCGCCCGCGTTGACGTGCTGGGGCTCGTCGAAAACATGAGCCACTTCCTCTGTCCGCATTGCCATCAGGAAATCGATATTTTTTCCAAGGGCGGGGTTGAGCGAACGGCGCAGCAGTTCGGCGTGCCGTTCCTGGGATCGATTGAGCTTGATCCTGAGATCCGCAAAGGCGGCGACGCGGGCCAGCCTCCGGCGCTGGCAGGCGAGAACGATCCTCACGCTAAGTCACTCTATGATTTTGCCAAGCGAGTGCTGATGCGTTTGGCTGAAGTGAAGAGCAGCAGCGCGCCGGGAGACGTGATTCAGGTGCAGTAGGTCGGCAGCCCACGGGCTCTTCTCGATGTGCAGGTTTTTTCAAATCTTAACAACGCTGAGACTCGCACGCTACGCGCAACACTAGTAAAATAAAAAGGTTACAGGCCGCAAGCAGACAAGTCAGCTTCAGGCTTCAGTTCCAACTTTCACCTTTTCAATGGAGACAGGCCAAATGAGCGTTACCCCCCTTTCCACACCAGAGACCGAGACAGCTACGCAATCACAACAGGGAACCCAATACGTATTTTTCTTTGGCGCCGGCAAGGCTGAAGGCAACGGCAAGATGAAAGAAGAACTGGGCGGCAAGGGCGCCGGCCTGGCGGAAATGACGAATGCCGGTCTGCCTGTACCTCCGGGCTTTACCATTCAGACGGCGGCTTGCCGCGAGTTCATGAAGACAGGCAAAGTCTCTGACGGGCTGGAGCGGCAGATGAAAGATGCGCTGGCCCGATTGGAAGAGTTGCAGAAGCAGAAGCTGGGCGCGGGTGAGAACCCGCTGTTGGTGAGCGTGAGGTCGGGTGCAAAGTTTTCCATGCCGGGGATGATGGACACGATCCTGAATCTGGGTTTGAACGATGAAAGCGTAAAGGCGCTGGCGCGCAAGAGCGGCAATGAACGCTTTGCCTATGATTCCTATCGCCGCCTAATCCAGATGTACGGCAACGTGGTCCTGGATATCCCCAAGGCCGAATTTGAGGAAGTGTTTGACGGCCAAAAGCACAAGCGCGGCGTGAAGCTGGATACGGAACTCACGGCAGCCGATCTGCAGGAAGTGATTGCGCAATATAAGAAGGTAGTTCGTGAGCACACGAAACAGGATTTTCCGCAAAATCCGGTGGAGCAGCTTGTCGGCGCGCGCAATGCGGTTTTCCGCTCATGGAACAATGATCGCGCAAAAGTGTACCGCCGCATCAATAACATCTCTGACGATCTGGGAACGGCCGTCAACGTTCAGGCCATGGTATTTGGCAATTTGGGAGAGACCAGCGGAACCGGCGTGGGCTTTACGCGCAATCCCGCGAACGGCGACAAAGAATTTTACGGCGAGTTCCTGATGAACGCGCAGGGTGAAGACGTAGTTTCCGGCGTGCGAACGCCCGTACACATTCTTGAACTGCACAAGCTGATGCCGCAGGTTTATGACCAACTCCGCGAGATCACCACGCGTCTTGAAAATCATTATCGTGACATGCAGGATTTTGAATTCACTATCCAGGAAGGCCGCCTGTACATGTTGCAGACGCGCAACGGCAAGCGCACTGGGCGCGCCGCTGTCCGAGTGGCGCTGGACATGGTGAAGGAAGGCTTGATCAAGCCGGAAGAAGCGATTTTCCGAGTGGAACCAAATCAGCTTTATGACTTCCTGGTTCCCAGCCTGGACGAACGTGGCGGCGCCGTTGAAGTGATTGCCAAAGGTTTGCCTGCATCGCCGGGAGCCGCGGTGGGGCGGATTGTTTTTACAGCCAATGATGCAGTGACTGCGGCCGGCACAGCAGCGCAGAAAAATCCGGTGATCCTGGTGCGCGGAGAAACTACTCCTGAAGACATTCACGGCATGGAAGTGGCTGCCGGAATCTTGACTTCACGTGGTGGCATGACAAGCCACGCTGCGGTGGTTACGCGCGGCATGGGCAAGTGCTGCATTGTGGGCGCGGGTGAAATTGAAGTCGACGACAAAAAGAAGCAGATGCGCATTGGCGATCTGATTCTTAAAGAGGGCGATTGGATTTCCATTGATGGCATTTCCGGTCGAGTAATCAAAGGGCAGCTTGGCACCGTACCGGCCAAGCCAGACGATCCGGACCTGCAAACGCTATTGAAGTGGTCAGAGCCATTCCGCAAGCTGGGTGTTCGCGCGAATGCCGATATCCCGCGCGATGCGATTGCCGCGCGCAGCTTTGGCGCAGAAGGCATTGGCCTGTGCCGCACCGAACATATGTTCTTTGCTGAAGATCGCATTGGGCACATGCGCGACATGATACTTGCCCGGACGGAAGCTGACCGCAAGAAAGCGCTGGCGAAGCTGCTACCGGTGCAACGCTCGGACTTTGAAGGCGTATTCAAAGCGATGGACGGATTCCCGGTAACCATCCGCTTGCTCGATCCGCCGCTGCATGAATTCCTGCCCCGCCGCGAAGAGCTGATGGTGGAGATTGCGCAGCTTGAGATTAAAGACCCGAACTCGCCGCGGTTGAAAGAAGCGCGTGAGCTGCTGCGCCGCGTGGAAGAGCTGCACGAACTGAACCCGATGCTTGGACATCGCGGCTGCCGTCTGGGGATTACTTATCCGGAGATTTCTGAGATGCAGGCGCGGGCAATTTTTGAAGCTGCTGTTAATGTACAAAAGGCAGGTGTGAAGGTATTCCCTGAAGTCATGGTCCCGCTCGTCGGCATGGTGAAAGAGATGGAAAACCAGGGAGCAATTATTCGTCAGGTGGCGGAACAGGTATTCAAAGAGAAGGGAACCAAAGTTGAATACATGGTCGGCACCATGATTGAGTTGCCGCGCGCGTGCACTGTGGCCGACCAGATTGCGTCCGATGCTGAATTCTTCAGCTTTGGTACCAACGATCTTACGCAGACTGCTTACGGATTCTCCCGCGACGACATCAGCAAGTTCCTGCCGGCTTACATTGAGCGCGGAATCCTGAAGAGCGATCCATTTGCCACCATCGATCAGGAAGGTGTGGGTGAGCTGATGCAGATTGCCGTGAAAAAGGGACGCAAGACGCGCTCTAATTTAAAGATCGGGATCTGCGGCGAACATGGTGGCGATCCAGCGTCAGTGGAGTTCTGCCACAAAGTCGGATTGAACTATGTTTCATGCTCGCCGTACCGCGTGCTCACTGCGCGGTTGGCGGCGGCACAGGCATCAGCGGCGGAAGAGTTGAAAACCGAAGGCGGAAGAACGAAGTAGTTTTGTGAAATCCCGAGCGCAGCGAGGGAACCCTATTGCGACGTGGATACATGTCTCTCAGACTGTGCTGGTTTCTTAGCGGCATTGTTATCGGTAAAGAGTTTGGTTACCATAGCGATCCCTCGCTGCGCTCGGGATAAGAGAAAAATTACTGTACCCTCTGCAATCGCTCAATCAGCTTTTGTGCGAGGTTATCCTCTGATTCTGACCATAAGACCCTTCCGCTAATGCCGCAGTTCTTCTCCACGGCGCTGGTGAATGCGACAAGCTTTTGGACATTGGTCTTGATCCGCTGTTCCAGGACGCTGGTGTAGTCGGCCTCTTCAAAGAGAAAAGGAGCGTCCAGGCCGAAGTCGACCTGTATGTGACCATTTTCCTGAAATGTTCCTTCTTCGAATTCGGTGCCGAAGGCGATAAATTTTACGGTTTGCGGCTTTAGAGTCCAGGTTTCGTCCAGATCGCCCTCTTGCGTCGGTACCCAAAGGTCCCAGAGAACGTCCAATTCATATGCGTTGTCTTCATGCAAAAACTCGCCTGCCAGCAGAAGGGCCCTTTCGGGATCGGCCCGGTAGTCAAAAGTCTCTTGGAAAATGACGGGCTCGTCCCATGCGATGCTGCGGATGCCCAAATAACCAATTCCAGAACGATCGGCGGAGAAAGGGAACTGCTTAAGCACGGAAAGCAGCCGGGGGAGCATTTCCGGCTCGTGGAAGCTGGGAAACCAGATACTTAGATAAAGACGGTCAGCCATAATCTTGAAATATTGTAATCTGAGATGCAGTTGCAGCTTCACGCCGGCAGCGGCGCAAGGAACGGGATCACAACCTAGCCCCATGGCAAGCTGCCTGTTTAGATTGAAGGCTTGGAGACAGAGATGCAGAAATTGTCAGGGTTACTATCCGTAAGTTTTCTAATTTTCTTAACCAGCGGGATCTCCGCTTTCAGGCAACAGCCTACGGAGAAGAAGCCTCTGATCGAAACGCCCACCATGCGGCTGGCGGCGGCCAAAACCGTCTTTATCACACGGACCCACGGGAGCCGGATCCCTCTGGATGTGATCAGGTCCACGATGGAAGGCTGGGAGCGGTTCACTTTCGTCGAGACGCCGGACAAAGCCGACCTGATTATAGAAATCTCATCGACGGGAGACTCGGGCGTCCAGGTCTCTAGTTCGTCCAAAGTCTCGCCGGAGACGGGACAGGAAGAGAAATCCAACTCAACCCGAAAAGACATTTCGCCGACTGACATCAGAATGGCGGTTTTTGACTCGCGCAACAAACGTCCTTTATGGGCCGGGACTGAGAGCGTGAAGTTCGCTATGAAGGAAAAAGGCAAAGAAAACAACCTGGTTGATGCGGCCGAGCGCCTGGCCTCAAAGTTTCACCAGCGGTTGGAGCCGACGGCGAGATAAAGTTCCTTAGTCCTAATTCTTGTGAGAAAAATGCGACTGGCCCAGGCACTTCGTCCCTGCAAGAGACACTCATATGCAACTGTAGATACTTGTAGCGTTGAAAATTAAATTTATTCTAAGCCAGTATTTATGCGGGTAAATCGCGCAACCCCGTTGCATGTTGCGGAATCTTATCGAATATTGTGCGCCACTTATGCTCCCTTGCTCGTAGAGGGGCGTCCGCCTTCGTCATACTACTTCTGTTTGTTGTAGCAGTAGCTGTACGCAGTAACGCCCAAGCTTCCACCCAAGGCCAATGGTCGGCGGTTGCCAACTGGCCCACTCGAGCCGTTCACGTCACCTTGCTTCCGGACGGGCGCGTATTTTTTGTTTCCTATTATGACGAGTCGCTGCACCCTAACATCTGGGACCCGGTCAGTGATACGTTCACTGCTACCGCAGCCTCTTCTTACAGGATTTTCTGTGCCGGCCATACCACGCTAGCTGATGGTAGTGTTTTTATTGCGGGCGGTCACATTGCGGACTACACGGGATATCCGCATGCGGTGATTTTTAATCCGGCAACGAATGGCTTTACTTCGGTGCCGGACATGAATACAGGCCGCTGGTACCCGACGGTTACAACGCTGCCGAATGGCGACGTGCTGGTGGTTTCCGGCGACATCAACTCAAATACGAAGGTGGATGCGCTTCCTCAGGTTTTTCAAATGTCCACTAAGACCTGGCGGAATCTAACTACGGCCCAACTATCTCAGCCTCTTTATCCCAATATGCTGGTAGCGCCGAATGGCAAGGTATTCAACGCCGGGCCGGGGCGGCAAAGCCGTTATCTAAACACAGCGGGGACAGGCTCCTGGAGCAACGTTGCCGTACTGAACTTCGGCGGTTCTCGCGACTACGGTCCATCAGTTATGTATGACGTGGGTAAGGTCCTGGACGTTGGCGGTTCCGATCCCCCGACTGCCACATCGGAAATCATCGACTTGAACGCGACGACTCCTGCCTGGAAGTTCACCGGCAGCATGCATTTCCCGCGCAGGCAACATAATGCGGTGATCCTGCCGGACGGAAAAGTTTTTATCGTTGGCGGAAGCAAAGCGGGCGGGTTTGATACTTCAACGTCGCCCGTGCTTCCAACTGAAATGTGGGACCCTGCCACGGGAGAATTTACCTTGATGGCCAGCATCGCTGTTTATCGCGGCTATCATTCCACCGCGCTGTTGCTGGCCGATGGACGCGTGCTCTCAGCCGGTGGCAACGTGGGGGGATCAAATGCTCAATTGTTTTCACCGCCTTATTTATTCGCCGGTACGCGGCCCAGCATCGCTTCTGCTCCCGTGAGCGCGGGCTATGGACAGACCGTGTTCATTGGAACGCCAGACGCGTCGTCAATCAAAAAAGTGACTTTGTTGCGCGAAGCATCCGTTACCCACACCAACAGCATGAGCCAGAGCTTCCAGTCTTTGAGTTTTACCACCACCAGTACAGGACTCAACGTGACGATGCCGGCAAATGCAAACATTGCGCCGCCCGGATATTACATGCTGTTTATCCTGAACGGCTCGGGTGTGCCATCGGTGGCCAGCATCATTCAGGTTTCTGCAACGGCGGCCGCGGTGGGAACGATTACGGGAAAAGTTACGAACACAGCAGGCGCGCCGATTGCAGGCGCATCTGTTTCTTCCGGCGGCAATGGAGCCATCACTGGCTCTGACGGCGGTTATACATTGCAGGTGCCCGGTGGAACATCAACGGTGACGGCGGCGCTCGCCGGATATCAAAGTGCTTCGGAAAGCGTAACGGTCACGGCGGGACAAAGCACGCAGGCGGCAACTCTGCAAATCCAGCCGATCAATCCAGGTAATGTGAGCGGCACAGTGGTAGATGGAAATGGTCAGCCGCTTTCCGGGGCCATAGTATCGGCCGCCGGCTTGACCACCAGTACCGCCGCTGACGGCAGCTATGCCCTGAATAATCTACCGGCGGGATCAACAACCATCAAAGCTTCTCTTACTGGCTTCCAATCGGGTTCAACCACGGTGACTGTTGTT
>Ga0157369_10009754_pt1 | contig 10982 bp, 14 predicted proteins | sample C25metaG_FD_113461 | JGI IMG/M metagenome (GOLD analysis project Ga0157369, IMG submission 113461) | Corn rhizosphere microbial communities from Kellogg Biological Station, Michigan, USA - C2-5 metaG | ecosystem: Host-associated > Plants > Roots > Rhizosphere > Soil | place: USA: Michigan... | reverse complement strand
TAAAGGAGGGGAATCATAGATTAGAAATTCAAGGAGTTACAACAACGCGGCTGATTTCCAAAAAATCCAGAAATTACCCGCCACCATTTCGGTAATTAATGCGCAATGAAAGCGTTTTCATTTATACCCACCACACCGATCACCGCATTATTTACCTTGAAAATAGCTTACAGATCCCCCCAGGGGGCTTTAAGGAAGCCATCTCGAAAATGCTTTGAGGGATATGCGCCACGCCTGAAGGTCTGGATTGACCGCATTTACGAGTCGGCAGGTACACGGTATTCGAGGGGCGACAAGCCTTACGCACAACGACTCAGCTTTTCGCCTGCACGCAATAGCTCAGCTACGGCCCACGGTAGCCTTCCGGCTCACCTCACATGCCATTGTTACGTTCGCCCATGGACCGCATCTCTCGAACCCAAAGGATCCATGACGATGGGGGGAAGCTCACCGCCGGGCACATGCACCTCAGCCGAGGTGTGTTTCTCGGTCTCGTGCGAGACTATTCGCACCTGTTCGTGCGGCGAGCGCCCGGCGTCCCTTGCAAACGGCAGCCAAACCGCCCATTCTTGAACCCACCAAGATGCTCGTTTCTACCCACTTCTACTGGCGCCTATATGCCGGAAGGTGACAGACGGGTACCGCGTGCCCACGCGTTCTCGCTTGGCCGGTTTCGGGGCGCTTGCCGCCACACGGGCTGGTTTCAGCGTCGTCGACCGCACTGTCGACAGTCGGCGTGCCGCTGGCTTATGGTGAGCGTGGTGGCTGCCGTGCAGCGCCTGTCTAGCCTCTGGCGGGTTGGGGGTGACCCGTTTCCGAGGACGGTTAAGCAGTTGAATTTCGACCGGGCTGATGTCCTCCAGGTTGGGTGGTTGTGCGAGTTGTCCACGGACCGTCGGCGGGTCGCCTATCACGACCACGACGCCGGTCGGCTGTGGGCAACTCGCTGGCGGCGAGCATTTCTTTTCGATGCATGGTTTCGTAGCGGATCGGCGAGCAATAGCTAATTGCGCTGTGCCGGCGACTGACGTTGTACCAGCCCTCGATGAAGGCGAACAGCTCACGTTGAGCCTGTGCATGAGTTTCGAAGTGTGAACAGGCGAGCAGTTCGCATTCGAGTGGCGAAGAAGCTTTCGCACATGGCGTTGTCGAAGCAATCACCCACCGTGCCTATCGAAGGGCGTACCCCTGCTTCGCGGCACCGTCGGCCGAAGGCAATGGACGTGTATTGACATCCCTGATCCGAATGATGAATGACGCCATCGGGGCGACGTTGCACGAGGGCCATGTCGAGCGCGCGCAGCATCAGCTCCGTGTACAGATGATTGGACATCGCCCAACCGACGATACGGCGGCTAAAGACATCGAGCACCACCGCCAGATACAGGAAGCCTTCGGCCGTCGGCACATAGGTGGCATCAGCCACCCACAGCCGATTCGATGCGTCGGCCACGAAGTGTCGTTGCACCAGATCGGGCGCGGGCCGCGCGCCGGGCTGCCGCCGTGTGGTGTTGATCCAGCGCTGCCGGCTCACCCCATACAAGCCCGCTATACGCATCAGGCGGGCTACGCGTTTGCCTCCAACATGTATGCCTTGCTCAAGAAGCTCCGCATGGATACGAGGCATCACATACGTGCTGCGCGAGCTGGCGTGAATAGCTCGGATGCGCCCGATCAGATCGGCGTCGCTGCACGCGCGTTTCGATGGGCTGCGCGCGATCCACGCGTAATAGCCGCTGGCCGAAATCTGCAACAGCCGCGCCACCGTCGCAATGGGCCATGTGGCCTGGTTCGCTTTCATGAATTCGAACCCTTTTCGGGCACCGTTCCGGTCTCCCGTGCAAACCAGGCCGCGGCTTTTGAGAGGATCTCTCGTTCAAGCTCGAGTTGGCGAACCTTGCGGCGCAAGTGCGTCAGCTCTTCGCGCTCCGCCGTCGTCAAGCCGTCATGCCGTTTGCCGGTGTCGCGATCGGCTTGTGCCACCCAGTTGTAGATCGTTTGCGCTGTCGGCTCGAACTCCCGCGCAAGCTCTTCTGGCGAGCGGCCGGCTTTGACCAACTCGACCATCTGCGCCCGAAATTCCGGCGCGTAGGGGTCGTGGTGCTTTCCCATGGCAGGCACCTCCTATTCCAAAGGATAGGTGTCCACGAAACCGGGTCAACTCCACTATCTCCTCGGAGCGACGGCCAGGAACCGCGAAATTCATCGCGTCCGGGAGTACGGAAGCTGATTCAGAGAGCAGCGGTGACCCCGAGGCAGATTCGGCAACGTGCGCCCGGATGTATTGCTCGAACGCCGGTCCGCGCTGCTCAAGCTCTTCGCCCAGCTCTCGTAACCAGACATCAGTAAGGCGGAGGATGTTCGGGGAATGGATGGCGACGAGGCAGGGCGATACGGTCGCCTTTCCCACAGGAACGAGTGGATGCCCGTAAAGTTCCTGATGATACGCTCCGCTGTATGTGAGGAATCTGACGATGGCGGTAGCGCGACTCATAGGTATTTGGGTGGCATCCGACACTGCGCGCGCGATGGTTGTGACGTCGATAATCGGAACGTATTCGCCAATCCAGGCATGCGGCTTTCGGTCGTCGGGAGTGGCCCCATCGAATTCGAACAGCTTTTCTGAGATGGACTGGACGACCGTCCACGCCGACATCAATTCATCAACCGTGCCGCCATTAAGTAGCTCGCGCGGCCGGTTGAGCAGCTCTCTGTAGTATGGCTCCTGGGCGTACGATGTCGTCGCCAGCCACCGGATAGCATCGTCGCGGTCGGAGCCTCGGTCTTCGGAAAAGACGATGACGTACTTTCCATCTCGACGGGAGACCTGTCGTACCGAACGCGGCGCGGCGGCGAAGAGAACGGCATCTGGCCACTCCTTCAAACCCTCAATCGAATTGTGGAAGAATTGTAGGAGCAGGTTGTCGCGCCTCCGACTTGAAACGCGATATCGGACAATCCAATCGTCATCCCACTGCTCGCGCAGGTTGTCAAACTGGGTGCCAAGATTGAATTCTACGAGCAATCGGCTCCAATTCACCTTCGTGAAAGTTGCGTTCCCGGTCAAGCTGCCGTTGGCATTCCCTTTGGCGCGTAGCGTATCCCCTATCGAAATTCTTGCTCCGACCTCGACCGCCTGAAGTAGTTCGTCCGGGGAAAAATCGCCGCCCGGAGCCTCCAATTTAAGATTCAACTGGTTGAGCGGGACCACGACTCGCCCCGGGTCTTGTCTGTCCGCAAGGGCGGTCCTCGTTCGATGAACGATGGCCTTCGCGGCGTGGTTGCTGACCGCCAGCAGGAGGGCTCGAACCTTCGTGACCTCGTTGAGGCCAGATTCGGGCAGATATCGCATCGACCAAAGGAGCAGGCATTTCTTGCGCGCCATTAAACCCGCGCGATGCAGGTCTGCGTCTACGTCATCAGTGCCGAGACGCTCGTATTCCCTGCTCCAGTTTGTCTCGTCGAAGCCTCGCTGATTCAGAGGGCTAGACAGTTGGCGCTGTTGATATGCCAGCAGGAAATTCATAGCGTGAACGAGACCGTCGATTGTGGATAAGCTTGAAGTTCTTGGCGTTAGCGCTCATAGCGAGCGGTGCGTGGCCAGCGGGTCGCCTTCGCTCTCGGCCACCATAGTCAGAGCGGCGGGCCGTAAAATACAATCGCACGCAATCTTGCAGTCGCCTTCGAGCATCACAACGAGCAGCATCCCCATAGCGCGCTGAAATACCGTTCGCCACGTGAATTCAGGCGCAGAACCGAATCACCAACTCAAGTGTGAGGCGGTGTCCGGAAGTACGGGGGCAAATCCAGCCGCCGGCATATCGCGCCCACGGGAGAATCTAGCTACAGGAATCAATTATCGCGTCACGGTCGTATCAGCACAAACCTATCGGCCGTATTTGTCGGCTCGCGAGTGTCCGGAAGACTGCGGTCCACCCCTATGATTGTTTGGAACAAGTCGATGGCGAAAACCCGGTTACCGAAGTACCAGGAGTGCGATACACATCCTGCTCGTCCGTCCGGCTGGTCGGCCTTTGATACAGCGTCGTTCGTATCAAGCGAATGGTAATAGGCAGTGCAGTCAACGTTCACCGCCTTGACGGGAGCATCGTCCGGCAAGCCAATGCGGCCAACGCGTGGCGCGGTCCCAACCCGCTTCACATTGGAAAGGTCAAGCGCTTCGTCGTATCGGTTTGAATAGTTAGTCAGCCGGACGCAATGCCTATATACGGCCTCTGCGCCGCCATCTGAGCCCGACATCGATGTTGAGGATACGTCGCCAGCAGCGAAAATGATTTGGCTTACATTCCAACAAGAATTGGGTAATTGGGCATCATCTGCGTCATCAAAAGCTTCCCGGAGAACCAAAGCGCCAGTCGAATGGCATAGGATATGGATGTTGATGGGGCAGGTTGGTGTCTGTTGCGCGGAAAGTTCGGTAATACCTTCGTCGACGAGCCGAAACGCGGTTTCCTTCGCCGCATGCCTGTCAGGCAGGTACGCAATCGCTGAATTTTCGGTTGGCCAGTCAAACGAGACAACAACACCGTTGAAAGACAGCGCCTCGAGGTCTCTCCGGATTCTCCGATGCCTGTCCAGCACTTCTGCGGTTGACATGTTATACCCGTGAACGATGAAGAGAATATCTCCTCGCGCATTGCCGTTTGCATTTGTCCACTTGGCGGCGCCGATTACTTCTCCGTACCATGCATCTCTCGCGACAACCATCGGCTGACCATAGTCATTATGCCCCTGCGGAACTTCAACAAACATCGCATCACTATTAACGTCCGAGCCAAAACTACCATTGCTCTCAAGGCTCCTGACGGTCATCACATAGTCCGGTGCGTTATTAGCCACAGTGCCTCCCCGTTTGTTCCGAATAACATGGGCGAACGCACCAGCGAAGGTCGTGCCAGTGCCTTTGCGTCAAGGCTGGGGAGCCTGGCACTACCGAATTTCGTTAGAAAAGCAGGGAAAATGTTTCACCCCTGAAACGCACAGTATTGAATTCCGGGTTGTCCCGGAGAGTTGGACGCAAAAAATAGAAGCCTGAAGGACCGAGCTTTTGCTGCACGCTCGCCACTACAACTTCGGCTTACCCTCATTTTTCTTTTCTGCCCGCTCGCGCTCCCGAGCGGCTTCTTCATCCGATTCGGCCGTGAGTAGCCCAACGTCGAGGTCATGGGTCGCACCTATGAACAAGATGGTGATTCCACCGGGTCGTCGCCACGCCGCATCGATAACATCGAAGGATGCACCCATCCTGTTCTGCAAAAGTTTTATGTCCTTACTGAAGTGATTGCCGATTTTTTGGACCAGCAACTCGTAATCGCGTTCTTGCTTGGCGTATCCGCTCGTGTACAAGGTGACGCCGTGTACCACGCCGTTGATGAGACTTACTGACATCAAGTCGCAAAAGTGCGCGCACATCTGCGGCGTTTTATCAGATGGCCATTCGACTCTGACCCATTCCGTACCTGTTGGCGCTTGGCCCATCATCTTGATATCCCCGTGCTTAAAACAAGCTGGGTCGCCATAGTGGTACGCGTATTTTTTCTTCTCATGGAAAAGACTCAAGCTCACTTCATTTGGTGGAACGTCTTCAATTCGACACTCAGGAAACCCTGTAAATTGGTTTCAACATCGCAATGCCGTAAATGGCTGTCTCTACGGAACCTGCCGCGTGCGTCGGCTTTGCGGCCGACTCAGGTTGAGCTGTCACGGCGAGTGTCTCGACCTTTGCCGGCTGCGCCACACTGCCACGGGGTTGAACGCCACCAAGGATGTGGACTGCCAACAGACCCCCGGCCACAATACCGGCGAGCAGCCCGCCAATGACGAATGGTTGACTAGAAGTGACTTGCATTGTTTCCCCCGTGCGCGTTTGTAATGTTTTGGGCGTGCTCGCACCCGCTGTTCTGTATTTGGTGCGTGGGCAGCATTTTCATCGAACGTGCCGCGTCCGTATGTGGGCCGCCGAACCGGCGAAGCAAGGACTGGTCGCATCGCTGGCGGAACTCATTCAGCCTGCCTCGCGCGCCTATACGGACGAGCTCAGTATGTCGGACCTTTCCTCATATTTGCACGGGCCCCGCCCCGTGCTGCTGGTGCTCGCTCGCTGCGCGTATTTCCTGCCGACGGCAATTGGCATGTTCCGCAAGCCCATGGACGTCGGATATCTCTTCGGCGTGCAACTCCTCTGCGGGGAGCGCGAGCGGTCTCGCGCGGCGCGGCAGTGCGGCGGCGTCCGCGATGACAGCAGGTTGTAGTTGCTAGTAAATGGACTACTCTACCGGGAGCGACTTACCGACGAACGTTCCATAGCAAGGAGGTCGTCATGAGTATGCCTAAAAGGTATCGCACAGTCTTCGGCCACCTGATGTTCGTCACGCTGAATCTCCTTTTGCTCATGCTCGCTCAAGCTGCGCACGCGCAGGTTGCACGGATGGAGGTGATTTCGTTCCAATCCACCACGTTCACGGACGCGGAATTTCTGGATGGCAGGCCAGGCAAGCCCGTCACCATCGCCGGCGAACTACGTCTACCGCGCGCTGGCAACGAGCGATTTCCGGTCGTGGTTCTGCTGCATGGCTCGGGCGGCATATCAAGCTACGTGACAGATTGGGAGCAGGACCTGCTTGCGATGGGTGTCGCCACTTTCGTCATCGATAGCTTTTCCAGTCGCGGCATCGTCAGCGTTAACGACGACCAGGCCCAGCTCGGACGCCTTGCGCAAATCGAAGACGCATACCGGGCGCTGGAAATACTGCAAAAACACCGCAGCATTGACCCTGAGAAGGTGATGCTCATGGGGTTCTCTCGGGGCGGTCAAGCTGCCCTCTACGCAAGCCTGAAGCGGTTCCAGGAGATGCATGGCCCTGCATCCGGCCACGAGTTCGCTGCTTATGTGGCCTTTTATCCGTCTTGCAACACAGGGTATCTGCGGGACGACGACATCTCGGCCAGGCCGGTACGGATATTCCACGGCAATGCGGACAATTACGCGCCGGTCGCGCCGTGTCGAGAATATGTCGAACGTCTGGAGGCGAAGGGGAAGGACATCAAACTCACCGAATACCCTGGGGCATATCACGTGTTTGATGGCAAGGCGTTTGTTCCGCCGCGGAAGCTGGCACAGGCGCAGACGACCCGGAACTGCCGCATGCAGGAAGCGGCACACGGGGAAATTCTGAACTTGGCAACAAACAAGCCTTTTACCTATCAGGACTCGTGTGTCGAGCACGGTCCGACTGTCGCCTATAACCAGGAGGCGTCTGAGAAAGCCCGGGCGGCAGTCAAGGACCTCATGACCGCGAACGGTGCCAAGCCGCATTGACGCCAGCGAAGTCCGCACGAATATCGAAGCGCGAGGCATACGTTGTGGATTCGCACCTCGCGGTGAAACATGCATCGTGCGGTACCGCCCATATCGACCGCCCGCTTCGTGCTAGGTTCGCCCCATCCGCTACGGGGATACGGAGGCGAACTTGAAAAGAACGATTGCAGCGATTGTGCTGGCTGGCGCCGGCACCGTGGGTCATGCGCAATGGACCGGACAGGCACAGACAGTCGAATCCTACTCGTGGGGTGCCCCGGTTTCGGTGCCGCTAAAACATCGGCATGTCCGCCCGGCTTACGCCAACCCGCCGTCGACCTGGGGCAATCCGCCCGCGCCGCCGCCCATACCGCAAGGGGCCATCAATGCGCAGACCGGACAATACTATCCGCCGGTAGCTGGCGGCGTTATCAATCCGCAAAATGGCACGTTCTACCAGTCGGTTGGCGGCGGCTACGTCAACACGCAAAACGGTGCGTTCATGCCGTCGAATTAGTAACTAGGGCCCATACGCCGGGGCAATCCGGCTCGAAGATGCACTCGGTTTGTTGTTGAAGTTGCGGGGAGCTAGGGTATGAAAGCCAAAACAATTGGTGTGGTTGTGCTAGGTTCGATAGGAGCAATCATCTTGAGTGGACTTACGCACAATGCTATCGACGCACTGCGAGAAAGTGCCGCCACCCACCCGACTCCCGACAGCGTTCAACAAGAAATGCAAAAACAAAAGGATATCGAAGCCGCAAAGCAAGCCGAGGCCGCGGTGCGCGCTGAACGACTTGCGGTGCTCGGCGTAGTGGGCAAGACATACGATGCGATGCGCGACCAGCAATCGATGTCGGTGTCCAGCGTCGGCGTGATTCACACCGCGAAGGTCATGACTGCGTGCATGGAGTATGCGTCCCGGAATGGCTTTGGCGGCATGAATCGCGCACACGCCACTTGGCAATTAAGGCAAGGCGGTGTCTTCAAATTCGCCGCTGACAGTGCATCGAGCTGGAATCGGGACTGTTCCAACAAGGATTATGTGGATTACACCGACCTGGGCCGGTTGCTGTTGAAGAAAATGAAAGTCCACGACGCGGGGTAGCGCGGGCGTCAGCAACTCACTCGGCCGCGCACGAGGCGGCCATCCTCGATGAGAATGCCCACCGCTTGAGACTCTCGGCACACGCGTGAAGCTCGCGGCGGAGATGCCGCATCGTGACGAGGGCGCCGCCAGCGCCGACCGCGCGGAAGAGGTTGTCGATGACCCAGCCGCCGGCCGCATCTCCCGGTGCGTGAGGGTGTCTCAACTGGAGGCGCGGGAACTCGGTGCGCGGCTCCGCCGTTGGCGCGCTTTCGACTGGTTTGCTTACGGTATTTCTATGCTGCTGCGGAAGCATAGTTCTGCTCGAATTTCCCGAATTGTGGGATTGTTGGCAAGCTCGCGAAGCGGTGCTGGTCCTCGGCGTTTCATTGGTGGTAATGTCCACAACACTCTTCACGTGACACGCAGGTCCTCCGAGGGAAACACTCGAAAGGCACAGAGGTTCGCATGCTTCCGATAGAAGTCCAGCGCGTCCCGGCGCAGTTGCTGCTGGGTTGCCACGAGATTGTCGACATACATCGCTTGTTGGGTCGCCCCGACGGGCTCGCCGAATTGTTATGCCAGCTTGACTGCTCAGAGGTCGCACAAGCAATCAATTGCCTTCACGCTCATCTGAGGAGTGCCCCTCAAGTGGACGCCGTTGCCGTCATCGACCCGCTGGCTCTTCTGTGCGCGGACGACGACAGGCTGGGACAATCGTCGATGCGTAGCCTCAGCCGCGCGGTCGCCGCGTTCGTTGCTGACTGCATGCAATTCGTCGTGGACGACGACACTGAATACGTCATCATCGAGTTTGTCGGTACCGTACCGCTTGTCTACGGGTTCGACTTTCTGTGCAAGGTAGGTGCAGCGCACGGCTTAGTTCATGAAAGGCCCAGCGCTGAGTTCTCCGATGCTAGATGGTAGGTAGCCGACTTCAGCGCCGTCGAGCACGCAATCGAAATACCTCGACGGAAATTCAGCGAGCTGAAAGGCTTTGACCGGAAGTCGTTTGACGCCGACCAGTACGCGAAAGACCTCGCGAGAAGCAGTAAAAGTTACAGAATCGAAACATGAAGGGCCGCCAATGGCAGCCCTTTTTGTTGGCTCAGACGCTCACACCGCTCGCTGATAAGCGTTGGCCCAACTCCTACATAATTGCGAGCGGCGCTCGTCTCTTGGTAGGGATACAAGTTATTTGCGCGGCGGCTTTTCAGCCGGCACGGAAGCAGCCGTGCCGGCTGATGCGCTTCGGCTTGACGCTGTGTTCGCAGAGGTTGCGTTTGCGGGCAGTTCAAGGCGGAAATCCTTCAGCGGGTCTGCTGTGGTTACCGCGGCTGCCTTCGCGGCAGTTGACCCAGTCGTCGGCTTGAAAGCAAGGAGGTCGGGTTTCGCAATCAGACCGAGAGTAAGGAGAATCGTAAAGGTAGCGGCGGCGATGAGGGCAATCTGCGCTCCATGCATCCAATTCGCCTTTGCTTTGCTTACCTGTGCGACAGAGGCGTTTGCGTGCTTCAGTTCACCTATCAAAAAGTCGAGCAGTTCGGCTTCTGCGATATGGAAGTCGTCGAACGTGTTTTGTTTCATCAACCTGGTATATTTCGGCTCAGTCTCGACGACGCTCGCCGGTAGGTTCGAATCTCGCGCGAACATTGCCAACAGGGCCATCAAGACGCTCGCGCCGAGAGCGGCGGTGATTGCGACGAGAGCTATCTGAGCAAGCAAGTTGGGGGTTTCGCTCATCTTGGCTACAAAGCCCAAGTCCGCAGCAAGGAGGGCGCCGGCGATTGTGGTCGTCGCTTGCGCTTTGCGGTCCGCCGTGTCAAAGACGTCGCACTGAAGTTTATATTCCTTTTCTGCTCGTTCAATCGCCGCGAGGCGTGCGTTGCAATGCAGGGCTGCGATGTCCGTAGTCATAGGTTCTCGTGTAGAAAAATTGGTTTTTGCGTGGCATGCTACTCGATTTGCGACGAGGAGAACATCGTCCGAGCTGATGGCACGGGCCCAGAAAACGCGGCGGCTCTCGGCGTTCGCATGAACTTACCGCTAGTTCTTGAGGCAGGAGGCGGACAGCGTGCCGAGTACATCGTCGCCACATTGCTCGCATCCTCGGCAGGGCCGTACGTGCCGACCCGGACAGCTGTTGGGGCTTCTGCTGTCAGACGTTGTGACCGACATCGAAGTCGTCACGCGAGAACTCGGCTCGCAAAAAAATGCTTGAGCGCCTTCAGCGCGCGCTAGACGGACTGGATTGCGCGCAAGCGATTTTGGATGCAGAGCGAAGGTGCTGGCTTGAAAACAGCGGCGGCGAGCTTTGGGAGCAGGCCAGCGAGGCGGTTCGGGTGCTCGCAGAAAATTGGCCGCAGGATTACCCGGAAGGGGCGGTTGAGTGGCTATTGGTCGGAAGCGCGGGCTGCATCAATCAGGGGTGTTCCGAACCGCCTGGCTAACCATCCGCAACCAATGACGGCGGCCTGCAGGCGCCCCCTTGGCCGCTGAGCATGACACCGATTTTCCGAGGCATTCCGCACTTCGACCATGCGCCGATGCTGTTGGAACAGTTTCACTTAAGCCCCG
>Ga0157369_10009751_pt1 | contig 10984 bp, 7 predicted proteins | sample C25metaG_FD_113461 | JGI IMG/M metagenome (GOLD analysis project Ga0157369, IMG submission 113461) | Corn rhizosphere microbial communities from Kellogg Biological Station, Michigan, USA - C2-5 metaG | ecosystem: Host-associated > Plants > Roots > Rhizosphere > Soil | place: USA: Michigan... | reverse complement strand
TTTGCTACAGAGTTATTAATTATACTAATGCCGGTACCATAAGCATCAATGAAAATTCCGCCCAAATCATTTTGAGTTGAATCTAAACAACCCGCTTTTGCACCGACTCCGTTTAAAACAATATTTCCATCAATTATACGGCCTGTGTAATTATTGTGTCCGGTATAAATGCCTGCACCATCATCTCTTACCATATTTGAATGGTTAACTAAATTATTTCGGATTTCAATGTAATCGCCAAAAAGTTGAATACCACAATAGGCACTACTGTCAATTGTATTGTATTGAACCAGACAATTAGGTGTACTTAAAACAATACCACCGTTTGTGTAGTCGTTCGGTTTATAAGTCGAAATCATTCCGGAGCCTACTACCGTATTCCCTTTTATAGTTGCTCCATGTACGTCGCCGGTAGAATAGATTGAACTACTTCCGCAATTCGAAAAAGTGTTATTGGTAATTGTGGCGGATTGTATTCGTCCTCCGTACAAAAGTAAACCTTCTACACCTACGTAAGAAATTTCAGAGTTCGTTACAGAAGAAACCAAGTTGCCGCTTAACCATATCGCATTGGTGTTTGCACCAACTAGCCGAAGGTTATCTATGCTTATTGAGCCAGTAGAAGAAAATAATTTTTCAACCGTTGAAATCTGCACGTTAGTTGGTGTTCCAACGCTATAAATGCTTATTTTTTTCGTTGAGGGATTATAGTACCATTCATTTTGAGCGTCCAGTGTTTTTATATCGTTTTGGATAAAAAATCCCCACCCATCAGCAATACCGCTGGATTGCCCCGAGTAACTGATAGAACTTCCACTTTGGCTTGAAATGGTTTGCTTGTCATAAGTCCAACTATTTGTTCTTACAACAACTTCTGCGCCTGTCCAGTTTGCACCACCACTTAAGCTATTGCTCGTTAACGAAGTATATCCTGAACCTGAGCCTGAATGAGATTGAAAATGAAAGAAGTTGGGAAGAAACGGATACGAACTACTTGCGTTTGGATACCTTCCCATTGGCGTATTAACACCATTAACAACCACCATCCTTAGCGATGACAATGAAGACACCGGATTGGTGCTTTCCCAAATATTACCACCAAGGTTTGTCCAGGAAGTAACACTAGTAAATCCTGAAATTACAGGCTTGTCGCCGCTACCGTAAGCGCCAAAATTAATCGGGCTGCCTGAATTATTGGAATTGATATTAACTCCACCATAAAATGTGTCACCTCTTTTAAATAAAACATTATCTCCCGCCTGGAGACCGTAGGAATTCAATTTGTCAATGGTTCTCCACGGCGAGGATGGATCTGTTCCTGAATTATTATCATTGCCTGACGAACTTGATAAATAATAAGTAGTTGCAAAGGCGCTAAATGAAAAAATTGTGAAAAAAACCGCTAGGGAAATTGTGAAAAGATTTTTCATTAAGTAAGGTTTTTAGATTATTGATTTAAGGTTAAATGGTTGTTTGATTCGTAAATAAAGCCAGTTATGGCTTCAACGTATTCGTTAAAACCATAATATAAATGCTTAAAGGGGTTAACTAGTTTTGAACAAGGATTTGGATTTTTGGCACCTAATTTGTATGCAGGTTTTTTATTGAATTTTTTTGGTTTTATTTTAGCAGTATTTGGGCAATATTTATGCCAATATGGGTAATTTTTACCCTAATTTTTCAAATTTCATTTCTAAAAAATTTTTAAATGTTCACTTGGCGTTTAATCAGTTGCGAACATATACGAAATTTAAATAATTAAACAATATAATATATGTAAGCATTTTTGCAGGATTTCAAATTTCTATAAAAAATCATAAAAACCTTCAAGAAATCTTTTAAATTCGGAAAAAGACTTCAGATTTTTCTTTTTTAGCCCATCTTATTTAAATAAAAAGCATTGGCTTTGTTGGTGCGCGAAACTTTTATTTCAACGCAGCAAATTATAATTTTATGTTAAAACAAAAATTGGATTTATTAAGTTATTCTTTATTAAATCTTAAATAATTTGCTGCAAATTAATTACTGCCCACGGCCGTCAATTATTTTTCTTAAAAATGTCCTTAACTTATTAAATTTACCAAATGGAAATTTTGCCCGGCCCACTTTTAAGTCTTATCAACTCCCCCTCGGATCTTAAAAAGATAGATAGATCAAAGCTTCACCAGCTTTGTGATGAGCTACGCCAGTATATCGTGGATGTCGTAAGTGTGCATGGCGGTCATTTTGCTGCAAGCCTGGGTGTAGTAGAATTAACTGTGGCATTGCATTATGTTTTTAATACTCCTTACGATCAACTTGTCTGGGATGTGGGCCACCAGGCCTATGGCCACAAAATACTTACAGGCCGAAGAGATGAATTTAATACAATCAGAAAGTATAATGGATTAAGTGGTTTCCCGAAAAGAAGCGAAAGCGAATATGACACATTTGGAGTCGGGCATTCCTCAACTTCTATTTCTGCTGCCCTTGGAATGGCAATGGCTTCGCACTATAAAGGCGAAAAAAAACGGCAGCATATAGCAGTAATAGGCGATGGCGCGATGACGGCAGGGGAGGCCTTTGAAGCGATGAACCACGCCGGAATTGAGAAAAGCAACTTACTCATAATTCTTAATGACAACTGCATGAGTATTGACCCCAATGTGGGCGCTTTAAAAGAATACCTTACCGATATTACTACTTCTATTACTTACAATAAATTAAGGGATGATTTTTGGAAAGCGCTTGGCAAATTGCCGGGGAAGACTTTTTCAAGAAAAATGGTGGGAAAGATTGAAACGTCTCTCAAAGGAATGGTGAGCAAGAGCAGTAATCTTTTTGAATCCTTAAATATCCGGTATTTTGGCCCGCTTGACGGGCACAATATCTCAAAGCTGGTGGACACTTTACAGGATATGAAAGAAATTGCGGGACCTAAATTGCTACATATCAAAACAATAAAGGGCAAGGGTTTTGAATTAGCTGAGAAAGATCAAACGAAATGGCATGCTCCCGGGCTTTTTGATAAAATCACAGGGGAAATTTATAAGAAAAAATTTGATCTACCACAGGCTCCAAAATACCAAGACGTTTTTGGACAGACCATTATTGAGCTTGCTGAAAAAAATGATAAAATAATGGGCGTGACGCCTGCAATGCCAAGCGGCTGTTCTTTAAAATATATGATGGATAAAATGCCAAACCGGGCTTTTGATGTGGGCATTTGTGAACAGCATTCTGTCACGCTGAGCGCCGGCATGGCTACGCAGGGATTGCGTGTGTTTTGTAATGTGTATTCCTCGTTTATGCAGCGTGCCTACGATCAGGTAATTCATGATGTAGCATTACAAAATTTGCCAGTGGTTTTTTGCCTCGATAGGGCTGGGCTCGTTGGTGAAGACGGCTCTACGCACCAGGGAGCGTACGACATTGCTTACATGCGCTGTATCCCCAATATGATAGTGAGTGCGCCAATGAATGAAAGCGAATTAAGAGATCTGATGTACACTGCACAGTTGGAATCAACAAAAAATCCGTTTGTAATCCGTTACCCGCGCGGGCAGGGCGTAAAAGCTGATTGGAAAACGCCAATGAAAGAAATTAAAATCGGAACCGGCCGAAAAATAAAAGACGGGGAAGATATTGCTGTCCTTTCTTTTGGGCATCCGGGAAATTTTGTGGCAGCAGCCATTCGCGACGTAAAAAAGGAAGGGCTAAACCCCGCGCATTATGATCTTCGGTTTGTGAAGCCTCTTGATGAAAAATTATTGCATGAAGTATTCCAAAATTATTCTAAAGTAATCACAGTTGAAGATGGAACTGTAGTTGGTGGGTTCGGTTCTGCTATATTGGAGTTTATGAATCAATTTGGATACAAAACAGATATCAAAATTTTAGGAATCCCGGATAAGATTATTGAACACGCCTCCCAAAGCCAGCAGCAGCACGATGTCGGAATTGATGCCGCCTCAATTGCAGAAGCTATCAGGGATATGAGCAAAATTGAAATCCATCATCTATTACGGGATTAAGTCTTACGTGGATCTCCGGTCTTTATCATTCGATTCGCATGATTTATTCTGTGCAGCTGAATTAAATTCCGCGTTATTTACTGCTTCACTATTGTATGCCTGTTTCATTGTAGCCAGGCTTAAAGCAATTTATTACTTTCTATATATGAAATAATTTTATCTGTGGCACCTGCATTTTTATAAACATAATTTTTTGCTGCTTCGCTTCTAATCCTGAGTGCTTCGTTGTCTTTTAATAATTCATCTACTATTTTTTCCAGTTCGATGGCGTTCTTAATACTTATTGCGCCTGAGCTTTCAAGCATTTCTTCTGCCTCGAAATTTTTGTCATATTCGGGGCCGAAAATAACCGGCCTTCCATACACCGCCGCTTCTAAAATATTGTGCAGTCCGTCATCTCCAAAACCGCCACCAACAAACGTTACAGTTGCATAATAATATAAACGTGAAAGCATTCCGATATTATCAATAATAAGGCAATTGATTTCTGTGTGATTAAATGTCAATCGGTTTGACATCCATTCAGAATAAAAAAGCGAACCTGCAAATTGTTTTTGTACGTCACCAAGATTTTCTTCATCAATTTCATGAGGCGCGATAATAAATTTTATTTCGGGATGTTCTCTCACATAATGTGTCCATTCGGCTTCATCTTCTTCCCAGGTGCTGCCTGCCACTATCACTTTTTTATCGCCACAAAAATCAGCGATGCCCGGTATTTCTGAAAAATTGTTAACAATATTAATTACGCGGTCGCATCTTGTATCTCCGGAAATAGTTATTTTTTCAGCAGGAACTAATTTTTCTAACCATTCTTTTGAGTTTTCATTTTGCACAAAAAAATGAGTAAATGGCTTAAGCATATTTCTGTAAAAACCACCATACCATTTAAAGAATGTCTGACTTTCCCTGTAAATTCCTGACACCATCAATAACGGAATTTTCCTTTTCTGAATTTCTTGCAGATAATAATGCCAGTATTCATATTTCACCCACAAAACAAGATCTGGTTTTAAAATGTTCATCCATTTTTCCGCGTGCAATCTGGAATCCATTGGCAGGTAAAAAACATTTGTAAACTCTTTATTGTTTTTTACAATTTCAAAACCGGAAGGAGAAAAAAAAGTGACGATAATTTTGATATTGGAATTGGTTTCTTTTAATTTTTGCAAAACCGGCCTTCCCTGTTCAAATTCGCCAAGGCTCGCAGCGTGCATCCAAATAATTTTTTCATTTGAAAACTCCGAAACGGTATTGCGCAGTTTTTTGAAAATTCCCTTTCTTCCTTTTATCCAAAGCTTTGCTTTTTTATTGCCTAATGAAACTGTTCGAATTCCGGCCTTATAAATCAAGAGGAAGAGATGATAAAATATGATCAAAACTTACTGTTTTAGATACAAATCTAAAGTCTAATTTTTTAAAACAGGAATCCCTGTTAAAACTTTGTTTACTGCCCATCTATAGAACGAATTGCCATATTTGATTAAATTTTATTCTGTTCAATCCCTATCTTTGCAGCCTTTAAAAAAAGCCTTATGAAACCAATACACATGGTGGATTTAAAGCAGCAATATTTACACATAAAGGAAAAAGTAGATGCTGCTGTTTTAGAAGTTCTTGATAGTACGATTTTTATTGGTGGGCCGCAGGTAAATGATTTTGCTACAAATCTTGCAAAATATCTGGGCGTAAAACATGTAATTCCATGTGCTAACGGTACAGACGCGCTACAAATCGCCATGATGGCGCTTGATCTTAAGCCCGGCGATGAGGTGATTACGCCTTCTTTCACTTACGTGGCCACTACAGAAGTAATCGCGTTATTAAAATTAAAACCTGTTTTTGTAGAAGTAGATCCAAAAACATTTTGCATAGATCCTGAAGCGATTAAAAAAGCGATAACTCCAAAAACCAAAGCGATAGTTCCCGTTCATTTATATGGGCAAGCCTGCGATATGGAAGAAATTATGGCCATCGCCAAAGAGCACAATTTATTTGTAATAGAAGACAATGCGCAGGCAATTGGAAGTGAATACACTTTTAAAAACGGCACCACCAAAAAGACGGGAAACATCGGCGATATAAGTTGTACTTCATTTTTTCCAAGCAAAAATTTAGGTTGTTATGGCGATGGCGGTGCAGTTTGTACCAACGACGACGATCTTGCTGTAAAAATAAAAATGATTGCCAACCATGGGCAAAGCAAAAGATATTATCATGATGTGGTAGGATGCAATTCACGCCTGGATGCTTTGCAAGCGGCAATATTAAATATCAAACTGCCGTTATTGGACAGTTATATTTCTGCCCGGAGGAAAGCTGCAGATTTTTATGATAATGCGTTTAGGGATAATAAAAAAATCACGACTCCTTTTCGTTCTGATTATAGTAAACATGTTTTTCATCAATACACGCTTATTCTTGATAACATTGAAAATCCGGAAACTTTTCGGGATGGTTTGGTAGCATTTTTAGCTGAAAATAATATTCCATCAATGATTTATTATCCGGTGCCGGCTCATAAACAAAAAATGTTTGCAGCTTTTGGCGGTGCAGATTTTGATTTGGGAAAAACAGATTGGCTCACGCATCGCGTGGTTTCGTTGCCTATGCATACCGAACTTGATGAAGAGCAACAGGAATATATCACTAAAAAAGTATTAGAATACGTAAATAACTAAGAATGAATATTGCAGTTATCGGAACAGGTTATGTAGGTTTAGTCACAGGCACTTGTTTTGCAGAAACAGGGAACAGCGTGATTTGTGTGGATATAGATGAAGAAAAAGTAAAAAAATTATCTTCCGGAAAAATTACCATTTTTGAACCTGGTCTTGAAAAGCTTTTTGAAAGAAACAGCAAAGAAGGCCGCCTTAAATTTACAACTTCACTTGCCGAGGGAATTAAAAATGCGAGGGTTATTTTCCTTGCATTGCCTACGCCGCCCGGTGAAGATGGCTCAGCAGATCTCAGGTATGTTTTGGACGTGGCTGATAAATTGGGGAAGCTTTTAAAAAAAGGTTCTTATAAAATTGTGATTGATAAAAGCACAGTTCCTGTCGGAACTGCTGATAAGGTAAAAAATACCATTTTAAAAAGTGCTCAAAAATCTGGAATTGAAAATCCTGAAAAATTATTTGATGTAGTAAGCAATCCTGAATTTTTGCGCGAAGGCGTAGCTGTAGATGATTTCATGAAACCCGACCGCGTGGTTATCGGCACTTCTTCTGAAAAAGCAAAGAAAATTTTAGGTGAATTATACGGCCCATTTGTGAGGCAGGGAAATCCAATAATTTACATGGATGAAAAATCTGCCGAACTTACCAAGTATGCAGCTAATTCATTTTTAGCTACCAAAATTTCTTTCATGAATGAGATAGCCCAGCTTTGTGAAAAGCTTGGTGCTGATGTGGATATGGTGAGAAAAGGAATTGGAAGTGATGAAAGAATAGGCCGGCGCTTTTTGTTTCCGGGGATTGGATATGGGGGAAGTTGTTTTCCTAAAGATGTAAAAGCTTTAGTAAAATCTTCTCAGCAAACCGATTATCAATTTAAAATTCTGGAAGCGGTGATGGAGGTGAATGAAGACCAGAAAATTCATTTGATTCCTAAGATAAAGGCCTATTTTAAAAATAATTTGAAAGGAAAAAAAATCGCTTTGTGGGGGCTTGCTTTTAAACCCAATACTGATGATATTCGGGAAGCTCCGGCTTTATATATTATTAAGGAGCTATTAAAAATGGGCGCAACTGTTGTGGCCTACGATCCAGAAGCGATGCCTAATGTAAAGAAAGAAGTGGGTGATAAAATTATTTTTGCCGAGGGGCAGTATGAAGCGCTGGAACAGTCAGATGCATTGATAATTGCAACAGAATGGAGTGAATTTAGGACACCTGATTTTAATAGAATAAAATCATTGTTGAAGAAGCCGGTTATTTTTGATGGCCGCAATCTTTTTCAATTGTATCAGATGGAAGAATGCGGTTTTCATTATGAAAGTGTGGGAAGAAGAGTGGTTAGTTTAAGAGTTTAGTTGTTTAGACGTTTAAAAGAATTCAGTAAACTAATAAATAATCTCAATTTTTATTTTATTGATTTAGAAGAAAAAAAATTAAAGAAAACATTATCGTTGAATTAAATGGGAATAAAAAATTCTGCTCCAGGTAAACAAAGAATTTTAATAACCGGCGCTGCCGGATTTTTAGGGTCGCATCTCTGTGACAGATTTATTAAAGAAGGAATGGATGTGGTGGGGATGGACAATTTGATTACCGGTGATTTAAAAAATATTCAACATCTTTTTAAACTGGAAAATTTTGAATTTTATCATTGTGATGTGTCAAAATTTATTCATGTTTCCGGAAGGCTTGACTATATTCTTCATTTCGCCTCGCCGGCCAGCCCGATAGATTATTTAAAAATCCCTATCCAGACATTGAAAGTTGGTTCGTTGGGAACGCATAATTGTTTAGGACTAGCTTTATCAAAAAAAGCAAGAATATTAGTCGCTTCCACGAGTGAAGTGTATGGAGATCCATTGATGCACCCGCAAACAGAAGATTATTGGGGAAACGTGAATCCCATTGGCCCGCGGGGTGTTTATGATGAAGCAAAACGTTTCCAGGAAGCCATCACAACAGCTTATCATACTTTTCATGGATTAGATACGAGAATTGTAAGAATTTTTAATACTTACGGTCCGCGAATGAGGTTGAATGATGGAAGAGCGTTACCAGCTTTTATCGGCCAGGCCTTGCGCGGCGAAGATTTGACCGTTTTTGGAGATGGCAGCCAGACAAGAAGTTTTTGTTATGTTGACGATTTGATAGAAGGAATTTATAGGCTTCTTATGAGTGATTATTCAAAGCCGGTAAACATTGGAAATCCTGATCAAATTACATTAAAAGATTTTGCCGAAGAGGTAATTAAGCTGACGGGAACAAAACAAAAAATAGTTTATAAACCACTTCCACAAGACGACCCCAAACAAAGGCAGCCGGATATTACGAAGGCAAAACAATTGTTGAATTGGGAACCGAAAATACAACGGGCAGAAGGTTTAAAAAGAACCTATAATTATTTTAAATCTTTACCTGAAGAAGATTGGTATAAGTTGCCAAAAGAATTTCAAAGCAAGCGATGAGATTGTGAAGATTGAATATGCAAATCTCAATTCTCAATATTTCAGCAATCCAAAATTAAAAGCTGAAATTTTTTCAATTAAATCAATAAAAAAATAACAGCAAAAATAAATGTACCAGGAACTATTAGATAAAAAGAAAAAGCTCGCGGTTATCGGCTTGGGCTATGTGGGCTTGCCCATTGCTCTTGAATTTGCAAAGAAAATCTCCGTGATAGGATTTGATATTAATGCCGATAGAATAAAATTAATGCAGAATGCTATTGATCCAAGTAAAGAACTTGAATCATCTGCTTTTGAAAATTGCGATATAGAATTTACTGACAGCCTTGATAAGCTTCGTGAAGCAAACTTTTATATAGTTGCAGTTCCAACGCCGGTTGACAAGCATAATGTACCCAATCTTACTCCGGTGATTAGCGCAAGCAAAACTATGGGAAAAGTATTAAAGAAGGATGATTATGTGGTGTTTGAAAGTACCGTCTATCCTGGTTGTACTGAGGAAGATTGTCTTCCTGTGATAGAAGAATTGTCTGACCTGAAAGTTTGCGATGATTTTAAACTGGGCTATTCTCCGGAAAGAATAAATCCGGGAGACAAAGAACATACTTTATCAAGTATTATAAAAGTGGTGAGTGGATGCGATGAAGAAAGTCTTGAAACCATCGCAAAAGTTTATGAGTTGGTAGTTAAAGCGGGCGTTCATCGTGCGTCTTCTATTAAGGTTGCGGAAGCTGCAAAAATTATTGAAAATACACAGCGTGATTTAAACATTGCATTAATGAATGAGCTTTCTATCATTTTCGATAAGATGCAAATAAATACATTTGAAGTGCTGGCAGCAGCCGGAACAAAATGGAATTTTCTTAAATTTCAACCGGGCCTTGTAGGAGGACACTGCATCGGTGTTGACCCATATTATCTTACTTATAAATCGCAAAAACTTGGTTACGATTCTCAGGTAATTCTTGCGGGCCGCGTTATCAATGATGGAATGGCAGCACATGTTGCGCGCAGAGTATTACAGCACATTATCCAAAATACAAGCGATGTAAAAAATGCGAAGGTGCTGGTGATGGGAGCTACGTTTAAAGAAAATGTAAGCGATATCAGAAACTCAAAAGTGGCTGATATTATTAAAGAATTAAAGTCATATTCTTTGCAGGTACATGTTACAGATCCTTATGCCAATAGTAATGAACTGAATCATGAGTATGGATTTCAGCTAACACCGGATTTGTCAAATGATTACGCGGCCGTGATTGTTACTGTTCCGCACAATGATTATATAAAAATGGACGATAGTTTTTTTTCAAATATTACTAAACCTGAAGCGATTGTAGCAGATCTGAAAGGGATTTATCGCGGTAAAATTTCAAGCCGCTCTTATTGGAGCTTATAAATAAAATAAAAGTGGAAAATAAATTTCATGATCAGGATTTAAGCAATTCATCTTTTTTAGTGACAGGTGGCGCTGGTTTTATCGGTGGACATATTGCCGAATATTTATTAAAAAACGGTGCTAATAGAGTAAGAGTAATAGATAATTTTGCTAACGGGTTTCAATCTAATCTTGATGTATTGCGGCCTTACGAAGCCTTCGAATTTTTAGAAGGTGATATAAGGAACGCAGAATTTTGCGGCAAGGCTTGCGAAGGAATTGATTATGTAAGTCACCAGGCAGCATTAGGCTCTGTGCCCCGCTCTATCAAAAATCCATCTGATACAAACGATGTAAATACCGGCGGATTTGTAAATATGTTGAAAGCCGCGGTGGATAATAGGGTGACGCAGTTTGTGTATGCATCATCATCTTCTGTTTATGGCGACG
>Ga0157369_10009750_pt1 | contig 10984 bp, 10 predicted proteins | sample C25metaG_FD_113461 | JGI IMG/M metagenome (GOLD analysis project Ga0157369, IMG submission 113461) | Corn rhizosphere microbial communities from Kellogg Biological Station, Michigan, USA - C2-5 metaG | ecosystem: Host-associated > Plants > Roots > Rhizosphere > Soil | place: USA: Michigan... | reverse complement strand
GTTCTCCAGGCCCCAGCGCACCTGCTCGCCGGTCATGACCTTGCCCTTGCCGAAGCGCTCCTGCGCGCGCCGCACCGCCTCGACGCCGAGCATCGAGATGATCGCGCCGCGCGTGTAGAGCACCGAGCCCACTTCTTCCTTCGGACCCGTGCCCTGGCCCTTGTCGTGCACCTGCTTGAGGATGTCCTGGATCACCTTGTTGTCGGGACCGGAACCGTTCAGCGCCAGCGCGTTGTAGCCCTTGGCGTTGGCGCCCACGTCCTTCACGTCGGGCTCGGCGCCGGCCCACCACACGCCGTACATCTTCTCGCGCGGGTAGCCGGTGGCCACGGCCTCTTTCAGCGCGGTGGAGTTCATCACGCCCCAGCCCCACAGCAGCACGAAGTCGGGGCGCTGCTGGCGCACCTGCAGCCAGGCCGACTTCTGCTCCACGCCCGGCGCCGTCACCGGAATCAGCGACAGGTCGAAGCCGTGCATCTTCGCGCGCTCCTGCAGCAGCGGAATCGGTTCCTTGCCGAAGGGCGAGTCGTGGTACACGAGGGCGATCTTCTTGCCCTTGAGCTTGTCCATGCCGCCTTCCTTCTTGCCCAGGTGCTGGATCAGGATGTCGGCCGCGGTCCAGTAGGAGCCCATCAGCGGGAAGTTCCACTTGAAGACGCCGCCGTCCTGCGAGGCCGCGAGGCCGTAGCCCAGCGTGACCAGCGGGATCTTGTCGGTGGGCACCTTGTCGGTCAGCGCGAAGGTGATGCCGGTGGCCTGCGGGTCGAACAACGCAACGCCGGGGCGGCCCTTCAGGCGTTCGTAGCATTCCACGCCCTTGTCGGTGGCGTAGCCCGTTTCGCATTCTTCAAACGTGATCTTCACGCCGTTGATGCCGCCTTGCGCGTTCACCAGCTTCAGGTAGTCCTGCTTGCCGTTGGCCCAGGGCGTGCCGTTGGGCGCGTAGGGGCCGGTGCGGTACACCAGCAGCGGGAAGAACTGTTCCTTGGCCTGCGCCTGGGCGACCGATGGCGCGAGCATGGCGCCGAGGGTGCTGGCCACCAGGGCGGCGGTCAGAGCGAGCGATTTCAGTTTCATGCCTGTCTCCTTTTGTGGGCACCTCGGTGCCGGGTTTTTACGAACGGGAACTCTCGAAACGGATCAATGCGGGAAGGGCCACAGCCGCAGCTTCTCCTTGGCCGTGGACCACAGCCGGGCCAGCCCGTGCGGCTCGACGATCAGGAAGAACACGATCAGCGCGCCGAAGATCATGGTCTCCAGGTGCGAGGCCAGCGCGGTCGAAATCGAGAAGCCCAGCCACGCCGGCAGCTGGTTCAGGAACAGCGGCAGCAGCACGATGAACGCGGCGCCGAAGAAGCTGCCCATGATCGAGCCGAGCCCGCCGATGATCACCATGAACAGCAGCTGGAACGAGCGGTCGATGCTGAATGCCGCCGGCTCCCACGCCCCCAGGTGCACGAAGCCCCACAGCGCGCCCGCCACGCCGACGATGAAGCTGCTCACCGCAAAGGCCGTGAGCTTGGCGTACACAGGGCGGATGCCGATCACCGCGGCGGCCACGTCCATGTCGCGCATCGCCATCCATTCGCGGCCGATGGCGCTGCGCACCAGGTTCTTGGCCAGCAGCGCGAACACCACCACGAAGGCCAGGCAGAACAGATACTTCTGCACCGGCGATTCGATCGGCACGCCGAACACGTTGAGCCCCGCCACGCTCACCGAACCCGACGAAGAATTGTTGGTGAACCACTGGATGCGCAGGAAGGCCCAGTCGGTGAAGAACTGCGCCGCCAGCGTGGCCACCGCGAGGTACAGCCCCTTGATGCGCAGGCTCGGAATGCCGAAGAGCACGCCGATCACCGTGGCGCACAGGCCGCCCAGCAGCAGCGACGCGATGAGCGGCATGCCCTCGATGCGCACCTGGAAGTTGTAGGCCGCATAGGCGCCCACCGCCATGAAGGCGCCCGTGCCCAGCGAGATCTGGCCGCAGTAGCCCACCAGGATGTTCAGCCCTAGCGCCGCGAGCGAAAGAATCAGGAAGGGCGTGAGGATGGCGCGCATCCAGTAGTCGGACACGCCCTGCGGCACCACCACGAACGCCACGAGCAGCAGCACCAGGATCGCGATGCGGTCCTGCGCGATCGGGAAGATCTGCTGGTCGGCCCTGTAGCTCGACTTGAACTGGCCGTTTTCTCTGTAGAACATCGCTCAGACCCGATCGATGATCTTCTCGCCGAACAGCCCCTGGGGCCGGACGAGCAGGAAGACCAGTGCAAGAACATAGGCAAACCAGATCTCGATGCCGCCACCGAGCATGGGGCCGAGATAGATTTCGGACAGCTTCTCGCCCACCCCGATCAGCAGGCCGCCGATGATGGCGCCCGGTATCGAGGTGAGCCCGCCGAGGATCACCACCGGCAGCGCCTTCAGCGCCACCAGCGACAGCGAGAACTGCACGCCCAGCTTCGACCCCCAGATGATCCCGGCCACCAGCGCCGAGAAGCCGGCCACCGACCACACGATCACCCAGATGCGCTTGAGCGGAATGCCGATCGACTGCGCGGCCTGGTGGTCGTCGGCCACCGCGCGCAGGGCGCGGCCGGTGGCCGTCTTCTGGAAGAAGATGGCCAGCACCACCACCAGCCCGGCCGCCACCAGCGCGGCGATCAGGTCTTCCTGGCTCAGCAGCAGGCCGCCCTGGAAGGTGCCTTCGAGCACCATCAGCGGTTCCTTGGGCATGCCCACGTCGATCTTGTAGATGTCGTTGCCGAACAGCGTCTGGCCCATGCCGTCGAGGAAGTAGGCGATGCCCAGCGTGGCCATCAGCAGCGTGATGCCTTCCTGGTTCACCAGCTTGCTGAGCGCGAGCCGCTCGATCAGCCAGGCGACCACCACCATCACGGCCATGGCCGCGACGAAGGCCAGGATGTTCGCGAGGATCTGGCTCTGGAAGCCGAACCATTGCGGGAACCACTCGGAGAAGCGCGCCATGGCCAGCGCGGCGAACAGCACCATCGCGCCCTGCGCGAAGTTGAAGACGCCGGAGGCCTTGTAGATCAGCACGAAGCCGATGGCGATCAGCGAATAGAGCATGCCGACCATGAGGCCGCCGAAAAGGGTTTCGAGGAAAAAGCCCATGGTCAGTTTCTTTCTTGTTTTTCTCCCTCCCCTTTCGGGGGAGGGTTGGGGTGGGGACACGCGGCATATCCAATGGGCGCTCCGCGTGCCCCCATCCCAGCCTTCCCCCAGCGGGGGAAGGAGCAATGCTTCAGGGCGATGGTTGTCATGGCGTCAGTGCTCCACGCCGAGGTATGCCCGGATCACGTCGTCGTTGTTCCGCACCTCATCGGGCGTCCCGTCGCCGATCTTCTTGCCGTAGTCCAGCACCACCACGCGGTCGGAGATGTCCATCACCACGCCCATGTCGTGCTCGATCAGCACGATGGTCGCGCCGAACTCGTCGTTCACGTCGAGGATGAAGCGGCTCATGTCCTGCTTCTCTTCCACGTTCATGCCGGCCATGGGCTCGTCCAGCAGCAGCACCTGCGGCTCCATCGCGAGCGCGCGGCCCAGGTCGACGCGCTTCTGCAGGCCGTAGGGCAGGCGGCCCACGGGCGTCTTGCGGTGCGCCTGGATCTCCAGGAAGTCGATGATGTGCTCGACGAACTCGCGGTGCCGCAGCTCCTCGCGCTCGGCCGGGCCCCAGCGCAGCGCCTGGGCGAACAGGCCGCTCTTCATCTTGAGGTTGCGCCCGGTCATGATGTTGTCGAGCACGCTCATGCCCTTGAACAGCGCCAGGTTCTGGAAGGTGCGCGCCACGCCCATCTCCGCCACCTGGCGCGAGTTCATGTGCTTGAAGGTCTGGCCGCGGAAGGTGATGGAGCCCTGCTGCGGCCAGTAGACGCCGTTGATACAGTTCAGCATCGAGCTCTTGCCCGCGCCGTTGGGGCCGATGATGGCCCGCACCTCGTGCTCGCGCACATTGAAGCTGATGTCCGTCAGCGCCTTCACGCCGCCGAAGCTCAGGCTGATGTTCTGCACGTCGAGGATGACCTCGCCGGTCTTCCTGGTGCTCATGCCGCCGCCTTCACGATGATGGGGAAAGTCTTCGCATCGACGACCTTCAGCGTGGCGCTCACCGTGCCCGTGCGCCCGTCCTCGAACTTGACCTGGGTCTCGATGTACTGCTCGGTCCTGCGGCCATAGAGCGCATCGACCAGCACCGCGTATTTCTCGGCGATGAAGCCGCGGCGCACCTTGCGCGTGCGGGTCAGTTCGTCGTCGTCGGGGTCCAGCTCCTTGTGCAGCACCAGGAAGCGCGCGATCTGCGTCTCGCCCATGCCGTCCTCGGCCGCGAGGTCGGCATTCACCTTGCCGATGCACTCGGCCACCAGCGCCAGCACGTCGGGCTTGCCGGCCAGGTCGACGTAGCCGCCGTAGGCCAGCCCGCGCCGCTCGGCCCAGTTGCCCACGGCCTCGTAGTCGATGTTGATGGCCGCGCACACTTCGTCGCGGCCGTTGCCGAAGCACACGGCCTCCTTGATCTGCGGGAAGAACTTGAGCTTGTTCTCGATGTAGTTGGGCGCGAAGATCGCGCCGCTCACGAGCCGGCCCACGTCCTTGGCGCGGTCGATGATGCGCAGGTGGCCTTCGCTGTCGAGCACGCCCGCGTCGCCGGTGTGGAAGTAGCCGTTGGCGTCGAGCACCTCGGCGGTGGCGTCGGGGCGCTTGTAGTACTCCTTGAGCACCGACACGCCGCGCACCAGCACCTCGCCGTCTTCCGCGATCTTCAGCTCGATGCCCGGCGCGGCGGTGCCCACGGTCTGCAGCTTGACCTTGCCGTCCTGCTGCAGGCACACGTATGCGCAGGTCTCGGTCTGGCCGTAGAACTGCTTCAGGTTGACGCCGATGGAGCGGTAGAAGCGGAACAGGTCCGGCCCGATGGCCGCGCCCGCCGTGTAGGCCACGCGGATGCGGCTCATGCCCAGCACGTTGCGCAGCGGGCCGTAGATCAGCAGGTTGCCCAGGCCGTACATCAGCCGGTCGCCGGCGCCCACCGGCGCGCCGTTGAGGATGTCCGCGCCCACGCGCTGCGCCAGGGCCATGAACTTCGCATACAGCCAGCGCTTGGGCGCGGCCGCGTCTTCCATGCGGATCGACACGGCCGTGAGCAGGCCTTCGAAGGTGCGCGGCGGGCCGAAGTAATAGCTCGGGCCGATCTCGCGCATGTCGTTCATCACCGTCTCGCTGGACTCGGGGCAGTTGAGCGTGAAGCCGCCCACCAGCCACTGCGCCACCGAGAACAGGTGGTCGCCCACCCAGGCCATCGGCAGGTAGCTCATGATGTTGTCGCCGGGGCCGAGCCTGTCGGTCTGCACGCCGCCGCGGCCCGCCGCGATGAAGCTCGCATGCGTCTGGCACACGCCCTTGGGGCGGCCGGTGGTGCCGGAGGTGTAGAGGATCACGCCCACGTCCGTGGCCTCGCCGCTGGCCACCGCGCGGTCGTAGTAGCCCACGTTGGCCTTGTCGAACTCGCGGCCCAGCGCGCGCAGCTGCTCGTAGCTCATGAGCCCGGGCTGGTCGTAGTGGCGCAGGCCCCTGGGGTCGTCGTAGATGATGTGGCGGATGGCCGGCAGCTTGCCCTGCTGGAGTTCGCGGCACTCCAGCAGCTTGTCGACCTGCTCCTGGTCTTCGGCGATCACGAACTCGATGCCCGCGTCCTGCAGCATGAAGACCATCTCGCCGGCCACCGCGTCCTGGTACAGCGGCACCGGCACGCCGCGCAGGCTCTGCGCGGCGATCACCGCCATGTACAGGTGCGGCCGGTTGGCGCCGACGATGGCCAGGTTGTCCAAGGCCTTGAAGCCCAGGCTCGCCAGGCCGCAGGCCATTTCGCGCACTTCCTGCGCCACGGCGTTCCAGGTCCAGGTTTGCCAGATGCCGAGATCCTTCTCGCGCACGGCCGGCGCCTCGGGTCGGGCCTCGGCATGCGCGAGCATCAGGCGGGGGAAGGTGGGGGCGGTTGTTTGCACAGTGGGCGGATCGTAGGTCTCACTTTGACGCCCGGTTGTCGTTCCAACGACAATCCTAGGGACACTACTCCCCGGAGTTTCCCGATGCCTCGCGGCAACCTCAACCACAACAACGTGCTCGGCGGTTCGATCAAGGACCGCGTCCGTCCGGCCAACGCCGCCGAGCTCGACGGCATTCCCTGGCTGCCCACGCTCACCCCCGCCGAACGCCGCCGCGCCGAGGCCACGCTGGTGGTCGGCGAAGCGGAGCCCGGCGACCTGGTGTGCCGCGTCGGCCGCTCGCCCACCTACTGGTTCGGCGTGGTCGAGGGGCTGCTGAAGATGAGCAACGACAACGCCGACGGCGGCTCCGTCACCTACACCGGCGTGCCGCCCGGCGGCTGGTTCGGCGAAGGCACGGTGATGAAGCGCGAGCCCTACCGCTACAACATCCAGGCGCTGCGCCGCAGCCTCATCGCGGGCCTGCCGACCGAGAGCTTCCACTGGCTGCTCGACCATTCCATCGGCTTCAACCGCTTCGTGATGAACCAGCTCAACGAGCGGCTCGGCCAGTTCATCGCGGCGCTGGAGATCGACCGGCTCAACAACCCCGACGCCCGCGTGGCGCGCAACCTGGTGTCGCTGTTCAATCCGGTGCTGTACCCCGGCGTGGGCGAGGTGTTGCGCATCACGCAGCAGGAGCTGGCCTACCTGGTCGGCCTGTCGCGCCAGCGGGTCAACGAGGCGCTCAACGGCCTGTCGGCGCAGGGGTTGATCCGCGTGGAGTACGGTGGCCTGCGCGTGCTCGACCTGCCGGGCCTGCGCGCCACCGCGATGTCGAACAAGAAGAACATCCAACCCTCCGCGGAAACGGAAACCTCATGACGCTCAAAGACCAGATACAGATCGTGCCCGCGAATGCGCAGGCCGCGTTCATCCCGCCCCCGGAGCAGCCAAAGAAGCCCGAGGCCGAAGCGGCCGGGCCGACGCTCGAAGAGGCGCTCGCGCGCAACGAGCAGCTGGCCGAAAAGCTCGAGGAACTCGATGCGGTGCTGGCCAAGCCGCTCAGCGAAATCCTCGCCGACCGAGAGAAGGCAGAGGAAACCGCGCTCGCATGGGACCGCTTCGGCGCCATGTGGATGCTCTCGCAGCGCGCCATGCGGCGCGTGGCGCTCGACCTTGCGGCGCAGCTCGGCGTGAGCGAGGAAGAGGTCGTGGCGCGCGCCATGGCCAACGCCAACGCGGTGCTCAACGGCGCGGACGAAGTCGACCTGGGCGGCACCGTCGCGCCCGCGCAGCTGCAGCACATCGCGCGGCACCGCAACTTCCTGCGCAAGCAGTTCCGGACCGGTTGAGCCGCGAGGCTTTTCAATACCCCTTAATCTCCCCGCCTCCTTTCCAGAAAGACCACTCTCCGATGACCGCTTCCCACCTCACCCTCATCACCGGCGCCTCGCGCGGCCTGGGCCAGGCCATGGCCCTGCAGCTGCTGCAGGGCGGCCACACGGTGCTCGGCATCTCGCGCAAGCAGTCGCCCGAGCTGGCCGAAGCCGCCAAGGCCGCCGGCGCCGAACTCGTGCAATGGGAGCAGGACCTGTCCGACCCGGTGGCTGCATCGGAGCGCGTGTCGGCATGGCTCGAGACCGTCGACGCGCAGCGCTTCGACAGCGTCACGCTCATCAACAACGCCGGCACCGTCGGCAACCCGGCGCCGCTTTCGCGCGCCGTGGAGGCCGAGCTGTCGCTGGCCCTGCGCATCGGCCTGGAGGCGCCGATGCTGCTGACCGCCGCGTTCCTGGGCGCGACGCGTGAATGGCGCGGCGTGCGCAAGGTGCTCAACATCTCGTCGGGCCTGGGCCGCAACGCGATGGGCAGCCAGGCGCCCTACTGCGCGGCCAAGGCCGGCATGGACCACTTCTCGCGCGCCGTGGCGCTCGAAGAGGCGAACGCCCCGAACGGCGCGCGCATCGTCTCGCTCGCGCCCGGCGTGATCGACACCGACATGCAGGTGCAGCTGCGTGGCGCCTCGGCCGACAAGTTCCCCGACCGCACGCGCTTCGAAAAGATGAAGAACGAAGGCATGCTCGACAGCCCCGCCACGGCTGCTGCGAAGGTGCTGGGCTACCTGGCGCGCGAAGACTTCGGCGCCAAGCCCGTGGCCGACGTGCGCGATCCGGCCTGAAACCGAGGACGCCCAAGCCATGGCCACCGCCAAGTCGATCGACACGCTCGAATACAAGCTCTTCCCCTCGCCGAGGAACGTGCACCGCATCGTCTTCGAGCACCAGGTCTTCGTGCCCTACCCGTACGCGCTGATCGTGATGGACGAGTTCTACTTCAAGGGCCGCTACAGCCTGTTCTCGGCCTGCAGGATGAGCGACGGGAAGATGGGGCAGGTGGCGACGTTCGAGCTCGAATCGGACGTGGCCATCTTCAACAGCAAGTTCGTGCCGGACTGAGTCTTCGGTATTTCTCCCTCCCCCGGAGGGGGAAGGAGCAAAGGCCCGCTCACTGCATCGCGAACCTGTCGCGCTGCGCCTGCGCGCACTCGCCCATCACGCGCAACGCCCGCTCCACCGTCGGCGTGCCCATCACGAAGGGGTTCGGCGCGCCGGCCGGCTGGTTCCGCAGCGCGGCCATCTTGGCCTGCGAGCTGTCGACGTTCGAATGGTTCGACAGCATCACGTCGATGTTCTGCGCCTTCACCAGCGAGTCCATGCGCCGCGTGGACGCGATGTAGCTGTCCAGCCGCTGCATGTCCTTGCCGAAGTTGAAGCCCGTGCCGCCCCAGAGCATGGCCCGGTGCTTCCTGCCGTTCTCGCTCACGTCGAACACCGGCGAGAGCGTGCCCATGGTGTGGCCCGGCGTGAGGTACAGCGTGACGGTGGTGTCGCCCAGGGTGATGCGTTCGCCGTCCTTCGCAGAGATGTCGCCCGCGCCGCGCTTGGGCGGCGCGCCCCAGATGGGCGTGGCGAATTCGAGCTTGGCCTCGGTCATCGTCCAGTCGGCGTCGCTCATCACCACGCGCGCGCGGTACTTCTGCGCGAGGTAGGGCGCGCCGCCATAGTGGTCGCCGTGGCCGTGCGTGACGACCACGTACTTGATCTGCGCCGGGTCCAGGCCCAGCTTGCGCATGCCGCCTTCTATGAGCGCGGCTGCTTCCACCTGGTTGTTGAGCGCATCGATGAGGATGATGCCGTCCGAGGTCTTGATGGCCCACGCGCTGACCCAGTCGGCGCCCACGAAGTACAGGTTGTCGAACGCCTTGGCGGGCGGCGGTGCCGGCTTGTTGATGAGCAGGGGGAGGCCCCTGTCGAGCTCTTCCTGCGGCGGACGCGTGGCGGGGGCGGGCTTGCACAGAGAGAGCAGGGGCCCGAGGTCGGAGCCAGCGGCCTGCGTGGCCGCCGCGACGTGCGCGGCCACGGTTGCGTCGGAAGGCTTCTGCGCGGGCGTCTGCGCGCAGCCCTGGACGAGGGCGACAACCGCCGCCAGGGCGGCTGTCTTCAGGGGAAAGGAAGGAACCATCGGTGTCTCCATGCCGTCGTTGCGGCTTGTTCCGGAGACACCATTCTGCGACGCCCAGTCTTATTCGATTGTCGCGCCCGAGGCTTGCACGATGCCCTTCCACTTTTCGTAGTCGGTCTTCAGCAGCTTGCCGAACTGCTCCGGCGTCATGCTTTGCGGCTCGGCGCCCTGGGCGATGATGGCTGCCTTCATTTCAGGCGTGGCCAGCAGCTTGTTGACTTCGGCATTGAGCGTGGCCACCACGTCCTTGGGCGTGCCGGCCGGCACGAACAGGCCGTACCAGGTGCTCACGTCGAAGTCCTTGTAGCCCAGCTCGGCCACGGTGGGCGTGTCGGGCAGCGAGGTGCTGCGCTTGGCCGAGGTCACTGCCAGCGGCCGCAGCTTGCCGGCCTTGATCTGCGCCATGGCCGAGGGCACCGACGACACCATCAGGTCGACGTTGCCCGCGAGCACGTCCATCATGGCCGCGTTGGAGCCCTTGTAGGGCACGTGGCGCATCTTGATCTTGGCCGCGCCGTTGAAGATCTCGCCGGCCAGGTGGATGGTGGTGCCGTTGCCGGGCGAGCCGTAGGTGATGGTGTCGGGCGCGGCGCGCGCGGCCTTCACCACGTCGTCGAGCGTCTTGAACTTGGAGTTGGCCTGCGTGACGATCACCACCGGCGTGTAGGCCACGTGGGCCACGGCGGTCAGGTCTTTCACGGGGTTGTAGCTCAGGTTCTTGTAGAGCCAGGGCGCGACGACCATGTTGTCCTTCTGGCCCATCACGATGTCGTAGCCCGTGGGCGCGGCGCGCGCTGCCTCGGCGATGCCGATGGTGCCGCCGGCGCCCGCGCGGTTGTCGGGCACCACGGTCCAGTGGTTCACCTCGGTGAGCTTCTGCGCGACCAGGCGCGCCAGGATGTCGGTGCCGCCGCCGGGCGGGAAGGGCACGATCATGCGGATCGGCTTGGCGGGGTAGGCCGCGGTCTGTGCGTGGGCGAGGGGGGCCGTGAAGGCCAGCGGGAGTGCCAGCGCGATGGCCAGCGTGCCGAGGTGTCTGCGGATCATGGTTGTCTCTTTGTGGGGAGCGAAGCGGATCGGGGTTGCAGTCGCATTGTCTTCACTGCACCGGGGGTGCAGTGTGCCGGAAGCGGTGTGCCGGGGGTTTTCGCGATTCGCGATGGGACCCGTATCGGCTCGCGCTGGCTCGGAAATGGAGCGGCCCCCATGCCGAGAATGGGCATGGGGGCCGCGTGCTTCAGGGGCCGGCCGGGCGGCCGGCGATGCCTCAGCCGAAGTTCTTCTCTGCGAATTCCCAGTTGGCCAGCTTGGCCAGGAAGGTCTCGACGAACTTCGGGCGCAGGTTGCGGTAGTCGATGTAGTAGGCGTGTTCCCAGACGTCCACCGTCAGCAGCGCGGTGTCCGCGGTGGTCAGCGGCGTGCCGGCGGCGCCGGTGTTCACGATGTCC
>Ga0157369_10009749_pt1 | contig 10984 bp, 11 predicted proteins | sample C25metaG_FD_113461 | JGI IMG/M metagenome (GOLD analysis project Ga0157369, IMG submission 113461) | Corn rhizosphere microbial communities from Kellogg Biological Station, Michigan, USA - C2-5 metaG | ecosystem: Host-associated > Plants > Roots > Rhizosphere > Soil | place: USA: Michigan... | reverse complement strand
TCCGGGAACCCGACGGCACCCGTGAACTCGGCGTCGAGCCGTACCGGCCACTGGTCGACCCGGTCAACCGCTGGCGCCAGCAGGAGTCCGCGCTCACCGGACCGGCGCGACCCGACGGGTACCACCTGGTGGGGATCACGCCGGTCGACTACTACCAGTCGGGCGCGGAGTGGGAGTACACGTACGACGACCCGGACGGTACCGCGCAGCACGGCATCGCCCGCTGCTTCATCACCGCGCCCGGCCAGGCCTACACGCTGGCCTGGCGCACCGACGAGTTCGACTGGCCGCCGCAGCAGGCCAACTGGCGACTGATCATCGGGAGCTTCGCCCCGCCCACGACGAAGTAACGAAGACTATGGATAGGGCAGGGCGCGTGGGCCGATCACCGACGCACCCAGCGCGCCGACCCGGCTGCGCAGTTCACGGTCGGCCGTGACCACCACGCATTTACGCCCGTGAACCTCGTCCTTCACCAGCTCCACGATGGTGTCGTCGCCTGAGCCGGGGGCGCGGACCACGCGCACGCCCGGTACCTCGGGCAGCCGCGCGGCGACGCCCTCGACCACGAGCACCACCTCGACCGGCGTGCGCATCGAGGGCAGGCCGTCGCTGGCGACCGGTACCAATGCGTCGCGCAGCCGGGCCGCGGCGGCCGGCCGGTCGCGCCACCAACCGTCCGGTACCGAGCCGACCACGTTCGCGCCGTCGACCACCAACAAGGCCTGTTTTCCCATCGTCGTTCCCCCTCGCTCGGGCGTGTCCCCGCCGGGTTCAACGGGGAGCGCCGGAGCGCGTTACGCCGCCGGTACCGGCTGGTCGCTGCGCCGGTGCCGGCGCTTGTGCAGTTGCAGTCCGGTGACGATCACCGGGAAGTGACTGAACGCCTGTGGCGTGTTGCCAAGTTGCCTGCGCGCCACCGGATCCCACTCCTCACTGAAGAGCCCGACGTCGTTGCGCACGTCCAGCAGCTTCTCGAACAGCTCGACCGCCTCGCCATCGCGGCCGACCGCGTGCAGCGCGTCGACGAGCCAGAAGGAGCACGCGAGGAACACGCCCTCGCCACCGGGCAGCCCGTCGTCGGACGGGCCCGTCCGGTACCTCAGCACGAACCCGTCCTGGGTCAGCTCGCGGCGCACCGCCTCGACGGTACCGGCGACCCGCGGGTCGTCGCCGGGAAGGAAGCCGACCCGCGGAATGAGCAGCAGGCTGGCGTCCAGCTCGGTACCGCCGTAGGACTGCACGAACGTGTTCTTCTCCGCGTTGAACCCGTTGGCGCACACGTCCGCGTGGATCTCGTCGCGCCGCGCCTCCCACAGGTCGACGTCGCCGGGCAGCCGGGAACCGCGATGGCCGCGTACCATCCGGTCGAACGCCACCCAGGCCATCACCTTCGAGTGGGTGAAGTGCCGGCGCGGCCCGCGCATCTCCCACAGCCCGTTGTCCGGCTGCTTCCACGCCCCTTCGAGGAAGTCCAGCAACGCGACCTCGAGGTCCCACGAGTCGGTGTCCGCCGCGAGGCCGGCCTCGCGGGACAGGAACAGCCCGTCGAGCACCTCACCCCACACGTCCAGCTGCAGCTGCTCGGCGGCCGCGTTGCCGACCCGTACCGGCTGGGAGCCCTCGTACCCGGACAGCCACGGCAGCTCGTACTCGGGCAGCCGGCGCGAGCCGTCCAACCCGTACATGATCTGCAGCTGGCTCGGGTCGCCGGCGACGGCGCGCAGCAGCCACTGCCGCCACGCCTTGGCCTCCGCGACGTAGCCGGCCGCCAGCAGCGCCTGCAGCGTGTACGTCGAGTCGCGCAGCCAGCAGTACCGGTAGTCCCAGTTGCGCGGGCCGCCCAACTGCTCGGGCAGCGAGGTGGTGGCGGCCGCGACGATGCCGCCCGTCGGCGCGAACGTCAACGCCTTGAGTACCACCAGGGAGCGCTGGATCGCGTCGCGGTACCGGCCGCGCACGTGCGAGCGGCCGGACCACTCGGTCCAGAACGCCTCGGTCTCCACGAGGCAGTGCTCCGCGTCCAGGCGCGGCGGGGCATGCTTGTAGCTCGGCGACCACGTCATCACGAACGGCACCCGCTCGCCCGCGCGCACCGTGAAGTCGGCGACGGTGGTCCGCTCCTCGCCGCGCAACGGCACCGGGCCGCGCAGCCACACCGCGTCCGGCCCGGCGATCGCGGTCATCCCGTCGTGGGTCCGGCGTACCCAGGGCACCACCCGGCCGTAGTCGAAGCGCAGCGCCAACTCCATGTGCATGGGTACCGCGCCGCTGACGCCCTCGACGATGCGCATCACGTCCGAGGCGGTGCCCCGGGGCGGCATGAAGTCGATGACCCGCACATGCCCCTCGGGGGTACGCCAGTCCGACTCCAGTACCAGCGTGTCGCCGCGGTACCGGCGTTTGGTGCAGGTACCGCCGGCGGCCGGGGCGAGCAGCCACCGGCCCGCCTTCGGGTCGTCGAGCAGCGCGGCGAAGCAGGCCGGCGAGTCGAAGTTGGGCAGGCACAGCCAGTCGACCGACCCGTCCCTGCCGACCAGCGCCGCGGTGTGCAGGTCACCGAGTATCGCGTAGTCCTCGATGCGGCTCATGCCGGATCCTCGCTTCGCTGCGGTCCGGCATGAGGCACCAAACGCGCTGTGCCCATGATTCGCTCGCTTCGCTCGCTCATGCGCCGCTGTCCAGGGCGGGGTTCTCCTCGATGTCCAGGACCACCTTGACGTCATCGGCGCGGTGCGCGAACGCGTCCCGGTACGCCGACAGCGGGAACCGGCGGGTGATGAGCCGGGCCAGCCAGTCCCGGTCGGCGGCGGCCAGCGCCGCGACGCCCGCCTCGTAGTGGCGCCGGTTCGCGTTGACCGTGCCGAACACGACGTCGTTGCGCAGCACGGCGCGGCGGTTGAGCCCGCCGACGTCCAGCGGCAGCAGGCTGCCCACCGACGACACCCCGGTCAGGCATGCCACGCTGTCCGTCGCGCTGTGCGTCAGGACGTCGACGACCACCGTGGGTACCCCCGTGCACTCCATCAGCACGTCGGCCTCCAGCCCGCTGTCGGGCAGGGTGTCCGTGTGGTAGTGCGCGCCGAGGTCCGCCACGAGTTGCGGCTTGGGCCCGTCGGTGACCCGGTCGAAGACGTGCACCTCCAGGCCCCGCTGCACGCCGAGCAAGGCTGCCAGCAGGCCGACCGGGCCGGCGCCGGTGATCACGGCGACCTTGGGCTGCCAGTACGCGCGGCTGCCGATCCGGTCGACCTGCTCCCAGCCCTTGGCCACGATGGTGGTCGGCTCCAGCAGCACGCCGATGTCGGACAGCGCCGGGTCCAGCCGGATCACCGCGTCCGGCTTGGCGCGCCACCGCTCGCGCGCGAAGCCGTGCAGTCCCTTGATGCCGTGCTCGACGTACCCGCCGTTGCGGCACATGTCCCACTCCCCAGCGGCGCACGCGGGGCACGGCTCCGGGTCGGGCCGGCGCACGAAGCCGACCACGAGGTCACCGGCGTCCAACCCGCTGCCCGGCGGCGCCTGCGCCACCCGGCCCAGGTTCTCGTGCCCCAGTACCAGCACCGGCGAGCCGGGCGGCGCCTCACCGTACTCGGCGGCGACGATCTCGGCATCCGTACCGCACAGGCCGACGCTGACCGCGTCCACCAGCACCTCTCCGTCGTCCGGAGCGGGCTCGTCGATGTCGACGATCGCGAGCGAATCGGCCTCCCCAGGCCTGATGGTCAAGGCGCGCATGGGGTCACCCTACAGAGACCTATGCGGGGTGCGTCGCGCCCGCGCCAACCGGACGGGTGAGAATCGGCGCCATGGGAATGATTCGATCCGTCGGCCTCGTGCTCCACCCGGCGCGCGACTGCGCCCCGGTGATGCGGCTGATCTGCGACTGGGCGCTGCGGCGCGAGGTGCGGGTGCTCGGCCTGCCGGGCGAGATCGACCGGATCGGGGAGAACATCGCCGAGGTACCGCAGGACGACCTGGCCGGGCGCGCCGACCTGATCGTGAGCCTCGGCGGGGACGGCACGATGCTGCGGGCGATGCGGCTGTCCAGCGCGAACCACACTCCGGTACTCGGGGTCAACCTCGGCAAGCTCGGCTTCCTCGCCGAGGTGGACCCGCCCGACCTGGAGAGCGCGCTGTGCGCGATCGACGAACACCGGTTCAGCCTGGAGCCGCGCTCCGGTCTGCGGGCCATGGTGGCGGGGCAGCCGACGCTCGCCTTCAACGACGTGGCGACGATCCGGGTACCGGGGCATCCGGTGTGCCTCGTGCAACTGCACGTCGACGGGCACCCGTTCGTCCGGTACGGGGCGGACGCGGTCGTGGTCGCGACGCCGACGGGCTCCACCGCGTACAGCTTCTCGGCCGGCGGACCGATCGTGTCGCCGAGCGCCGAGGGTCTGCTGGTGACCCCGGTGGCCCCGCACTCGGCGTTCAACCGGGCGCTGTTCCTGTCCGCCGGGGAGCCGCTGGTGCTGGAGATCCTGCCCGGCAGCGGCGACCTCGGCGTGGAGGCCGACGGCCAGCTCACCGGGTACCTGCGCCCCGGCGACCTGATGGAGCTGTCGGTGCTGTCCGGCGCCGCGCGGGTGGTCCGGCTCGGGAAGACCACGTTCTACCAGCGGGCGCAGCGCCGGCTGCGACTGTCCAGCTCGCTCGAGGCGGAGTAGGCGATTACTACAGCCGGGGGTAGCCGCTGGGCGGCCGGTGGGCCGATTCGACGACCAGCGAGGCGGGGCCGACGATGAGCGGGTCGGGGGTACGGACGAGCTCCGTGTCCTTGTTGTCGTACGGGAACCGGCTCAACACGTACCGCATCGCCTCGCACCGGGCGCGCTTCTTGTCGTTGCTCTTGATGACCGTCCACGGCGCGTCGGCGGTGTCCGTGTAGAAGAACATCGCCTCCTTCGCCTCCGTGTACTCGTCCCACTTGTCGAGGGAGGCGAGATCCATCGGGGACAGCTTCCACTGCCGTACCGGGTCGACCTGCCGGATCACGAACCGGGTGCGCTGCTCATCCTGGGACACCGAGAACCAGAACTTGACCAGCCGGACCCCGGAGCGCACCAGCATCCGTTCCAGCTCCGGCGCCTGCCGCATGAACTCCAGGTACTCCGCGCGGTCGCAGAAGCCCATCACCCGCTCGACGCCGGCCCGGTTGTACCAGGACCGGTCGAACAGCACGATCTCCCCGGCCGACGGCAGGTGCGACACGTACCGCTGGAAGTACCACTGGGTCGACTCGCGCTCGCTCGGCTTCTCCAGCGCCACGACGCTCGCCCCGCGCGGGTTGAGATGCTCCATGAAGCGCTTGATGGTGCCGCCCTTGCCGGCCGCGTCGCGGCCCTCGAACAGCACGACCAGCCGCTCGCCGGAGTCCTTGATCCAGTTCTGCAGCTTCAGCAGCTCGATCTGCAGCAGCCGCTTCTCCCGGTCGTACTCGGCGCGCGACATCCGCTCGCGGTACGGGTAGTCCTCGCGCCAGGTCTCGACGGCCCTGCCGTCCTTGTCCAGCAGCACCGGGTCGTCGTCATCGTCGTCTTGCACCTGGTACCCGTGGAGCAGCGCGGGATCGGTGTGGGTCATGGTGGCGTTGTACCCGAAACCGGTGACGCGGCAACCAACAGCGGGTGTCCGGCGTCCCGCACTGCGCGCCGGCCCGGTTGCCGCTAGCCTATGGCTGATCTACAAACCCCCGGTTACTGGAGGGCAGAGGAGCTGGCTACCGCCACCTCGGTCGACCTGCTCAGCCCAGGCGACCACGCCTGCCTCACCTTCTCTGACGAGGAGGAGCGGCTGGACATCGTCGCGGCGTTCGCGCGCGACGGCTTGTCCGCCGGCCATCGGGTGCTGTGCTACACCTCCGCGTACCAGCCCGCCGAACTGCACGGCCGGCTGTCCGACCGCGGGGTACTGGCGGGCGACGACACCCGGCCGGGGCAGCTCGACCTGCGTCCCGCGCAGGCCTGGCTCGCCGGCGCCGGCTTCCGGCCCTCCGCGGTGCTCGACGAGCTGTCCGGCGCGATCGACCTGGCGCGGTCCGAGGGGTACCCGGGGCTGCGGGTGGCGGCGGACATGGGCTGGGCGGCCGACCCGGTGGTCGGCGTCGAGCACCTGGTGACCTTCGAGAAGCAGGTCAGTCAACTGTTCGCGGATGCCCGGGTGACCGCGGTCTGCCAGTACGACCGCCAGCAGTTCGACGCGGTGACGCTGGCCAGTACGACGGCGGTGCATTCCTGCGCCGTGGCCGCCACCGTCTACCACGACGACCCCGTGCTGCGGATCTTGCGGCAGCACTCCCCCGGCGGCATCCGGGTCTCCGGCGAGCTGGACTTCACGGCGATGGACGTGTTCCGGGAGGCGCTGGCCGAAGCGGTGCGGCTGGGCGAGCACGTGCACGTCAACCTCGCGAAGCTCCGGTTCATCGACGCCGCGAGCGCGGGCGCGCTGGTACAGGTGGCGGCGACGCTGCCGGTGGGCCGGGTCGTCACCGTGGTCTGCCGTCGCCTGGTCGCCACCGTGCTGAAGCACGTCAGCGCCGGCCAGATCCCGGCACTGCGGATCCGGGTGGTACCAGGTGAGTCCTGAGCCCGGCGCCACGGCCGCCGCCGGCTCCTCGGGGCCGGGCGGTGCGGCCGGCGGCCTGCCGCTGGGCGGCGGGCCGGACGGCGACCGGCCCGACGACCTGGCGGGGCCGGTGGAGCTGCTGGACCAGCGGTTCGACCGGGACAGCCTGGTGCCGCTGCGCAACGCGGTGGCCGCGCACGCCAGCCGGCTGGGGGTCACGACCGAGCAGGTCGAGCACATCGTGCTGGTCGCCTACGAGCTGGCCAGCAACGCGGTGCGGCACGGCGGCGGGCACGGCCGGCTGCGGCTGGTCGCGGACGACGGCATGATCGGCTGTGCCGTGACCGACGAGGGTGGCGGGTTCCGCGACCCGGAGCAGGCCGGCCTGCTCCGGCCCGAGCCGACCGCCATCAGCGGCCGAGGGCTGTGGCTCGCGCGGTGCATCGCCGACAGCGTGGAGATCAGCGCCGACGAGGTCGGCACCACCGCGGTCGCCAGGTTCGCTATCCGCTGAGCCGCCGTCCACGGCGGGTCAGCCCGGGTACCCGGGGCGGTATCGTCGTGGCGGCACACCACGAGGGAGAGGACCCGCTGTGCTCGATCCGGACCAGCTGTACCAGCTGACCGAGGTACCCGAGCTGGACCGCCCGGTGCTCATCCAGGCCATGGCCGGCTTCGTGGACGCCGGCTCGGCCGTGCGCCTCGTGCGTGAACACCTGTTGACCAGCCTCGAGTCCAGCATCGTGGCGCGCTTCGACGTCGACCAGCTGGTCGACTACCGCGCCCGGCGCCCGACCATGCACTTCGTCGAGGACCACTGGGAGCACTACGACGAGCCGCAGCTGGTGGTGCACCTGCTGCGCGACCGCCAGGGCACGCCCTTCCTGCTGCTCGACGGGCCCGAGCCGGACCTGCAGTGGGAACGGTTCGTCACCGCGGTCACGGACGTGGCGCAGCGGCTCGGGGTGCGGCTGTCGGTCGGGCTCAACGCGATCCCCATGGCGGTACCGCACACCCGTCCCGTGGGGCTGACCGCGCACGGCACCCGCCGGGAGCTGATCGCCGGGTACGAGCCGTGGCTGCAGCGGGTACAGGTGCCGGCCAGCGCCGGGCATCTCCTGGAGTACCGGCTGGGCAAGGCCGGGCGGGACGCGGTCGGCTTCGCCGTGCACGTGCCGCACTACCTCGCGCAGACCGACTACCCGTCCGCCGCCGAGCTGCTGCTGACCTCGATCTCCAAGGCGACCGGACTGCTGCTGCCCACCGACGACCTGCGCGCCGCGGCCGAGCGGGTACGGGTCGACGTCGACGAGCAGATCGCGCAGTCGGAGGAGGCGCTCCGGCTGGTACACGCGCTGGAGGAGCAGTACGACGCCTTCGTGCGGGGCCGCCAGTCGAGCAACCTGCTCGCCTCGGTCGGGCCGCTGCCCACCGCCGAGGAGCTGGGCGCCGAGCTGGAGCGGTTCCTGGCCGAGCAGGGCGGGCCGGCCGGGCCGGAGGCGCCCCGCCCCGGGGACTGAGCCGTTACGGCCGTCGCGGGCCGCAGTCCGCGCAGGTACCAACGATCTCCAGGGTGTGGTCGACCTGGGTGAAGCCGTGCTCGCTGGCCAGCTTCTCGGCCCAGCGCTCCACGGCCGGGCCCTCCACCTCGACCGTGCGGCCACAACCCCGGCACACCAGGTGATGGTGGTGCTGGCTGCGGCTGCACCGCCGGTACCGCTGCTCGCCGTCGTCCAACCGCATCTGGTCCAGCTCGCCGGCCTCGGCCAGCAGCTGGAGCGTCCGGTACACGGTGGTGAGACCGATCCCCGAACCCCGGGCGCGCAGCTCCGCGTGCAACTGCTGCGCGCTGCGGAACTCGTCGGTGCCCGCCAGCAGCTCCAGCACCGCCGCGCGCTGGCGGGTGTTGCGGGTGATGCCGGGGGTGGCGCTGGTCAAGCTCGGCTCCGGGAAGGGCGGGCAGGTCCGACCCTGACGAGTGTACGGTGCCCCGCACGGCGCCCCTCTCCTCGACAGGTGTAGCCGGCACGCCACGGGGAACTGGCCTGCTCATGCGACTCAACGACGACGACATCACCACCAGCGGCGCGGGCGGCGGCCTGGAGGGACCGGCCGACAGCGGCGCCGGGCAGCCGGGCATCCCCGGGGTCAACGACGGCGGCGCGGACAGCGGCGCGCTCGACCCGGCGCACGAGGGCCTGGCCGACGGCGGCGCCGCCGGGTCGGTACACGACGGCGGGGCGGACGGTGCCGCCGAGGGGCCGGCCGACAGTGGGGCCGGGGAGGCGGGGGTACCCGGGGAACGCGACGGCGGGGCCGACGGCGGCGCCTGAACCCGTGACGGCGACCACCGACCGGATCCCGGCACCCGCCCACGGCGAGACGGCCTGCCTCACGGCGGCGGTACCCGACCGGCCGGCGCTGGAGCGGTGCACGGCCGCCGGGGTGGACGAGTTCGCCGGCCGGTACTGGGGGCGCGGGCCCCTGCACAGCCCGGCGGCGCGGTTCGCCGAGACCGGGCAGCCGGCCGGCTTCACCGACCTGTTCAGCATCGAGGCCGCCGACGAACTGCTCGGCGGTCGCGGGCTGCGTACGCCGTTCCTGCGCGTGGCCAAGGCCGGGAAGGTGCTGCCGGCGTCCCGGTTCGCCGGTGGCGGCGGGGCGGGTGCCGAGATCGCCGACCAGGTGCTCGACGAGCGGGTGCTCGGGCTGTTCGCCGGCGGCGCGACGCTGGTGTTCCAGGGGCTGCACCGGCTGTGGCCGCCGCTGGTGGACTTCGCCGGTCGGCTGGCCGGGGAGCTGGCCGCGCCGGTACAGGCCAACGCGTACCTCACGCCGCCCGGCAGCCAGGGCTTCGCCACCCACTACGACACCCATGACGTGTTCGTCCTGCAGGTCGAGGGGCGCAAGAGCTGGCGGGTACACGAGCCGGTGCTCGTCGACCCGCTGGAGCGGCAGCCGTGGGGCGGGCGGGCCGACGAGGTGGCCGCGACCGCGCAGGGGCCGCCGGCGCTGGAGGTGGAGCTGGCCCCGGGCGACGCGCTGTACCTGCCGCGCGGCTGGCTGCACGCCGCCACCGCGCTGGGCGAACGCTCCCTGCACCTGACGTTGGGGGTACGGGCGCTGACCCGGTACGCGTTGGTCGAGGCGCTGCTCGCGACGGCGGCGGGCCGGCCGGAGCTGCGCGCCGGCCTCCCGTTCGGGCTCGACCCGACGGACGAGGCGCAGCTGGCCGGGCCGCTGGCCGACACCGCCCGGCTGCTGAGCGAGCTGCTGGCCGATCCGGACGTGGCCTCGGTGGCCGGGCGGCTGCGCGCCGTGGCCTGGCCGGCGACCCGCCCGGCGCCGATCCGGCCGCTGGCCCAGGCGGCGGCGCTCGACGCGCTGAGCGTGGACGACCGGGTCGCGGCGCGGGCCGGGCTGCGCTGGCGGCTGGCGGAGGCGCCGTCCGGTCGGGTACGCCTCGAACTGGTCGACCGGACCGTGGAGCTGCCCGGGTTCTGCCGGCCCGCGGTGGAGGCGCTGCTGGGCGGGGCGCCGGTACGCGTCGGCGACCTGCCCGGCCTCGCCGCGCAGGACGCCCTCGTGCTCGCCCGGCGGCTGCTGCGCGAGGCGGTCGTCGTACCGGCGTAACGCCCACGCGTGCGGCACAGCGACCCGGATTACGGGGTGGTCCGGTGGGCAGGGCGCGCCGGAAGACGGGATGATGGTCAACATGGATCTCCGGCTGCGCCGCCACCTCGCCCACTGGCTCGGGCAGTGGCCCGCCACCGGCCCGGTGACCGTCGTCGGTTCCACGCGTCGCGAGCGGCCCGGCTGGGACGGCGTGGTGCATCCCGTCATCGGGGTCACCGCGGGCCAGGGCTGCGTGCTGTCGGTGCCGCCGGAGCGGGTCGGGAAGGTACGCGACCTGATCGCGGCGGGCCGGCCGGCCGACGACTGGCTCGTCGACCTGCCCGAGGCGGTGGGGCTGGCCGGGCGCTCGGTCTACTCCGGGGTGTTCCGCTGGACGGTACGGCCGGAGCCGTTGGCCGACGCGGGTACCTGGGCGGACGCCACCGATCCGGTGGTACCGGACTGGCTGCGGCCCTTCGGCGCCCAGGTGCTGCTGGCGCGCGACCCGCAGACCGGGGAGTACCTGGCCGGGGTCGGCATCAAGCGGCACGACCAGTACGGGCACGAACTGGCCGTGGGTACCGAGCCGGCCGCCCGGGGCAAGGGGCTCGCCCGCCGGCTGGTGGCCCAGGGTCACATCATCGACGTGGTCGGGACGGCGTTGCGGCGCCGGGTGCTCGCCCTCGGCCAGTCGGGCGCGTTCTACCCGCCGAACGTGGCCTTCGTGGTGCTGTCGCCGGTGATAGCCAACAACCTGACGGTGGCGTTCACGTTCGCCCTGGCGGGGGCCGGCGGCTACCTG
>Ga0157369_10009746_pt1 | contig 10985 bp, 5 predicted proteins | sample C25metaG_FD_113461 | JGI IMG/M metagenome (GOLD analysis project Ga0157369, IMG submission 113461) | Corn rhizosphere microbial communities from Kellogg Biological Station, Michigan, USA - C2-5 metaG | ecosystem: Host-associated > Plants > Roots > Rhizosphere > Soil | place: USA: Michigan... | reverse complement strand
TGGCGAAATCGGTAGACGCAGTTGATTCAAAATCAACCGCCGCGAGGCGTGCCGGTTCGATTCCGGCCTTCGGCACCAAGTATGCAAATTTAAGTCGCTCATGGGCGGCTTTTTTTGTGTCTGAAATCCGATGCCCGCAAGAGGATGGCGTTTTTTCCTCAATGTGAATGATCTAATTCAATCCAAATTAAGTTACTGATGCTGGTAAATTTGCAGATGTATTTCAGTTTGATAATGTTGGTCTCCACACAAAAATTTTGTGAAGGTTGTTTTTCATTAGCTCTGAGTAATATTAAATTTAATTTATATCATCCCCATTTCATCTTTTAATGTCGTCTATTGCAATAGTTCTTACTGTCAGCATTGGTGCATGAATTCCCTGAAGAGTAAAATTATAGTGGGGAAGTAATCCTGCCTGTTTTGGATAAATTAATTGCAAGTGTGGTACTTTATAGCGCCCTGCATAAGCATAAAGCTGATACATATCACTGTTTGAAACCCCTAGTTTGCGGTCCCCTTCATTCAGTAATTTCCACTTGGTATCCGCTATCATCTGCGGAACACCGTTGTCATCAATCAGTGCGATATCCGGTCGTAATTGAAATTGCGGGGAATCATTGTCGCACAATGCCAGATATTTTCGGGGCCCTTGTGTACGAAGATGCCAGCCCTGTTGGTGTGCCCAAGGCTTCAACTCTTCTGCTACCCATGCTTCAAACAGACGATTCATATCAAACAGCAATGAAAACAGCGGCGTGCTGCCCGCTAGTACATCTGGTTTGATCGCGGCAATAAACAATCGGCACTGTTCAAGTACAGGCTGAAATCGTTGGGTAATGCGATCAATTTTAAGTAGATTGAATGATTGCAAGGTGATGGGGGCATCGCTAATGCCGTCAAAATGCATTAAGAGTTCGGATAGCTGCTTTTTGGTTTTACCGGTGCGTGTCCAGGGAAGCAGCAGGCGTAGGGTAAAGCGGAGTATCTGATTCAGCAGCATGTCTTGGCTGAATTCGTCGAAGCGACAATAAAGACGTTCTTTATGTACTAAGTTGTGCCGGACATGTTTTGGGATAACCAGGCGGCCGCGCATTACTGACAAGTTTTCTTCCTGTTCTGTGTAATTGCGTAATTTTCCTTGGAGGATCTGCGTATGCAAGTCATGGCAAAAGTGCTGGATAAATATATCCAGCAGGCTATGTTGCTGAGTATTGATACCCGCCCGTGCCCCTTTATGTGTACGTATGATTCGGGCGGTTTGCAGCATCTGCACTAATGCTGTACGGCATGATTCAGGCCTTTCTTCTTTACCATGTATCTTGGGCAGGATTTCGAGTGTTAAATCATCAAGCTTTATTACGCCGCAAAATTGTGTAAAACGAACCGATTGATGGCCCCACCTAAAGGTGCCGGCAGGAAGATTTGGCGCCAGCTTTTCCAGCAAGCGGGCATGATGAACGCCCAACGCGCGCTGAGCATTGGTTCTTTCTGCAATAATCGGTAACGAGCTATGTTCAATAACCGACAATATTGCCGCCACGGCTTAATCCTCGTAAATTTTGCGAATTGAGTCAGGCGTAATTTCCTGGGTAGTTGAAACACGGTATTCAACGACCTCTTCAAAGTCATCATGGGTGAAGCCGAAAACATCTTTACTGGTCAGCTTAACATGGCTAATCAGTGGAGCTTCCACCAGCTTACCGGTAGCGTCGATATCGCGGAATATCAGCTGGATTTTGTGCCAGTCTTCATAGAAGTATTCCTGTAGAAGAGGAATAAACTGATTCAGGAAAACTGTCTTTAGCTGTGTAAGGTTAGTAACGGAGCAAAGATAAGCATGGCCTAGCATGAGATCACGGCTCAGAAGAAAGCGGATACGGTGATTCATCGCATCCAGCAGCCTGCGCAGGTTAATCTGATTACCATCTTCATCAACGATATTTCCCGTACCGTCTGAGCCAGCGATTTTGCTGCTGTCCGGCATTAGCTCTTTAAAACGGAAGCGGCGACGTAAAGCGGTATCCAGTAGTGCAATTGAGCGATCGGCGGTGTTCATCGTGCCGTAAATATCCAGGTTATCAGGCACGCCAAATGGCTTACGAGAATAGGGCAATGTAATACGCATGCCTTTGTCGCCGTTAGTGCGTTTGTCGGTTTCAATTAACGTGATTAGCTCGCCAAAAATTTTCGCCACATTGCCACGGTTTATTTCATCGATAAATATAGCGTAGCGATGCTCTGGATCAGCTTCGGCACGCTTACAGATAAGGCGAAAAACTCCGTCTTGCGGCGAGTAGCTTAATTCACCGCTTTCTTCGTCCAGTTCCGGACGAATACCTTCGACGAAATCTTCATAACTATAAGCTTGGTGAAATGTGACGAATTCATAGCGGCTGATTATTTCTGTGGCAGCAGGTTGCCGCTTGAGCCGCTCTTGTAGCTCATCCAGATGAGCTGAGTCATCTTCAGTATCTGGGATGATATACCATATACCATCAGCATCTTTATCAAATAAAGATGGAGACAAGCGTTTTTGATGATTAACTGTAGTAGAGAACTTACTCGTATGTCGTTGGAGAGTTGATCTCAAAGTTGATTTAACATCAGCATTTCCAGTATGAAGTTTTGACTTCGCAATAAAGTATTCGTGATTTGCTATTTGAGACAGACTGGCTTTATAACCTAAATCTCGAATGCACATGTATATAACATCGCACCAGGTGCTATTGGCTAACTGTTCCGTCAGCCATTCCTTTCGTGAAATGCTATTAGCATTGCTTGTGTACTTTTCCTTTAATTTATTAAGTTCATAAGTTTTACCTGTACCTGGTGGGCCAAATAAAACTAAATTAAGAGGATCGATGATTTCTTGATGTGTAAGCACTTTATCAATTGATGTTATCGCTACAGGTTTTGCGACAACCTCTTCGCGTATTTGCCAGATTTCTGATAGTGGTGGAACGTAGAAGTCGAGCTTACTACTATCTTGTTTATCTTCCTGTTCACGACGGATCTCAAGCAGCGCTCTGTCCATCGCCACAGCTGACAGCTCTTCTTTCTGCTGCGGTTTGAAGGCGCGGATAATGATGCGGCGATCATTGTTACTAAAGATGCGTTCAAATTCATCTGGAAACAGCATAAACATCAGCATATGGCGGAACTGGCGGCTGGTATTTTCAGGGATTATGCTTAGCCACTCTGCAAAGGCGAAGCCATCACTCAGACGAGCTTCACGCTCAGCTAATGATAGTGCTAATAACGCTTTCAGGACGTTAGTAAGATAAGCAAACTCACGCGCCCGGAAAGTGTTGAATCCAGTCCCAGCACTTCCTACGCCTGAAAGCACCGCATCTTTTAGTAATGGGTTATCATTATTTAGCGCTTCACCAGCAAGCTCCCAGATAGTGGTTATCTGCTCACGCTTTGTTCTGACGCTGATGTTACTAGCACAAAGAAAGAGTAGCCATAGCATTTCTGCAGTGAGCTGCTTCGCCTCTGGAGTGACGCTGGCCAGCTGTTCCTTAAGACGATGAATAAAGTTGCCTTCAAGCTCTAGCTGACTGTTGACCACATCGCGCTCAATTTCGACCAGATGCTGACTATCCCAGAGTTTTTTATTGCTGAAAAGTGAGCCGCCATTAATCAGGCAACGTTGCCGCCATTCACTGGCTGCTTTTAAAATTTGTTCTGCTTGTTCTTCACCGGTATAGCGGCTCATCCTTGTTATCCTCTTTCAAGCACTAAAAAATTACAGATTTAACAGATTCGATATTATCTATCGTCCATTTATGGACCATTAGTTTCTGCATCTTTTTTAAGCATCATTCGAATATGCGTTTCTAAAATGTCTTCGCTCGCCATGGAGTTATCGCTCTTTAAGGCCGCATGTAGCTGTGAGATGTCATCAGCACTAGCACCCATTAGCCAGACCGCTGTTCGGCTAAGTTTCGTTTACGCAACATGAACTCCTGAAATAAACAGTCGAAGGAGTGTTCCTGATAGCCAGTATGTATGGCCATTGGCATATGAATTTGGACTGGATATAGTTGGCCGATACGATGTACGCGGTCATTGCATTACTCTTCAACAGCAAGGTTCCACTAGCGAGACAGGTGTGACCTGCTCCTCTGTTGAACAACATACCGCGATGTCAGCCATTGTTCAAAACATTAAGAAAAGTTAAGATAAAGAGTTACGGGTCTTAATAACGGATAGGCCTGCACAGTGATGGATTGATACTGCTGATGACTAAATCCAGTTTTGAGTTTCTGAAGGGCGTCAACGACTTTACCTATGCTATCGCCTGCGCGGCGGAAAACAATTATCCGGATGATCCCAACACCACGCTGGTTAAAATGCGTATGTTTGGCGAAGCGACGGCTAAACATCTTGGACTGCTGCTGGGCATTCCTGCCTGCGAGAATCAACACGATCTCCTGCGTGAGCTGGGCAAAATTGCGTTCGTTGATGACACTATCCTTTCTGTATTCCACAAATTGCGCCGTATTGGTAACCAGGCGGTGCATGAATACCATAACGATCTTGACGACGCCCAGATGTGCCTGCGGCTCGGCTTCCGTTTGGGTGTCTGGTACTACCGTCTGGTCACCAAAAATTATGACTTCGCGGTGCCTGTTTTTACTTTGCCTGAACGTGGCGAAAATCTTTATCACCAGGAAGTGCTGACGCTGAAACACCAGCTTGAACAGCAGGCACGGGAAAAAGCGCAAAGTCAGTCAGAGCTGGCAGCACAGCAGCAGAAGCTGATTAGCCTGAACGGCTATATCGCTATTCTTGAAGGTAAGCAGCAGGAAACCGAAGCACAAACGCGAGCACGGCTTGCGGCGCTGGAAGCCCAGTTAGCCGAGAAAAATGCGGAGCTGGCGAAACAGACCGAACAGGAACGCAAGGCATACCAAAAAGAGATCACCGATCAGGCCATCAGGCGTACGCTCGACCTGAGTGAAGAAGAGAGTCGCTTCCTGATTGATGCACAGCTGCGTAAAGCAGGCTGGCAGGCCGATAGCAAAGCTTTGCGCTTCTCTGAAGGCGTGCGCCCGGAACCGGGTGTTAATAAAGCTATTGCTGAATGGCCAACCGGTAAAGATGAAACGGGCAAGCAGGGCTTTGCGGACTATGTTTTGTTCGTCGGTCTTAAGCCCATCGCAGTAGTTGAAGCGAAGCGTAAGAATATCGACGTTCCCGCCAGACTGAATGAGTCCTATCGCTACAGTAAATATTTCGACAATGCGTTCTTACGCGATACGTTGCTGGAGGAGTATGCTCCCGACGACGTGCACGAAGCGGTACCGCTCTATGAAATCAGCTGGCAGGATACCAGCGGCGAACAGCGCTTTAAAATTCCTTTCTGCTACTCAACCAACGGGCGCGAATATCGCGCGGCAATGAAGACCAAAAGCGGCATCTGGTATCGTGACGTCCGTCATACTACCAATATGTCCAAAGCATTGCCGGAGTGGCATCGTCCGGAAGAACTGTCAGATATGCTCGGCAGCGATCCGCAGAGACAAAATCAGTGGTTTGCTGAAAATCCAGGAATGAGTGAACTGGGCCTGCGCTACTATCAGGAAGATGCCGTGCGGGCAGTCGAAAATGCTATCGTCAATGGACAGCAAGAGATCCTGCTGGCGATGGCCACCGGTACCGGTAAAACCCGTACCGCGATCGCCCTGATGTTCCGCCTTATCCAGTCGCAGCGTTTTAAGCGCATTCTCTTCCTGGTAGATCGCCGTTCTCTCGGTGAGCAGGCGCTTGGCGCGTTTGACGATACGCGTATTAACGGCGACACCTTTAACAGCATCTTTGATATCAAAGGGCTGACGGATAAATTCCCCGAAGACAGCACTAAAATTCACGTTGCCACTGTTCAGTCGCTGGTTAAACGCACCCTGCAATCGGATGAACCGATGCCGGTTGGCCGTTACGATTGTATCGTCGTGGATGAAGCACATCGCGGCTACATTCTCGATAAAGAGCAGACCGAAGGTGAGTTGCAATTCCGCAGCCAGCTTGATTATGTTTCTGCCTATCGCCGTATTCTCGACCATTTTGATGCAATAAAGGTTGCGCTGACCGCCACGCCCGCTCTGCATACGGTGCAGATCTTCGGTGATCCGGTCTATCGCTACACCTACCGTACCGCGGTAATCGATGGTTATCTGATCGATCAGGATCCGCCGATTCAGATCACGACCCGTAACGCGCAGGATGGTGTTTATCTTGCTCAGGGTGAGCAGGTAGAACGCATCAGCTCGCAGGGTGAAGTGATTAACGATACCCTGGAAGACGAACAGGATTTTGAGGTCGCCGACTTTAACCGCAACCTGATTATTCCCGCATTTAACCGCGCCGTCTGTAACGAACTCACTAACTACCTCGACCCCACAGGACTACAAAAAACGCTGGTGTTCTGCGTCACCAATGCGCATGCCGATATGGTGGTGGAAGAGCTGCGCACCGCATTTAAGAAAAAGTATCCGCAGCTGGAACATGACGCGATTATCAAGATTACCGGTGATGCCGATAAAGATGCGCGCAAAGTGCAGACCATGATCACCCGTTTTAACAAAGAGCGGCTGCCTAATATTGTCGTGACCGTCGATCTGCTGACCACCGGCGTCGATATTCCGTCGATCTGTAATATCGTTTTCCTGCGTAAGGTACGCAGCCGCATTCTGTACGAGCAGATGAAAGGCCGTGCGACGCGTCTGTGTCCGGCGGTGGCGAAAACCAGCTTTAAGATTTTCGACTGTGTCGATATCTATAGCTCGCTGGAAAGTGTCGATACCATGCGCCCGGTGGTTGTCCGTCCTCAGGTTGAACTGCAAACGCTGGTCAATGAAATCACTGATTCCGAGACTTACAAAACTATCGAAGCGGATGGCCGCAGCTTTGCCGAGCACAGCCATGAACAGCTGGTGGCCAAGCTCCAGCGAATTATCGGCCTTGCCACGTTTAACCGTGACCGCAGCGAAACAGTAGATAAGCAGGTGCGTCGTCTGGATGAACTATGCCAGGACGCGGCAGGCGTTAACTTTAATGGCTTTGCCTCATGCCTGCGGGATAAAGGAGCGCACTGGAGTGCCGAAGTCTTCAACAAACTGCCAGGCTTTATTTCCCGGCTGGAGAAGCTGAAAGCCAACATCAACAACCTGAATGATGCGCCAATCTTCCTCGATATTGACGATGAAGTGGTGAGCGTAAAATCGCTCTATGGGGATTACGACACGCCGCAGGATTTCCTTGAAGCCTTTGATTCGCTGGTGCAACGTTCTCCGAATGCGCAGCCAGCCTTACAGGCGGTGATCAATCGTCCGCGTGACCTCACCCGCAAAGGGCTGGTCGAACTGCAGGAGTGGTTTGATCGCCAGCACTTTGAGGAATCGTCCCTGCGCAAAGCGTGGAAAGAGACGCGTAATCAGGATATCGCCGCCCGGCTAATCGGCCATATTCGTCGGGCGGCGGTGGGTGATGCGCTAAAGCCGTTCGATGAGCGCGTCGATCGTGCGCTTAAGCGTATCAAAGGCGAAAACGCCTGGAACAGTGAGCAACTGACCTGGCTTGATCGTTTAGCCACCGCGCTGAAAGAGAAGGTGGTGCTTGACGACGACGTCTTCAAAACGGGCAATTTTCATCGTCGTGGCGGCAAGACAATGCTGCAAAAAACCTTCGATGATGATCTCGACAATCTGCTCGATAAGTTCAGCGATTACATCTGGGACGAGCCAGCTTAACGCGTTATCATCCCCGGCAATGTCTTCTTCTGCGGCCCTGAATAGGGCCGCTGTTTATTTACGGAATACTCTATGAACAATAACGATCTGGTCGCGAAGCTGTGGAAGCTGTGCGACAACCTGCGCGATGGCGGTGTCTCCTATCAAAACTACGTTAACGAACTCGCCTCGCTGCTGTTTCTGAAAATGTGTAAAGAGACCGGCCAGGAAGCGGACTATCTGCCGGAAGGCTATCGCTGGGATGATCTGAAATCCCGTATCGGCCAGGATCAGCTGCAGTTCTACCGTAACCTGCTGGTGCATCTGGGGGCCGACAGTCAAAAACTGGTGCAGGCGATATTCCATAATGTCAGCACCACCCTTGAGCAACCCAACCAGCTGACTGAACTGGTCAGCTATATGGACGCGCTGGACTGGTACAACGGCACGCACGGCAAATCCCGCGATGACTTCGGTGATATGTACGAAGGGCTGTTGCAGAAGAACGCGAATGAAACCAAGTCTGGTGCCGGTCAGTACTTCACCCCGCGTCCGCTGATCAAAACCATTATCCACCTGCTGAAACCGCAGCCGCGCGAGGTGGTACAGGATCCGGCTGCGGGTACGGCGGGCTTTCTGATTGAAGCCGACCGCTACGTTAAGTCGCAGACCAACGATCTGGATGACCTTGATAACGACACGCAGGATTTCCAGATCCATCGCGCCTTTGTTGGCCTGGAACTAGTGCCTGGAACCCGTCGCCTGGCGCTGATGAACTGCCTGCTGCATGACATTGAAGGGAACCTCGACCACGGTGGCGCTATCCGTCTCGGCAATACGCTGGGTAGCGATGGTGAAACATTGCCGATGGCGCATGTGGTCGCCACCAACCCACCGTTTGGCAGCGCGGCGGGGACTAACATCACCCGTACCTTCGTTCACCCGACCAGCAACAAACAGCTCTGCTTTATGCAGCATATTGTTGAAACCCTGCTCCCCGGCGGACGTGCGGCGGTAGTGGTGCCGGATAACGTTTTATTCGAAGGCGGCAAAGGTACCGAGATACGTCGTGACCTGATGGATAAGTGCCATCTGCATACTATTCTGCGCCTGCCGACCGGTATTTTTTACGCCCAGGGCGTGAAGACCAATGTGCTGTTCTTCACCAAAGGCACGGTGGCAAATCCTAACCAAGATAAGAACTGCACCGATGATGTGTGGGTCTATGACCTGCGAACCAATATGCCGAGCTTTGGCAAACGCACGCCGTTTACTGACCAGCACCTGCAGCCTTTTGAAACAGTCTACGGTGAGGATCCGCATGGCCTTAGCCCGCGCCCAGAAGGTGAGTGGAGTTTTAACGCTGAAGAGACGGAAATTGCTGACAGCGAAGAGAATAAAAATACCGATCGGCACCTGGCCACCAGTCGCTGGCGGAAGTTTAACCGTGAGTGGATCCGTACGGCGAAATCCGATTCGCTGGATATCTCCTGGCTGAAAGATAAAGACAGCATTGATGCCGACAACCTGCCGGAGCCGGATATTTTAGCGGCAGAAGCGATGGGTGAGCTGGTACAGGCGATGGGCGAACTGGATGCGCTGATGCGTGAACTGGGTGCGAGCGATGAAGCCGATGCGCAGCGTCAGTTGCTGCAAGAAGCGTTTGGTGAGGTGAAGGAATGAGTGAAAATAATAGGCCTGAAACATGGCTATCAAGAATAGCCATTGATTGCTTTGATCAAATTTCAACAACAAACATCAAAGTAAAAAGTTCTGATTGTTTGCCTCATGGATTATATCCTGTAATTGACCAAGGACATAATTACATCTCTGGATATATTAATGATGAGAATAAACTTATCAAAATAACTTCGCCTGTTTGTATATTTGGCGACCACACACGGATCATTAAATGGATAGAGCATAGTTTTGTGCCAGGAGCAGATGGAACTAAAATATTAAAAGCTAGAGATTTTATTTATCCTAGATATGCATATTATAGTCTTCGCGCTCTGAATATTCCAGATAAAGGATATTCACGGCACTTTAAGTATTTCAAAGAGTTAGATATTCTTATCCCTGCATGGGAAGAACAAAAAATCATCGCTGAAAAACTCGATACACTGCTGGCGCAGGTAGACAGCACCAAAGCACGTCTTGAGCAAATCCCAAAAATCCTGAAGCGTTTTCGTCAGGCAGTGCTTGTAACTGCTTTATCAATTGCCAATGGAAAGTCTCGGGATTTTGACAGAATTGTTAAACTTATCGATGTTGCAGAAAAAATCACTGATGGTGAACATATAACCCCCAAAACGGTTGACGCTGGCATACCATTATTGTCAGCAAAAGATGTGCAAGAAAATGAATTACTCTTTGATAATGTTAAATACTTGTCAAATGCAACTGCCGAAAAAGCATTGAGCAGATGCTCACCTGGAAAAGATGATATTCTAATTGTAAGTAGAGGTGCAACAGTGGGCAGAACGCATTTGGTATCGACTAATGCAAAGTTTTGCCTCATGGGAAGCGTTCTGCTCATAAAGCTAAATAAAAATTTAGTTTTACCAAGATTTATGGAATTAGTATTCAAGAATATTTCTGGGCAAAGACAATTAGTCTCGGCGTCTGGGGCTACAGCACAGCAAGCAATCTATATACGTGATGTGAAAGAGTTTAGCTTTAACTTGTTGTCTCTTAATGAACAACAGGAAATCGTCCGTCGCGTAGAACAGCTCTTCGCCTACGCTGACACCATTGAAAAACAGGTCAACAACGCGCTGGCCCGCGTTAACAATCTCACTCAATCCATCCTGGCGAAACCCTTCCGTGGTGAACTCACCGCCCAGTGGCGGGCAGAAAACCCGGAATTAATCAGCGGTGACAACAGCGCTGCCGCATTGCTGGAAAAAATTAAAGCCGAGCGTGCAGCCAGCACAGGTAAAAAAGCCTCACGTAAAAAATCCTGATACTTATTTAATTGCGCACCTTAATGGTGCGCTTCTTATTATTTCCTGCCAGAAAAAACTTACGCTTTATATTCAAATGATTTTATAACTTACTTATTTTACTCTGTTTTTAGCTGGACTTTTCTTCTCTTTCCTGATGATATATACAGGTATTTAGCGCGGTGCGGATGTGCGCCAACACACCCGCGCCGCTAATCACAATCACTATTTAGAAGGAATAGTAATCATGACTGACGCCCATTCTATTGCACAACCGACTGAACCAGAAGTCTCTCCTGCAGATAAC
>Ga0157369_10009744_pt1 | contig 10986 bp, 11 predicted proteins | sample C25metaG_FD_113461 | JGI IMG/M metagenome (GOLD analysis project Ga0157369, IMG submission 113461) | Corn rhizosphere microbial communities from Kellogg Biological Station, Michigan, USA - C2-5 metaG | ecosystem: Host-associated > Plants > Roots > Rhizosphere > Soil | place: USA: Michigan... | reverse complement strand
ACGGTCAGGCGGCCGGGGCCGAGCTCGCGCGCGGCCCGCAGGACGTTGTCGAGCGAGTCGGGAGTGTGGGCGTAGTCGACGATCACCGCGAACGGCTGCCCCATCTCGACCGACTCGAACCTCCCTGGAACGCCGCTGACAGATTCGATGCCGGCGCGGATCACGCTCTCCTCCACGCCGAGCTCGCGCGCACACCAGATCGCCGTCAGCGCATTCGCGCGGTTGAAGCGGCCGCGCAGCTTCAGGTCGACGCCGTCCAGGTCGTCGTCAGGGGTGAACGTGCGCGCATCCGGGAGCTCAGCCGCCAGCCGCCTCCCCCACTCGTCGCCGACGTTGATCACCGCGCGCTCGGCTTGCGCGAAGAGTTGACGCTTGGCGGCGAAGTACGCCTCCATCGTCCCATGGATGTCGAGGTGATCCTGGGTGAGATTCGTGAAGGCGAGCACCGCGAACCGCGTTCCGTCGAGGCGGCCTTTCGCCGACGCGATCGACGTCGCTTCCATCACGCATGTGCGGTCGCCGGCGTCGAGCATCTCGCGCAGCAGCCGCTGCAGGTCGATCGCCTCGGGCGTGTTGAGGCCCAGCGACCGGTCGACGCCGCCGACGCGGCGCGCGATGTTCGTCAACAGCCCGCCGCCGAGGATCGCATGCAGCAGGAACGCGCTCGTCGTCTTGCCGTTCGTGCCGGTGATCCCTGCGACGCGCAGCTCACTCGACGGGTCGCCGAAGAACTCCACTGCCGCCTTCGGCATTGCGGCGCGTACCGACTCGACACGCAGTTGCGGCACGGCGGGCTCGAGCGGCCGCTCGACGACGAGCGCCACAGCGCCCGCTGCAACTGCGTCGGCTGCCAGGTCATGGCCGTCGACGCGGCCGCCGGGCACGCAGAAGAAGAGCGAGCCGTCGCGCACTCGGCGCGTGTCGTAGGCGAGGTCGGCGATCGCGACGGATGTCGGGACCTCCGCAGCGGAGACGGCCTTGCTCAGGCGGCCCAGATCCATTCCGGCCAATGAGACTAGCGGGGGCGGCCGCAACCGCCCCCGCATTCGGTAGCCCTAGGCCGTAGCCGCGTCGGGCGCGAGCAGCTCACCTTCGGGCGCCTCGATATGCGACGGCTTGCGCCGCTGCACGAGGGAGAAGTAGAGCGCGCCGACAGCGGCGACGACCACGAACACCGTCCAGAGCACCGGACGATGGTTGAGCCAGTTCCAGTGGAAGTTGAGCAACTTCCCGGTCTGCTCGGGCGTCGGGTTCGACGCGACGCGAGGCCATGCGAAGTTGATCAGCATGCCGCCGCCCCACGCGAGACCGAGCAGCGAGGCGGGCATGCCCCACTTGCCGAGCTTGAACGGAGCGTCCCGCTTGGGCCAGCCGTTCAACCGCGCCCGCAGGATCGCGAGGCCGCCGAGCCCGTAGCTGAGATAGATCAGCGCGGTCGCGGCGATCGCCAAGATGCCGGCGCCCGCGTACTGCAGCAGCGGTACCGCTGCAAGCAACGTCACGACGATGCACGCGATCCACGGTGTGTGCAGCGTCGGGCTGACGCGATTCAACCAGCGTGATCCAGGCAGCTGGTCGTCGCGCGCCATGCCGAAGCAAAGACGCATGACGTTCGCCTGGATCGACATCAAGCAGATGAAGATCGCGATCGAGACGACCACAAGGTAGGTCGTCGAGAACGCGTTCGAGAAGTTCGCGTCAATCACGGCGGAAGGGCTGAGCGCGCCCTTGATGCCGTCGTTCAGGTTGGGCACCGCCATCAGCGTCGCCCAGATGAAGAAGCCGCCGATGATGAACGCTCCGATCACGGCGTAGAGAATCGCCTTCGGAGCCTCCTTGCGCGGGTTTCGTGTTTCCTCCGCGAGCGTTGCCGCGGTATCGAAGCCGTAGATCACGAACAGGCTCATGAACATCGCGAGCAGGAAGGTGCTCATCGTGACGTTCGTCGTGCCCGAGTGCACGATGACGCCGACGCCCTGATGGTTGTGGAACGCGGCGAGGATGAACGCGAACACAACCATGCCGAGGATCTCGAACAGCACGCCGACGTTGTTGATCAGCGCGACGGCACGCACGCCGTAGACGTTGAGCACGGTCACGACGCCCATCACGATCAGCGCCATCACGCGCTGGTTGTGGAGGCTGTCGGACATGTCCCAGCCCATGCCGTTCAACGCCGGGATCAGCGCGATCGGCAGCGTGACCGCGACGGCGGTGATCGTGAGAATGCCGGCGAACAGATAGATCCACCCGGTGAACCAGGCGTGGGTCTTCCCGGCGAGGTACTTCGACCATTGGTAGACCGAGCCGGCGACCGGAATGTGGCTCGCGACCTCGGCGAACGAGAGCGCGATGATGAACTGGCCCGCTGCGACGATCGGCCAGCTCCAGAAGAACACGCCACCGATGGTCGTCAGCCCGAGGCCGAACAGCGCGAAGATGCCCGTCGTCGGCGAGATGTAGCTGAACGCGACGGCGAACGAACTGAACAAACCGAGCGAGCGTCGGAGCTCCTGCCGGTAGCCAAAGCGTGCGAGCTCCGCCTCGTCCTGCATCGCCTCGGCAGGGCTCTCGTCACGTATGTCCACCCGTCCTCCTTCTAGGGGGCTTGTCAGCTAGCGAGTAAACGCCGCCGGGCGGACGGATTCAATGCTTTTGGGTCGGCGGCACCGCGAGATACTGCAGGTCGAACTTCGCAATTTGCGCGAAGGCCGGCGCGGCGACGACGCCGCCGAAGATGCTGCCCTGCGGCTTGTTCACGACCACGAGCACGACGAGCTTCGGGTGCTCCACCGGCACCATCCCGACGAACGACGCCATGTAGCCGTTGGCCACGCTGTAGCCGTTCTTGCCCGGAATCTGGCCGGTGCCCGTCTTGCCGGCGACCGTGTAGCCGGGGATCTGCGCTTCGTTGCCCGTGCCGCCGTGCTCGTCGACGACGCCGGTGAGCATCGACTTGAGCTGGGCGTCGACCGCCGGCGACACGAGCCGACGGTGCTTGAAGCCCGCCAGGACGCGACCGCCGATCCGGCTGACGAGATGCGGCTCGATCCACACGCCGCCGTTTGCGATCGCCGCGTACGCCGAGATCAGCTGGATCGGCGTGACGGCGATGCCCTGGCCGATCGGCACGTTGCCGATCGTCGAGCCCGACCACTCGTCGAGCGGGAGCACCTGGCCGATGCTCTCGCCGGGGAAGTCGATGCCGGTCGCCTTGCCGAACCCGAAACGGTTGATCCAGTTCATCAGTGTCGTCGCGCCCAGCTTCTCCGCGATCGTCACCGCGCCGACGTTCGACGAATGCGACAGGATCTGCGCCACCGACAGGGTCTCGGTGCCGCGCAGCTCCGCGTCATGAATTGTGCGGTCCGCAACCTTGATCGAGTAGGGCAGCGTGAACTTGGTCTGCGGCGTGACGAGGCCGAGCGAGAGCGCGGCGCTGATCGTGACGAGCTTGAACGTCGAGCCTGGCTCGTATGTGTCGGTGACGCTGCGGTTGCGCTGCGTGTCGTACGGAACGCTGCTCGCATTGTTCGCGTTGTAGCCGGGTGCCTGCGCCATCGCGAGCACAGCGCCCGTGGACGGGTCCATCACGATCGCCGTCGCCGACTTCGCGTGCCAGCGCGCTACCGTCTGCGCGAGCACCTGCTCTGCGTTCGCCTGGATGATGTGGTCGATCGTCGTGAAGACGTCCTGACCCTCCTTCACCGGCGACGAGCTGAGCACTTCGATCGCACGCCCGAACGGATCGCGCACGACGGTCTGCTTACCGGCCTTGCCGCCGAGCACGCTGTTGTACTGCAGCTCGAGCCCGCCGAGACCCGTGTCGTCGGTGCCTGCGAAGCCGAGCACCTGCGCACCGACGCTGCCCTGCGGATAGGCGCGCTTCTCTTCCGGGTACGAGTCCACACCCGCGTAACCCTTCTTGATGAACGCGGCCGCGAGCTTCGCATCTGCGAAACGCTTGATGTAGACGAACTGCGACTTCTTGTTGCGCAACGCAAAGTAGAGCGGCGTCGCAGGCACGCCGAAGATGCGGTGCGCGGTCACAGCGAGCTGCTCGGCGTCGGTGACCTGCTGCGGGTCGGCGTAGACCGTCGTCGTCTGCTCGCCGATCGCGAACTGGACGCCGCTGCGGTCGAAGATCGTCCCGCGCCCGGCCGGGATCGTGATTGTCGAGCGGTGCTGGCTCGCCGCTTTCGCACTAAGGCTCGCCGCGTCGACGCCCTGGAGCCACACCGCGCGCGCCAGGGTGCCGGCGAAGGCCAGCAGCAGAAGCACGAGCAGCAGGCGGATCCGGCGGTTGGCCAGCCGCTCTCTCATCGCCTACGGCGTGACGTACCGGATCGTCGACGGATCGGCGGGCTGGAGCCCGAGGTCGTGCTGGGCCCTCGCCTGGATTCTCGGCGACGCGAGCGCACTGGCGAGCTGAGACTCGAGCGCCTGGTTCTGCGCGTGCAACTTGGCGCGCTGGTTCGTCTGCGAGTCGAGCTGGAGATTGAGGCGCAACACGGCGACGTTCACGAATACGACGCCGGCAAGCAAAATCCCGCTCACGACGATCCAGAGGATCCCGCCGCGTGCGCGGGCGCGCCTGACAGGCCTCGGCCGCGAACGAACACGCGGCGACGGTGCGGTGACCGGATAGCTAGCCAACCTTCGTCGCCACCCTCAGCCGCGCGGACTGTGCGCGCGGGTTGCGGGAGATCTCGGCGGCGTTCGGGCGAATCGCCCGACGGGGCGTCGCACGAAGCGTCGGCTTCGCACCGCACGCGCAAACAGGGAAGTCGGGCGGGCACGTGCAGCCGTGTTCGGCATTGCGGAGGAACTGCTTCACGATCCGGTCCTCGAGCGAGTGGAAGGAGATGACCGCAAGCCGGCCACCGGGATTCAGCAGCTCGATGGCCGCGGGCAGCGCGCGCTCGAGCGAGCCGAGCTCGTCGTTCACCTCGATGCGCAGCGCCTGGAAGACGCGCTTCGCCGGGTGCCCTTCGCCGAAGCGCGCGGGCGCCGGAATCGCAGACTTGATCGTGTCGACCAGCTCGCCTGTCGTCTCGAGCTTCTGCTTGCCCCGGCGACGCACGATCGCGCGCGCGATCTGCCGCGCATAGCGCTCCTCGCCGTACGTCGTGAAGATGCGCATGAGCTCTTTCTCGCTTGCCTCGTTGACGAGCTCGCCCGCGGAGTAGTCGGAGCTGGGATCCATGCGCATGTCGAGCGGAACGTCGACCGCGTACGAGAAACCGCGCTCGGGCCGGTCGAGCTGCATCGACGACACGCCGAGGTCGAGCAGTACCGCGTCGGCGTGCACGTCGTTGTCGGCGAGCTGCTGGAGCACCGCCGAGAACTCACCGTGCAGCAGCCGCGTCTTCGCGCCGGTCGCACGGCGGAAACGCTCGAAGTACGGCGCGACCGTCGGGTCGCGGTCGATCGCGATCAGCTTGCCGTCGCCGCGCAGCCGCGACGCGAGCAGCTCGGCGTGGCCGCCCGCACCGAAGGTGGCGTCGACGATCGTCTCGCCCGGACGCGGATCGAGGGCGGTGACGACTTCGTCCGCCAGGACGGGGACATGGTCGGAATCAGTTGGCAAGACGCTCGGCAACATCTTCCGCGCTCCCTTCGACCTCTTGCAGGTGTGACTGCCACTTCGTGCGGTCCCAGATCTCGAGGTGGTCGTAGACGCCGGCCACAGTGACCTCGCGCTCGATGCCCGCGTTCTTGAGCAGGGCACCCGGCAGAACAAGGCGGCCTTGCTTGTCGAGGTCGGCGCGAACCGCGCCCGAGAAGAAATGCCGCTGCATCATGCGGCCCTCTCGGCTGAGCGAGTCGAGCGAGCGGATGCGCTCCACATGGCGCTCCCACTGGTCGACGGCGTAGGCAAACAGGCAGCCGTCGAGCCCACGCGTGACGACAACCTCGGAACCGAGCGCCTCGCGGAGGCGGGCCGGCAGGGTGAGGCGGTTCTTCTCGTCGAGCGCATGGTCGTGTTCTCCGAGCAGCATCCCAATCCCACTGCGCCCCACTATAACCCACTTTCACCCACTCGTAAACCCCGTTTTTGACCACGCCGGTGCCCGGCACGGGTCGAGCAACTGCACGGTGCCAGGCACCGGACCAGGCGAGAAATCGCTGTTTTTAAGCCAGCGAGACGGCGTCGCCGACCCGCACGCGGCCCGGCTGGGCCACGGCGGCATGGACGCCGAAGGGCAGCGGCTCGGTGGTCTCCATCACACCGCGGTAGCGGGCAAGGGCCTTCAGCGTGTCGAGATCCGGGCGGCCCGAGTCCGGGTTCTGGGTCGTGACGGCGCAGCGGCCGACGTTTCCCTGCGGGATCACGACGGCCTCGCCGATCGCGATGCGCTTGCCGATCCAGCCGTCCTCCGCGTGCGCGTCGACACCGTCGACGCCGAAGTGCATGCGGAAGCGGCGCCCGTCGACTTCGTCGACGCCGAGCTCCTGCGCGAGCGCGCGCAGCGACCCGGTCGAGAGCAGCGTGGTCGCGCCGCTCCGCCCACGATCCGGCGCGGTGTCTGCGGGCTCGACGAGCCGGAGGTTCTTCGCCGCGAGATCGGAGATCGCATCGCTCCACGGGCCGATGACGACGCGCGCCGGCTTCGGGTCGCCCCAGAAGTTCACGGTGAGCTCGCCGTTCGTCTCCACCACGCCGTCGACAACCGGGCCGTTCGGCATGTGGAGCGAAAGCGTGCGCGTCGCCTCGTCGTAGACGGGACGGATCTGCTGCAGCATGCCGAGCCCCTTCGCGTTCACCAGCCGGTCGTTCTCGTCGACCAGGAAGAAGCGCCGGTCGCCGTCGATTCCTGCCTCGGTCAACTGCGCTTCGTCGACGAGCTCGAGCGCCATGCCCTTGATGGGCGCGACAGCTATCCAGACGACTTCCATCGTCACAACGCTATCTGCGATTCGTACGGGCCTCGCCCCGTGATCACCGATGCGCCCGCGCGCGCGGCGAGCGCAAGCGCGTCCTCCAGCCCGTCTCCGCGCGCAAGGGCGAAGGCCATCGCGGCGCCGGTCGAGTCGCCGGCGCCGTACGCATCGACGATCGGCCCCGGTGGCACGGCCGCTGCCCAGCGCACCCCGTTGGCGCTGCCGCCGCGCGAGCCGTCGGTCATCGCGACGACTCCGGCGTCGACGGAGCCATCCCACGATTCCCCCGCGTCATTCGCACTGCCGACGACAAGGTCGATGTGCACGCCGCCTTCGCGCAGCGTCGGCAGCTCGCGCATCGTCGCCGCCAGGTACATGGCCGCACGCGCAGAGCGAAGCGCTTCCGCGTCGCCCGCCACGAAGAACACCAAGTCGTAGCGATCGAGCGGCAACGGCCCGCACGGCCGCAGCTTCTCGCCGATCACGGTGATCGTCCGCTCGCCGCTCTCGTCCACGTGCACCCAGCCGCGCCGCGTCGATCCAAAGTGCTGTGCATGGACGTCGAGACCGAGCTCGGCGAGGTCCTGCACCGCGCGATGCCCGAGCTCGTCGTCGCCGAGAGCAGTGAAGAACTCGCACCGTCCGTTCAGGCGAGCGATCTGCCGTGCGACGACCGCGCCGCCACCCGCCGGCACGGACAGCACCGGCTCGCCCTGCACGATCGCGCCCGGCGCCGGCACAGCCGGCACCGATGCGAAATCGCACCACTCCACATGACCCACGACCGCACAGCGCACCGCAGAGGTTCTATCTCACACACGTCACCGCCTCCGCGTTACAAGAGAAGATGGAGGCAGTGGCAGAGCAGATTCCGCCGTTCGAGCGGTTCTACCTGGCGTACCGCGACGAAGTCTTCGGCTATCTCCGGCGACTGCTCGGGCAGCGCGCGGAAGACGCGTGGCAGGAGACCTTCTTGCGGGCGCTACGCGCGTACGACCGGCTCGAGCACGGCAAGCACCTACGCGCATGGGTGTTCACGATCGCGACGAACGTTGCGATGGACGAGCTGCGCGTGAAGGTGCCTGCGAGTCTGGAGCAGACGGACGAGCCCGCAGTGGAGATGCCGAGCGACGCGTTTCGCGATCTCGAGCATCTCACGTCGGGCTTGCCGCCCACGGAACGCGCCGCGGTGGTGCTGCGGTACGGCTACGACCTCCCCTATGACGCAATCGGAACGGCGCTGGGCTCGAACGAGCAGGCAGCGCGTGCGGCGGCCTCGTCCGGGGTGCGCCGCCTGAGGAGGACACATGAACATCACGCCTGAGCTCGACGCACGCTTCCGCGCAGCCGCATTTGCCGAGGGCCTCGTCGAGGTGCGCTTCGACCTGGTCGATTCGCCCGTCGGCGAGCTGCTCGTCGCGGCAACCGACCGCGGTGTCTGCCGCATCTCGTACTTCCCCGAACGGGCCGAGGACGAGATCGCGCGCACGATCGGCCGCCGTCTGCTGCGCGCGCCCCTCGACGATGCGAAGCGCGAGCTCGACGAGTACTTCGATGGCGCACGCCATGACTTCGAGCTGCCGATCGACCTGCGCGTCGCGCCGTTCCACGAAGACGTGCTGCGCGAGCTCGCGCAGGTTCCCTACGGGACGACGACGACCTACGGCGCGCTCGCCGCGAAGTCGGGCCACCCGAAGGCGGCGCGCGCGGTCGGCACGGTGATGAACCGCAACCCGATCCCGATCGTGCTGCCGTGCCATCGCGTCATCGGCGCGAACGGCGCGCTGGTGGGCTACGCAGGCGGGCTGGCGGTCAAGGAGACGCTGCTCAAGCTCGAAGCCGCGACTCGCGCGGCCTCATCGTAGGCGAGCTGCGCGAGCCCGGATCCCCACGTCACACGCGCGACGCCCAGCTGCTCGAGCTCCTGCATGGACTGCATGCCGCGCCCGAGCAGGACGTTGATCGGCCCGCGGATCGCGTCGACGAGCGGCGCGACCGTTTCCGGCGGGCAGAAGATCGGATACGCGCAGTCGGCGCCGGCGGTGAGATAGGCGTTCGCGCGCTCGGCCGCCTCGTCGACTCCGCCCGCCTTGCGCAGGAAGACATCGACGCGCGCGTTGAGCACAAGCCCGGGAACCGCCTCCTTGAGCTCGCGGATCGCCGCGACCTGCGTGTCGACGTCGACGAGCGCGCCACCCGTCGAGTCCTCGAAGTTCATGCCGACTACGCCGGCGTTCCACGCCGCCTGCGCAGTCGCGACCCAGTCGCCGTAGCCGCGCTCGAGGTCGGCGGTCACGGGTACGTCGACGGCGGCGGCGATCCGGCCCGCCATGCGAACCATTTCTTCGACGGGTGCCTGCTCGCCGTCCTCGTACCCGAGCGAGCGCGCGACGCCTCCGCTGGTCGTGGCAAGCGCGCGGCAGCCGGGCAGCGCGGCAAGCGCCTGTGCGCTGCCGACATCCCACGCGTTCGGCAGCACGAGGATCGGCGGCGCCTGGTGGAAGCTGCGCAGCAGCTCGGCCTTGCTCTCCGGGTCCATGGCGACACGCTACTCATCCGCGGGTAGGAGGCGATAGCCCACACCCCACACGTTCTCGATCAACATCGCCTCGCTGCTCGCGGCCCGCAGCTTCTTGCGCAGGCGCGAGGCATGCGAATCGAGCGTCCTCGTGCGCGCAGGCGCGCGGAAGCCCCAGACGTCACGCAACAGCTCGCCCTTCGTGAACACGCGGTGCGGGTCGGTGGCGAGACACACGAGCAGCTGAAACTCCTTCTGCGCGAGCTCGACGCGCACACCGTCGACGCGCACGTCGCGCGTCGCGATGTCGATGTGCACCGGCGGCGCGTCGATGATCTCCACCTCGCGGCGTGAGCGTCGCAGCACCGCGCGGATCCGCTCGACCAGCTCGAGGTAATCCAGCGGGGGCGCGACGTAATCATCACACCCGCGCCTGAACGCGTGCACGCAGTCGACGGTTCCCGCCGGCTCGCGGCCGAGAACGATCACCGGCGCACGATCGACCCAGCGATCGACCGCATCCACGTCGCCGGCGAGCACGAGATCGGGCCGCTCCCTGGGCGTGACGAGCGCGAAGCCGTCGCGGGGCAACCGCCGCTCGAGCAACCCGCGCGTCTCAGGCTCGGCGTCGGTGAGCAGCAGCGCGGTGTCCATGCGACGAAAGTAACGCCGCACCTGCGCAGGCGAAAGTCGTCCATTCGTACGAAACCGTGACGATCGGCCCGCAATCGGCCGACCAAGACTCAGCCGCCGGTACTACAAGCGACCGCTGCGGATGACGCCCCAGAGCAGCCACACGCCGAGCACCGCAGAGAGGCCGAAGCCGATGATCGACACCACGTGCAGGCCGAGAACGTGCGGGCCTGTCTTCGCGAGGATGCCGATCATGCTCGAGCCGATCAACCCACCGGTGACGATCAGCGCGATCACGAGCCGGTTGAAGAGGGTGTCGAGCTTGGCAAGCGTCTCGTCGAGGCCCTTGTGCACGAAACCGACTTCGATCTGGCCGTCGCGCACCTGCTCGAGCGTCTCATGCACCTGATACGGCAGCTCGGCCGCCATCTGCGCGATGTTGATCCCCTCGCGGCGCGCGCGTGCCGCGATGCGGTGCGGCGTGAACCGCTCGACCATCAGGTCACGGGCATACGGCTTCGCGACCTCGAACACGTTGAAGTCCGGATAGAGCTCGATCCCGACGGAACCGAGCGTCGCGATCGCCTTGTCGAGCATCACGAACCGCGACGGCAGCCGCAGGTTCAGCTTGTAGATCAGCTGGAACGCTTCGCGGATCAGCTGCAGGGGGTCGATCTCCTGCAGACGCGCCCCGTAGTACCGCTGATAGAGCTCGCGCAGCTCGAGGACGAACTCCTCCTCGCGCTCCTTCGGATAGCGAACGCCGAGATCGCCGAGACGCTTCGGCAGCGCCTCGATGTTCTCGTTCGCGGCGTCGATGAAGAGCCGCGTCAGCTTCGACATGTCGTCGTCGGTGAGCTTGCCCGTGAGCCCGAAGTCGACGAGACCGATCTTGTCCGGCGCGAGCACGAGCACGTTCGCGGGATGCGGGTCGCCGTGGAAGAACCCGT
>Ga0157369_10009743_pt1 | contig 10988 bp, 13 predicted proteins | sample C25metaG_FD_113461 | JGI IMG/M metagenome (GOLD analysis project Ga0157369, IMG submission 113461) | Corn rhizosphere microbial communities from Kellogg Biological Station, Michigan, USA - C2-5 metaG | ecosystem: Host-associated > Plants > Roots > Rhizosphere > Soil | place: USA: Michigan... | reverse complement strand
CCATTGCGCAAGATTCCCCACTGCTGCCTCCCGTAGGAGTCTGGGCCGTCTCTCAGTCCCAATGTGGCTGGCCATCCTCTCAGACCAGCTACCCGTCGTCGCCTTGGTGGGCCATGACCCCCCCAACTAGCTGATAGGCCGCGAGCCCCGCCCCGTGCGTCCAAAGACTTTCCTTCCCCCGGGACCCCCCAGAAGAAGCGTATGCGGTATTACCCGGGCGTTAGCCCGGCTATCCCCCACACGAGGGTAGGTTGCTCACGTGTTACGCACCCGTTCGCCGGTTGCTCCTTGCGAAGCCCCCTTGACTTGCATGTGTTAAGCACGCCGCCAGCGTTCGTCCTGAGCCAGGATCAAACTCTCCAAGAGATTGATAAAAGCTCGAATGTCCGAACCGCTGTCTCACGCTGTCGCGTAGACAGCGCGTCCGAATCATTGAATTGTACAGGTATTGAACTCGGCTCCACGGCCCCTGTAGACCGCGAGCTACTACGAGTTCGCCTCGCACATTCTGATTCCACTCTCGATTGTCAAACAGCTCTATTTCGTTGGTGCCGCCACGTTTCCGTGACAGCCTCGAATAATAAACCTTCTGTAGTACCTGGTCAAGGGCGGCGACTGCTTTCCTCGCCTCTCCCGGACCGCTTCAGTGATACCCACACACTCACTGAAGTTCCAAGGCCGCCTCACCCAAAACCCACTCGGTAACCTGGCTGACCTCGCTTCCCCGAAAAGCTTCCCGGGGAGCCGAGAATCATAGCCCGCGTGCACCCGGTCCGCAAGCCCATCCGCGCCTCCGTCGCAAGAACACGAGAACACGACGATGCACTCCGTGACCGCTCACCCCCAGACGCAACGAGGGGCCCCGTGAAGGGCCCCTCGCATGCGCCGTGTAGGAATCGAACCTACAACCTAGTGATTAAGAGTCACTTGCTCTGCCAATTGAGCTAACGGCGCTCTGCTGCCTACCACGCGTGTGACGCGCCAGGAGGGAATCGAACCCCCGACCCACAGCTTAGAAGGCTGTTGCTCTATCCAACTGAGCTACTGGCGCTTCGTTCGCGACAGGTCGGCTCCGCCTGCGAGCTCCTGCCAGGTCGGGGCGCCCGGATTTGAACCGGGGACCTCCTGCTCCCAAAGCAGGCGCGATACCAGGCTACGCTACGCCCCGCATGAGTCCCAAACAATAGTCGTTCACCGACGGTCGGTCAACTGCCCGAGCTGCGCAAGCAGCCGCACGAATGCGCGCCCGCGGTGACTCACCGACTGCTTCTCCACCACTGTCGCTTCGGCCAGCGTCATCCCCAACTCGTCCGCATGGAAGAGAGGGTCGTAGCCGAAGCCGTGCGCGCCGCGCATCGCGTGCGCCTCCACGATGCTGCCGCGCACCGCTCCCCGCACGGCCAGCTCACCTGTCCCGTCACACCACGCCGCTGCACAGACGAACCGTGCGCTGCGGTCGCTCGCTCCGCGAAGGTGCTCGAGGAGAAGCGCATTGTTCGCGTCGTCGAGCGCCGATCCCGACAGATCGGCGCGCCCGCTCCAGCGCTTGCTGCGTACGCCGGGGGCGCCACCGAGCGCCGCCACTTCGAGTCCGGAATCATCCGCGATGACCGGCAGGCCGTCCACGCGCGCCGCGAACCAGCGGGCCTTCGCGAGCGCGTTCTCCTCGAACGTCTCGAAGCACTCGAGTGTCTCCTCGTCGGAGGACTCCGGCACCCCCGCCTCGAGCAGGTCGATCACCGCAATCCCGGCGTCGGCGAACAGGGGACGCAGTTCGCGCAATTTGCCTGCATTGCGTGTAGCGATCACCCACGGACGACTGCTCATCCCTCGCCGAGTGAAGTCCGCTGCCGCTGGTCCAGCTCGCGGAGTCCCGACTCCGCAAGATCGAGCAGCCGGTCGAGCTCCCGCCGATCGAACGTCGAGTGCTCAGCAGTACCCTGCACTTCCACGAGGCGACCTTCGCTGCTCATGACGACGTTCATGTCCACGTCAGCCACCACGTCCTCCACGTATTCCAGATCGAGCCGCGGTTCGCCACGAACGATCCCCACACTCACGCCCGCGACGCGGCGCTTCACCGGCGACTGCCGCAGCTTTCCCTGCCGGACCATCCAAGCAAAAGCATCGCACACGGCGACGCATGCGCCGGTGATGGCGGCCGTACGAGTGCCACCGTCGGCCTGCAGGACGTCGCAGTCGATCTTCAGCGTGTACTCGCCCCACGAGAAGTCGTCGAGCATGGCGCGCATGCTCCGGCCGATGAGGCGCTGGATTTCCTGGGTGCGTCCGCCCACCTGGCCGCGCTCTCTCGAGGTGCGCGTCTTGGTGGCGCGCGGAAGCATGGAATACTCTGCGGTGAGCCAACCGTCACCGCGGCCGCGGCGCCAGCCGGGCACGCCATCCTCCACCGACGCTGTGCAGAGCACACGCGTACTGCCGAACGCCACGAGACACGAGCCCTCGGCGTAGGCGGCGACGCCCCGCTCGAGCGTGACGGGGCGGAGGGCGTCGGTCGCACGACCGACGCGGACGGGATCAGCTGCCTGAGTTGCCACGGAGTTTCCGGATGATGCTGGTGGTGGACTGACCTGGCGTGAGCGGAATGACGATAACCTCTCCGCCCCATCCACGCACATCCGGCGCTCCGACGATGGTGCCCTCGGAGTAATCACCGCCCTTCACGAGCACGTCGGGCCGCAACAGCTGAATGAGCTCGAGCGGCGTATCCTGCTCGAACACGACGACACAGTCGACCATCTCGAACGCCGCGAGCACGTACGCGCGTTCGGCTTCGTTCCGCACTGGTCGCTCCGGCCCCTTCAGCCGGCGCACCGACGCGTCGCTGTTGAGACCGACGATGAGTCGATCTCCGGCACGGCGCGCACCGAGCAGGACGTCCACATGTCCCGGATGCAGGAGGTCGAAGACTCCGTTCGTGAAGACGACTCGGCCACGCTGAAGTTCGCGCCAGTCTCGCGCATCTGCCCAGTCGCGAATCTTGCTCGCAGGTTCGATGAGCTGACCGTCGATCAAAAAATCCCTTCGGCGTGCGGATTCAGGTAGACCTCACGGACCGTGAGCGGCAGCTCGATGTGATCGTAGTATTCCGCCTCGATCTCGATATGCCGGCCGTCACGCTGGACCACGACGTTCTGCGCTCCCTCCGGGAGCCCGAGCGAATCGGCCTGGTCGCGGAGATGGCGCACGATGATGGCGTCGTTGTTGTGCGCCGCGAAGCGCACCTCCTGCCGCATGGCATCCTTGTACTGGAAGTAGCGGAAGTAGACCTCGCCGATGTTGACGCCGAAGTAACAGATGGCAGCGAGCACGAGCAGTGTGAACAGGCAGCCGAGAGAGCTGCTGCCACGTCGCGCGGTCACCATTGCGATTGCGCTCCTTCGATGAGGTCGTTGACGATCTTCTTGATGGCGTCCTGACGTCCCCCCGCCTCGTCGCGCTCTGCATACTCGCCTTCGGCGCGCAGTCCCTTCCGCTCGAAGATGGTCTTGCCGGTGGTCTGGTCGACGATCTGGACGTCGACGGTGATCTGCAGCTTCCGTCGCGATGCCACCGCCTGCGTCTGTGTCGCGGTGAATCCGACCGGCACATCGACGTCGTACGTGCGGATGATGCCGCGCACCACGGCGTCGGCACGCTCTTCCGGCGCGTCGCGCACTCCGAGCCGCGAATCGAGATCGCGACGCATGGCCTCGAACAATTCGCGCTGAAGGTCCGGCGAGGGCGTCTCGTTCTCGAACGGCATGATGGCCATCGTCCGGATGTGTGGCGGGAGCCCGCCGCCGGCGAATCCGTAGCGCGTGAGGCATCCGCCGAGCGCGAGGAGCGTCAGCAGCGACAGAGCGCGCGCGGCCCTAGAAATCCCAGATTGCGGGATCGAACGACGGAACGGCATCGGAGCGTTGAATGTCGAGCGTGAGCGTGCGTCGGGCGGCCTCATTGCGATATTCCACGCGCTGGTCGGCGGACCGCTCGACCCATTCCTGGAGACGGCCGCCCTCCACACGTTCCAGACGCGTGAGGGTGTCCCCACGGAACGAGACGCGCCAGCGAACGGGGCTGCCGATATCGGCTCGAACGATCCCCTCACCTACCCGCACCACCGTGTCGGGCTCCGCCGGGATGTCGAAGCGACCGAGCGCGGCCCAAAGGAGCGCCCGCGGGGGCACAAGCTTGCGAGCCATCTGCGGCCCCGGAATCCGGAGAGAATCGCCGATCAGCACGGCCGCTCCGCCCCCAAAGCCGCCGCCGAGGAAGAAGTCGAGGCGAACACTGTCGGGAGAAGCGATGCGCGCCACTCCATCACCCCGCGCCGTCATGTCGCCATCGCGCAGCTCCCACTTGAAGACGATCTTGCGATAGCCTTCCGGCAGGTCGCCATGCGGAAGCGCGTGCACGGGAGCGGGGGCGCCCTCCAGCGGCCGGATGCGAGGCGGGGCGCACGACACGACCAGCGCGAGAAGCGCGAGTCCGGCCACGCGGCGGAGCTCAGCGGATGGTGATGCGGACAATACGATCTCCCTGGACGATTCGATCGAGCACGGCCGCTCCGGAACGAAGCTGCCCGAACACAGTGTAGCCGCCGTCGAGATGCGGCTGCGGTGAATGCGTGACGAAGAACTGGCTGCCGCCCGTGTCGGGGCCCGAGAGCGCCATGCCCAGGGTGCCGCGATCGTAGCGCTCACGATTGATCTCGTCCCGAATCGCGTAACCGGGACCACCATTGCCGTCTCCGCGTGGGTCGCCGGCCTGGATCACGAAGTTCGGAACCACGCGATGGAAGCGCTGGCCATCGAAGTAGTGGCGATCGGCGAGCGAGACAAAATTCCAGACGGTGAGTGGCGCATCCCAGGTCGAGAGCGCGAGGTCCATCGTGCCGCGCTCGGTCTGGACCCTTGCCGTCCGTGTGGGACGACGTATCACCTCACGCGCTCGCGCTTCGTACCATGCGATGGGACGCGCGGTTCCGGCAGAGTCCGCCCATGCGGCGAATCGCGGAATCCGGGAAGCCGCGATTCGCTCGAGCGGGTCGGCCGGACGTGGCAGTGCAGCCAGCCGCCGCGCCAAACTGTCGGGCAACGAAGTTCCCGCGTTCGCAAGCGCGGAGTCCGCGAGCTGCCAGAAGGCGAGCCGCGCGTCGGCATCGCGGTCCTTCGTGCCGCGGTCATACGCGTCGAGCGCGCGCGACAGGTCTGAAGTCGACGCGCCGGTGGCGAGCCCTCCCAGCGCAGCGGCGCGGACGAACAGGTCCCTGTCCTGCAGCGACTGACGCAGACTCGCCCGAGCGAGGTCGCGTGCCGTCGCGCTGTCGACGAGCGCGGCGAGGGCGCCGGCTGCGGCCGCGCGGACGCGTGGATCCCGATCACCAAGCCACGCGCGGAGCCGGAGCGCCGCCGCGTTCGCCGGTCCATGCGCATCGAGCGACACGGCTGCAGCGCGGCGGCGCCAGTCGCTGGTCCTGCGCCATGGCTCCGTCCCTGCCAGCGCAATGCCGCGCGCTGCGGCGCCTCCCGCGACCGCCTGTCGAACGACGAACGCCGTATCGGCGTCGAAGAAGGCAGCCCATGGCGCAGCCGCCGAGTCGAGAACGGATCCGAGCGACTGCGCCGCGGTGAGTCGGACACCGACGTCAGGATCGTGAAGCGCTGCAACGACCTCCGTACGCGCACGCGGGCCATAAGAGGCGAGCGATCGCACGGCATTGATGCGGACATGCGGCTCACGATCGGTCAGCAGCGAGCGCAGCGTGACCACTGCGCTGTCGCCGAGGGAATCGCCGGCCACGGAGCGGGAGAGACCACGAGCCACCTGCTCACGCACGCCAGGGACGAGTGATCGCGAGACGGCGAGCAGTGGCCGTATTCCCGCGGCGCTGCGACCACGCGCGACGACGTATGCGGCGCGCCACGCGACGGCGCTGTCGGGACTGGTCAGCCACGGCATCACCGCGGATGCGGGGACCGGCCGCAAGCGCGCCGCGGCGAGCAGCACCGCTCCACGCACTCCGGGGTTGATGGAGGAATCAGCGAGGGCGGCGACGATTCCGGGCCGACCCGGCTCCCCAACCTCACCGAGCAGCCGCGCTGCTTCGGCGGCCACGCTCGGCGGTGCGTGCAGCGCGCCGGCGGCGGAGCTCACGGCGCCCGTGTCACGAAGGATTGCGAGCGCAAACCAGGCGGACGCGGCGACGGAGGTATCAGGATCCGCCGTCCGGTGACGCAGCGCAGGAATGTGCCCACGCGCACCAATGCGACCCGCCGCGACGGCCGCTCGCGCCCGAGCAATTGCAGCACCGCGCTCCATGAGCGAATCCAGAAACGCCGGCTCGTCGCGCCGCGTGTCCTCGATGCGAAGGATTCGGGTGAGCCACGCAACGTCGCGTGCACCGGCACGGGATGGCTGTTGCGCGCCGGCGGCGCCCGCGGCTGCCAGCGAAAGCGCGAGAAAGCTAGAGCGCGCTTTCGAGGGCCAGGCGAAACTCGGCCGGGATCGCCATGAGACGCCCCTCGCGGTCGATCGACACGAGGTCGGTGTGCGCGGTGGCGAGCCTGACGCCCGATTCGGCATGCGTGATCTCGTAGTCGAAGGAAACGGCGCGCGAGCGCACGCCGGTGAGGGACGTGACGACGCGAATGGGGTCATCGAACCGTGCCGGTGCAAGGTAGCGAACACGCGCCTCCGTGACGGCGAGGCCGGTACCCTGCTCCTCCAGCGATGCGTAGTCGCGCCCCAGAGTGCGCATGAACTCCACACGCCCGACTTCGCACCAGACGAGGTAGTTGGCGTGGTACACCACACCCATGCGGTCCGTTTCGGCGTAACGGACGCGGAATTCCGTGGATTGCGAGCGATGATTCGTCACGACGTTACCAGACACGGTGAATGCTGCGTCGCGCGCGAAGTTGGACAAGCGCGAGTTGTTTGTAAAGCAGCCGATCAATGTGTAGAATGCTGCCGTGCCCGACACACCTGCGCCCACCTACGTCATCTCCGACATCCATCTCGGCCACGCCTCGGCCGAGGTCGAACGGGCACTGCTCGGATTCCTGCGTGCGCTCCCCGGGCGAGCCGGCTCCCTCCTGATCAACGGCGATCTGTTCGAGTTCTGGTTCGAGTGGAAGCGCGTCGTGCCACGCAGCGGCGTCCGCGCGCTCGCCGCACTGATGGATCTGCGCGACGCCGGGTTGCCCGTGACGATGATCGCCGGCAACCACGATTGCTGGGGCGGTGACGTCCTTCGCGAGGCTGGTGTGGACTTCGTGGAAGGGCCGTGGACCGGAACGCTGGGAGGATGGCAGGCTCGAGTCGAGCATGGCGACGGTCTCCGCGCAAAGGAGGACCGGGGCTATCGCGCATTGCGGAAGGTATTGCGCAACCGCTTCGCCATCCGTGCATTCCGGAGCCTGCATCCGGATTGGGCAACGCGACTGGCGATGGGCAGCTCGCAAACGAGTCGCAACTACCAGCCGCGTGACGAGGGGCGCGGACTGCGCGAGGTCGCGCGGACCACGCTGGCGTCGAATGCAGCCCTCGAGCTGCTGATCTATGGCCATTCGCACGTAGCAGCACTGGAGCGCATGCCGGATGGGAACGTGTACGCCAACGCAGGGAGCTGGCTCACTGCACCGACGTACCTGCGGGTCACGCCGCAGCGCATCGCGCTGCGTGAATGGCGTGATTCAGCCGAGGGACCGGATCTCCACGCGTTCGATCGCGTCACCGAGAAAGCGCTGTCCTAGGGCGAGAAACTGCTGGGGGTCGTCGGACGCGATGAAGCGGTAGTCGCCTGCGGATGCCGGCGACGCGAGGCCGTGTTCCTCCAGCATGCGCACCGTATCCGCCGCCGTTTCTTCCGCGCTGTCGATGAGACGGACGCCCGGCCCGACGACTTCCGCAATCAGTGGCTTGATCAACGGGTAATGCGTGCAGCCCAGGACGAGCGTGTCCACTCCCTCGCGGCCAAAGGGCTCGAGATATTCGCGTGCGACAAGCCGCGTGGCATCGTGATTCGTCCACCCTTCCTCGACGAGCGGCACGAAGAGCGGACAGGCGAGCGCGGTCACCCTCGCGTCCGGCGACGCCTGCCTGATGGCACGGACGTAGGCGCCCGAACGTATGGTGCCGTCGGTCGCGATGACACCGATGCGCCCGGATGTCGTCGCGCGGACGGCGGCCCGGGCGCCGGGCTCGACGACGCCGAGCACCGGCACGTCGAGCTCGTCGCGCAGCATGGGGAGCGCGTGCGCGGTGGCGGTGTTGCATGCGACGACGATGGCCTTGACTCCCTGCTCGAGAAGGAAGGCAACGATCTCGCGGCTGTAGCGACGCACCGTGTCCGGCGACTTGGGCCCGTACGGAACGCGAGCGGTATCACCGAAGTACACGAGACTCTCGGAGGGCAGCCGGCGCATGATGGCATGCGCGACGGTGAGACCCCCGAGTCCCGAATCGAAGACGCCAATGGGGGCAGTCGCATCGCCGCGGCCAATCACCACTGCACCCGCGCAGCGACGATGGTGCCACCGGTGCCCTGACGAACGGAAATCTGAGCCGGCAGGTCCCAGAGATGCGCAGCGACGTACGCATCGGCGGCGGCGAACAGGTGGTTGGCGAGCAGGAACGCCACCCAGTCCTCGACGTGTCCACGCCGCACGTCGATCAGCTCCTGGTCGTACGAATTGCGCTGCATGATGGGCTGGTTGGTGACCGGGTCGACGCCGATGAAGACGAGCGAGTCTCCCTTCAAGGCGCGCGCCTCGGCGAGATCGGCGCGCGACTCACGAAGCATGGCGATGGCGATGGACTCGGTGAGGACGAAGATCGCCCCGGCGCCCGGCCGCCCAAGCACCGACTGGCCGTAGCCCGGCAGGAGCAGCGAATACAGAAAGGCGCGGCGGGGCGACAACGGAGGTCGTGCGACGTGCGTCGCGGTATCGCGCGCAGTCGGGTGCGCGGCGATGCGGGCGCTATCGGCCCGCTGGGCAAGCGATGCTTCCGGCGCGAGCAGCAGTAGCGCTGCGACGGAGAGCGAGGCGACGGCGTGACGAAGGGAAACGAGCTGGCTCAGGACCATCCGCATCTGAACGAGAAGGTGCTGGCGGGAGTGCATGGGAATCGAACCCACCCGAGACGCGGTGCGCCTCGCGATCGTTTTGAAGACGAGGGGAGCCACCAGGCCCCATCCACTCCCACGCTCACTCGAGCCGCAGCAGCGCGTTGTCGCGGGGCACGACCGACCCGACGACGACAGCTTCCGGTACGGCGGAAAGATAGTCGTCGAGCATCGCGGGCGGGACGGCAACGAGCAGGCCGCCAGAGGTCTGTGGATCGAGCGCGAGGGCGACATCGGCCGGATCGGCCCCGCGCCGGTCCACCAGCGGTGCGACGAATTGCTCGTTGCGTTCGGCACCGCCGGTACGGGTACCGGTGCGCCACAGCTCCCGTGCACCTGGAAGCTCGGGGAGCGACGCACCGACGAGGTGGAGCGAGACGCTGCTCGCGCGGGCGACGTGCGACGCGTGCCCGAGCAATCCGAAGCCGGTGACATCGGTGGCGCAGCGCACGCCGCAGGAGAGCGCGGCGCGGCTGGCGACACCATTGAGGCCGCGCATGCTGGCGTGGAGCGCGTCGCGCGCGTCGGCACCGAGTCGGCCGGCCTTTGCAGCGGTGGCGAGGAGACCGGTGCCGAGCGCCTTGGTGATCACCAGCACGTCGCCGGCGCGGGCATCGCCGTTCCGCAGGAGGCGCTGGGGGTGTGCCTGTCCAGTGACGGACAGGCCGAACTTGAGCTCCTCGTCAATGATGGAATGGCCGCCGGCGATGACGGCGCCCGCCTCGCGCACCACGTCGTGCGCACCGCGAAGGATGTCGGTCAGCACCTCGAGCGGAAGCTTGCCGGACGGAAAACCGACGATGGCGAGCGCGGTGAGCGGCTCACCACCCATGGCGTAGACATCGGACAGCGCATTGGCCGCGGCGATCCACCCGTAGTCGTACGGATCGTCGACGATCGGCGCAAAGAAGTCGACGGTCTGCACGAGCGCGAGGTCGTCGCGCACGACGAAGATCCCCGCGTCGTCGAAGCTTTCGCGTCCGACGAGCAGTCGGGGATCGGCGTGCACGGGCACGCCGCTCAGCGCCTGCGCCAGGACACCCGGACCCAGTTTGGCGGCTCAACCGGCGCAGCGCGCGAAGCTCGTCAGGCGAAAGAGCTCCTCGCGTGTCCTGCTCGTCGACATGCGGGTTGGGGTGGAAGTGAACGCGCTCAGCGCGTCGGCAGTACTGCGATGAGGTCGATCTCCACGAGCACGCCGCGCGGGAGACCCGCGACCTGCACCGTGGAGCGTGCGGGGCGCGCGTCGCCCATCACGCGCGCGTATACGTCGTTCATGCGCGGGAAGTCGCCCATGTTCATCAGGTACACGGTCGTCTTAGCGACGTCCATCCAGCTGGCCCCGGCCGCGCCAAGGACTGCTCCGAGGTTGCGGAAGACCTGCTCGGTCTGGGCAACCACATCACCAGCGACGACCTGCCCGGAAGCCGGGTCGAGCGCGATCTGACCGGCGGTGTAGAGCACGCCGTTGGCGATGGTGGCCTGCGAATACGGACCGATGGCGGCAGGAGCCTGGTCGGTGTGTACGATCTGCGTCGGCAAGGCGAACTCCTCGACGAATGGTGACGGATGCGCGGTGGTGCAGCACCCATCGCGGATTCTAGCGCGAGGGCGGGGCTACGCCAGCCCGAAGAATCGCCGCGCGTTGGCCGTCGTGACGTCGGCGAGCCGATCGGCGGTGACACCGCGCGCGACTGCGACCCGCTCGATCGTTCGCGGCACGAACGACGGTTCGTTGCGCCGGCCGCGGTGCGGAACGGGAGCGAGATATGGCGCGTCGGACTCGACGAGCAAACGATCCTCCGGCACCAGCCGAACGAGCTCGTCGTCAGTCCACTTCCGGAACGTGACGATG
>Ga0157369_10009741_pt1 | contig 10988 bp, 5 predicted proteins | sample C25metaG_FD_113461 | JGI IMG/M metagenome (GOLD analysis project Ga0157369, IMG submission 113461) | Corn rhizosphere microbial communities from Kellogg Biological Station, Michigan, USA - C2-5 metaG | ecosystem: Host-associated > Plants > Roots > Rhizosphere > Soil | place: USA: Michigan... | reverse complement strand
GCTTTACTCAAAGAAGCTCCGTATAGATTGGTATGCAGATCTAATTTTTTATTATTTTCGACATCGCTAAAGCCGAAAGTATTCATATAAACCGGTTTTTTAGAATTGAAAACCGTAATGGCAAGTCCTTTTACATCGGCTTTGTTCATAAGATTTTTAATGGCCGATGTTAAGCTGTCCTGAGAAATAGTGCTTCCGTCAAGCCTTTTAATCAAAGCTGCATTTTGTGAGTGAACACCAAAAATGCCTGCAAAAAAAATAAGTAAGAAAAAGTGTTTCATATTCAGTTTTATTATATTGCTGTTTACTATTTACTGTGCGTAACCTTATAATTTCTTTATAAAACTTTTCAAACAGCAATTTACATAAAACAGCTTGATAATAAGTCAAATAAAAAAACTAAGAATCTTAAAATCAATTTAAATCCCATTTTAATTATTATATTTCAATCCAAAAAATCATACAAATATATTTTCCATACAACCTTAAGACAATACTTATAAATAACCATTTTTGATGAAAAACATAAAAAATGATCTGAATAAAAAGTTACTGCATCAGAATAATTCTGCCGATTTAAAAAATATCACGCAATTAAAAATCTGCCAGAAAACTGCACAAAATTTTGCCGAATTAGAAAACGGGATTGCTGTTTTAAGTGATCTATATCATAATAAAAGTTATGTGTATTCTGGGAAAATTGCAGATGAACTAAACATTTTCAAAAAAAATCAAATGCAGGAATTAGAAAGCATTTGGGAAGAAGAACTTTTTGATAAATTGAATAATGAAGATGTTCTGCAAAAATATCTTCTGGAACTTCAGTTTTTTCAGTTCATTAAAACAGTTCCAATTCATGAAAGAAGGGATTTTTGCGTGATAAGCAGATTAAGATTCAAAGACAATACAGCCAATAAATCTTTACTGCACAAGATGTTTTATTTCTCGAATGAACATGAAGATATCGAACTGGCTTTATGCCTTTATAATTTCGATTTTTCTCAGGCTTTTCATTACGAAGGGAAGATTATAAATACGGCAAACGGAAAGGTTATGCAGCAAAATGAAGCCGGAAATTTTTCTTTTCTTTCTTCAAGAGAAAAGGAGATCCTAAAAATGCTGCAAAAGGGTAAACAGAGTAAAGAGATTGCGTCTCTGCTTTTTATCAGTAAAAATACCGTCAGCCGGCATAGGCAGAATATTCTCGAAAAAATGAAAGTAAACAATACGGCAGAGGCTTGTACACTTGCTGTCAAGCTGAAGTGGATATAGTTTTTTTTGAGGTACTGAGGTGCTAAGCTACTAAGGTACTAAGGTACTAAGATGCTGAGATGCTAAGTGCTGGATTTTATAATAAAAAAGCCCGAACGTTGTTCGGGCTTTTTTATTTCTTTATCTTAAATCCTATTAGAATTTATACGTTACGCTTCCCATAAAAGTACGAGGCGCCTGAACGTTGATTGTTGTATAACCGTTAAAGTACAATTCGTCTGTAAGGTTGTTTACTTTTAATGAAACTCTGTATTTAGGCTGATCGTAGTACAAAGCAGCGTTAATTACAGCGTAAGATGGAAGTTCGAAAGTTTCAGTTCCGCTGTTGTAAATATACGTAGCGTCTCCGTAGTTACCTCCAAATCCTAAACCTAAACCTTTGAATGCAGCATTTTGTAAATTATAGCTGATCCAGTAGTTAATTAAGTTTTCTGGTCCTGCAGTTACAGGTCTTAATCCATTTAATTTAGAATCGTTGTTTGAGTAACCCACAAGAAGGTTTAATCCTGGAATTGGGTTTGCTGTAACTTCTAATTCAAAACCTTTACTGTATTGAGTTCCGTTTTGTACACTTGCATTTGGTAAACTTGGATCTGCAGTTACAATATCTTTTACTTTAATATCGTAGTAGCTAAGCGTAGCGCTCACTTTGTTTTGGAAAGCATTTACTTTAATACCTCCTTCAAACTGGTTTGCTCTTTCCGGATCAAATTTTTGCAATTGAAGATTTCCTCCAACATTTGCATTAGCATATCCTACGTTAGTAAAACTATTTTGGTAGTTACCAAAAACAGAAACCTGGTCTTTTATTACTTGGTACACTACACCAAATTTTGGAGAAAATGCATTTTGTGAAAAATCACCCGCTTTTTGACCTGTAGTATCATCTGTAGTTCCTTGGTTTTCATAGTGATCAAAACGCACCGCTGCTGAAACAATTAAACTTTCTGTAATGTTGATAGCATCTGCAACATAAGCACTATAGGTTGAAAGTGCGCTGTTTGTTTTATAATCTGATCCGTTTACAAATTGAGCATTTACAGCCGTTGGATTAAAGTTATTATAAGTTGGTGCAGCTCCTGTATAACTTATTTTATCAAAATCTTCACCTGGAAGAAGTCTGTATCCTAATCTGCTTGTTGAATGGAATAAATCACCACCAACTAAGAAACGGTTTCTCATGCTTCCGAAAAGTAAGAAGTCACCATTAAAGTTCTGCTGGAATTCAATTGCATTGTCTTTTCCGTTAGCATTCCATGCATTTCTAGATAAACTTTCGTTTGGTAAAAGGTAGAACCAAGTTTGTGGTCCAGAAGCTCTGTTAGATGTACTGCTGAATACAGACTGAGAAGTCCACTCATCAGAAATTTTATAATTTGCCTGAGCAAAAACGTTGAATGTTTTTGTATTTGTTATGAATTCGTCTCCCCAAAATGATCTTTTGAAATCCATTTTAAGATCTTTTGCATTGTTAAATCCTATGTCAGCAATTGATACTCCAAACGGAAGATAGATTAAAGGCATACCTGAATTATTTTGGTCACCAATTTCGGCATCAAGAGATAAAGTCAATTTATCGTTTACTTTATAAGAGAATGATGGCGCCACAAAGAAACTTCTTGAAGATCCGTAATCCTGAAAAGTATTCGTATTGTTATAAGAAGTGTTTAATCTAAATAATGCTGTATTATCATCGTTTAATGGTGTATTGATGTCAGCAGAAACACGGTTAAATCCGTAGCTTCCTGCCTGATAAGCAATCTCTCCTCCAAAAGTTTCATACGGTTTTTTAGTTACACGGTTAATTAAACCTCCGTAAGAAGAAAGTACGTTTCCAAATAATGTAGCAGAAGGTCCTTTGATAACCTCAATTCTTTCAAGGTTTGCAGCATCAGAATTGCTGTTTACTTTTCCTGCAATACCATTTCTCACTAAACTTTGAGTTGTAAATCCACGTAATGAATACCATGAACCTCCATCACCTGCACGGTTAGTAGCTCCCCATAATTGGTATAAACCCGGAACGTTTTTCAATGCTTCGTCTTGGTTCGTTACCAATTGGTCTTTCATTAACTCTTTAGTAACTACGTTGTAAACTTGTGAGTTTTCAAGGTTTTTAACCTGCATTCTCGATACGTATTCACTTTCTGATTTTGTGTATTTGTTTGCATTTCCTTTTACAAATACTTCCGTAAGGTTTTCAGATGTAGTAATTAATGTAAAATTTTCTATAATTTCATTCGCAGAACTCACAGTTATGCTTTTTTCTTTTGATGAAAATCCTACTGCCGAAACTCTTATAGTGTAAGTTCCCGGTTTAACATTTTTTATTTCGTAATTTCCCTGCGCATCAGTTGTAGTTCCAACGCGTGTTCCTTTTAGAGTTACTGAAACGTTATCTGCAGCTTCATTTGTTGATAATGAAATCATACCTTTAATGGTAGCCGTTTGTGCGGATGATGTTACACTTGTAAGCAGCATTAAGCAGAAACTTAACAGCGGAAATAATATTTTTACCTTCATTTTTATTTAGATTTATTTTGAATAAGGCAAATTTATATGTTGTGTTAAACTCTTCCAAATTATTTTTATTTATTCCAGATAATAATCTTTTTGTTTGCATTTATAGTTGAATTATTATTTTTTTAAGTCAAAAAAATCAATAATTCTTTTTTTTAACAAAATTTCCTATGTTAGCATAACAAAAAAAAGATATCAGTAAAAGTAGTTTCTGACATCTTTTTTATTATTTTATCTTCAATTGCCTGTAGTTAAGGATTTCTATCTCTTTAGTGGTAATAAAACAATATTTGGTTTAGGCGCTTGTTTCATGTCTTTTCCCATGTAAAAACTGGTATGTGGCGGCTGGTTATAACCAACATTCTGCCAGGCAACACTTAATCGATATTGAGGATCGTGCATTAAAGTGTACTGTTTTACATTTGTTGGAATTATCGTAGAATAAATCCTAAGTTCTTTATTATCTTCAGATCTTAAAATTAATTCTTCCCGCCAATCTCCCAGAATATCTGCCGAAAGTGCCGGAGTCGATTTAGTTCCGTTATTAGAAACTGCTCCTTCTGCTGTAAACAATCTTCCTGAATTGTATTTGTCAATATAGTTAGAATTTAAAAGTTCTCTAGAAGTATCGCCGTCCCAATAAATTAAAAAATTAGTCGAACTTGGTGCTTTACCAATGTTATTTCCTTTCATATCATGCAGATACGGCGAGCCAGACCACCAGCACTGCGCACCTTTTCGGGTCGCATCAATATTATCTGCAACGCCCCGGCCTACATCTTCATTAAGAGAACCTGTAAACAATACTTTTCCGTCTTTGGCCGAAAATAGAGTGACACCAGGTCCCGTTGTACCATTTTCGATTTCATGAATGCCAAAAACTTCCAGACCCGGAATATCCAGATCAAGATCAGAAACATGAATCGCGTCTCCGTGCCTGAAACCCGTTGTATACAAACCTTGACCGTTGTCGTCAACACACATCGATCCATAGATTATTTCATCTTTTCCATCATTGTCAACATCGGTAACCGTAAGATTATGATTTCCCATTCCCGAATAGGGATTTTCAGCATCTTTACTGTCGAAAACCCACTTCGAAGTCAGTTTTCTATTTTTAAAATCCCAAGCAGCCAAAACTGTTCTGCCATAATAACCACGGCACATTACAACACTGGGATGAACGCCGTCGAGATACGCAATACAGGCAAGAAAACGATCCATTCGGTTTCCTTTTGTATCATTTCCTCCGCTTCCTCCTCTTCCGCCCCAGCCTGCTAAATCGCCTCGCTGCGGCATATAATCTACAGTAGTAATCAATTTTCCGGTTCTTCCGTCAAAAACCGAAAGATATTCCGGGCCTTTTAAAATCTTGCCATACGTTTTAGAATCAGGGTCGCGGTCAACCCAGTCTTTTGAAGCGTCTCCAACCACATTTCCTTCACTGTCTGTTGTTCCGTCGGCAGTTTTACAGACCAGTTCAGCAAAACCGTCACCGTCTAAATCATACACCATAAACTGCGTATAATGTGCGCCTTCGCGAATGTTTTTTCCAAGATTGATCTGCCATAAAAACGTTCCGTCTAAAGTATACGCCTGAAATATAGGCGGATCTGTAATTCCGGTTTGAGAATTATCATGTCCTTTGCCGGTCATGTGAACTATTAATTCATATTTTCCATCACCATTTAAATCGCCAACAGAAACATCATTTGCTGTATAGCCTTCGATTTCTTTTAATTTAATAGATAAATATTGCTTATCTGAGGCATTCGCCGGAATTGTAGAACTTCCTGAAGCTGCAGCTTCTTTTCCTTTTAAAACCGTTTTTACAAACCAGGTATTTTCTTCTTTGGCATTGGCTTTGGCATCAATAAAATTAGCTGCGCCTGTAATGGGTTTTTCATTTAATAAAACCGCTTTTTGAGTACCGCTTTTTCGATACAGATTAAAAGCCAGATCATCAGGATCGATTCCTAAAACCCTCCAGCTGATAAAAAACTGTCCTTTGTCTTTTATGGCGATGATACCCCGGTCTAAGTTTTCCATTTGTCTTTGGCTCAAAGCTTTCAAACTCACAAAAAGCAATAAAAAGAGAATATATTTTTTCATAGAATTTATATTGAATTGTGGTTAGTTGTTTCACGGAGATTTTTATTAATCTCGCAAAGTCGCGAAGACGCAAAGATTTTTTTTAAATAAAAGCTTTACGACCCCAAAAAAACTTAGTCTCTTAGCATCTTAGAACCTCTAAAAAACTAAAACATCTTCTTAAACCCTTCGCTTTTAACTTTCCATGTTCCATCTTTTGGAAAACCCGGATTTTCTCCTTCAGATCCGTCCCAGCCGGCGCACATCATGGCAACTGCCGTCAGAATTCCGCCGTTACCCGGAAGATAAAGCGTTAATCGTTCTGCCTGATAATTATGTCCGTTTTTTAAATACGTATTAGTCGTTACTTTCATAAAAAGGGCATCAACTGCTTTGTCTGGCATATTCAATCGTGCAGCCGACATCGCTGTCATTGGGAAATCCCATCCCCAGGTTTTATCCCACGACCACGTTTTCCAAACCAGATCAAAAGTGTTTTTCATGATTTTTTTATCCAAAAGAGATGTTTCAGGAAGCATTCCAAATGTGCCTAAAACCGATGGATGATCTGTTTTAAATTCAGGATTGGTATAGGAGTCTGTCGCGCTTTCTGTTGCCAGATACACATTATCTGCAACTGGAAGTTTTGACAGTTTAGCCAAAACAGTTTCCCATTTTTCGGGTACTTTTTGGTTTAATTTTTTCTTCCATTCGATTGCTGTTTTCAAAGCCCAGTTCCAATATGCCAATTCATACGTTGGATTAAAAGTTTCCATCGCTTTAAAACGTTCCTGAGCCGGAATTACGCCCGGACCTAAAACATAACGATCTGTTTTAGAATCATAATTGGCAAACGAAGCCATAAAATCGGCCGTTGCAAAAACACGTTCGCTGTATAAATTTAAGGTTGAATTTGTTGGTTTCGCTCTGTACATTAATTCCGCATACGTAATAAAATGCGGCTGCTGCCAAATTAAAAATGAACCTACAGACGATGGACTTTCGTTTCCGTCTGCATCAACCATTTTCTGCCATCTTACACCTTCAAAACCTTGTCTTTTGGCAATATTTTTAGCTTTATCAAAAACCTTTTGATACCACGGAAGGCTTTTTTCTAATAATTCAGGACGGTTCCAAAGCGCAAAATGAACGCCGTGCCACCAGTGCATTTCTAAATGCGGTTTTCCATACCAGCTGTTATACGTTAAACCTGTTTCCTGAGGCGGTACTTTTCCCGTACATTGTAATTTCGTAAGATATTGTGATAAAATAATTCTGCGTTCCAGTTCATTTGCGCGAGGATCTGTACTACCCGAAAAATCAACCGATGCACCGCTGTTCCAAAATTTTTCCCAGCCTTTTATACTGCTGTTTTGAATGTCTGCAAAAGAAGAATTTTTAACCGATTTTTTCTCTGCCAAAGCAAAAAGAGCACTCAATTCTAATGTATTAGTATTCGAAGCTTCAACAACAAAATAATGATCTGATATTTGTTTAATCTGCGCATTTCCTTTCCAGTTCAAATGAACGTTGTATGAAATACTATCCATAACGTGAGTCACAACCGCTTCTGTTTTTGATTTTTCAGTCAGAGTGCTTTTATAATCCGGTTTTCCTTCCCATTTTGTTCCCATATCAGCCCAGTCTCCTGTTGGAAACGGAATTCGAAGACTTATTTTTAAACGTTTCTGCTGTAATAAATCCGATTTTACTTTTACGCCAATCTCGTCTTTTTCCTGATGTGAAGCAGTTAAAACTGTAACCGGGGTTCCTTCAATTTCAAAATAACTCTCGATTTCTCCTGTCCAGACATTTAGCTTTTGTGAAATCGCTTTTACATCCGAAGGTTTTACCAGACTTCCATCTTTCTTTGTAATCTCAAAACCTAAATTTCCAAGCTGCAATAAATGCGGATTCTGCCTGAACCAGTTTACAGCTTCTACTTTTCGTTTGGGTTCTTTTATCTGAACTGTGTATGAAATATCTCTACCGTATTGTTTGTAATCTCTTAAGGTTTCAGAAAACTTATAATTATTCGTGTTTTTATAACTGTCCCAGCCCCACTCCGACTGCGTTCCAAGCGGAATCCCGTTTTGATATTCTTTCGGAAAAGTCTGCAGTCCGGTTGCATCAACCGTAAAAGCAAAAGCGCCATTCCCTACCGTTAAAGAAGCTAGAGTATCAATAGCCGAAATTTGAACATTGTGCCTTGTGACCAAAGCCTTTCGATCTATTTTCTGTGCAAAAAGCGAAACCGAAAATAACAATACGGTTATGAGTTGATAGTTTTTCATGTGGTTATTTTGTTTTGATAGTTTTTTGAAGTTTCAGGTTTCAGGTTGGCTTCGACTACGCTCAGCCTGACAATTAATTTTTTAAAGATTCTTGTTCTTTACTACTTTGTCCCTTTGTTACTTTGTCACTTTGCCCCTTTGCTACTTTGTCCCTTTACCTACAATTATCTAATTAAAGTCACACTCATTAAACCAATCACAACATCATTTGCAATAGTTTTCAGAGTCAGGTTTTTCAATGTTTTATTTTTATCCAAAGGCAGTTCTAAAATCGTTCCTGCTCCGCCACCAACACCGTAATTACTAAATCCTTTTATGGTTTTGAAATTCTTAAAATCTCTCGAGATTTCTCCTGTTTTAAAATAAACCCTCGGCGGTTTTGGAGCATCGGTTGTAAAAGCAAGTCCGTCTGTAAAATAATCCTGCTCTATCGGCCACCAGTTTTCCGGATTTTTTAAGGGGAGAATTTCAGAAGTTCCGTCTGTATATTCTACTTTTATTTCTCCGTTTACAATTCGGCTCTGCATAGGATTTGTAGTTCCGGCCAGCATAAAATATGCACGCGAAGCTTTTCCGTTTAACGGCACATTGATACTTTCCGGGAAATTATCCCACATAGAAGTAAAGATTATATTTTTCTGATTTTGATCAGAAGGTGTTTGAAACGGGATTCCGTTTGGAGTTACAATCTGCCCTGTTTGTTTTGCTTTTTCACGCAGCCCTTTATCATCAATCTGGACCGAAACATTGGGATAACACCAGTTTCCAATTCCTTGTTTTGGTAATTGTAAGGTTACCGTATTAGGTCTTGGCGACAAATATTCGTAATTAAAAATATCGGTAACTTTTGAATTGAAAAACGGAACAAGAGAAATCGTCTCTAATTGTGCGGATTTATCCAAAGGTTTATCCCAGTCTGTAACTGTTTCATTTGATTGTTTTTCTGCTTTTGCATTGAAATGAATTGGCAGCCACCAAGAGAATTCTCCTTGTTTTACTTCTATAAAAAAGACTTTACTGCCTGCTGAATTCACTTTCGTTTTAAGCGAATATTCTGTTTTCGAAACAGCACTCAAAACCTGCTGCGGATCATAAACAGAAATGATTTTGGCTTTTGAAGTATTGATTTCTAAAGCTTCATTAAAAGCATAATTTTCTTTTGATACGATTTCTTCTAAAGAATCTCCTTTCCATATAATCTGAATATCATAATTCAAACTATACGGAACCTCAATACTGATTTTTGGTTTTCCGATGTTCTCTGAAACGGCTTTCCATAATACTGATTTTCCGTTCACCAAAATGCTTTCAACAGTTTCAAAATTGGCATTCAAAAACAATTTTAAATTCATTTTGGCCAAAAACTGATTCTTTATTATATAAGTATCTTTTTTATTTTCTCTTTTAAAATCAATTGAAATATCCGGAATTTCTAGTGAAGCTTGATTCCATTTTTCTGGAAAACCGGGTTTTATAGTTAAAACTTCATTTAAAGCATCGGGCTGAATCCCGAAAAGTCCTTCTACTAAAGTTCGTGAAGCCATGCCAATTGGGTCAGCAAAATCGCGGTACAATTCGCCTCGCATCGCATCCTGAAACAAAAGCTGTTCGAAACCGCCCGGCGAAGCGCCCAAATACATACTTTCGATCAAAGCACTTTCCCACATTGTATAGGCTTTTTCAGATTGTCCGCCCTGCCAGAACGCCAGCGAAGTATGCAATTGCTCTGCCAGCGCCACATTATTGGTCGACCACGTATAAGGCTGCCAATTGGTGGTGCTGATAACGTACAAGTCTTTTTTGTCTAATCCTTCCGCACTAATCGGAATATGCGGAATCTGATTGTTCACATAATCGAGCATTTGATAACTCTCAAACGGATTCGACAATTCTGAATCGATCGTATGATAAATACTCCAGACTCCCGGTGAATCGTGCAGTATTCTATTTCCTAAAGCATCTTTGTATTCAGCAAAAATACCTTTTTTCGGAATCCAAAGCTGGTTGTTTGCTGCTTTTAAAATTTTGTCTGCTTCTTTTTCAAAAGGTACGGCATCGATGTTTAATTTTTTTGCCAGTTCTGCCGCCATTTTATTCGCATAATAATTATAAGCTGAGGAATGAATTACACCGCCGCCGCTGTATTGCAAAGCATCGCTTGCCCAGATTGAAGCATAAGCATCATAAAGTCCGTCATTATCCGGATCAAAATTTCGTTTTTCCCATTTTAAATGTCGTTCAATTGTCGGCCACATTTCTTTTAAGAAAGCCGTATCGCCAGTCCATTTAAAATGGCGGAACATCTGATCGAAAAAAACCAGATTCATATCATAATGATGCGCCACATTGTTCTTATTCGGACTTCGGCTGATGTAACCGCTGCTGAACATAGATGTTCCTATTTCTTCTTTTTGTCGAGCCAGATTTTTTTCTTCATCAAAAACAACAGGACCGCTTTCAGGCGAGGTTACCTGCGAATTGCTGTAACTTGTAAAATGCGTTTTGGCTCTGTCGTGCCAGCCCAATGGATCTGCCGTATAAGCGCCCCGCCATGCATTTAAATACATTCGCCACGCAATAGCTCCGTGAAGATACGCCGGACTTTCCCAAATTCCGTCAGAAGCAATAGCAAGTGCAGAACCCAGCGTGTTAATATAAGTATCAGGCGTTTTCACCTTTATTCTATTGGCTAAAAGATGTGTTTCTGCAACCGATTTTTCATAAAGTTGGGCAATCGTTTTTTGTGTGTAATTGACTTTTGAAACTTCAGGAACAAACAGCCAGTAATTGCCTTTTTCTGAAACTGAATTT
>Ga0157369_10009738_pt1 | contig 10989 bp, 8 predicted proteins | sample C25metaG_FD_113461 | JGI IMG/M metagenome (GOLD analysis project Ga0157369, IMG submission 113461) | Corn rhizosphere microbial communities from Kellogg Biological Station, Michigan, USA - C2-5 metaG | ecosystem: Host-associated > Plants > Roots > Rhizosphere > Soil | place: USA: Michigan... | reverse complement strand
TATTCCAGTTTCTCCGCAACAACTATGCGGATAGCTTCGGATATAACCTGATCCAATAGTCGCAACGATTCTTCTCTGAGGCCTAGGAGCCGGCGCGCTTGTGCAGTGCACGCTTCGACCAGTTTTGAAAGCGTGAAAGATGGATTCAAGTGTGCCCGTCAAAAATGACAGAAACGTGCGCACGCCTGCCAATCTCCGCGTCCTTCAGCTTGAATTGGTCGCCTGTTCGTGACGTCGCGCTCGCGCGAATAAGGATGGTAAGTTATTGAATCAGCCCGTCGGGCAGATCCGGGCGGAATGTAGGGGCTGGCCCAGTACCGGTCTGCCTTAAACTTTTCGCGGGCTTTCAGTGTCACTCGCCACAAATTGACCACAGCTCGTAAGCCACGTACATCCAAGTGGGTCGTAAGTTATTGGTGCGAAAGGGGGGACTTGAACCCCCACGGATTGCTCCGCCAGATCCTAAGTCTGGTGCGTCTGCCAATTCCGCCACTTTCGCACGTTTGTTCTCCATGATAACCCGCCGCGTCGCCGTCGGATTCAATTTGCTGGACCGACAGGTTGACCGAGAATATATGTTTGCTCCAGATGACCTTCGGAGTTGAACAAATTAAAGTTTGCCGGTTGGCCGGACGCGACCGAGCAGAGGCTGTCCAACCCCAACATCGTCGCGGGATTGTGAGCGGCAAGCCGTACTGCCGTTGCCAGAGTGGCCCCCGTGTAGCTCCGCAGCCGCGCGACCGCGCGGTCCATGGTCAGCACGGAGCCGGCGAGCGTCTCCACGCCTCGTGCTAGATCCGACGTAAGCAGGCAGCGATTGCCCTCGACCCTGACCTCGAGCTCGCCCAGCATATAATTGCCATCCGGCATGCCAGTTGCGGAGATGCCATCGGTGATGAGAATCGCGCGGTGCTCGCCTTTTGCGGCCAGCCACATGCGAACGAACTCCGGTGCAACGTGAATACCGTCGCAGATAAGTTCGGCGTACAAATCTTCAGAATCGAGCGCGACTCCCGCTATCCCGGGCTCGCGATGATCCAGCCGGCGCATGGCGTTGAAGGTATGGGTTGCGCTTACTGCGCCGGCGACGATGGCGGCGCGAGCTTCAGTCGCGGTGGCGTCCGAGTGTCCGATACTCACCTGCACACCTTCAGCCGAGGCGTATTCAATCAGTTCCAGCGCTTCCGGCAGTTCCGGCGCAATGGTGATCAGCTTGATGTGACCGCGCGCGGCCTGCTGCAGCTTTTGGAAGATGCTGACTTTAGCAGGCTGCAGATCGGCAAGTGCATGCACGCCGCGCCTGCTATGCGAGAGAAATGGGCCTTCCAGGTGAATGCCGACAGGACGCGCGATGGGTGCATAGTCGGCTCGTGCTTCGATGACATTCGCAATGCCCTCGACCGACCGCAGAGTCTTCTCTAACGGTGCGGTTACGGTGGTTGCCAGGTAGTGCGCCACCCCGCGTGTGGCGAGAAATGCGCCCACCTTGTCCAGGGCCGCCGGAGTACCTTCCATCACGTCATGTCCAGCTGCCCCATGCACGTGGATGTCGAAGAATGCCGGCGTGAGGGTACCCTGTTCCGTACCATTCTGATCGGCTTCAATTGCAAAGATCGTGCCGTCGTTGTCGATCAGCAGACGCGGGCACTCGACCGATCCGTTTGCGGTAAGCAGGCGTTGCGCGGTGATGGATGTCATCGAGTGCTCATGGGAATGGGTTGCGTACTGGGGAATGAGGCTGCGGGTGGAAGCGGGATACCGAGTTCTGAAGCCGAGGGCAGCGTCTTGGTGTCGCTCCACTGGCGCTGCACGCTATGTATTTTGTCGGCCCGTTCAAGCCAGATCTGCACAGCGTAATCGTACTGTTCCAGGTTATTGCGTAACCAGTACGGACGGTTGGAACGCAGCCACGCCGCCTCGAACAAGTCACGGAGCAGGGTATAGCCGTTGCGAATGTCCTGCATCCGGCCATTTACGCCGTACAAGCTGCCCAGGTCGTGGGCGACACTGGGGCGAAGCTTTTTGTCCGTGCTCGTTGAATCGGAGATCGCTCTGGCATAGTCAGACGCCATTTCATCGGCGAGCTGGAATTTGAGCCCGATAAAATCCATTCGGCGAGCGCCAAGCTCCATTGCGTCCACGGCGTCCGGCTCTCGGAGCCCACTGCTTGCCGCGCCATAACGGACAGCGTCGTATAACGTCGTGCCCTCGGGCAGAGCAGCGGATACACCGGCAGGGTTGGGGCCGGCACTGATGCGAGCATGTGCGATCAGCGTAAGCGCGGCTTCGGCATGCATGCGCAGGTCGTGGGTGAACGGACGCACCTGCGCGGCGACCTTCTGGCCATCCTTCGACCATGGGTCCAGCCAGAAGATGTTGTTGGTCGCATCGCCTACCTTCGCTTGTTGACGAAGCACCTCATGCGCAGCCATCAGCTCCTTCTGGGCCTGATCAAGCGCACCAGTCGCATCACCATGGAAAACTTGACCATAGCTGTTCTGGAACGCATCAATGGACGATTCACCGGGCTGCCATGCCGCGGCTGCTCCGAACAGGATGCCGTACCAGTCCTGGTTAATCAGGCCCTCGCCATCGTCGTTCCAGATGGTATTGAGCTGGCCGGTTGAACCCAACCGCTGCCCGTCTCGTGTGAACTGCTGAATGTTGGGCAGGCCATAGTTATAGTCCGGGTAGACCACCCGGAAATTGTGCACGCTTGGCGACACCCAGGTTTCGAACCCGGCATTTGTGAACGGCGTTAGAACTCGTGCGAAGCCGCGCGGGTCCGGGTTGTACCCCCAAGCGACCGCGATCGTGGATTTCTTAAAGCTGTCAGGCAACGTCTTCAAAAGATCAGGTGCGTCTTGCGCGATGTCTCCCCAGAAGAGCAGGCGACGGTTTAACGGCTGGAGCGCCTGCACGAGTTGTTGCATAAAGTCGAGGTACACGGCCGCGAGACCGCGCGTGTCTACGTCTGACTTCGTTTGTCCCAAGCCAAGGTCCACAGTCTCGTCGGCTCCGATATGCAGGAACGGTCCGGGATACTCGGCGGCCAGTTCCGCGAACTGCTGCTTGATGAGAGCAATTGATCCCGCTTGGCCGGGCGCGAGCACAGCGCCATGCGGGGTCTCAGCCAAGGCTTGGTACTGCTCCCAGAGCAACGCATTGTGCAGATGTCCAAAAGCCTCCTGCTCGGGGACGATGGTGATGTGGTATTGCCGTGCGTAGGCTACGAGTTCGGCAGCCTCCGCTGGGGTGATGGAGCCACCTGGCGGTGCAATGAGCGGGTTGGAAACATACGCTGCCGTGTGTTCGAAATAAGGCGAGTAGAGATTGATCTTGTATGCCGCGAGCTTCTGGATGAACTTTTTCTGGAATTCGAACGTTGGCACCGGGCCGCGAGAGAGGTCATCATCAAGCCCGCGGTACTTCATTGCCGGCCAGTCGCGTATCTTCGCCTGGTGCAGCACGGCCGTGCCACCGTATCCGGTGATGAGCTGTTTTACGGTTTGCAGGGCATAGAAGATGCCGGCATCGCTTGCTGCTGTTAGCGCCAGCCCCTTACTGTCCGGAATGATCGCGTAACCTTCCGGTTTCATCTCCTCAGGCATCTGCGCAGCCGCCGCGGTACCACGGGTGCTCGCAGAAGCCGAATCGGAGTATATCGAGTTGGCCAGCGGAGTTCCATACCGCGCCACCAGGATGTTGACTCCCGAGGTCGTATTCGTCGTCACCCCGATTGAGCTGAGCCATGCCTTGAAATCGTTCACAGCGAACGTGTCCTCGGGCGAGCACGGATTCGGGCAACTGACTTGGACGCCTGAGCTGAGCGATTGAACCCCGGCCGCGGCTACCTCACGCGGTATCGGTATGAGCTTAAGTCCCGACGTTTGTGCCTGCGCTGGGCTGCTGTTGAAGGGAAGGCCTAACAGACAAACAAGGCAGTACCGCAGGATCGACATGGGAATACGGTAAACCAGCCGGGCCGAGCCGCCAATGTTGCAGGCGATTTGCCGTTACTGCTTCCCATTGTGAATGGTCAATAAATTTCCGTGGTAGACGCCGTTTATCCGCTCAGATTTTGCCGGGTATTCACAAATGCTTGGGATTATGGGCACTAACGGACGAGCAGAGGAATAGACCCGGCATGCTGGCACACGCTTCGTATGCGTAACCTCTGCAAGTCTAAAAACACGACTTTCCAAATGAGGTGCCATGACGAAGCAACTTAAGGCGGCGATTGCGGCGATGCTTGTAGCTAGCACGATCTCGTTGCATGCGCAGGCTGGTGATTCTGCTTCCGCGCGGACTAGAACGAAAAAGACGCGGACGGCGAAGCCCAAGAAAGAAACTGAGGAGCAGAAAGAGATTCGCGAGCTGCAGGAGAAGCTCGCAGCTCAGCAGGCGCAAATCGATGCTTTGACTCAGCAGAATTCCAGCAAGGATTCTGCCGTTTCGCAGGCACAGTCCGCTGCTTCCGCAGCCCAGAGCCAGGCTAACGAGGCGCAGTCTCAGGCGCAGACGGCGACCGCCGCAACCCAAGCTCAGGCCGAACAGGTCAATAGCTTGAAGAGCACCGTCGCTGACATCCAGACCACCAATGCCGGGTTGGCGCAGACGATCAGTACGACGAAGGGCGAACTGAATGATGCGATCAACTCGCCGTCGGCTATCCGTTACAAAGGCGTCACCATCACCCCGGTGGCTTTCTTTGCGTTCGAAAATGTGTGGCGACAGCGCTCGGTGAACTCTGACGTCAACACACCGTTCAATTCGATCCCGCTGCCCAGCGCGAACCAGGGACACGTAAGCGAGTTGAACTTTTCCGGACGGCAAAGCCGATTGGGCCTGCTGGTACAAGGTGATGGCGGTACATTCAAGCTCACGGGGTACTTCGAAGGCGACTTCCTGAGCTCCGGCACCACGTCAAATGGAAATCAGAGCAATAGCTACACCTTCCGTCAGCGGCAGTTCTGGGCGCAAGCTTCGACCCACAACTTCACGGTAACGGGCGGCCAGATGTGGTCGCTGGTTACCGAGACCGGTTTGAGCACCAACAACCGCACCGAAAAGCTGCCCAACTCCGTCGACGCGCAGTACACGGTGGGCTTCAGCTGGGCGCGCCAGCCGGCGATCCGGTTTCAGCAGACATTCGGAGCAGTCAAGAATGGCGGCATGCTGACGCTTGCGATGTCCTTGGAGAACGCGCAGATTACAAACTTCGCCGCAGCATCTTCGGTGAGCGCTGCGGTCCCTGCAAACTTCTTCTTTTCCGGTGCCGGCCAGAACGGCGGCCTTTACAACGCCTTCAACGGAACCTACGCCAACAACGTGGCTCCCGACGTGGTTGTGAAGAGCACGCTGGATCTGCCGAAGGCGCACTTCGAGCTAGGTGGCCTCGCACGCTTCATGCGCGCCTACTACTTTCCCATCGTGACCTCTGCCGGTATGGCTGCCGCGCCGAGCTACACCTACTCCGCCCGGTACACGAGCGACACCAAGGCAGCCGGCGGCGTGTTTGCCGGTGCGCGAGTGTCTCCGAGCAAGTATGCAGACATCGCCCTAACGGCAATGGCGGGGCAGGGAATCGGACGATACGGCTCATCGCAACTGGCTGATGCGACCCTCCGGCCCGATGGCACGTTAGAACCGATCCGCAACTACCACGGACTGTTCAGCCTCGAGACACATCCGGGGCCGAAGCTCGACGTGTATGCCTATTACGGCGGCGAGTACGCGCAGCGCACCCAGTACGTAACCCCGCAGGGTGACCTGATCGGTTATGGTCCACGCAACCTGAGCAATGCTGGCTGCTACAACCTGCCTGGCAATCCAGGGTCTGCAACCGGCGGCTCGCCTTCGGCAAGCGGCTGCGCTTCGCCGACCCGGTACATCCAGGAGGTCCTGGCGGGCTTCACCTACCGTTTTGTGAACAGCCCGAAGATCGGGCGACTGCAGTACGCGGTGAACTGGCAGATGATTCAGCGCAACCTGTGGTCGGGTGTCGGCAGTGCCAGCACTCCGACCGGTCCACGCGGCGTCGACAACATGATCTTCACCGGCCTTCGCTACTACCTGCCCTAGCAAACAGCCCAGGATCTGGGCCGTAGTATTCAACCCATCCGGAGCGGTATTCAACGCTCCGGAAGTTTTCTTTGCGGGCGGACACACCCCGGCAGTCTGTTGACTACTGTTACGCCAGCCGGTTCGAGCGCAACGAATAGGCGATCAGGGTTTCGCCGTTGAGATTGTGGGCGGCGTCAAAGGCTGCGGCGCTTTCGGCCACATGCTCGGCAACGGCAGGATCGAGTTCGCAAGCGGCAATCTCATCTGTGCTGGCATCGCTGTAGCAGAGCTCACAGTGTGCAAGATGGCCCTCCTCCGTCCGGGCGGGCGGGCCGAACGTCCGACAGAGAATGGGCCGGTATTGATACAGGTCGCAGGTACCACTTTCGGGATCGAGGACGGGACAGGGTTCGTCGTTGGCGAAGTCTTCGAACGCGGCGGTGGCCTCGTCGTCCGTAGTGAGGATGCCGGTGGAGGAGTTGCCCGGGAAGCTGGGCGCGAGGCGGGCGAGCGAGGCGGCTACCCGGTCCCGGAGTCGATTGGCCCGTCCAGGGTCGGATGCGGTGAGAAGTTCGAGGCCGGTGCGGAGGCGATCTGCATCCTGCTGGGAGATGGCGAACACGCCGTGACAGCATTGCGTGCAACCGGGCCGGCAGACGAGGTGTGGGCCGCTGCGTTCCACTGCTGACGCAAGGGCCGAATCGACGATTTGGATGAGGACAGTCATGGGCGTGTCAGCTCACGAAGCGGGACTCGGAGAGGTCGAGCTCGCGTTCTAGCCGGCGCTGAACATCGTCCCCGATGGCCCCCTGGTCGCGCAGTCTCAGGAGGACACTGCGCTCGCGGCGGATGGTCTTCAGATACATCTGGCGGCGCTTCATGAATAAATCAGGATCGGCCTGTGAGGGGTCGCTGCCGGGGCTGGAGAGAGCTTCAAGGCGGTCGCGATAACGGTCGAGCAGGTCTTCATAGCCATGGCGGTCGCTGGCGGTTTTGGCACGGACTTCTTCGCTCTCAAGATGTTTGATGATTTCTTCCAGCACAGTACGCCGGGCGAGAATCTCTTCATCGCAGCCCGCTTGCTGGCTATCAAGCTTGAGCAGCCGCACAAGTGGGGCGAGTGTAAGTCCCTGGAGCACGACGGTGACGAAAATGGTGGAGAAAGTGAGGAAGAGGATCAGGTCGCGCTGAACGAAGCGGCTGCCGTCACCGAGAGTGACTGGCAGGCTGATCGCCGCGGCCAGGGCGACGACGCCGCGCATACCGGTCCAGCCGACAAGAAAGACCTCGTGACGGTTGAGCAGGGCCTGCGGCTGGTGCAGCAGATACTTGCGGACCACCCGCGCGACGAGAGCGCTGGGAAACATCCAGATGAGGCGGAGCGCGATGAGGACGACAGCGAAGACGAAGCCGTACTTAATAAGGGTCCAGCGACCGTACTGGGAGAGAGCGGCGAGCGCATAAGGGAGTTGCAGGCCGATAAGCACAAAGACGAGGCCGTTGAGGATGAAGTTGAGCGCTGCCCACGCGCCTTTGACCTGAAGACGAGCGGCGGGCGAGAGGAACTCGGCGGAGTGGCGAGAGAGGTAGAGTCCGCAGGCGACAACGGCGAGGATTCCAGAGGCGCGAGCTTCTTCTCCGGCGAGGTAGGCGGCATAGGGCACGATGACGGAGACGGCCATCTCGATAGCGCCATCATCTATGAATCGCTCTAACCAGCGGGCGAGTACCGCAAGCAGGAGGCCGATGCCGATGCCTCCACCGATGAGCCAGAGAAAACGCAGAGTGCCGGCGACGGGGCCGGGTGCCTGGTCGCGCAGGAGAAGGCCTAGGCCGAACTCAAGTGCGAGCAGGCCGGTCGCGTCATTGATGAGGGATTCGCCTTCGAGGATGTCCACGACGTGCTGGGGCAGGCCGATGCGGGAGGCGAGCGCGGAGGCGGCAACGGCGTCCGTGGTGGAGACGACGGCACCAAGAAGAAACCCGGTTTTCCAGTCGAGTGCGCCGACGAAATGGTCAGAGAAGGCCGCTATGCCGAGGACGGTGAAGGCGACGAGGCCAAAGGCAAGTAAGGCGATGTAGATAAAGTTGCGGCGGAACTCGCGCCAATTGGTTTGCCAGGCCGCGGCGTAAAGCAGCGGCGGAAGGAAGATGAGGAAGACGAGGTCGGGTTGAAGTGGGATGCGCGGGATGTGTGGGACGAAGGCGATAGCTACGCCCGCGAGCGTGAGGAGTATCGGGTAGGGAATCTGAATGCGCTGGGCTATGGCCGCAACGACAGCGACCAGGAAGAGCAGGAATAGAACGATGACCTGGACCGTGTGGAGGTGGGCGGGCATCGTCCTAATACTCCTATCCTGCCAGGACGCGGTGGAAGATCGCGTCCACATTGCTGAGTTGGCGGGTGTAATCAAAGGCGTGGGCGAGTTGCTCCGGTGTTAGGCGGCTGGTGATCGCGGTCTCACGGGCTACTTCGTCCTTGAAGGTGAGGCCCTCTTTCCAGGAGCGCATGGCGTGCGACTGGACGAGGCGGTAGGCGTCTTCGCGAGACATGCCGGCGGCGGCGAGGTCGAGCAGGAGCTGGCCGGAGAAGACGAGGCCGCCGGTAGACTCGAGGTTCTTGAGCATGCGGTCTGGATAGACCATCAGGCGGTCGATGAGCTGTTCGGTCTTGGCGAGCAGGTAATCGACGAGGATGGTGGAGTCAGGGAGGATGACGCGCTCGGCGGAGGAGTGGGAGATGTCGCGCTCATGCCAGAGAGCGATGTCTTCGAGCGCGACCTGCGCATTGGCGCGGACCACGCGGGCGAGGCCGGAGATCTGCTCGGATTGAATGGGGTTGCGCTTGTGCGGCATGGCGGAGGAGCCCTTCTGCTTTTCAGAGAAGAACTCTTCGGCCTCACGGACCTCCGTGCGCTGCAGATGGCGAACTTCAGTGGCGATCTTATCTAAAGTCGAAACGAGGATTGCGAGGGTCGCCACGTAGGCGGCGTGGCGGTCGCGTTGTACGACCTGAGTTGCGACCGCCACGGGCTTTAGGCCAAGTTCGGCGCAGATGGCCTCTTCGTGCTCCGGCTTCAGATGGCCAAAGGTGCCGACCGCACCGGAGAGCTTACCCACGCGAAGGTCTTCGGCTGCGGCATCGAACCGCGTGAGATTGCGCTGCATCTCCGAGTACCAGAGCAGCAGCTTGAGGCCGAACGTCGAAGGCTCGGCGTGGACGCCATGCGTGCGGCCGATGATGGGAGTGTGCTTGAACTCGATCGCCCGCCGCTTGAGGGTTTCGAGCAGCGCGAGGATGCCGGTGCGGATGATGTTGGAAGCTTCGCGAAGCTGAAGCGCCTGTGCCGTGTCCACAACGTCCGTCGACGTCAGGCCGTAGTGAAGCCAGCGCGAGGACTCGGCGTCGTTGATGTGCTCGGCTACCGTCGTAGTGAATGCAATGACATCGTGCCGCACCTCGGCTTCGATCTCATTGATACGTTCTACGGTGAAGTTGCCTCGGTCGCGGATTGCGTCGGCGGCAGACTGCGGCACGAGACCGAACCGCGCAAGCGTCTGAGAGGCGGCGGCCTCCACGGTCAGCCAGCAGCGGTACTTGTTCTCATCGGACCAGATGCGGCCCATGGCGGGGCGAGTATAGCGAGCGATCATGCGTGCTTTCAGAGTACTAGGTGCTGGGTCGGCGTTGGAATGGCGTCAAACGCCGAACAGCGCAGACATCTCGTCATGGAGGAAGCCGCGGCCTGGCCTGTACGGCTGAACCCATTTCCCGTCGATGACAAACTGTGGGATGGCCCGTTTACCCACATTCCGAATCACTTCGTCGGCGGCTCCGGGAGTATTTTCGATGTCGATTTCTTTATAAGGAATGTTGTGCTGGCTGAGGAACCGTTTCGCCTCGCGGCAGTCGCGGCACCAGCTTGCTGAATAAACGACCAGATCCATACGATCTATTTTACTTGGATGTACGTGCCTGGGCCGGGTCAGCTTTACCTCGCGGCGTCCTTGCTTTCGCAATATGAAAGCAAGGACGAGAAGAGACGAGTCAAAACGAATCGATGCAAACCGCCGCGGTCTGTGACCGCAGAGACCGTGCACGGGAATCCGAGTGCAGCTGCCTGATGACCTGAGTGAGGCGTCGCGTCGAGGTGAGCCCGGCTTTTTTGCTCAAGGCAGACGGACGACAAGACCGAAACCAAGGCCGAAGAGGTCCACCTTGGGCGCGTTGGGCAAGCTGGAGATAGCTGACATGCGCAGGTAGGTGATCTCCGGTACGCGGAGGTCGATGCGCGGAAAGACGGTGTACTCCAGCCCGCCGATGATGCCGTACTGCATCTTGTTGCTGTAATGTGTTCGAAGCGTGGATGAGCCGGAGTACTTGCTGCCACCGAAACCAATCGCCGCCTGGATGTAGGGGTTGATTGGCAGAATCGGCGGCCGGACCTGGACCCGGGGACCGACCAGGAAGTTGCGGAACCGGTAGTTTTTGCCCGACTCGTAAGAGCCCCGTAGGTCAAGACCTGCGTGCACCGGCCCGGCATTCAGGAAGCTGTCATAGCCTCCCAGAGTGAAGCCGTTATACCAGGCGTCCACCGCCCCGTCATGGGTCGCGTTGTATTGGCCATAGATGCCGATCTGGGCGTCCGTCGTAGTCGGCGAAAAAGAGCAAAGAATGAAAGCAAGAGCTACGAGGATGATTCTCTTCATTGGGTCCTCCTCTGGGAGCTGACTCGGATCTGCAAAGCTATACGGCTTACACTACTGTTCGTGATAGTTGCGAATTAGGCCGCCATCGATGATGAAGGTGGAACCGGTCACATATCCGGCTTCTTCGCTCACGAGGTACGCGACCAGACCGGCGACCTCAGACGAGGTGCCCATGCGGCCTAGCGGGATATTGTTCAGCAGCGCTTGAAGTTG
>Ga0157369_10009734_pt1 | contig 10990 bp, 7 predicted proteins | sample C25metaG_FD_113461 | JGI IMG/M metagenome (GOLD analysis project Ga0157369, IMG submission 113461) | Corn rhizosphere microbial communities from Kellogg Biological Station, Michigan, USA - C2-5 metaG | ecosystem: Host-associated > Plants > Roots > Rhizosphere > Soil | place: USA: Michigan... | reverse complement strand
GAGTGGGCTAGCTGGGTGTTCCTGGCTGCTCCGCTGGGCGCCATGACTTGCTACCTGGTCGTGCCGCTGCTGATCCCGGTGCTGACCACGTTCGGCCTGCCGCTCGGCTACATGGGCGACATCCTGGGCGGCGGCTTCATTCTGTCGCTGGCCAGCTTCCTGGTCGCGGTCGCGGCGCTGGAGACCGGCAGCCCGTACGCGCAGCTGGGGGCCAGCCGGGCGAAGACGTTCTCGGCGATCGGCGAGCCGGTCGTCCTGTTCGTGGTGTTCACGGTGGCCCTGCTGACCGGCACCGACCTGCCCTACGCGCTGGCCGCGACCGTGGGGTCGTCGGCCGGTCAGGTGATCCGCCCCGCACACCTGCTGGCGTCCGCCGCGCTGTTCATGGTGATCCTGCTTGAGACCGGCCGGATCCCGGTGGAGACGCACACCGGCACCAACGAGTTCGGCATGATCGAGGAGGCCCGTTCCTTCGAGTACTCGGGCCCGTACTTCGCCCTGCTCAAGTGGGGCTCGATGCTCAAGCAGTTCATCTTGTTCACGCTCCTATGCGACGTGTTCGTCGCCCCGTGGGGCCTGGCGTCCACGCAGCGGCTCGACGCCGTGCTGCTGGCGGTCGTGGCGCTGCTCGCGAAGGCCGCCGCGGTCGGCGTCGTCGTCGCGGTCATCGACAACTCGTTCGCCAAGCTGCGTCTGTTCAAAATCACCGAGTACGCGTCCGCCGCGTTCCTGCTCGCGGTACTCGGCGTGTTCACCCTCTACCTCGGGGGAGGCTGAGCCGATGAGCTCACCAGGTGTCTACGAAGGCACGGCGAACGTGATCGCGGCGGTCATGCTGCTGCTTGAGTTCGGCATGCTGCGGCAGGCCCTCGTGCGGGACCAGGTCCGGCTGTACGCGGCTCAGTCGGCGCTGATCTCGGTGCTCGCGGTCGTCATCGCCGCCGACCGGGGACTGCCGGACCTGTACGCTCTCGCCGCGTTGTCCGCGGCGCTGAAGGTGGTCGCCGTGCCACTGGTGCTGCGCCGCCTGCTCGGCAGGCCGATCGGAGAAGACACGCCGGGCGTGCCCGGCAGTTACACGCTGGGCCCGGCGAGCGCCGTGCTCGCCAGCATCGGTCTCGCGGCGTTCGGGTTCTTCTCCTTCGGGTCGCTCGGCATTCACGGCGCCCAGGCGCCGGCCACCGCCCTAGCGGTGGCGGGCGCGATGGTGTTCGTCGCGTTCGGGCTGATGATCGTGCGCCGCGACGTCGCCTCGCAGGCCATCGGGTTCTTCTCGCTGGAGAACGCGGTCTCCCTCGCCGCGCTGGTGGTGGCGGCCGAGTTGCCGCTGCTGCTCGAGACCGCGTTCCTGTTCGACCTGCTGCTCGCGGTGGTCGTGTTCGCGATGCTGATCCGGGCACACCACGCGCGGGCGGAGTCACTGTCGACCGCCGACCTCACCCGGCTGCGCGGATAGGAGGGCGGCAATGCTCGGAGTCATCCTGGCCCTCCTCATCGTCCCGCTCGCCGCGGGCATCGCCTCCTTCAGGGCACCCGCCCGGGCCGCGGCGGGGATCACGATCGCGTCCGGGATCGCGTGCTTCTGCCTGGTGCTCGCGCTGATCCCGGAGGTCACGCACGGGACGCTGAACTACCTGTCGTACCTGCGGGCCGACGCGGTCAGCGGAGTCTTCCTGCTCGCCACCGCGTTCCTGTACGCGGCGGTGGCGGTGTACGCGGCCGGCTACCTGGAGCATCATGACGCCAGGTACGCGCGCCGGTTCTACCTCGGCTTCAACGTGTTCGCCTGGGCGATGCTCGCCGCGCCGCTGATGGACAGCCTGGCGCTGCTGTGGATCGCCGTCGAGGTGACCACGGTCGTCTCGGCGCTGCTGGTCGCGATCGAGAACACCGACGGGGCTGCCGAGGCGTCGTGGAAGTACGTCCTGATCGCGTCCGCCGGCCTCGGCCTCGGCCTGCTCGCCACGATCTTCGCCTACTACGCCGGGGCCCAGGTGCTCGGCGCGCACTCCAACCTCGCCATCCAGCCGCTGCTATCCGCCGGACCCCGGCTGCCGAAGACCCCGGTCGAGTTGGCGTTCCTGCTCGCCGTTCTCGGCTACGGCACCAAGGTCGGCCTGGTGCCAGTACACACCTGGCTGCCCGACGCGCACTCGGAGGCCCCGACGCCGGTATCCGCGCTGCTGTCCGGCGCGCTGCTGGCGACCGGCTTCTACGCCATCCTCCGCTTCTACCAAGTCGCCACCGCGGCGCTGGGCACCGCCATCCCGCGAGACACGCTGCTGGCGTTCGGTATCGCCTCGCTGCTGCTCGCCTCGCTCTACGTGTTCGGGCAGCGGGACGTCAAGCGGCTGCTCGCGTACTCCAGCGTCGAGCACATGGGCATCCTGGCGATCGGCGTGTCCTTCGGCGCGCCGGTCGCGCTGGCCGGCGTGCTGCTGCACGTGCTGGCGCACGCCGCCGCGAAGGGCAACGCGTTCATGGGCGCGGGCGTGTTCACGGTCAAGTACGGGACCAAGCAGATGTCCGCGATGCGCGACGGCCTGCGGCTGCTGCCGTGGAGCGGGCCGCTGTTCCTGCTCGCCATCTTCGCGCTGTCCGCCATCCCGCCGTCCGGCATCTTCCGCAGCGAGTTCCAGATCGTCGCCGGCGGCCTGTCCAGCGGAAATAACGCGGCCGCGGCGGTGCTGGTGATCCTGGTGACGGTCGCGTTCTTCGGGCTGGCCACCTCGGCGACCAGCATGCTCCTGACATCCCCGCCCGGCGATGGCGCAACCCCAGGGCCGCAGACCCTGGGGCTGGAAACCGGAACGGGCGGCGGCGCGCACACAGGTGCACACACAGAGGGAGCCGCCGTCGCGGTGAAGTACCGTACGCAGGCAGCCAGGCCCCTGAGCCGGGGCGAGCCTAGCGCCCTCATGGTTGTCCCGGTCCTGGCCGGCCTCGCGGCCCTGGTCCTGCTCGGGGTGCACCCGCCGGGCGAGCTGACGGACCTGATCACCCGGGGCGCGGCACAACTGGGGACGCCATGACAATCACCAGTACCGAACCGAGCGTTGCGGCGCTATGGAAAGCGCTTGCGGCAAGAGTGGCCCGCGGCGAGCGGTTCGCCGGCCTGTCCGCGGGGCGCAGCGACGATGCCGTCACCCTGACCGCCTGCATGGCCAGGCCCGGCGAAGTCGACAGCCTGGAAGCGGAACTTCCGCCCGGGGCGGTCAGCTACCCGGCGCTCACCCCGGTGATCGGCGCCGCGTTCTGGTACGAGCGGGTGATCCACGACCAGACCGGCGTCGTCCCGGAAGGCCATCCACGGCTCGCGCCCCTCATCAAGCCCGGCGACCCGGAAGAGCACGCGCTGCCCCGGCACGTCGCCGGCTACGGCATGTTCACCATCCCGCACGGCCCGGTCCGCTCCGGGGTGTTCGAGTCCATGGAGTACCTGGTCGAAACCCCCGGCGAGGCGATACCGCACCTGAACATGCGGATCTTCTACAAGCACCGCGGGATCGCCGCCCGGTTCACCGGCATGACCGTCAGCGACGGCGTGCTCCTGGCCGAACGGGCCGAAGGCATCGCCTCCGTCGCCCACGCCCTCGCCTACTGCCACGCGGCCGAGGCGATCGCCGGCTGCGAGGTGCCCCGCGAGGCTGCCCTGGTCCGCGTCGTGCACGCCGAGTTGGAGCGGATCGCCAACCACCTCGACGTCGCGATGCGGCTGGCCGACGCGGCCGGCCTGGCAGTCGCCACCGCCCGCTTCGCCCTGCACAAGGAACGCGTGCTGCGCCTGGTGAGCAGGCTGTGTGGCAGCCGCTTCGGCCGCGGCCTCGTCGTACCCGGCGGCGTGTCCGCTTTCCCGCAGCGCCCCGCGGACTTCCTGCCCATGCTGGACAAGCTGGAAAGGCAGGTCACCGCGGACGAGGAGCAGCTGATGGGCACCTCCTCGTTCCTCGACCGGCTGCGCGGCACCGGCCCGCTGGCCCCGGCCCGCGCTCTCGAGCACGGCGCCCTCGGCCCGGTCGGCAAGGCGTCCGGGTACGCCGACGACGCCCGCCTCACCCGCCCCTACGACGCCTACGGGCTGCTCGGTACCGAGCCCGTCAGGCAGCACTCCGGAGCGGACGCGATGGCCCGGCTGCAGGTGCGGATCGACGAAGTCGCGCAGGCTTTCCACCTGATCCGGCAGGCCCTATCGGATCTTCCCGAACGACAGCGGCCAGTTCCCCGGGCTCCCTGTGAACCAGCCGACGGCCGTGCCGTCGGCTGGGCGGAGGCCCCGCAGGGAGAGGTGCTCTACGACGTGACGGTTTCCGGCGGGCGGGTCGCCCGCTGCCAGCCCCGCTCGGCGTCGTTCCACAACCTGGTGCTGATGCACGAGGTATTCGCCGGGGACATCCTCACCGACTTCCCGTTCATCGAGGCCAGCTTCGGCCTGTCCGTCGCGGGAGCCGCCCTATGAGCATCTGGGTGCTGCGCGGGCTGCGCGACGGGGTAGTCACGACCCGCTGGCCTGGGAAACCCGACGAGTACGCAGACTCCTGGCGCGGCCCGGCCACCGTCCGCCAGGATGCTCTCAATGCCGTGGACGCCGGGATCGAGCGGCTATGCCCGGCCGGGGCGATCGAAGCTTTCGACAGGCTCCGCGTCGACCAGGGACGGTGCATCCTGTGTGGTCGCTGCGTAGCGGTGCGGCCTGACCTGTTCACCTGGTCGTCGGGCGCGACCGGGCCGGCTGCCACCGCGGTGACCCGGCAGGCCTTGGTCGTCCCGGAGGAACCGGAGACGGACGCGGCGGTCGAGGCGGCCAGGGCCGCGCTCGCCGCGCGGACCGCCGCGCTGCGCCGCAGCGTGCACGTCCGGCACGTGGACGCCGGGTCTGACGGCAGCGAGGAATGGGAGATCCAGGCGCTGCTCGGCCCGGTTTACGACATCCACCGGCTCGGAGTGTTCTTCACCGCCAGCCCGCGGCACGCCGACGTGCTGCTGGTCACCGGCGCGGGAACGGTCGGCATGACCGGGCCGCTGCGCACCACCTATGAGGGCATGCCGGATCCGAGGGTGGTGATCGCCGCAGGTACGGACGCCGTCAGCGGCGGGCTGCTCGGTGACCGTCTCACCGGGGTGGACGGCGCGGTCCCGGTCGACGTATGGGTGCCGGGGAGTCCGCCCAGCCCGTTCGAGATACTGACTGCGCTGCTCGTCGCGACCGGAATGCTGGCGGGCGGCCGGGAAGGGGTGCCGCGGTGAGCGCGCTGTTCGCGGCGGGCATGATCCTCCTGGCGGCGGCAGCGGCGGCGGGCCTCGCCATAACCGCGCCCGGCCGGGCGCGCAGCGTGCCGTACGCCCTCGGCGCGGCCGGGTCGGCGTGCCTGGCCGTCGCGGGCGGGTTCGCCCTGGCCGGCCGCACGGTTCGGCTCAACGTCGCCGGGTGGCTCGGGGACCCGCTCCCGGGCCAGCAGGCACTGGGGCTGTCCGCCGACCGGATGTCAGGCATGTTCCTGGTCATGGCGCTCGGCGCGGCGGTCCCGGTATCGGTCGCGTTCGCCAGCTGGGCAGCCAGGCAGAAAGCAGCGGCTACCCGGATGCTGGCCGAAGGATACGCGCTGGCACTGGGCGCCACCGTCGTGATCGTGACGGCGCGGGACGCCTTCACCGCCCTGTTCGGCTGGGAGGCGCTGACCGCCGCGTTCTGGCTGCTGGCCGGGGCCAATCGGGCCGATCATGACCGCGATGGCGCGGCGCGCGTCACCGTGTCGTTCGGAAAGGTGAGCGGCGCCGCGCTGCTCATCGGGCTGCTGCTGCTCGCCGCGAGGTCACATTCGATCGCGCTGGCCTCGTTCGCACACGTGCCAGGCGGCGCGGCGCGCACGACGGCGCTGGTGCTGCTGCTGGCAGGGTTCGCGATCAAGGCGGGCCTGGTCCCGTTCCAGGTCTGGATGCCCCGCGGGTACGCAGCCGCGCCTGGCCCGGCCCGCGCGATCATGGCGGGCGTGTGCGTCAACGTGGCGTTCTACGGCATGTGGCGCACGCTGGCGCTGCTCGGTCGCCCGCCGGGCTGGCTGGCTGGGATCCTGCTCGTGCTCGGCGGGTTCGCCGCGCTGCTCGGCATCGCGCACGCCGCGGTGCAGAACCGGCTGTCGCGGGTCATCGCCTACTCCAGCGTGGAGAACAGCGGCCTGATCATCACCGGGTTCGGCGTCGCGCTGACCGGCGCGGCGACCGGGGACCAACGGCTGACCGCGGTCGGACTGCTGGCCGCCACGCTGCAGATGGTCGCGCACACGGCGGCGAAGACGCTGCTGTTCACCTCGGCGGCCGGGCTCGAGGCCGCGGCGGGCGGCGACGACCTGGAGGCGCTGCGCGGCAGTGTAGGGGGCAGGGGAGGCGGGTGGGGAGCCCCGTGGAGCGGCGCGGGCCTCGCGGTGGGGGCGGTAACCCTGGCCGGGCTGCCGCCCACGGCCGGGTTCGTGTCCGAGTGGTTCTTGCTCGAGTCGCTGATGCAGCAGTTCCGGGTCGCCTCGCTCGGCGGGCGGCTGACGCTCGCCCTGGCCGGCGCCGCGGTGGCGCTGACCGCCGGGTTCGCCGGGGTGACATTCGTCCGGCTTGTCGGCATGACGGTGCTTGGCCCCCGGGGGGATAACGGGGGGACGGGCAGCCACCCCGTGCTCAGGGGGGGTCTGGGAGGGATCGCTCCCCCCGAGGCGACAGAGTACGGCTGGCCCGGACGGGCGGCGGTCGCGGTGCTGTCGGTGTTCCCGCTGGCGATCGCGGCGCTGACCCCGCTGGAGATCCGGGTGATCGCCGCCGGGCTGTCGCCGGCCGTGCCGGGCGGGCTCACCATGGGCGCGCTCAAGTCGCCGTGGGTGCTGCAGCCGGTGTTCGCCAGCTTCTCGATCCTGTCGCCGTCCTGGCTGTGGATCGAGCTCCCGCTGATGCTGGCGCTCGTGACCCTGCTAACGCTCGGCCTGTCCGGGCGGCGGCTGATGCGGGTGCGCCGGGTCCCCGCGTGGCGGTCGGCGACGATCGGGGTGGAAGGAGCCGATTCGTACACCCCGTTCGGGTACGCGAACCCGACGCGGCGGGTGCTTGCCAGCGTGCTCCATACCCGGACCGGACTGGAAGAACTTGCCCCGGACGAGAACGGCGCGGCCGCGGGCAGCACGGACCGCGGGCCGCACCTGCGGTTTACCTCCGACGTGGTGGAGGTCGTGGAAAGCTGGCTGTACCGGCCTGTGGCGCGGCTGTTCGCCGCCGTGGTCACGACGGCGAAGCGGGTGCAGTCCGGCCGGTTGGACGCCTACCTGCTGTACATGCTCATCGCCCTTGTCGCGGTAATCGCCGCGGTCACCGCGCTGAGGTGAGTGAGCTAGCACGCTGGGAAACTCGTCGCGGCTGCGAGCCCCCGGGCACCGGGGGCCCGCAGGGTCCTGCTAGCTCCTGGCCGACGGGTCAGACCGCGCCGAGCAGGTAGGCGAGCAAGATGACGGCGAACACGTAGAACAGGTAGAGGTTGACGTCGCCGGACTGCACCGGCCGCACCCGGTCGGCCAGCCACTCCAGGCAGCTGACCAGGGGCCGGTACAGGTACCGCTGGAAGACCGAGGTGACCTGCGCCTCGGAGTGCATCGGGCCGGACCGGCCGGCCGGGTCGTCGTCCGACGGCCGGGTGACGGAGACCGAGGGCCGGTACAGGGCGTCGAAGGTGACCCGGGTGGGGGCGGAGAACGTCATGGCCGAGTACTGCATGCGGGGCTTGAACGACACGATTCCCCCGTCCCAGACCGGCACCCGCGCCGAGCGGGCGCGCGGGCGCCCGGCCAGGTAGATCGGCAGCGGGACGGCGAGCGCGCAGACCAGGAAGACCGTCAGGTAGGTCGGGGAGAACGCGGCGAAGTTGGCGTGCGCGGGGATGACGGTGAGGTTGCCGGGCAGCAGCAGCGGCCCGAGCGTCACCCCGGTGACCGTGCGTGCCATCCTGGCCAGGGCGGCCAGCATGACGGGCGCGCCGACGGCCAGCGCGACACAGGCGACGGCGAGCAGCCCTGGGCCGAGGACCGGCTGCCCCCGCTCCGACGCCGAGGCCGCCTGGCGTATCCGCGGCATGCCCAGGTAGGGGATGCCGAAGCCGCGGACGAACGCGTAGACCGCCAGTCCGCCGGTCAGGCCCAGGGTTCCGGCGGCGAGCACGATGAGGATGCCGGTCAGGTGGCTGCCGGTGCGGAACCCCTGGAACAGACCCTGGAAGATCAGCCATTCGCTGACGAACCCGTTCAGCGGCGGGAGCGCGGCGATGCCGAGCATCCCGGCGAAGGCGATCACCGCCGAGCGCGGCAGGCGGTGGATCAGACCGCCGAGCCGGTCCATGTCCCTGGTGCCTGCCGCGTGCTCGGTGACGCCGGCCTCGAGGAACAGCAGGGTCTTGTAGCAGCCGTGGTTCGCCACGTGGTAGATCCCGGCGATCAGCAGGAACGCCCACAGGGCCCGCTGGCCGCTGGCGTGGAAGATCATGGCGGCGCCGAACGCGGTCACGATAATGCCGATGTTCTCGATCGTGGAGTAGGCGAGGAACCGCTTGATGTCCCGCTCGGCCATCGCGTAGAGGATGCCGATCGCCGCGGTCGCCGCGCCGCCGCCCATGGTGACCAGGCCCGGCCAGGTGCCGGCGGGCGGAGCGAGCTGGAACGCGAACAGCGCGATGCCGTACACGCCCAACTTGACGACCACGCCGGACAGGAACGCCGACCCGTCGGCGGGGGCCACCGGGTGCGCCTCGGGCAGCCAGACGTGCAAGGGGACCAGGCCCGCCTTGAACCCGAACCCGACCAGTGCCAGCAGGAACGCGGTGGCCCGCCACCCCCCGGGCACGGAGCCGGCGTGCGCGGCGATGCCGGCCAGCGTCGTGAACCCGGTCTTCGACGACAAGATCACGAACGCGGCCACGACGAGCAGGAACCCCGCCTCGGACAGCGCCAGGAACCAGAAGGCACCGCGGGCCACGGCAAGATCGCGCGGGTGGCGCAGGATGAGCAGGTAGCAGGCCAGGCTCATCGTCTCCCAGGCGATCAGGAAGGTGACCATGCCGCCCGCGGCGAGCACGGCGAGGCTGGCCAGCAGCGCCACGTGGTAGGCGGCCAGGTACAGCCCGGTGCCCGGCGACGGGGGGTGATAGCGGGGCGCGTAGCACGCAATCGCAACCGCGACGACACCCAGCAGCGCGGCGAACACCCCGGCCAGGCTGGTCGCCTGGAGCTGCAGCGGCCCGCCGGTGATGGTCTGTCCACCGGGCGACACGACCGTCGTGTCCCCGTACAGCAGCGACCAGCCGCCGCCGGCCATGGCCGCTGCCCCGCCCAGCGCCGACAGCGCGCAGCACACCCGCAGCCCGCTGGCGGCCCGTGCGGAGGGCAGGGCGGCGAGCAGGCCCGCCAGAGCGGCGGCGGCCCAGGCGCCGGCCGCGATATAGAACACGTCGAGCGGGGTCATCGGGCACCACGCACCCGTTCGAGATCATCTTCGGCGGTGAACGGCAGGTCCCGCACCTTTTCCGCGAGGCGGCCGACGGCGACCCCGAGGCCGTGCAGCAGGGCGAGCGGGCTGGGCGGGCAGCCGGGGATCCACACGTCGACCGGCAGCACGGCGTCCACCGTGCCGCGGGTGAACGGGTCCGCGGGGTAGACGCCGCCCAGCGCGCAGGCGCCGACGGCAACGACGACCTTGGGTCCCGGCATGGCGTCGTAGGTCTTGCGGGCGGCGACCTCGAACGCGCGGATCATCGGCCCGGTGACCAGCAGCAAGTCGGCGTGCCTGGGCGCCGGGGTGAAGAAGAACCCGAGCCGGTGCAGGTCGTAGTGCGGCGCGGCGAGCAGCCGGATCTCCTGCTCGCAGACCGCGCACGACCCGGTGTCCAGGGTGCGGATGTGCAGGCTGCGGCCGAACTGCCGCACGATCGTCTCCCGGAGTTCTTCCGCGGTCACCGTGCCTCCCCCTGCAGCGGGATTGTCTTGATGAGTACCGAACGGCTTGTCGCTGCGAGCTCGAACGCCCCGCTCGACTGACCGCCGGCAAGAAGACGCCGCAGCGGGCATGGCTTGGCGAGGTGTCGTCCGTGGTGCTTCAGCAGGCCCTGGCCGACCTGAACGCGGCGTACCGGAACTTCTTCGGTTCGGTGACCGGCAAGCGGAAGGGGCCGAAGGCGGCCCCGCCCCGGTTCCGGTCGCGGAAGGACTCCCGGCAGTCCGTCCGGTTTACCGCCAACAGCCGCTTCCAGGTGCTGGGGAACGGCCGGCTGCGGCTGCCGAAGGTCGGGGACGTGGAGGTCCGCTGGTCCCGCCGCCTCCCGGCTGTCCCGACGAGCGTGACGGTGATCCGGGACGCGGCCGGGCGGTTCTTCGCCTCGTTCGTGGTCGAGGTGAGCCCGGAGCCGCTGCCGGAGACGGGCCGCGAGTGCGGCATCGACCTCGGCCTCGGCCACTTCGCGGTCATGGACGACGGAACCAAGATTGCCAGCCCCCGGTTCCTGCGGCGCGCGGAGAAGAAACTCAGGCGGGCGCACAAAGACCTGTCCCGCAAGCAGAAGGGCAGCCGGAACCGGGACAAGGCCCGCGTGAGGGTCGCGCGGGCGCACGCACGGGTCACGGACGCCCGGCGCGACTTCCACCACAAGCTCTCCACCAGGATCGTCCGCGAAAACCAAGCGGTGACGGTGGAAGACCTCGCGGTGAAGGGCCTGGCCCGGACCCGGCTGGCGAAGTCGGTGCACGACGCCGGATGGGCGGCGTTCACGGCCATGCTGGAGTACAAGGCGAAGCTGTACGGCCGGGAGTTCCGCAAGGCCGGCCGGTTCGAGCCGACCAGCCAGGTCTGCTCAGCGTGCGGGGCCAGGGGCGGCCCCAAGCCGCTCGCCGTCCGCGAGTGGACCTGCAAGGAGTGCGGCACCGTTCACGACCGGGACGTCAACGCCGCGCGGAACATCGCCGCCCTGGGGCGCAGGGAG
>Ga0157369_10009732_pt1 | contig 10992 bp, 12 predicted proteins | sample C25metaG_FD_113461 | JGI IMG/M metagenome (GOLD analysis project Ga0157369, IMG submission 113461) | Corn rhizosphere microbial communities from Kellogg Biological Station, Michigan, USA - C2-5 metaG | ecosystem: Host-associated > Plants > Roots > Rhizosphere > Soil | place: USA: Michigan... | reverse complement strand
TCGTCGACCTCGGGCCTGATCGGCAATTTCGGCCAGACCAATTACGGTGCCGCCAAGGGCGGTGTTTGGGGCCTGTCCAATGTGCTCGCGATCGAGGGCCGCAAATACAACATCCGGATCTGGACGTTGGCCCCGGGCGCGCTTACCCGCATGACCGCAGACCTGCCACGCTATAAGGAGAACCCCGGTGCGGCGTTGGGCCCGGACGGCATCGCGCCGGCCGTGCTATACATGGTTAGCGATTTGTCGGGCGATCAGACCGGCAAGGTGCTCGGCGTCTCCGGCCCCCGTGGTGTGCGTGAAATGCGCATGATGGAAATGGAAGGCTGGACGCCGCCGTTCACGGGCTGGAACGCCGAGGATATCGTGACCCACGCCAAGGAGATCTTCTTCTCGGAAGAAGAGATCAAGAAATCGGCGCGGAGATTTAAGTGACCGTCATTGCGAGGAGCGCAAGCGACGAAGCAATCCATAGCGCCACAAGTACAGACATGGATTGCTTCGCTTCGCTCGCAATGACGAAAAAGGAAGGATGAGAGCATGACCAAACTCACCGCCAAAGCCGCAGGCACCTACGCCATCGCGCCGACGCCGTTCCATGACGACGGCCGCATCGACGAGCGCTCGATCGACCGGCTCACCGACTTCTACGCCGAGGTCGGCTGCCAGGGCGTGACCGTGCTCGGCATTCTCGGTGAGGCGCCGAAGCTGGATGCGGCGGAAGCCGCGCAGGTCGCGGTCCGCTTCGTCAAGCGAGCGAAGAACATGCAGGTGATCGTCGGTGTTTCCGCGCCGGGCTTTGCCACGATGCGATCGCTGGCAAAAGCGACGATGGATGCGGGCGCCGCGGGCGTGATGATCGCGCCGCCGCCGAATCTTCGCACCGATGACCAGATCACGGGCTATTTCAAGCAGGCGCAGGAAGCGATCGGCGACGATATTCCCTGGGTGTTGCAGGATTATCCGCTGACCCTGTCGGTGGTCTTCACGCCCGCGGTGATCCGCAAGATCGTGATGGATAGCCCGTCCTGCGTCATGCTCAAGCATGAGGACTGGCCGGGCCTGGAAAAGATCACAGCGCTGCGCAACTTCCAGAAGGATGGCTCGCTCCGCCCGCTCTCGATCCTGTGCGGCAATGGCGGCCTGTTCCTCGATTTCGAGATGGAGCGCGGCGCCGATGGCGCCATGACCGGCTATGCCTTCCCCGAGCTTCTGATCGACGTGGTGCGGCTGTCGAAGGAAGGCAAGCGCGATGCCGCGCACGACCTGTTCGACGCTCATCTGCCGCTGATCCGCTACGAGCAGCAGCCGGGCGCGGGCCTTTCGGTGCGCAAATATGTACTGCAGAAGCGCGGCATCATCGCCTCCAGCACCCAGCGCAAGCCGGGCGCGGTGATCACATCAGCGGCGAAGGCGGAAGTTGATTATCTGCTCTCGCGCGTCGCGCGCGTCGATCGCCGCGCCAACCTGCAGCCGCAGTCGAGCGCCGCGGGCTGATGAGTTTCCCTCGAGCCCAATTCAAATGCAGCCACTGACATCAGGTTATCTAACCCAGTCGTCATGCCCGGCCCGCAGTCAAGCTTGCGCAGACTGCGTAAACTTGTCTGCGCTGCCGGGCATCCACGTCTTTCTCTCAGCGGCAAGGAAGACGTGGATGGCCGGGACAAGCCCGGCCATGACGAAGACAACCGTCAAGGAGCTTGATTAATGAACGAAATTGTTGCCCCGCGTGCTGCCTCGACTGTGCTGCTCCTCCGAGACAGCAAGGCAAACGAAATCGAAGTCTTCATGATGGTGCGTCACCATCAGATCGAGTTCAATTCCGGCGCGCTGGTGTTTCCGGGCGGCAGTATCGACAAGAACGACCGGGAGATTGCGGCCAATCCCGCGCTCTATTCCGGCGGCAAGGGGCTCGATGCCGACACTCTCGGCTTCCGCATCGCCGCGATCCGAGAGACCTTTGAGGAAAGCGGCATCCTGCTGGCGCGGGCGAAGGGCGCGCGGGCGTTGGTCGATGCCGGACGCGCGAGCGAGATCGCGACCACGCACCGGGCCGAGCTGAACGAGGGCAAGATCAACTTCCTGAAGGTGCTGACCGAGAACGGCCTGGTGCTCGCGCTTGATGCGCTGATGCCTTATGCGCACTGGATCACGCCGGAGGGCATGCCCAAGCGTTTCGACACCTGGTTCTTCCTCGCCGCCGCGCCGCCCGATCAACTCGGCGCCCATGACGGCAAGGAATCCACTGACTCGATCTGGGTCTCGCCGCGCGAGGCGCTGGAAGGCGGCGACAACGGCCGTTTCAAGCTGCCATTCCCGACCACGCGCAACCTGATCCGGCTCGGCAAACAGGCCAGCGTGAAAGACGCGCTGGAGGACTCCAAGGGCAGGGACATCGTCACCGTGATGCCCGTGATGACCCGGCTCAATGGCGGCCGCCAGCTCCGGATTCCGAAGGAAGCCGGCTACGACGGCGAATTGTTCGAGGTCGGCGCGGTCGGATGAGGGGACGAGCTCTCAGTGCTGTCGCGGGAGCGCTGCTGGCTTTGTCAGCGACCGCAGCGTTTGCGCAGACCGATTTCCCGAGCCGTCCGATCCGGGTCGTCACGCCCTATGCGCCCGGCACGGTGGCCGACGTGTTCGGCCGGATCGTCGCGCAGGGCATGGCGACGCATTGGAATGGCGCCACCATCATGTTCGAGTCCAAATCCGGTGCTAACGGCTCGATCGCGGCGGAGGACGTCTCGCACGCCGCGCCCGACGGCTATACATGGCTGATCGTGACCACCTTCTTCACCTCGAGCCCGGCGCTGTACAAGGACCTGCGCTGGGATCCGCAGCGCGATTTCGTCCCGGTCGGCGAGATCTGCCGGGCGCCGAACGTCTTCATCGTCCCGGCCAGCCTGCCGGTGAAGAACGTCGCCGAGTTCGTCGCACTCGCCAAGTCGAAGCCGGGAATGCTGACTTACGGCCATCCGGGCAAGGGCTCGACCGGGCATCTCGGCTTCGAGCTGTTCAAGAAGGCGGCAGGGATCGACGTCACTGGGGTCGGCTATCGCGGCTATCCGCAGATGATCCCGGACATCTCGTCCGGGCTGGTCAGCTCGAGCTTCTTCTCGGTGAACCAGGCGCTGAGCGTGGTCCATACCGGCTCGATTCGGATCATCGGAACCATCAATGATAACCGCACCAAATATTTCCCTGATGTCCCGACCCTGGCCGAGCAGGGCTTTGCCAAGGCCCAGGTGACGCCGTGGTTCGGGATCGTGGTGCCCAAGGGCACGCCGCAGCCGATCGTCAAGAAGATAGATGAGGCGCTGGAGGCCTCGCTGGCGACGTCGGACACAAAGGACAAGCTCGACAAGGCCGGCTGCGAGGCCAAGGGCGCGCCGCTTTCGGCCTTCGCAGACGTCATTAGGGACGACGTGGCGCTGTGGGCGCGGGTGGTCAAGGAGGCCGGTATTACCGCGGATTAGCGGGTTTCCTGGGCACGCGCCCAGGATGCGCGGCCGCCATCATGCGGCCGGAAAGCGTGGTCAGGGTGCTTAACCTCAATTGGCGGCCCTTCGCCGCTCGTTTCAACGGTCCCCCTGGACGACAGATTTTGTATATATTACGGGCTGGAGGCCCGGGCTGATTTACCATGCCAGCATCGTTTGCTGCGGTTTTACAACGTTTCCGATCATTTTCACTATCGATCGGCCAACTGACCTTTGGCAGCTTTTTGCTGCTGCTCGCCATTATCACCGCAACCAGCATGGCGAGCGTGATCGCCATCCGCCATGTCGATGCGACTTTCGCGGAGCTGCAGCGGCTGCAGGACGTCGGTGATCTTGCCGAAGAGATCGACCGCCGCCTGAACGAGCTGCGGCTCGCCGCGCGCGACTTTGTCACCGACCCGTCGGCCCGGCCGGAGCGGGTCAGCCAGGCCGCAACCGAGCTGACAGAGATCCTGAAGAAGACCCGGCTCGGGCTCGCGCCCGACCAGCAGGACATGATCGACGGCGTAAGCCAGCGCCTTGCCAATTACCGTGATGGCATCGAGCGGGTCTCGGGATTGATCGCGCGGCGCTCGGAGTTGCTTGCCGCGCTGCCTCCGGCGCGGCTGAAGTTCGAGGCGGCGATCGGCAAGGTCCCCGAGCGTAGCCTCGCCAGAACGCTGTTCCTGGCGCAAAACCAGATCACGTCGGCCTTGCTGTCGCATGATCCGGTCGGCGCCGAACAGGCCGCCGAGCGGATGCGGACGCTCCAGATCGACGATCCCACGATGCGTGAGGCGACCAATGATTATGCCGATGCCGTCATCGCCATTGCCGGCACGGAGAGCCAGATCGCCAAACTCGACCAGGACGTGCTGGGCACTGAAGGCCGGCAGATCGGACGGGTGACGGAGTTGCTGCGCGCCCGCAGCGCGCAGCAGGGCCGTCTGTTGTCGCATGATTTCGCCCGCACGCTTGCCGAGACCAAGTGGCAGAGCATCGTGCTCGGCACTCTCGGCGTGCTGATCGGAATTTTCGCGGCGATCTTCGTCGTCCGCCGCACCGTGCGGCCGCTGGCAGATATTGCGCGCTCGATCCGGGCGCTCGCTGCTGGCAACAAGGATGCGTCGATTCCGGATACCGATGTCACGAACGAAATCGGCGATATTGCGCGAGCCGCCGAGGTGTTCCGCCGTACGCTCTCGGAGGCCGACAGCGCGCGCGAGGCCGCGGTGCGTGCGCTCGGCGAGCAGCGGCTTGCGGAAGAAAGCTACCGCAAGCTGTTCGAAGCTTCCATCGACGGCATCTATGTGACGACGCCGGGCGGAGAGCTGCTCAACGCCAATCCGGCGCTGGCGCGGATCATGGGATATGACACGCCGGAGCAGCTCATCGGCGGCGCCAGCAGCGACATCGCGCACAATGTTTACGTGTACCCGGCGGCGCGCGCGGAATTCCAGCGCCTGATGCAGCGCGACGGCATGGTGCGCGAGTTCGAGTACCAGGTTCGACAGCGCAACGGCAACATCCTCTGGCTTTCGGACAGCGCGACGGTGGTGCGCGACGACGATGGAGAGGTGGTGCGCTATGAGGGCACAGTGCGCGACATCACCGACCAGAAGCGAGCTGAAGACGCGATCGCCGAAGGCCGCAGGCTGCTGCAGCAAGTCATCGATACCGTGCCCGCGGTGATCAACGTCAAGGACCGCAATCTGCACTATGTGCTGATGAACCGCTACATGGCCGGCATTTTCGCTATCGACCCTGCGGAGGCGATCGGCCACACCACGTCCGACCTGATGTCGCGCTACGGCGCGGCGAAGACGGACGAGAACGATCAGCGCGTCCTCAAGACTAAGGACGGCCTCGGCTTCTACGAAGAGGAATATCTGGATTCGTCCGGTCATCTCAGGCAGTGGCTGGTCAACAAGCTGCCGCTGCTCGATGCCGAGGGCGAGATCGAAAACATCGTGACGGTCGCGCTCGATATCGGCGAGCGCAAGCGCAGCGAGCTGGAAATGCGCAAGGCGCGCGATTCCGCCGAGACCGCGCTGCGCAATCTGCGTGAAACCCAGGCGTCGCTGATCGAGGCGGAAAAACTCGCTGCCCTCGGTCGGCTGGTGGCCGGCGTCGCGCACGAGGTCAACAATCCCGTCGGCATCAGCCTGACGGTCGCCTCCGCGCTGGAGCGGAAGACGGCGAATTTCACCGCCGAGGTCGGGCGCGGCGATCTCCGCCGCTCGAGCCTCAACGACTTCCTCGCCACCAGCCGCGATGCTTCCTCACAGCTCGTCGCCAATCTCAATCGCGCCGCCGAGCTGATCCAGTCGTTCAAGCAGGTTGCTGCCGACCGCAATTATTCCGACCAGCGCAGCTTCGATCTCGCCGACCTGACCGAGCAGGTGGTGATGAGTTTGAGGCCCGGCCTGCGCAAGCACAATCTGACGCTCAACGTCGAGTGCCAGCCCAATCTCACCATGAACAGCTATCCCGGCCCGTACGGCCAGGTGCTGACCAATTTATTCCTCAATGCGGTCGCGCATGCCTTTCCGGATGGCCGGGCAGGCACCATCGAGATTCAGGCGCGCGCCTGTGGCAAGGATAACGTCGAGATCATCTTTTCCGACAATGGTTGCGGCATGTCGCTCGATGTGCGCCGCCGCGCATTCGATCCGTTCTTCACGACGCGGCGCGATCAGGGCGGTACCGGGCTCGGGCTGCATATCGTCTACAGCGTCGTCACCAACAGGCTTGGCGGCCGGCTTGATCTCGATTCCGAGCCGGGCAGAGGGACGCGTATCAGGATACTGCTGCCGCTCGTCGCGCCGCTGGAGCAGGCGGCGGAGTAGGAGGGCTGAACGCGGGAAAGCTAGTCGATGTCGGCGAGCCTGTGCAGCGTGGCGCCAAAGATCTGGCTGTGCTTGCCGACCAGCGCCGTTCCGTTCATCACCGCGCGCGTGTCGGTGAACGTGCCGGAGACGCCGATGCCGACCGGGGCCGGTCCGCCGAACAGGGGGTTGTCGTTGTCGCGGGGCGTGGTGTGGCGCTGCACCAGGACTTCGCCCCTGAAAGTGTCGTCCTTCACCGTGTAGGTGCCGGTATAGAAAAGATAGGCATCGCCGCCGACGATTTTGCCGTCGCGGAACACTATCACGCCGCTGCCCTTGCCGGCACGTCCGTCCTGCAGGCTGACGTGGATCGAATACAGTCCGTTTTTCATCAGGTCCCAATGCCGGCTCCCGTCGCCCAACGACAGCCGGTTCCCTGTTATGCCAAACGGCGCCTGCTGGCGCAACGCGACAGGTTGCCTTCCATAACTGCATATACGCGGGCCGCATCAATTGTGACAGCGAATGGACCAACTTGCCGGATGAAGCGGTGGTCACCCAGCTCGACCGGATCGGCCGTACCATGGTGCGGCCGATCTGCTGCGATCTCGGGCGACCGATCCGCTGTTTATGCAGGGATCAATGACCTGGAAATCGTCACGCGTATTTCTGGTCGCGCTCCAAAAGCTCGATCGAGATTCCCTGCGGGCCGCGGATGAAGCAGATGCGCACGCCCGGACGAATTGTCGTCGGTTCGCGGGTGAACTCGACGCCCTTGGCCTTGATCTCGGCCGCGACTGCGTCGATGTCCTTGACGGTCAGGCCGAAATGATCGAGTCCCTGATAGGGCGTGGTGGGCGGCGCGTTCACGCCATCGCCCGCCTCGACCTTGGCGACGAAGACGTTGGCGCCGCCGAGCTTGACGTCGATGCGGCCGGGACCACGGATGATGACGCCGCCGAGCACATCCTCAAGCCACGCCGCGGTCGCCTCTGGATCGGGGCTGCGCAAATGGACGTGATCCCAAGTGACGATCGGCATGGCTTGATTCTCCCATTGGTTAGTTCGGACGGGGCTTGGACGCTTGCGCCCATGCATTGGCCGCAATCGTTCAACGGCGGAAACGATGTTAGCGATCGCGTTACGGCGTGGCCATCCCTTCGCGCACAGGGGCGCATGAGCCATTTGAAATTTGCCTGCCTCCTGTGCAACTATTTGTGCGTCGGCGGATTGAATTGGGATGGCGGGCTGTGCAGCGGCAATCGTCTCCAACAAGCCGTAGGGTGTGACGCCCGTGCGGCTTTTTGCTTTGTGGCGCGGCAGGCGCCCGTGGGGTTCGAGGGTCAGGCGATGGCGGAAGGTGCGACGTCGTGGTTTGATAGAGCAAGGCGGCTCGGCCGTAGTCATCTAGCGACACAGGCGGCCGTGCTTGGCCCTGTCGTCGTAATTGCGGGGCTGACAGCCTGGACCATGCTTTCCACGCCGATCAGCGCCCGCGGCCAGGCTGCCGATCAGAACGCGATCACGCCGCCGAGCCCCGCGCCGCAGCAGAACGCGTCTCTCGATGCCGCTCCTACCGCGTCGCCAAGCGTTGCACCGACCGAGCCGCCGGCCGTCAATGGTCTGAAAATTTCCTCGCAGTCATGGCGGCGGGGCGGGCTCGGATCGAACGCGCTGGTGACCTTCACGCTGCGCAACGACAACAACTACGCGGTGAAAGACATTGAAATTGCCTGTGCCTTCAGCCGTCAGGATGGCAGCCATTTGACCGACCGCAAGCGCGTCATCCCCGACGCCGTGGTTAACATGAAGAGCCGGAAAACCTTCGCCCGCATGCACGTCGGATTCGTAAACATTTACGCAAACAAGGCTAAATGTGCGCCGATAGCTGCCAGCCGGATTTAATACCTATCGCATAAAAGTGAGCGCACACGTTGAACCGGAGGTGACCCTCCGGAACCAACCCTTATGACCCCAGATTAGCCGATGGCTCCGCGTGGGCGCGGGCGGAAACGGTGGCGCTATGCCTTTGTTACGGTATTTCATTTTTGTTGGCGGGAGCTTGCTCGCCCTAATATTCGTCGTGAACGCTGCTTTTCCGACTGAACCGCTGCCCGAGACCCTGACTTCGGGCTCCGACCTGCCGGCCGTGCGCATCCATAGTGAACGTAAGCTGCCGGATCGCGTAGTGTTTGACACCAGTGCGGTTCTGCCCGGTCACACGCAGCCGGCGCCGGTTGTGCTTGCTCAGGCCAAGCCGCAGCCGCCGGTCCAGGTCCAGGCGCAAGCCCAATCGCCGCTGCCGCCGGCCGTCGCCAAGATGTCGGCGGACGCGCGGGTGCGCGAGGCGTTTGCGCAACTGCCGCAGGAAGACGACGCTTCCCAGCCGACCATGAGCGATATGGCGACCGTGGTTGTGCCTGAGCCGAAGATGTATCCCACGCGTCAACCGGTGAAGCGCAAGGCTGTCGCAAAGCCGCGTACCAGCTCCCATCCGATGATGGTCGCCCAGCAGCCGCGGTTCGGCGGGTTCTACACTTGGTAGTTTGTAGTTGCGGACCAGTCCTGGCCGGCTAGCAACCGCGGCAGATGCTCTTGATCTTGGTGTTCAAGAGTTCGCCTTCTTCCTCTGACGCCGCTTTCACATAAGCGTCATTGCCATGGCGGCGATCGCCGGCGATTGATCCGCTTCCACCGCCGCTGTGGCCACGGATTTCATGGCTACCGAAGCCATGGTGATGGCCATGGCCGCCAGAACCGTGGCCACCGCGCGCCTCAGCCGGTGTGACTATCGCCATCGACAAAATCAACATGGAACCTGCCACGACGATGACGGGCGCGGCGCGTGAACGGCTGAACTTCGTTTGCTGATGGGACATGGCGCTTTGATAACACGGCCTCACAGCGTGGCGGCTTCACGATTCTCTGAAGAACGGCGCGTTCATGACCGGTTCAGCGCGCGGACCGCAAAACTCGCGCGACCAAATGGAGGTGTCCGATGAAGTATTTTTTGAGTGCTGTCATGGCGGCAGGCTGGCTTTGTCTCGCCGTGGCAGCCTTTGCCCAATCTACCTCCACGCCGCAAGTAACGTCGACGCCAGCCGCTTCGGCGGCTTCACCGGCACCAGCAACAACGGCGGCCAATCCCTCTACGGGCGCGGCCACGGGCGGCGGCAAGCGGGCCGGATGCCTGGCCGCTGCGCAGGGCAAGAAGGGGCAGGACCGTCAGGACACGTTGCAGCTTTGCATGGCGCAGGGCCACCTCGACTGCGTGAAGCAGGCGATCGACCAGAAGGTCGTCGGTCCGCAGCGCAAGGAGTTCATCAAGAACTGCATGCGGGAAGGGTAGGGGACTGAGGCAGCGTCAACGTGTTCGGCAGAACAGCCGGTATTTCTCGCGGTCGCGTTTGCCGAGCCAAGGGCGACCGTTGGCGATCGGCTCGACGCTGCCGACAAAGTCATCCGGCAGAGACATGGTGTCTCCGTCATCGCCGCCGGAGCGGACGGCGCCAGCTCCAGGCATAAGCGGGTTCTTTGGCGCGCTCGGAAGGATTCGAACCTCCGACCCTCGGAATCGAAATCCGATGCTCTATCCAGCTGAGCTACGAGCGCTTAGGGCGCGCCCCGGATATCAGAGATGCTGGGGCGTTGCTATCCGACGAAATCAGAAGCAGGGATGGCGGCGATGGTCCTGGCCGATATAGGCGGCTGAGCCCTGATAGCAGTAATTGGTCGACGGGCCGTCATAATAGGCAAAGGTGCCGGGCACATAGCCCGGGCCGTAATTGTGGAGATAGCTGATCCGGTAGGGCAGTCCGTACCAGCCATGCGAGCCGTAATGATGGGCATGACGGGGGTAGACGCCCAGATCCGCCGCGTTCGCCAGCCCCGGTGCGAGGGCGGCTGTTGACAGCAAAATGGCGGCGACAAGCTTCCAATTCTTCATCTCGATTCTCCGGAAATCCGCTGAAGCGACCCTAGTTAAACCGATTTTGGCGACAAGCTAGCCCGAAACCGAGGAAAATCCCCGTAAATTCCACGGCCGGATCGTGCCCATTTTTGCCCTTTTCGTGATGCTTAACTTTTTCCCAACACAGTCAAGCGACAGTTCGGCGGGCTGGCCGGGGGATCCCAGTCCTGCTGCATCACGAAAGGGGCATCCGGGCCGTCGGATTTCATGCGCATCACGACCCTCGCTTTGCTGCTGCTGTCTCTGTTTGCCGCGACGCCGGCGCGAGCTGTGCTGCATATCACCCGCGATCACGGCGGCTATGTCGAGGAATACAAGGCCAAGTACAAGCGCGTCCGTGACTCCGGCGAGCGCGTCGTGATCGACGGCATTTGCAATTCCGCTTGCACGCTGGTGTTCGGCATCGTTCCAATAAACAGGATTTGCGTGACGCCGAAGGCCAGCATCGGGCTGCATGAGGCCTATTACGACAAAGCCTTCACCTTCGGCGTCAAGGTCACGAGCGCGGAGGGGACTGCGGACTTGATGTCCTATTATCCCAACTCGGTGAAGGACTGGATCCGTCGCAATGGCGGTCTCACGACCGAGATGAAGAAGATCAAGAACGGCGAAGATCTCTGGAAGATCGTCGATCCCTGCCCGGACGAGTGGTAGCGGCTTCAACATATCGACTTCGACAAAAGCCCCCGGATCATCGCCGGAGGCTTTTGCACGT
>Ga0157369_10009730_pt1 | contig 10993 bp, 13 predicted proteins | sample C25metaG_FD_113461 | JGI IMG/M metagenome (GOLD analysis project Ga0157369, IMG submission 113461) | Corn rhizosphere microbial communities from Kellogg Biological Station, Michigan, USA - C2-5 metaG | ecosystem: Host-associated > Plants > Roots > Rhizosphere > Soil | place: USA: Michigan... | reverse complement strand
CCCCTTACCGAGTTCCCCCCCGGCAAAAGCCCCGCTCAATCCATTGCTGCACTGCCAAATAACTGGTTAATCTGGATTAGCAATTGCGCAATTTACATGTGTAAATTGAGCATGCCGCAACGCGGCGCCGTCTATCGCTTCAGAAGACCATTTCGTCGCGTAAACGATCCGATCCGGACCGACGGTTCATCGCGCCGAGCAATCCGAAGCCTGCTACCGCCAAAAGCCAATTGGTCGACGCGGGCGTCGCCGCCACCGCGTCAGCGCCGCGAGACCGCTTGCTAAGCGGATAATCGGAGAGATCGACCGCAATGTGGGAAGCTATATCGGCGCTCGGCATTGCCTCTTCGGGCGAAAAGTCCGTCACCGCTTCAGCCGGCGCTGCCGCCAGAACAGCCGCCAGCGCCAAACCGAACCCGGATAAAGCACGCTTCGCAACCATCACCCACACTCCCCGTTTGTGCAGTGCAAAAATGAGGCAGCAGTTAACGTTTGTGAAGTGATTTTATTGCAGCGCACAATGCTTGCACGACATCCGGCCGTGCCTTGGGCGGGTCAGCCGAGCGCGGCAACCCCCGGCAGCACCTTGCCTTCCATCCATTCGAGGAAGGCGCCACCCGCGGTCGAGACGAAACTGAAGCGGTCCGCCACGCCGGCATGGTTAAGCGCGGCGACCGTGTCGCCCCCGCCCGCGACCGAGATAAGGCCGCCCGACTGGGTGAGCGCCGCGGCGGTCTGCGCCAGCGCCACCGTGGCGGCATCGAACGGATGGATCTCGAACGCGCCGAGCGGGCCGTTCCACACCAGGGTTCGGCAGGTCTTGAGCGCGTCGCCCAGCGCCTCGACCGCAGCCGGGCCGACGTCGAGGATCATCTCGTCGGCCGCAACCTCATGCACATTGACCGTTCGCGTCGGCGGATCGGCACGGAATTCCTTCGCCACCACCACGTCATAGGGCAGATGGACGGTGCAATCGGCCTTCTCCGCCGCATCGAGGATTTCGAGCACCGTGTCCTTGAGGTCGTGCTCGCACAGCGACTTGCCGACATCGACCCCGCGGGCGGCCAGGAAGGTATTGGCCATGCCGCCGCCGATGATCAGGTGATCGACCTGGGTAACGAGGTTCTTGAGCACGTCGAGCTTGGTTGAGACCTTGGCGCCGCCCACCACTGCCGCGACCGGATGTTCGGGCTTGCCGAGCGCCTTTTCGAGCGCCTCCAGCTCGGCCTGCATCGAGCGGCCCGCATAAGCGGGGAGGAGATGTGCCAGCCCCTCGGTCGAGGCATGCGCACGGTGCGCGGCGGAGAAAGCGTCATTGACGTAAAGGTCGCCCAGCTTCGCCATCGCCTTGGCGAGATCGGGATCGTTCTTTTCCTCGCCCTTGTGGAAGCGCGTATTCTCCAGCACGGCGATATCTCCCGGCTGGAGATTGGCGACCGCCTGCTCCGCCGCCTCGCCCGCGCAATCGTCGATGAAGCGCACTTCGCGGCCGAGCACTTCGCTCAGCGGCTTGGTGACCAGCGCCAGGCTCATGTCGGGATTGCGCTCGCCCTTGGGGCGGCCGAAATGGGCCAGAACCAGCACGATCGCACCCTTGTCGGAAAGCTCGGCGATGGTCGGTGCGGCGGCGCGCAGACGGGTATCGTCGGTGACGCGTGCGCCGTCCATCGGCACGTTCAGATCCTCGCGCACCAGCACGCGCTTGCCCGAAACGTCGCTTATGTCGTCCAGCGTCTTGAAGCTCACCGCTCGATCCTCACATTGTCGCCGACCCGGATCGGGCCGCTTTCGATAACCTTGGTCGTGATGCCGCCGCGCCAGTGCGGCAGCAGCACCGCCTTCAGCCCTGGCGCGATTTCTTCCATGCGACTGCACGGGTCGCACTCGCCGGTCACTTCGAGCACAAGGCCCGAATCGAACAGGATGCGTGCACCCTCGCTCGCTTCGAGCGCCAGCCCTTCGACCAGCAGGTTGACGCGGCGCTGCTCCCACGGAATCGCGGCTTCCAGCTCGCGCAACGCATCGCGCCAGCCTTCGACCGCCATCAGCGTTACCTGGCGTTTGTTGCGCCCCGGCTTCAGGCCGCCACGGAAGTCGCCGTGGATGCCTTCCCCGACCGTGACATGCGCATGGTCGAGCGTCTCCATCGTGCCACGCGGCCGATCATGCCGCGCGATGCCGAGAAGACGCCCCACCTTTGACTCTTAGAGCAGCTTGCCCATCGCGCCGGCGGTATCGACCATCCGGTTCGAAAAGCCCCATTCATTGTCGTACCAGCTGAGCACGCGCACCAGCTTGCCTTCCAGCACCGCGGTTTCCAGGCTGTCGACCGACGAGCTATGCTGATCGCCGTTGAAGTCGACCGAAACCAGCGGCTCGGTGACATATTGGAGGATACCCTTGAGCGGTCCGCTCTCGGATGCCGCCTTAAGTGCGCCGTTCACTTCCTCGACCGTCGTGTCCTTCTTGGGCTGGAAGGTCAGGTCGACGACCGAGACGTTCGGGGTCGGCACGCGGATCGCGGAGCCGTCGAGGCGGCCCTTGAGCTCCGGCAGCACTTCGCCCACCGCACGGGCGGCACCGGTCGTGGTCGGGATCATCGACATGGCGGCCGCACGCGCGCGGCGCATATCCTTGTGGATCTGGTCGAGGATCTTCTGATCGTTGGTGTAGCTATGGACCGTGGTCATCAGGCCGCGCTCGATGCCGACCGTGTCGTTCAGCACCTTGGCGATCGGTGCCAGGCAATTGGTGGTGCACGACGCGTTCGACACGATCTTGTGATCGGCGGTCAGCTTCTGGTGATTGACGCCGTAGACGACGGTCAGGTCGACGCCCTTCGCCGGCGCCGAGACCAGCACCTTCTTGGCACCGGCCTCCAGATGCTTGCCCGCGCTTTCGCGGTCGGTGAAGAAGCCCGTGCATTCGAGCGCGATATCGATCTTGTCCTCGGCATGCGGCAGCTTGGCCGGATCGCGCTCGGCGGTGACCTTGATGCGCTTGCCGTCGATGATCAGATCGTTACCCTCGGCATGGACGCCGCCGTTCCAGGTGCCGTGCACGCTGTCGCGCTTGAACAGGAGCGCGTTGGACGGGGCATCCGCCAGATCGTTGATCGCCACCAGCTCCAGTCCGCAATCCGGACGTGAGAGGATCGCGCGGGCGACCAGCCGGCCAATGCGTCCAAAGCCGTTGATCGCAACCCGTACCGCCATGTCGAATGCTCCTTCGTGGAATGTGCTGGATGAAGCGCGCGCTCCCTTTGTCGGGTGCGGCCTCAACCGTCAACCGCGCCCCGCCCCGGGGACGCCGCTATATAATCTAGGGTCGGCAATAGCCCGCTTCGCCTCCCACCAGCCGTGGCGGGGGTGCGATCAGAGCCGTTGCCAGTCTGGGGCCGGCACCGTAATGCTTGCCTAATGTCGGAAGAGGCCATCAATTCCGCAATGGTCCGGCTTGAGCGTGCGCTCGACCGCGTCGAACGCGCGGCCCAGGCGCGCGAATCCGCCGGCAGCGGCGTCGCCGAAGCCTATGCCTTGCTCGAAGAGCGGCATGAGACGCTGCGCGCCCGCGTCCAGGAAACCATTCAGCGGCTCGACAATCTGATCGGGCATGAGGGGCGAAGCTGATGGCGCAGGTCAGGCTCAGCGTCGGCAATCGCACCTACGACCTTGCGTGCCCCGACGGTCAGGAGCAGCGGCTGGAAATGCTGGCGGGGATGCTCGACTCGAAGGCGCGCGAGGCTGAACAGGTCGTCGGCAGCGCCAACGAAGCGCGCCAGCTTCTTCTCGCCGGGCTGCTGCTGGCCGACGAACTGAGCGATCTACGCGCCGGCGCGCCCGATCCGGGCAAGGCCGCGCTCGCCCGCACGATCGAACAGCTTGCGGGCCGGATCGAATCCTTGGCCGAGAAGCTTGAGCATGGGGCCCCAAATCCCTAAATAGGGTTATGGTGGGCACTGCCCGGTACGATCCACGAACATCCCTGAGGCGATTCATCATCCAAGGGAGCTGTCCCTGTCCGGGCCCTGGCCCGTGGCACATGGTTCCCACCTGACGTTCTCGGCGTCAGTGGATTTCCGGAAAACGGCCATGGCGGTCCCACCACCCTCCCCCGATCCGGTGAAAAGCGCGCTGCGCGCCGAATTGCGCGCGCGCCGCGCGGCTTATGTCGCGGCGATCGGGCCGGACGCCGCTGCGGCCGCATCCCGCGCAGCCGCGCAGCATCTGCTGCCGCATATTCCGGCCAGCGCGACCGTGTCGCTCTATCTGGCGATGCATGACGAGATCGCCCCCGACCCCTTGCTTCATATGCTCCATGCGCGCGGGCATGTGATCGCGCTGCCGACATTGATCGACCGCACGACGATGCGCTTCCTTGCCTGGGCGCCCGGCGACCCGATCGAACATGGGCCGATGAACCTGCGCCAGCCGACACCGAACGCACGGGAATGCGCGCCCGACCTGATCGTCACGCCCTTGACCGGATTCGATTCGCGCGGCGGCCGGATCGGCTATGGCGCGGGCCATTATGACCGCGCCTTCCAGCGTTATCCTGGCGCGCACCGGATCGGATTCGCCTGGGCGATGCAGGAAGTCGACCAGGTTCCGCACGATCCCTGGGACGTCCGTCTGCACGCAATCGCCACCGAGCAAGGATTCACGACGATATGAAGCCGACCTGGCGCAAGCCCGCCGGAATGGCGTTTATCCTGCTGCTCATCTTCTTCTGGGCCGGCCTGGTCGGCAGCCAGGCACAGAATATCGCGCGATTACCCTGGTTTTTGCAGCTTATCATCTATTGCATCGCCGGGATCATCTGGATCGCGCCGCTCAAACCTTTGCTTTTCTGGATGGAGCATGGTCGTCGGAAAAAATAGGCCGGCTCCGCAACAATGTAACGCTTGTTGGATGTTTCATTAACACCTCCCCGGTAAGAGGCTCCACATGAGTGAGGTGGCCTGCGAAGATCCTTGGCGGCGTCTATACGACGGCATCGCCCGTGTTTTGCTCGACAATCGTCTCGAGCCGACGCCGACCAACTATGCGATGGCGCATCGCTACCTGACAGCACAGGACCGCGCCTTCAACGGATCGGTCGAGCGCGCAATGCAGCAAGGCGGTCTTTCGGCCGCTTCCGCCGCCGCGATGATCGCGGAACGTTCGGTCGAATTGTCCGCCGCCGACCTTCAGGTGATGGTTGCCGACGCGCAGGCGCGCCTGACCGAGGTCAGCGAGATCGTCTCCATTTCGCGCGATGCCGCCGCCGATTACGGCCAGGCACTCGCGACCAATGCCGCCGAGCTCGAGGCCGGCGCCTCGCCCGTCACTGTCGTCGGCACGTTGATGGGCCTGACCCATTCGATGATCGATCGCACGCGCGGCGTCGAGGAACAGCTCCGCATCGCGTGTGAGGAAATCCGCACGTTGCGCGACAGCCTCGCCGAAGCGCAGGATGCGGCCAACCATGACGCGCTGACCGGCCTCCCCAATCGCCGCGCGCTCGATACGCGCCTCGCCGCCGCGGTCGATACCGCGCGGGAGACCGGCCGCCCGTTCGCCATCGCGATCTGCGATATAGACCATTTCAAGACCTTCAATGACCGCTTCGGCCACCAGATCGGCGACGAAGTGATCAAGTTCGTCGCCACCAGCCTGGCCAAGGACGGCGGCGAGCGCCTCTTCGCGGCACGTTACGGCGGCGAGGAATTCGTGGTGCTGTTCGAAGGCTCGACCGCCAAGCAGGCGGGCTCCGAGGTCGACCGCATCCGCGCCGCGATCGGGGCACGCGACCTCAAGATCAACGCGACAGGCCAGACGCTCGGCCGCCTCACTTTCTCGGCCGGCGTCGCCGAGCTGCGCCGCGACGATGACGAGATCACCTCGTCGATGCTGAAGCGCGCCGACGTCGCGCTCTACGAAGCCAAGCGTTCGGGCCGCAACAAGGTCATCGTCGGCTAAGGCCCGGACCGGCCGGGAACAAAGCGGCGAGCAGATCTGCGAGCCGCTCTCCCGCCTCCCCGATCCTTCTTTCGCCAATGACGCGCGCACGCTCGACATAATCGGGCGTGAGCGTACCCGCTTTCTCGCGGCTGGTTCCCTCGGCATCCATGGCATCGGGATAGGCCTTTTCCGCGGCGATCCGCTCGCTTTCGGCGACCCATGCCCGATAGTCCGCCACCGGGTCGCTGCTCGGTGGATCGACCGCCGGGGGGTCGCTTTCGATCGCGGCCGCGATTGCCGACGCCCCGGCCAACTCGTCGCCCGGACGGTCGGCCGGCGTATCCCAGAAATGATGGAGGGTCTCCGGCGCAGCATCGGCGCTTCTGCGAACCCAGCCCTTGCTTCCGGCAAAGTCGGTCAGCGGGAAATGCTTGTCCTGACGATGCCCCGCATGGAGCGGCTGGTGCATGTCGCCGACGACATGGAAAATCCAGCACAAGGCGACCGCGCGTTTGGCCGGCTCTGCCTGTGGGTTCCGCAAGATTTTCAGATTGTGGCGAAAGGCGAAGTCCGCCTCCCCCACCCGCGGCCCACGAAACGCCTTCCAGCCCACCACCACGCGCAATTGGTGATGCCAGTGCGTGTGGTTCCAGCGCGTAGCGCGAATGTCGTCGGGCCAGCGCGCCATCAGCGCGAACATCCGACGCTCGCGCTCGGCCCCCTCCAGGCCCGCCAATCCCGATTCGAAGCGGGCATGGTCGGGATGCTGCGCCATCAATGCTTCGATCGCGGCGATGGCCGCGGGATCGCGCGCCGCCAGCCGATCATAAGCGATCAGGCCCGTCGCCATATGACCTTGCGCACGCCAGGCCAAAGCGGGTTCAGCGATGAGGATGGAAGCGATCGCAAGGCACCATCCGATCCGGGACATCTTGCATCCTGGAAGGTGGCGCGAGTGACGGGGCTCGAACCCGCGACCTCCGGCGTGACAGGCCGGCGCTCTAACCAACTGAGCTACACCCGCGTGGGTCGTTCCCTGCGGAGACGCGCCGACTAGAGACGGTCGCGGGGGCTGTCAACGCCTGACGCCTGCCTTTTCCGGTTTTTTTCGGGCCTCTGCCTCAGGCCTCGGGCGCTTCCGGCGGAACCGGCGCGGCGGCCTCGTGCAGCGGGCTGGTGAGCGTGCCTTCCTCGAACAGGAAGCCGGCGATATCGGGCTTGCCCGCCGCGTCGAGCACCGTCTTGGCAATGATCAGGATCGGCACCGCCAGCAACGCGCCGACCGGACCCCACACCCAGCCCCAGAAGCTCAATGAGACGAGGATCAGCAGCGGGTTGATCGTCAGCCGGCGCCCGACCAGCGCGGGTGTGATCAGGTTGGATTCGATCAAATGGCAGCAGATGAAGGTCGCGACCGGCAGGATCGAATACCAAGCGTCGCGGAAGACCATCAGGCCGCCGAGCGCAAGCAGCAGCGACGCCATGATCGGCCCGAGATAGGGCATGTAATTGGAGAGCGCGACGATCCCACCCCACATCAAGGGATCGGGCAGACCGATCAGCCAGAAGGCGCCCGCCACCAGCAGCCCCAGGCTGATATTGATCATCGTGATCGTGGCCAGATAGGCCGAGGTCGCATCGACCATTTCTTGGATCACGCGCGCGGTGGTGAGCGCGCTGGTGAAGCTGCCGCGGCTGGTGATCGTCTGGCGGCGCATGCGCGTCCAGCCCGACAGGAAGAAATAGACGACCAGCACCGCGAAGAACATCTGCAGGATCGCGACCGGCGCGGAGCTTGCCACCACATCAAGCAGCGACGAAGGCTTGCCGAGCGACACCACCAGCTGATGCCCCGATTTGCCCATGAAGGTCGCCTGCGTGTTGCTCACGAAGCGGTCGAGACTGTTATAGACATCCAGGATCGGGCGCAGATTGTGACGGATGCGCACCACGCGTTCGGGCAGGAGCGCGAACCAGCCGGAGGCCGGCACGATGATCGCCGCCACCGCCGCATTGGCGACGCCCAGGAACACCGCGATGCACAGGAATGCGGCCAGCGGCGACGGCACGCGGCGCCGCTCGAACCATTCGAGCATCGGCACCAGCGCGATCGCGATCACCAGAGCGGCGGTTACGGGCAGGAAGAAGGCCGCGCCCGCCTGAAGCGCGAACGGCAAGGCGATCGCAATGCCGATTCCGCCGAACAGGGCGATGGCCGCCAGCAGCCGGTCCCGGCGCAGCGCCTCGGCTGCCCGGCCCGACATCATGGCTTGCAAGAAGGACGTGCTCGGACGCTCTTCCACCCTTGTCCTCCCGCCGAATCGCCGCTGCGACCGGTACGGTTAATCTTTTGCCCCAAACGGTCGATGAACGGGAGAGAATCACGCCCGAAACGACGGATTCGTGGCCGAGCGATGCGTCGGGAACACGACATTTTGGGCCCAATATCCTCAAACCGTCCCACCGACGAAACGATTCATCGTGGTTTCGTTGACGCAGCGCGGCATAGGCCCGACATCGCCGCCAACACTTTGGTCGCAGGGCACGCGTTCCCTACGTTCTGCCGACAAGACGTTAAATTTCGCAGCTGTCGCACGGTATCGCGACGGTGGGCGGTTTTGCGCATGCGTAAGAGTTTTGAATGTTCTCCAAGCGTCAAATCACGCTTGCTTCGGGTGCAGGCCTCGCCGTTGCACTCGCCTGTTTCGCGCTGCCCGCATCGGGCAGCTCGGCGGCCGAATATGTCGCCGCCACCCCCCTCCTCGCTTATGATCTGAACGCGACCGTTCCGGCACAGACGCCGGCGGCGCAACGGCCCGCAGTCGCCCAGCCTGCGGCCCAAGCCGACGATTCCGATGCTGACGCCGCGCAGAGTCCCGTTCTGGCGTCGGTCGATGCCAAGTCGGTCGAATGCATGGCCAAGGTCGTGCTGCATGAGGCCGCAAATCAGCCGCGCGAAGGCAAGATCGCGGTCGCCCAGACGCTGGTGAATCGCCTCAAGGCCGGCCGCTTCGGCGATTCGATCTGCGGCGTCGTCAACCAGAAGGGTCAATATTTCCGCATCGCCAGCTTCCACCCGCGCAAGGATAGCGACGGCTGGCAGGAAGCGGTCGAGGTCGCGCACGACGTGCTCGCCGGCCAGACCCAGCCGGTTGCGCCGGGTGCGATGTACTTCCGGGCATCCTACGCGCCCGCCAACGCCTTCTTCCGTACGCGCGAGCGCGTCGCGACCGTCGGCGCCCACATTTTCTACCGCTAAGGCTTAGACTCGATAGTCGTCACCCCAGCCTTCGCTGGGGCGGCGGTTACCGGTCGGCGCCTTCGCCAACCTCTTCCTTATGATGCGAGCCGGGAAAGCGCGCTTCCTCGGCGCGCTTCCATTGGTCGTGCAGGGCCTTGTGCGGCAGGCCGATCCCGAACCCCTCGGTCGTCTCGACCCACTGATCGGCATATTCCGCCGCCTGTTGCTGGGCCTGGCTGGGGGGCTGGTCGTCGATCCAATCGCGCAAGGACGAAGCGTTGGCGCAGAGCAGGAACAGGCTCGCGATCGCGATCACGCCGAACGTCCAGCCAAGCCCGCTTTCCTCAAGCTCCGGTGCGGGCAGATCGATCGGCGATGGCGTTTCGTGCGGCATGCCCAATTCCTAGAATTGATAGTAAATGAAGGGCGCAACCCCTTCGAAACGCATGGCATCGACAATCAGGATCGTCACGCCGACCAGCAGACCCAATGCCCAGGCGGGCAACAGGCGCACCTGCAGTGCCAGCCGCTGGCCCAGATTCACCGGGGTGAAATGGATCGCCATCCCGAACAGGATCAGCACGCAGGCAAGCGGCGTCAGCATGTCGCTCGCCACACCCGCGGTGCCGATACCCTTCAGATAGGCGATCGCGGTATCGAAGCTTTCGGCACGGAAGAAGATCCAGCCGACCAGCACGATATGGAAGGTGATCAGAATGCCCAATATGCGTGGCAGGCGCGGCCAGCTTTCGGGCCGGACACGGTCCCAGATCCGCTCGATCGCAAGCACCCCGCCATGCAGCCCGCCCCAGATAACGAAAGTCCATTTGGCGCCGTGCCACAACCCGCCGAGCAGCATCGTCAGCATCAGGTTGAGACACTGGCGCGCGAAGCCTTTGCGGCTGCCGCCGAGCGCGCCGATATAGAGGTAGTCGCGCAGCCAGCTTGATAAGCTGATATGCCAGCGCCGCCAGAAATCCTGGAGCGATTGCGCGCGATAGGGCTGGTTGAAGTTGAGCGGGAATTTGTAGCCGAGCAAAGCCGCGATCCCGATCGCCATGTCGCTATAGGCTGAGAAATCGCAATAGATCTGAACCGCATAGCCATAGGCTGCCGCGATCAGGTCGAGCCGTGAGTGCGAAGCGGGATCGAAGAAGACCGGATCGACCAGGCCGGTCGAAAGCTCGGATGCGACCACCGCTTTCTTGAACAGGCCCCACACGATCAGCACGAGGCCCATGCTCGCCATGTCGCGCGTCAGGCGCGGGCTCTCCTCGAACTGGGGCAGCAAATCCGATCCGCGCACGATCGGTCCCGCCACCAGATGCGGAAAGAAGGACATGAGCAAGGTCACGTCCAGCAGCTTGGCCGGCGCCAGCCGTTCGGCATGGACATCGGCAAGGTAGGACATGCCCTGGAAGGTGAAGAAGGAGATGCCGACGGGCAGCACCACCTGCATCAAGGGCAAATCGCGCGCATAGCCCGCGGCATGCAGCACCGCGCCCAGTTGCTCGACGAAGAAGCCGTAATATTTGAAGAAGCCCAGGATCAGCAGATTGCCGGTCACGCCCGCGATCATGATCGCGCGACGCCGCCCCGCCGGCCCTTCGCGATTATACCAGATCAGTTCGGCCGATCCCCAGTTGAGGAAGGCCGAGACGATCAACAGCGCGACGAAGCGCCAGTCCCACGCGCCATAGAAGACCCAGCTTGCGACCAGCAGCAGGATCTTGCGCCATTCGTTCGATCCGTTCGCGGCCCAGACGACCGTGAACACGACCAGGAAGAACAAGCCGAAGCTGAGCGTGGG
>Ga0157369_10009728_pt1 | contig 10996 bp, 11 predicted proteins | sample C25metaG_FD_113461 | JGI IMG/M metagenome (GOLD analysis project Ga0157369, IMG submission 113461) | Corn rhizosphere microbial communities from Kellogg Biological Station, Michigan, USA - C2-5 metaG | ecosystem: Host-associated > Plants > Roots > Rhizosphere > Soil | place: USA: Michigan... | reverse complement strand
TAAAGAAGAAAGTTTTCATCAGCGGCAGGGATATGAAATTCTATTAACGCTTTGCCGTGGTTCAAAGGAGCAGAAAGCAATGGCGCAGGACGCCCTGAACCGCTGGTGGTGGCCGAGCCTGATGATGTTTGGCCCCAACGATGACGCTTCTCCTCATTCGGCACAAAGCATGAAATGGAAAATAAAAAGATTTTCAAATGACGAGTTAAGACAAAAATTCGTGGACGTTTGTAAAGAACAGGCGGATATTTTAGGAATTGAAATTCCCGATCCTGATTTGAAATGGAATGAAGAACGAAGGCATTATGATTTTGGAGAAATTAACTGGGATGAATTTTGGAATGTGATTAAAGGAAACGGGCCATGCAACAAAGAACGTTTAGACGCACGGATTAAAGCGCATGAAAATGGCGAATGGGTTAGGGAGGCGGCTCTGGCTCATGCGGAAAAGAGGAAACGGGTGGCTAAAGAAATAATTAATAATAAATAATCAATAATGAATTCTGAACCACTTTGGGAAATATTCATCAGGAGCAAACAGGGGCTGGATCATAAGCACGTGGGAAGTCTTCACGCGGCCGATGCCAAAATGGCGATAGAAAATGCACGTGATGTCTATACCCGTCGAATGGAAGGCGTAAGTATTTGGGTGGTGGAATCAAAATATATTCATTCTACCAACCCCGATGAATCTGAAAGTCTTTTTGATCCTGCCAATGATAAAGTGTATCGCCATCCTACTTTTTATGAGCTTCCCGATGAAGTAAAATATATGTAATGACGGCATGTAAAATTTTATAGATGGACAGTGAAGCAACAAATAATGCCAAAAATAACTTAGTGGATTACACACTCTTTCTGGCCGATAGTTCTTTAATTATGGGTCATCGTCTCAGTGAGTGGACTGGCCATGGGCCAATGATTGAGCAGGATATTGCCATCACAAATATCGCTCTTGATTTAATCGGGCAATCCCGGAATTTTTATCAATATGTTGCTCAATTAATCAATGATCAAAATGATAAAAAAATTACTGAAGACGACCTGGCGTATTTAAGAGATGCAAATGAATTTAAAAACTTATTAATCACCGAACTTCCGAATGAGGACTGGGCGTTCACAATCACCAAACTTTTTTTCTTTAGCGCCTGGCAATTTTATTTTTATAAAAAATTAATTTATTCAAGAAATGAACAACTGGCTGCGATTGCTGAAAAATCGTTGAAAGAAGTTACTTATCATGTAAAATGGAGCGGTGACTGGGTTATAAGGTTAGGCGATGGAACTGAAGAAAGTAGTAGAAGAATAAAAAAAGCAATTAACGATTTGTGGTCTTACACCGATGAAATGTTTATCCCTGCTGCGTTTGAAGAAAATTTAAATAGTGTATCCATTGACGTTGGTAGCATAAAAATTGAATGGATTGAAAAAGTAAAATCAGTCTTTAAAGAAGCAACTCTTTCTACTCCCGAAAAAATCTGGATGCAAAGCGGCGGCAAAAACGGTGTGCACACAGAGCATCTTGGTTATATTCTTGCTGAAATGCAATTTATTCAAAGGGCTTATCCGGGTTTGGAATGGTAAAGAATCCAAATGAAAATTAAAATGACCGAACAAAAAATAAATAATGCATCTCCTTCCCTTTCCGAAATACGCGAGGTATGGGATACTTTGAGTTCGGTCAATGACCCGGAAATACCTGTGTTGTCAATTGTTGACTTGGGAATTGTTCGTGATGTAAAATTTCATGAAGAAATGGTGGAAGTGATTATCACACCCACATACAGCGGCTGCCCGGCGATGGATTTTATTGCTGTAAATATTAAACAGGCGCTTTCAGAAAATGGCTTTAAAAATATAAAAATTACACATCAGCTTTCTCCCGCATGGACAACTGATTGGATGACTGACGAAGGAAAACAAAAATTAAAAGCTTTCGGTATAGCTCCGCCGGTCGGCAAATCTTTTGATAAAGATTATTTGGAAACTCAGGAAGTGGAATGCCCTCATTGTCATTCTTTAAACACACAATTGATTAGCCAGTTTGGGTCAACCTCCTGTAAAGCCCTTTATAAATGCAACAATTGTTGTGAGCCTTTTGATTATTTTAAATGTCATTAAATACCTTTCTGAAAAATTATTTCTCAACTCCAAATTCCCTTTATGCCTTCCATCCTTTTTGAAATAAAAAATTCTATCGCGTTCATCACCTTAAACCGGCCAGAGAAATACAATGCCTTCAATCGTGAAATGGCTTTATTGCTACAGGATAGACTGGATGAATGTGAAACAAATATTTCTGTTCGCTGCGTTTGCATTTTGGGAGCAGGAAAAGCGTTCAGTTCCGGCCAGGACCTGGCAGAAGTATTAGATGAAAACGCTCCGCCATTAGACAAAGCTGTTTCTGAACATTATAATCCCATTATAAATAAAATACGAAACCTGAGCAAACCTGTGCTGGCCGTGGTTAATGGAATTGCAGCGGGAGCTGGCGCCAATATTGCTTTATGTTGTGATGTGGTCATCGCTGCCGAAAGCGCTTCATTCATACAGGCTTTTAGCAAAATTGGACTGATCCCCGATTGCGGAGGCACTTTCTTTTTGCCACGGCTAATCGGGTTTCAAAAAGCGTCAGCCTTGATGATGCTCGGCGATAAAATTTCTGCAGCAGAAGCAGAAAAAATGGGGATGATTTATAAATGTTTTCCAGATAATGAAATTGTTGCGGAAGCAGAAAAAATCGCTTATCAATTATCGAAATCTGCCACCCGCGCTTTGTCTTTTACCAAAGAAGCCTTGAACAAAAGCTTTCATCATGATTTAGAACAACAATTACAAACTGAAGACTTATTACAGCAGAGGTCCGCTTCTACCAACGATTTTAAAGAAGGAATTGCTGCATTTATCGAAAAAAGAAAGCCAGATTTCAAGGGAGATTGAGAAATGGGCCGGTTTTAGAAACTCTGAAAAGTTTGGCGGCTTAGTAAATAAAAAAATCGCTTATTTGTTCGTTTACTGCGAAGCCAGCTCCAATAATTTATTTACGGTGTTCCAGTTCCTGGTTGTAGCGCTGACTTTTAATTTATTTTCAAAAAATTTATTCGACAATTTCGTCTCCCCATAGCTGTTAGGAATGTGCAAATAAATTTCCTTTCCTTTAATTATAAATTGATCCGGAGAAAAATCTACTTCTTCTATTTGCACCATTTTTTCTCTGTCGGGCGTTTCAGAAAGAAAAGTAACATGCAGTTTTTTCAGATCAATACTCTTTTCTTTTATGAAAGGATTTTGTGACAGAATCTTTTCCAACTCTTCTTTTGTTCTGATAATTACAGGAACTTCAAATTTGTATTTTGTAGAAATAGCTTTTTCAATTTTCCTGGCCAGTTGTATGTCCGAAATTTTTGAATCGCTTTTAAAAACCACATTCCCACTTTGTATATAGGTTTTTACCTCACTAAATTCTAAACTTTCATATAATTTTTTTAAGTCGGCCATCAGGATTTTTTTTTGACCGCTCACATTAATGCCGCGCAGTATAGAAATAAAAGTTTGCATATTTCAAATATCTATTATTTTCTTTTCCGCGAAATCAATTTACCATTTATATCTTTTTTTTTCCATTCATAAAAATATATCTTTTTATAAAATCCAGTGGAACCCTTTGCCACAAAGGATTTGAATGGATTTTTAATGTTGCGGAAGCAGCAGCTACTTTAAGAAAGCAGGTAGCATGTATTGCATAGTATTGTGAAACACCATATATTTGTGCTGAAATTAAAAGTTTCCTGATTTAAATCCAGAAAAATGAATATTGACAACACAGCAAGCCAGATGCGAAAAGGGGTTTTGGAATTTTGCATTTTGTCTATAATAAAACTCGGCGAAGCTTACCCGAGCGATATTATTGATATCATGAAATCTGCCAACCTCAATATCCTGGAAGGAACGCTATACCCATTGCTAACCAGGTTGAAAAACGCAGAATTTTTAACTTACCGCTGGGTAGAAAGCAATAGCGGCCCCCCGAGGAAATATTTTTCATTAACAGAAAAAGGGGCAAAATTCTACGAAGAACTGGAAGCTACATGGCTTGAACTTGCAGGAGCGGTTGAAACTATCACAAGCAAAAACAAAGAACAATAAACAACTTAACAACCAATAAACAGAATTAAAATGAAAAAGGTAATCAATATAAATTTCCAGGGATTGATAGTGCCGATAGAAGAAAGTTCTTATGAATTGCTGCAACAATATATAGAGAGCCTCCGCCGCTACTTTGCCCAGGAAGAAGGAAGGGATGAAATCATCAATGACATAGAAAGCCGTATAAGCGAGCTTTTCCAGGAGCGCTTAAAGGGCGGCAGCACGTGCATTACAGATGAGGATGTGAATGCCATTATCCGGAATATGGGCCGTCCTGAGGATTTTGAAGAAGCCGAAAAGGGCGATTCCAAAGAAGATTTAGCAGGTGAACCTGAAAGCGCAAAAACGCACAGATCCTACCAGGGCGACTGGAGTTGGAAAGGAAAACGCCTTTACAGGGATGAAAATAATAAAATACTGGGCGGAGTCTGCAGCGGTATTGCTGCTTATTTCGGAATTGACCCCGTTATAGTGAGAATCGTATTTATCGTTTCCGGAATTGGATTCCTCGCGTACATCCTCTTATGGATGTTCGTTCCCGGAAGCAGCCAGGTCGAAAATGGCGTGCGCAAAAGATTGTATAGAAATCCGGATGGAAAGATTTTAGGAGGTGTTTGCAATGGAATCGGAAGCTATTTTGATGTAAATCCCTGGTTGCCGAGGTTTATCTTTTTGATACCTTTCATTACTTTCTTTTTCAGATGGGGACATTTTGGACCGTTTACCTTTCCACATTTTTTAAGCTTTTCCTTTAGTCCGGGCAGTTTTATCGTATACATTATCTTATGGCTGGTAATCCCTGAAGCTACCACTACCACTGAAAAGCTGGAAATGAAGGGCGAAAAAATTGACCTCAATTCAATTAAGAATTCTGTGCTGAAAGAAATGCAGGAAGTAGGCGAAAGAGTAGGAAAAATGGGAAAAGAGATGGGTGAAAAAATTGGGAAAATGGGTATGGATGCCGGGCATGCAGCAGGTGAAAAAGGCGCATCTGTGGGCCGCGACATTCATCACGCTGCTACAAGAACCTCAGGCGCGCTAGGCAACATAATAATTACGCTTCTTAAAATTTTTATGTATTTCATTTTAGGATGTGTAGCCCTCGTGGTCATCTTTGCATTATTTGGTATCGCAACTGTAGCTATCGGATTATTTCCACTAAAAAACTTTGTACTCACTGATGGCTGGCAAAATCTATTTGCATGGGGAACGCTTATATTTTTCATCGCAGTACCGGTAATTGGTATTATTACTTTTATAATCAGAAGATTTGCCCGCATCAGAAAATCAAACCGGCTAATGCGCTGGTCGTTTTTGAGCTTGTGGTTTTTGGGAGTTGTTTGTTTTGTGGGCCTGATTGTATCAGTAGGACGGGATTTCAGAAGCATCAGCTCCTTAAATGAGGAAGTAATAAGCCTGCAAAATCCAACGGTACAAAGCATGGAAGTTAAACCTCTTCAGAATATTAATTACCGGCGCATAGGTTGGTTTAATTTTGAGCCATTTGGCACGTATGGCTCAACTGACACCGCATTTATAGGAAATGTAAAAGTCAGGATTACCAAATCACCAACAGATAGTTTTAGGGTAAGCATTGTAAAAATGTCTAACGGAAGAACAAGACGGGCGGCAGATACCATGCTTTCAAAAATTGACTATAACATAAGCCAGGTAGATTCGGTTTTAATGATGGACCGTGCCATTACTATCAATACAACAGATAAATTCCGGAATCAATTTGTGGAAGTAACTATTGCTGTCCCGGTGGGGCACTATATTAAAATTGATAAAAGCTTTTCGAATGGAAACCGTGTCAGGTTTAGCGGATTCTGGGATGGCCGGGATTGGTATTTTTACGACAATGACAACGAGAATGACTACGATTTTGAATATGGAGAAAAATATATCATGAAAGAAGATGGTCTCTACACTTTGGAAGGCAGGCGGTCTAACTTCAACAATGGTGATTGGAACGATAATTCATCCGATAATTCATCTTCTCCAAATACCAACAACTCACAAGATGGATACCGTTACCATCGCAATATTGACTCCTTAAAATCCGTCCAGGATGAACAACTTAAAACGATGGAACAGAAAATGGACTCTGTGAAATCCGCAAATAAGGAAGAATTGGAAAGGGTAAAAGATTCTCTTCAAAAAGAGAAAGACGAAATCAATCAAAAATTAGAAAAATTAAATAAGCGCACGGCTTCTTATCACAATAGCCTGGGCCAGGATAATGAAACCTTTTTCACCTTCTCGATGCACATCTGAATTTTTGGGTGTTTAGTTGGGGCCCTTATGCAGCAGATGCATGGGGCCTTTTTATTAAATGCAATGGAGGCATTCTTTGTGATTGTTTTAGCCGGTTTGCCTTATAAAATCTAGTTTAAAAAAAGCGGTTTTTTAAAAGGTCAGACAAATTTTCTAGAAAAATTCCCGTCAAACTTGTTAAAGTTATTAAAACACTTTTTTTTATAAAGCACTGGTTAATACACGTTTGAAACTATGGGAAATTAAGATGATAAGACATATCAAGGAAATACTTAATTTCAGGCTTGCATTTTAAGAGACCACAAACTAAGTTTGCATGGTTTTTGCACAATTCACTAAATCAGAAATAAAATCGACATATATTCATATTTTAAAATAAATTCATCTTATTTAAAACCAAACTGGTTCCCATTTATTTGAAGGCGTTTTTGTTACGTGAAATAATTATTTGACTAGAAAAAATTCTTTATGAAAAATATTCGATCAAAGAGCTTATTAACGTTGATTATAATTTTTTTTATAATTGGCTTTACCACTTCTGCTAAAAATATCATTGAATTCAAAGGCGATATTAATTATTCAGATTCTACTAAAGACTCTTCCGGAGTGATTACCACAATGGTTAAAAATCCTGCAAGGGTTGTTTATCCGTCGGTTCTGCGCGAGCACAGAGATGAAAGTGCAGATTACATAAAACAATACGCTCACAAACAAAGAGATTTTATCATTTATATGTTCAGCCGTGGAAAAAATTATTTTCCAAAGGCCGCAAAGATTTTTACCGAATTTGCCCTTCCTACAGAATTGCAAATGCTTCCGGCATTGGAATCTAACTTCCACGCAGATGCGGTTTCGAGCGCCGGAGCGGTGGGCTACTGGCAGTTTATGTCTGAGTTAGCTCATGATTATGGCCTGAAGACCGGAAAGGTAGATGAAAGAAAAAATTTCAATAAATCAACCATCGCTGCTGCTAAGTTTTTTCGTGATCAGTTAGATTATTTCGATGATGACTTACTATTAGCGGTAGCTGCTTTCAATTGTGGCACTGGTGGCGTAAGATCAGCTATTAAAAAAGCAAATGTTTCTGATCCCGATTTCTGGGATGTAAAACAATATCTCCCCAAAGAAACCCGGCTTTTTGTGATGAAATTTATAGCGCTAAATGTAATCTCTGCTAATTATCATAAATTTCTCCATCGCAAACTTAATTTTGATGAACCAGGTTTGGTGCAACTGGCTTATAAGGATTCTTCAGTTGCTGACATCAATACAACTGCGCAAAACCCATTGTAAAACAGCGATTCGATTTTAGCGGTTATCTTTGAGGTATGCCAAAGGTGAATTACAATGATGCTGTAAATTTTTTTTCAAAGCTTACAGCCCGAAGATTATGGAATGCGACCAAAGTTTACTCCAGTTATTATATCACATTATTTTTTAAAAAGCCGGTGCAATGGGGCCTCCCCGTTTCTATTTCTTTTGAACCTACCACTTCCTGTAATTTAAGATGTCCTGAATGCCCCAGTGGATTGCGGCAATTTACACGTGCGCGCGGGATGCTGAAAAAAGATTTTTTTACCAAAACGATAGATGAGGTTTATAAGGATATTATTTATCTCATTTTTTATTTCCAGGGTGAACCTTACTTAAACAAGAATTTCCTGGAAATGGTTTCTTATGCTTCAGCTAAAGGTTTATATACTGCAACCTCCACCAACGGTCATTTTCTAACTGATGAAATGGCAAAAAAGACCGTAGAAAGCGGGCTTGACAGGCTTATTATTTCTTTGGATGGCACTACGCAGGAAGTTTATGAACAATATCGCCGCGAAGGAAATATTGAGAAGGTGATTGAAGGGGCAAGAAATATTGTAAAATGGAAAAAGCAATTAAAGAGCAAAACTCCTTTTGTGTTTTTTCAATTCCTTGTAGTTAAACCAAATGAACACCAAATTGAAGATGTAAAGAAACTGGCTAAAGAAGTTGGAGTAGATGAAGTTCGTTTTAAAACTGCACAGGTATATGATTATGAAAATGATCCTAATCAACTGATTCCTGAGAATCAAAAATTCAGCAGGTATAAGAAAGATAAAAAGGGACATCATATTGCAAAAAACAAACTCCAAAACCATTGTTCCAGGCTATGGGAAGCGAACGTAATTACCTGGGATGGAAAAGTAGTGCCCTGCTGTTTTGATAAAGATGCTTCACACCAGTTAGGCGACTTAAAAAAAGAATCTTTTAAAGAAGTGTGGCGGAATAATAATTATAAAAAATTCCGGAAGGATATCACTACGAGCCGTAAAAACATTGATATCTGCGCTAATTGCAGCGAAGGTTTGTCGGTTTGGAAAAAATAAATTTTTCTACTCAGCCGGCTGAGCCAAACATGATAAAACTTCCTTCTGATGAACTATTAATCTTTCTTTCTAAAGGTAATTTGTTGACGCTTTTTTATTAGTATTTTTATTTAATGGATAAATTCAACAATCGCCTGCGACAAATACTAATATTAGCAGTTATCCTATTAATTGCTTTTTTCATCATCAGGTATTTCTATGTTTTTATTCCCGGTGTGCTAGGCTCTGTTACCTTATACATTCTCAGTAAAAAATCCTATTTTTTTTTAATCGAAAAGAAAAAGTGGCGACGCCAGTTGACAGCCTTGCTTTACATTTTCGTTTACCTCATACTGATCTGTTTGCCTGTGTATTTTGCTGTCGTTATCCTGGTTCCTAAGGTAGTAGCGCTTTTTAATAACCCGGTGCAACTGATGGTAGCAGCGAAAACGTTTGCAGCAAAAATTCAAAATGCAACAGGTATCGAATTGATTAATGGCGACAACCTGCAAACCGTAATGAAAAACCTTGCCTCCAGAGTTCCTATGCTTTTAACCGGCACGGCCAATTTTGTAACGAATTTGCTTTTAATGTTTTTCGTGTTGTATTATATGCTGATTCATGGACATGTGATGGAGAAGTATATCGAGGAAATGATGCCATTGAAAAATAAAAATCGTGAAATATTAAGCACAGAAACAGATATTATGATTAGGGCGAATGCCATTGGAATTCCGCTGCTGGCAGTAATCCAGGGGTTTGTTGGCGCTTTGGGCTATTTCATTTTCGGAATCAAAGATGTAGCTGTTTGGGGATTTCTTACCGGCGTTGCCTCCCTGATTCCCATAGTAGGCACGGGCATTATTTGGGTTCCTCTTACCATTTATTTATTTGCCACCGGCCACTCGCTGCAAGGCATTGGTCTTGGCATTTATTCTCTTGCTATACTTACTAATGTAGATTATGTGGCACGTATTACCTTGCTCCGGAAAATCGGAAACGTACATCCTTTGATTACTATCTTTGGAATTATCGTGGGCGTGGGAATGTTTGGGTTTCTTGGGCTTGTATTTGGGCCGTTGCTTATAAGTTACTTTATTGTGCTCGTAAAAATTTATCGCAATGAATTTAATTCTGTACCAATATCGCCGTTGCATGAAGAAGAAAACCCTGTGGGGATAAAAAGTAAAGGCCCCGAAGCAAAAAAATAGCAAAAAGAATTTTAATGATTAAAAATAGCCTCGGTGATCATATTGGTCATCTTTCAAAAGATAAAAAATTAAAAATATTAATTGAATCGCAACCACCTTTTATTTTACAAAAAAGGAAAAAGGTTTACCTGCGTTTGTGCTCTTCCATATTAAGCCAGCAATTAAGCACCACGGTGGCTAAAGTACTGTACAAAAGGTTTCTTGAATTGTATAACGGCAAAGAACCAACAGCTCAACAAATTTTGAACACTCCGGCGGAAACATTTAGAGGCATTGGCTTTTCAAATGCCAAGGCCTCTTATGTTCACAATGTCTGCCGGTTTTTTATTGAAAATAAGATTACAGATGCGCAATTGTACAAAATGAATAACGAGGACATGATTGCATTGCTAACGCAAATCAAAGGAGTAGGAAAATGGACAGTTGAAATGATATTGATGTTCACACTCGGGCGCGAAGATGTTTTCGCATTGGATGATCTCGGCCTTAAACAAGGCGTTATCAAGCTGTATAACCTTAAAGAAACTGATAAAAAGTTACTGATGAAAAGAATTGAAAGGATTTCTTTAAAATGGAGTCCATACCGGACTTATGCGAGCCGTTATTTGTGGAACTGGAAAGACAACCCGCCCGATCTCTGAAATTATTTCTCCCCGCCAACTGTGGTAACAGTAAACGAACTTTTAATGCCGGTTTTTATCTTGCTTTCCGGTGATCTTCTTTTTTAATAAGCGGATTATTCAAACCATTTACTAAGTTATCCACCACTACAAATCCCGGAAGTTTGGAAAAAAACTGGGTGAGCGTTTTGCAGCCAAAAGTTCGCACGTCAAAACTCGGATCTAATTTTCTGAGATTAATTCCTAATGTAGAGATATAGGCTTCATTGCTTTCATTGATGCTCATGTCATAAGCCTTATTTATGAGCTTTTTATTTACATTGGAAGTTGATTTTGGTTTCTGAGATTTTGCTTTTTCTTTTTTTTCTGCTGTTTCTGCGGGTTCATTTTTGGGCTCAAGATT
>Ga0157369_10009726_pt1 | contig 10996 bp, 7 predicted proteins | sample C25metaG_FD_113461 | JGI IMG/M metagenome (GOLD analysis project Ga0157369, IMG submission 113461) | Corn rhizosphere microbial communities from Kellogg Biological Station, Michigan, USA - C2-5 metaG | ecosystem: Host-associated > Plants > Roots > Rhizosphere > Soil | place: USA: Michigan... | reverse complement strand
GCTCCCGGATCGGGCAGCTTTGCCCAGAGATCGATGAGGACGAAATCGCCGTTGCGAATGGGACGCGAGATCTCGGCCGTTGGCTCGTAGTGGGAATCAGCCGCGTTCGCTCCACAGCTTACGTTGGGGCCGTGCTCCCAGATGAGACCTTCGCGGCGAAAGGACTCGCAGATCCACTCGACTATGGCGAACTCGTTTGTCCCCGAGCCGCGGACGCCCGCGCCGATTTGTTTCCATGCCCCTTCGAGGATTGCGTCGACTTTTTTCTGCGCAGCGTAATGAGACGCGATCTGCTGCTCGCTCAGCACGGCTTCAAACCGGCTGACCAGGTCGGCTGAACTGATGATCTCTTTGCCCAAGCCCCGCAGTACCTCGACCGTTCCTGCGTCGACCATGCCGACAGCGGGGATCGAGTTGCGAGCCGAGTATTGCATAGCAACTCGGGTTGAGCCGCCGAGCATGTTCTCAAGCTCGTGTTCAAGCTCCTGCCAGGTTGAGTACTCTGACTTGGCTCCGGGCAGCTCGTCCAACCGCATCGATTCGATGCGATGCACCAGCTTGTGCGGGTCGCCCGATACAGGCACAACGTAGAACCAGCGCCGAGTGACGTGTGCGCCCGCATCCATGCCAAGGATGCGGTAAGCAAGCGGGTCGCGACCATGGTGATCGTAAAAGAGCCATGCATCCACACCGGCTTCGCGCAGAGCAGACTGGATCCGTTGGATTTCCATTGCGAGATTCTACTGCCCGAACGTTGTGGTGTTCCATGCGGAGCCGGCAAGGAGCCGAATTCTGAAGGAAAGAGCGAGTACTGCTCATGTAAACTTGACCCCAGTGGAATACTGCAGGATTTCAAAACCTCCAATCACCTCAAACAATCTTTGTGGCCATCTGCGCAGTAGGATAGCTGGGCTGGCTGCCGCTGTTTGCATGGGCTCCATGTTGTTGCTGTGCGGCTCCGCAAATGCCTCAGTTCAATGTGCAAGCGGGCCAAACGGAGCAACGCCGCTCGATGTCTATGTGCCCCTTGATAATTGGGTTTACCCGGCGCTGGACCGTCTGCACGGTCTCGGCTATGGGGACACAGCGTTTCTTGGTTTGCGGCCCTGGACTCGGCGCAGTATTCAACACATGCTGGAAGAGATTGACGTTGATGGAAACATCACACAGGATGCTACCGCGCAGGAGTTGGTGACGAGCCTGCAGCGTGAATTTGGCATAGACGGTGATGACGACCACTTGTCGTATGCATGTGAGGGAGTGTATTCACGCCTGCAGGGGATCGGTGGCTTGACGCTGCGCGACAGCTTCCACCTGGGCCAGTCGATTACATACGATTACGGCCGTCCATATCAGCCGGGGTTCAACACTGTGGATGGTGTAAGCGGCAGTGCGGAGTTCGGCCGTTTCAGCCTGTATGCGCGCGGTGAGTATCAGCACGCACCTGCTGCAGCCGGGTACTCGAAGTCCTTGTTCAATACGCTGTCGAATATCGACCTTGTTCCGGCTGCGAGCAATCCGGTGCAGGCGACGATTCCCCAAGGTCCCATTCCCGCTACCAACACATTCCGTATCGTCGAGGCGAATCTCTCGTACCGTCTGCTGAACCACGAGATCTCATTCGGCAAAAGCGATCACTGGCTCGCCCCAACGAAGGGCGGCAGTTTCCTCTATACGAACAATGCGGAGAACATCTACGCGTTTCAGATAGACCGCGTGGAGCCGCTGTATGTCCCGCTGCTCTCGCGTCTGACGGGACCTTTCCGCTACGACTTCTTTGTTGGCAGTCTCAAAGGCCACTCAGATCCGAATGCTCCCTGGATTCATACGGAGAAGATCAATTTCAAGCCAACGCCAAATGTGGAGTTTGGTTTCTCGCGTTCGAGTATCTGGGGGGGTAAAGGACATACACCGATTACGCTTCACACCTTCTTGAAGAGTTTCTTCAGTGTTCAAAATGTATCTGACGCTGAAAAGCGCTCCCGGAGCGATCCGGGCGCCCGGTTTGGAACCTTTGACTTCAGTTGGCGGCTGCCATTTCTGTCGCACTGGATGACCCTTTACTCCGACTCTCTGGTGCACGATGACGTAAGCCCCATCGATGCGCCTCGCCACGCCGGCGTAAGGCCTGGTATTTATCTCAGCCGCATTCCTGGAATTCAGAAGCTTGACCTTCGAATTGAGGGCGTGAATACAGATCCTCCGGTTCCACGTAGCGTTGCCGGTGGCTACTTATATACGGAGAACGTGCAGGTTCAGGGGTACACGAACAAGGGTTACATCATGGGCGACGCGATGGGGCGCGAGGGCAAGGGCGGGCAGGCCTGGCTTACTTATCACCTTTCGCCCTCGGAGATGGTGCAGTTGTCGTACCGGCACGCGAAGACCGCAAAGGATTTCGTGCCTCTGGGCACGACACAGAATAGCTTCGACCTGCATGTGGTGAAGCGGCTACGCGAGGACCTTGAGCTCTCCGGTGAGCTGCAGCAGGAGTGGTGGAAGGCCCCCGTCTACAAGACAGGACGCCAGAGCGATACGGTCGTGACATTTCAGCTCACTGTGCTGCCCCATTTGCGTTCCGGTTCACAGCCCTAGGCTCGCCGAGTCGATACGCTTGCGAACCGCCGCTTTTATACTTATCGCAGAAGTAATCGTTATCTACGGGAGTAGTAACTCATGCGTGCGCTCGTGATTGATCGGCCGGGAGAAGCCAGAGTTGTCGAGATCGATCCGCTGGTACCGGAGCCAGACGAGGCAACGATGCGGATTCGGCGAATAGGGCTCTGCGGAACGGACCTTAGCACCTATCTCGGCAAGAATCCTCTAGTCACGTATCCGCGCATTCCGGGGCATGAGATTGCAGCCACTTTGGAGACAGTGCCGCAGAACGGGATAGGCCTGAAATCCGGTATGGATGTAACGATGTCGCCTTATACCAATTGTGGGGAATGCACAGCCTGCCAGCAGGGCCGGTTCAATGCGTGCCGCTTCAACCAGACCTTGGGCGTGCAGCGCGATGGCGCCATGCGCGAGCATTTCAGCATGCCGATGGGGAAGCTATACACCGCGAACCTGCCGATCGAAGAACTGTGTCTGGTGGAGCCGCTTACTGTGGGCTGTCACGCTGTCTCGCGTGGACAGGTGGCGGAGAACGACAAGGTTGTCGTCTTTGGCTGCGGCGGTGTTGGCCTGGGGGCAGTCTCAGCTGCGGCGTTCCGCGGCGCACAGGTGATCGCAATCGACATCGACGACGAGAAGCTCGAGATTGCGCGGAGGGCAGGCGCTCGCCACCTGTTGAATTCTTCTCGTGAGGACATCCACGCCAGGCTGCAGGAACTGACGGATGGTCATGGGCCGGATGTGGTGATTGAGGCGATTGGACGTCCGGATACATTTCGGGCATCCGTGGAGGAGGTCGCCTTTACTGGACGCGTTGTCTACATCGGATACGCCAAGGAGCACGTCAGCTACGAGACACGGCTGTTTGTTCAGAAGGAGCTGGATGTCCGCGGCTCGCGTAATGCGTTGCCGGAAGACTTCCAGGAGGTGATTCGAATGTTCCAGGCCAAGCGTTTCCCCACCTCTGCTGCAATCACTGCAACGGTTCCGTTAGAGGAAGCGCCTGCGATTCTGAAAGCGTGGAGCGAGAACCCGGCGGCGTTTACCAAGATCATGATCAGCTTCGATTAGTGCGATGTGAGGGAGGCTGGTTGTAGACTGCTGCGCATGAGCCAGCGCAACCCACGTGTGGACGCATACATTGATAAATCTGCCGCCTTTGCCAAGCCCATTGTGATCCACTTGCGCGACTTGGTGCATCGAGCGTGTCCGGAGGTGGTGGAGGAGATCAAGTGGGGACGACCAAGCTTCGTATATCAGGGCGTCATACTCTGTGGAATGGCGGCATTCAAAGAGCATTGCGCCTTCAGCTTCTGGGGTGCCGAGATCGGCAAAATCCTGCAGGAGGACGGCGTCATTCAGGACGGGGCGATGGGATCGTTTGGTCGGATTACCAGCCTCAAAGACCTGCCTCCGGACAAGAAGCTGATCGCTTATGTGAAACAGGCTGCGGTATTCGTGGATCAAGGCAAGGGGCAAACATTTATCGCGGTAAGCCGACGTGTTGTAAAGCCGCCGAAGGCGGCAATCGAGCCGCCGGCGGAGTTCGTCAAGGCACTAAACAAGAACAAATCTGCGACAAAGGTGTTTGAATCTTTTAGCACCAGCTGCAGGCGCGAATACCTGGAGTGGATTGTAGAGGCCAAGAAGCCGGAGACTCGTGGCCGGCGAATCAAGCAGGCGGTGGAGTGGATCGCCGAGGGCAAGCAGAGGAATTGGAAGTACCAGAACTGTTAGTGTGTCTATCAGCGGTTAGTGCTGGTATCAGCGGTAAGAAGGCGAGGATGGATGCGGAGTTTAAGGTCTTTTGAAGTGTTTACTTGTGTCGTGCTGTTTTGTGCTGCAGGAGCGGCGATTGCGCAAGGACCTCCGGGAAGGGATCCTTACAATCCTCCTCCGGGCCATGGCGGCGTGCCGCCAGGGCAAGCTAAGAAGCACGGGGACGAGGGACGGCCAATGCCGCCCGGCCAGGCAAAGAAGTATGGGTACGATAGTCATGGCCTGCCGCCAGGACAAGCGAAGAAGGTCTTCCGTGACCAGGACCGCGCACGCTTTTACACACGTTACCGGAGTGATGCGGACCGCTGGCGCGGGCGTCGACGCCCGGTGTTTGTACCGGGGCAGGTAATCGAGCGGACTTATGTTATCCAGCCGGTTCCCCGAACGTATTGGGCTGGTGTAGCGCCCGCTCCTCCGCCCGGCTACCAGTATGGCTACTATGAGGGGTATGTCGTGGCGTACGACCCGACGACGCGGGTTGTTGCGGACGTATTGGATCTGGTGATGGCTGCGACGGGCAGGTAAACTCCCCGTTTGGGGGCGAAGTCGGGTCACTCGTCGATGACAAACGCACTTCAGCGCTGTTTTGAGCGGGGGCTAAAATGCCTGCATGTTCCTGAAGCAGTACTACCTTGGCTGTTTGGCCCACGCCTCGTATCTGATCGGCGACGAGGAGAGTACGACCGGGATTGTCGTCGATCCGCAGCGCGACGTTCAGCAATACCTAGAAGACGCAGAGGAGCTTGGCGTCAGGATCCGGCACGTGTTTCTGACGCACTTCCATGCAGACTTCCTGGCGGGCCATCTGGAGCTGCGGGACGCATGCGGAGCAGACATCCGGATGGGGGCCCGGGCGCAGACGGAGTATCCACTGGTTCCGATGAAAGACGGCGATGCGCTGGATTTTCCGGGACTGCGGCTGCAGGTCCTCGAGACGCCCGGGCACACTATCGAGTCGATCTCAATTCTGGTATTCGATCTGAAGAAGGATCGAGAAAAGCCGTTTGCAGTGCTCACGGGGGACACACTGTTCATCGGCGATGTGGGTCGTCCGGACTTGCGGGCATCGCTTGGGTGGACGGCACAAGAGCTAGGCGAGCATCTGTATGATTCGCTGCATACAAAACTGATGAATTTGCCGGATGAGACGCTGGTGTATCCAGCGCACGGAGCCGGGTCGTTGTGCGGGAAGCATCTGTCTTCGCAGACAGTCTCAACACTGGGCGAGCAAAAGCGGTTCAACTATGCGCTGCAACCAATGTCGAAGGAGGAGTTCATTCGACTGGTAACAGCGGATCAGCCGGACGCACCAGCCTACTTCACCTACGATGCGATCCTGAACACGAGAGAGCGCGCAACCCTCGGGACCACACTCGAAGAACATCTGAGGCCATTGGAGCTGGAAGAAGTGCTGCAGTTGCGGGATTCGGGAGCACAGTTGCTGGACGTGCGCGATGCAGTGGAGTATGCCCAGGGGCATCTGGCGGGCAGCATCAACATAGGGCTTGGCGGCCAGTATGCGACGTGGGTGGGAACGGTGCTGGAGTCGACGGCGCCAATTGTCATTATTGCCGAACCTGGCCGCGAGCACGAGGCGGCGATGCGGCTCGGGCGAATCGGGTTCGACGAGATCAAAGGCTATCTGAAGGACGGCATGGCAACGCTGGCAGGCCGGCCGGAACTGGTCGAGTCAACGGAACGAATAAGTGCGGCGATGCTTGCCGAAGAGTTGAGCGCCAAAGCGCCACTTCTGGTGCTAGACGTGCGTACCCCGGGCGAGTGGAAGGCTGGGCACATAAGCGGAAGTGTCAACGTACCGTTGACGCAATTACGGAGGCGCCTGGAAGAGATTCCGCGTGACCGGCGCATTGCAGTCACGTGCGCCGGCGGTTATCGTTCTTCGATTGCGTTGAGCGTCTTGAAGAAGAACGACATCCGTAATATCGAGGAACTTGCGGGCGGAATGGCGGCCTGGGAGACGGCTAATCAGAACGTGGTCGAGAGTTCATAAACGGGGAGGCCAAAGGAACGGCCAGCATGAAGCCTGGCCGTTCTCGGGCATTCGTCTATTCTTTTTCGTCACTGCCCTTGAGCTGCGGTACCGAGGCGCCGGTGCCCATGTTGAGCAGTCCTGTGCGTGTATAGGTGAGCAGCTTTTCCCGTGTATCGATAATGTCCAGGTTGCGCATGGTGAGCTGGCCGATGCGGTCTCGCGGTGAGAACGTGGATTCGGTCTTCTCCATACTGAGGCGCTCAGGCTTGAAGGTGAGGTTCGGCGATGTGGTGTTGAGTATTGAGTAATCATTGCCGCGGCGCAGCTCAAGTGTCACTTCGCCGGTCACTGGCTTAGCGACCCAGCGCTGAGCTGTTTCGCGAAGCATCAGGGCTTGGGGATCGAACCAGCGGCCCTGGTAGAGGAGGCGGCCCAGCTTGCGTCCGTTTTCGCGATACTGCTCGATGGTGTCTTCGTTGTGGATGCCGGTGATGAGCCGCTCGTAGGCGATGTAGAGAAGTGCGAGTCCGGGGGACTCGTAGATGCCTCGGCTCTTCGCCTCGATTATGCGGTTCTCAATCTGGTCACTCATGCCCAGGCCGTGACGCCCGCCAATATGGTTTGCTTCGAGCAGCAGCTCGATCTGGTCCGAGAATTCCTTGCCGTTGAGTGCCACGGGCCAGCCTTCCTCATAGCGGACCGTGACTTCCTCACGCTTGATCTCGATGTCGTCGCGCCAGAATGCGGCGCCCATGATGGGTACGACTATCTTCATACTCGAGGTAAGGAACTCCAGGTCCTTGGCTTCGTGCGTTGCGCCAAGGATGTTCGAGTCGGTTGAGTAAGCCTTCTCAGCAGACATCTTGTAGTCGAAGCCGGAGCGGCGCATGAACTCGGACATCTCAGCGCGGCCGCCCAACTCCTCGATGAAGGCTTCATCGAGCCACGGCTTATAAATCTTAAGGTTCGGGTTTACGAGCAGGCCGTAGCGATAGAAGCGTTCAATGTCATTGCCTTTGAAAGTGCTGCCGTCGCCCCAGATACTGACATCGTCTTCCTTCATGGCAGTGACCAGCATGGTGCCGGTAACTGCTCGACCAATTGGTGTGGTATTGAAGTACGTCACCCCGGCGGTGGAAATGTGGAATGCGCCCGCTTGCAATGCGGCCAGACCCTCGCGCACGAGCTGGGAGCGGCAGTCAATGAGCCGTGCTTTCTCGGCCCCGTACTCGAGAGCTTTGCGCGGGATGGCGTCGTAGTCGGACTCGTCAGGCTGGCCAAGGTTGGCGGTGTAAGCGTAGGGGATCGCCCCCTTCTGCTTCATCCAGTGGAGCGCGGCGGAGGTGTCCAGGCCGCCGGAGAACGCGATGCCGACCTTCTGGCCGACAGGGAGACTTTCGAGGATAGTAGACATGCGGGCGCGGGCCTTCCGATGGGCTTCAGCAGAAGCAGAATGGTATCGGAATTAAGTTTACGTGAGGATGCCCTGCCAGCGAATCAACATACAACCGCTACCTGGAGCCGCGGATGGACGTGGCGAATAGGCTCCAGTGCCGAATTGCACTGGAGCCCGATATGGCTGCTCAGTTGGACGGCGTAGTGGGCGCTCCACCGGCGAAAGTTGTGTTCTCGTCGAGTTCGAGCCGAAGGTAATCCCAAACGACTCCGGTCTGCAGGTCGCCGGCGGGCACTGTGAAAGTCATTATGTTTTCACCTGGCTTGAGAACGGCCGCGTCAAACTTCAACGTACGTTCCTGCCACAGTCCCTTGTCAGTGTTGTAGCGGATGGCATTCGTCTGGGTAAGTCGACCGTTATCCGGGTTGCTGCCGTCACCGACCGCGCCGACACTCTGTCCATTTACGCCGACTGCGAGTCCGTCCCGCAGACCATCAACACCTGCCAGAGCTACGCGAAGAGCAGCCTGACCGTGGACTGGCTTGTCGACATTAAACTTGATGCTCCAGACTGTCTGACGTCCCATGCCATAGACTGCCCACGGGCCGCGCTGGTTGTTCTGCGGATACTGGCTTAGAGATTCAGCTTTGACCCAGCCGAAGCGCTGGTTTGCAGGATCTTTGGCCTCAGGGTTCACGAACGACAGGTTGGTTGCGTGCGGAACCTCCTCAAAGAACCAGTCCTTCGCTGGTGTGCTCTTTCCGATCGTGTAGGTCAGGTCGTTCGGGAAGAGCACGGCATAGCGCATATTCCAGCCCCACAACCAGTAGTTCTGTCCGTCGCCCTTGAAGAACTCGCTGGCGGCGCGGTTTGGATATCCGATATCCCAAAGCTGGCGGCCGAATCGAATCGGCTTCCATACAAGCTTGCCCAGGTCTAAAGTTTTGCCGGGTTCTACAGTAATGTTGGCTTGCGCGAAGTCGCCCAGGACGCCGTCTGCTGTGGCGTGAAGCGTGTAGGTGCCGGGCCGGACCTTAGTGATAGTGAATTTTCCATCGTCTGACCCGTCATTGAAGAACTGGTAGTACCTGGCATCATGTATCCAACTTCCCGGGCCACTGTACATCGCACGAAAGGCGGCGAAACGCGCTGCGGGTGAACCGGCAGCCGGCGGCGGAGCGCTGTCGGCGGGAGCATCCGGATGCGTCAGGCCGATGACTAGGTGCGGCAACTTGTTTGCAGAACCTTTGGGAGCGAGCGGATCATTAAGCACCATCTGCCCCGTCACTGTGCCGCGCTGGGCCAGCGGGGTGTAGTCGACGCCCTTAACCCAGCTATACGGCCACTTCGTGTTTTCTTTCTTATATTGAGCGAGGGCGTCCTGCCAAAGTGCATTGGCGTTCGCCGTCCAGCTTGCGGGAACGGTAGGGTTGCCGGCGGTTGCAGCCAACGTATCGAGTTCTGCCTGAGTCGTCGGCTGAGGGTGGTCCAGCTTGTTGACGTAAACGAAGATGGGACCGATTACCTTGTTCCATTCTTCGCCAGCTGCGATGTTGGTGCGCGCACCCGCGTAATGTCCGCTATGCCAGTAGTCGAGGATGATTGGGGGCGGATTATTATTGGCGCCCAAATGAGCATCGAGGTCGATGCGAGTAGGTCCGCCAGAGAGATATTCAATGGTTGGATTGATGAACCAGACCCCCACGTGGTCTTTGGTACTAGACCAGCCGTACGCCTTTGTAACGTACTGCATGCCTGAGTAGCTGTACTTGTGCTCGACCGAATTTTTATAGACGCCGGTGGACATGATGCGCTGCTCTTTGGCGTGTACCACGACACCATTGCCCCAGTCGGCGGGCGCGGCCTCAAGCATATTGCGATCCTTGTCTACGGTGATCCAGTCGAAAGTCGGGCTGAGTGAATCGATGAAGCGGCTCTCAGCGCCAGTGCCCGCGGCGGGGTAAGAAGCGGGGTGGGTAAAGATGGCATAGGTGTAAATTCCGCTGTCTCCGCGGCCGAGAGAATAGCGAAGCTCGAGATCGCAAAGGGTTCCTCCACCGGGAGCACTCGGGGTCAGCATGAATTTGCCGCCGGTAATGGCCTTGATGGAGACTTCCGCCCTTTCTCCGCCGTTACTGGCAGGATCGATGGAGACGGCATTTGTGAGCTGGGGTGCTCCTTGTGGCGTATGTTCCCAGACACCACGGGAGCCGGTATCAAATCCCCGGTAGATGAGCGAAGTCATCAAGCCGTTGTCCTTCGCGATGGTGGCTTTGACGATGCCGTTGTCCAGCGTCCAGGAGCTGCCGTTGTCTGTGACGGTGACAGGTGCGTCGAATGATGCCGCTGGGGTTTTGAAGGCAAGTACCGGACGCGCCATGACGCTCAGGACGAAACAAAGGAAGGCAACAACCGCAGTGCGGCCAGGCAAGCAAGATGCTCTCATCACATACTCCAGACCATTGACGTGGCTGATAGAAGGACGATGCACGAGGTGACTTTGACGCAAAAGGGTCGAAACTATGCTCCGCCTCCGAGCACCGGAAGGGTTGCCGGCGGCCTACGAGCCGGAGCTCAGACGGCGTGCGAAGTCGAGGAAGACAAGCGCCGCCGGGGAATACCCGCCAGGATCATTCTGGGTGAAGTCGCCTGTCATCGGATCCATCTGCTGACGGAATTCGGTGTGTCGCATGATAGCGGCGCACCACTGTTGCATCATCCGGTTCATCTCGGCTTGTTTGCCGTAATAAGGCATCCATCGAGGAACGCGCAGAGCTGTAAGCGCCTGACTGGCTCCTCCCCAACTATTGCGTGGGATCGGCCGCACAAAGGTTGGGTCATCCATCGCAATGGATGGTAAGGGATATGGCGCCCAGAAAGCCTTCGGGTTGTGTAGCTGTTTATTCCAGACATTCTCAAAGATCTCGCGATCTTTCACGGGGTCGACTACATGCTCTCCGAGCACCCGTGTGATGACATCGCCGCGAACGCGTACGAACTTGTTTTGCGCATCGAGGTCATAGAAGGCGCCGTCCTCGGGACTGTAGAGCTTTTTGAGGATGAGCTGCCGGATGTGTTCGGCATCGGCCAGCCAGCGTGCATGGTCGTTTGCCTTCCCAAGCGCGCGGGCCATCGCTGCGAGGGCGATCCGGCCGCCGTAAACAGTCGCCGAGAGGTCCGGACAGATTCGTGGCATGGAGGGATCCGGC
>Ga0157369_10009724_pt1 | contig 10997 bp, 18 predicted proteins | sample C25metaG_FD_113461 | JGI IMG/M metagenome (GOLD analysis project Ga0157369, IMG submission 113461) | Corn rhizosphere microbial communities from Kellogg Biological Station, Michigan, USA - C2-5 metaG | ecosystem: Host-associated > Plants > Roots > Rhizosphere > Soil | place: USA: Michigan... | reverse complement strand
CTTGATCTTCCTGAACCTGCCGGTCACAGGCACCTGACATCATTGTGAAGTGCTGCCCGGTTCTTATGAATTCGCGCGCGCAGGACCCCGGTGTAATTGCCAGAATAGTTATGGACTATAACTATCTGGGACAAGCATGGACAGCATCCTCTCCGCGCCGCGCGTGTCGCTCGGCGCGCTCAGCATCCTTCGCATCTACACCGGGCTCAGCCTGCTCTATTTCGTCTTCGCGGGCGCGGGGGCATGGAGCCTCGATGCCCTGAGAGAAGGCAAGACGGCCTGACCGCCGGATTTTCCGCAATGCACGCTGGGTTGCGCGCATCCACCTCCCCCACCACTCTGCGAGGCTCCAGCGGGACGACCGTCGCGCCGGAATGAATCCGTCTTTAAGGTGTTGATTGGCCATGCCAGTCGATCAAGATTAAGGCTTTTCAGGAGCCCGCTAACGGGGAGGACTGCGATGGACCAGACGCTTTCCAAATGGCAACCGATGGTCCTCAGCCTGTTTCGTCTCGTGACCGGGCTGCTGTTTCTCCACTATGGCCTCGCCAAGCTGTTCAAATTCCCACCTGTGGCGATGTTCGAGGATGTCACGCCGCTTTCCCTGTGGGGCGTCGCCGGCATGATCGAACTCGTCTGCGGCGGCTTGCTGACGCTGGGTCTCCTGACGCGACTTGTCGCGTTCATCCTGTCAGGCGAGATGGCTTTCGCCTATTTTATCGAGCATTTTCCGCACAGCTTCTATCCCCTGCTCAACGACGGCGGATTGGCGATCATACTCTGTTTCGGCTCGCTTTATCTCGCCGCGGCAGGAGGCGGACCGTGGGGCCTGGACGCGATGCTGCGGAAGAAGAGCTGACGCGGGATCAGAACTCACGGCCGATCAGGCGGTCGACCGAGTAGCGGCCGCCCCCCTTGAAGAAGATGGCTATGCACAACAGCACCCATAGCAGCGCGAATTCGTAGCCGCGGTTGGTCCAGAAGTAGCCGAACTGCCACTGGAACACGAAAACAATGACCAGCATCTCGATGCCGACCATGGCCGCCGCGATGCGGGTGAAGAGGCCGATGGCGAGACAGGCTGCCGCGGCCGATTCGGTAAAATAGGTCAGGTAGGACAACGCTTCCGGAAATGGCAGCCCCTTGGCCGCGATGTTCTGCGCGAATTTTGCGACGGGGACGTTGAGGATCTTCTGCACGCCGTGCGGCACGAGGATCGCGCCGGTGGCAAAGCGCATCAGGGCGTAGGAAAGCGGCGAGAGGCTGTCGTAAACACCGGCGAGCGCCGGAAAGATCGGCTTCGTTTCGTCAGTCGCGGCCATCGGCTCCCCCCATTCAACTCCGCGCCGGTCGGCGCGATGAGCTCGGAATAGTTCCTGGTTACGAACACCGGACGCCCCGTTCCTATTCCGCGGGTGGCGGCGCGAGCAAAGTGCAACTCACAAATGCGGGAGCATGCGAGCCAAGCGCTGCGGCCCGCGAACCAATTCCTGCCTCAATCGTTGAGCGAGTTGGCGTGGGGGCGCCTCGGGTGGAGAAGAAGATGAAACTGGATAGCTTTGGCGCGACCTATCAACCGCTGGTACTGAGCCTGTTTCGATTCATGACCGGGCTCCTGCTGTTCCAATACGGCATCGCAAAAATTTTCAAGTTTCCAGCACTGCCTTATTTCGCCGATCCCCCGCCCCTGATCATGGCCGCCGGGGCACTCGAACTGATCTTGGGTGCGCTGTTGATGATCGGCCTGTTCACACGGCTTGCCGCGTTCATCCTGTCTGGCGAAATGGCCTTCGCCTATTTCCTCGGCCACATGCTCAAGAGCGGCGAGCCGGTGCTTCTTCCGCTGAACAACGGCGGCACGGCCGCGATCCTGTTTTGCTTCGCCTGCTTGTATCTCTGGACGGCAGGCGGCGGCCCGTTGAGCGTCGATGCTGCGCTCGCGAAGCGGGGCAAGGCCAATCGATCCGACGACCTTCCTCTCGGTCACGCCGCAAATTAAGCCGGATTATCCCCGCCCCTTCGCTTCGAGCGGCACGGCCGCCTCGTATTTCGAATTGTGCAGCACCAGCGACGTCCGCACGTTACGCACGTGCGGTGCGGCGGTGAGATGCGTGACGAAATCCTGGAACGTCGTCATGTCGGGCGCGACGCACTTCAGGATGAAATCCACCTCGCCCGAGAGCATCCAGCACTCACGCACCAGGGGCTCGCGGCGCACGAACTCCTCGAAGGCGCGCAGGTCGGCATCGGCCTGGCTCGACAGATGCACCGATGCAAACACCGTGACGTCGAAGCCGAGCCGGCGCGGATCGAGCAAGCCGCGATAGCCCTGGATGTAGCCTTCCTCTTCCAGCGCGCGCACACGCCGCAGGCAGGGTGGCGGCGAGATTCCGACGCGCCTGGCGAGTTCCACATTGGTGATTCGGCCGTCGGCCTGGATCTCGCTCAGGATTTTGAGGTCGATCTCGTCAAGATTCTTCGACACGTGACTACGGGTTCCCTGAAGGCTGGCAGGCGGGAAGCGGCCTCGCCGGTCATCTCTTAGCGCAGGTTCCTGGGGCTGCGCAATTTTATTGCGCGTGCAACGCGCCATTTACCCAGCCTGCGGGGAAAATTCGCCGAGATGGATTGCAATTCTTGCATGGCTCGCCAGATACTTTAGACTCGGATTTGACATTTTCGACGCCGCCCCGGGGCCTTTCCAGGCCCTTTTTACGCGGGCGCCGATCCTACCCTGCACGTGAGACATCCATGCCTGCCCCAATCCACGCCAAGGTCGTCATCATCGGTTCCGGCCCGGCGGGCTATACGGCGGCCATCTACGCCGCGCGCGCGATGCTGGAGCCGATCCTGATCCAGGGCATCCAGCCGGGCGGGCAGCTCACCATCACCACCGACGTGGAAAACTACCCGGGCTTCGCCGACGTCATCCAGGGCCCCTGGCTGATGGAGCAGATGGAGAAGCAGGCGGTCCATGTCGGAACGAAGATCGTCACCGATCTCGTCAACAAGCTCGAGCTCGCGCATCGGCCGTTCCGGCTCACCTGCGACTCCGGCGACGTCTATCTCGCCGACAGCGTGATTCTCGCGACCGGTGCGCAGGCGCGCTGGCTCGGCATACCGTCGGAAGAAAAATTCAAGGGCTTTGGCGTCTCGGCCTGCGCGACCTGCGACGGCTTCTTCTATCGCGGCAAGGAAGTCGTGGTGGTCGGCGGCGGCAACACCGCGGTGGAGGAAGCGCTGTTCCTCACCAACTTCGCCTCGCAAGTGACGCTGGTGCATCGCCGCGACCACTTCCGCGCCGAACGCATCCTGCAGGACCGCCTGTTCAAGCATCCGAAGATCAAGGTGATCTGGGACAGCGTCATCGACGAGATCGGCGGCGAGGAAAATCCGGGCAAGGTCACCCATGTCCGGCTCAGGAACATCAGGACCAACGCGCTCACCAAGCTCAAGGCCGACGGCGTCTTCATCGCGATCGGACATGCGCCCGCGACCGATCTCGTGATCGGCCAGGTCAAGCTCAAACCCTCCGGCTATGTCGAGGTGGCGCCGAATTCGACGGCGACCTCGGTGCCCGGCCTGTTCGCGGCCGGCGACGTTGCCGATGAAGTCTACCGGCAGGCGGTCACCGCCGCCGGCCTCGGCTGCATGGCCGCTTTGGAAGCCGAACGTTTTCTCGCACTCCGCGCGAGCGAACGCGCAGCGGCGGAGTAGATTGGGTACAGATGGCTAGAACCCGCGACGGATTTACGGATATGGATTGGGACAAGCTGAAAGTGTTTCACGCAGCGGCCGAAGCGGGCAGCTTCACGCATGCGGGCGAACAGCTTGGGCTCTCGCAATCGGCGGTCTCCCGCCAGGTCAGCGCGCTGGAGCAGGAATTGTCGGTCTCGCTGTTCCACCGGCATGCCCGCGGCCTGATCCTCACCGAACAGGGCGACCTGTTGTTCCGCACCGCGCATGACGTGTTCATGCAGTTGCAGGCGGCGCGCGCCAAGCTCACCGACAGCCGCGAGCGGCCGAGCGGCGACCTCAAGATCACCACGCCTCCGGCGCTCGGCATCAACTGGCTGATCCCGCGGCTCGACGAGTTCACGGCGCTCTATCCGGATATCCGGATCTCGCTGATCGTCACCGACGAGGACCTCGATCTGTCGATGCGAGAAGCGGACGTTGCGATCCGCACCCGCAAGCCGACCCAGCCCGACCTGATCCAGCGCAAGCTGTTCTCGATCGGCTTCCACGCCTATTGCTCGCCGGAATATATCAAGCGCTTCGGCACGCCGCGGACGCTGGACGACCTCGACTCGCACCGCATCATCATGCTCGGCGATTCGCAGGTGCCCGTGCATCTGCAGAACCGCAACTGGCTGGTCGAAGCCGGCCGCAACGGCAGCGGCCCGCGCGAGGCCTACTTCAAGGTCAACAACATCCTCGGGCTGGTACGCGCCTGCCAGCAGGGACTCGGCATCGCCGCGTTGCCGGATTACCTGGTCGAGGACAACAGCCGTCTCGTGCAGTTGTTCGGCGAGTCCGCTTCGGTCCAGATCGATACTTATTTCGTTTATCCTGAGGAGCTGAAAACCGTGGCCCGCGTGCAGGTGTTCCGCGATTTCGTGGTGAGCAAGGCGCAGCGCTGGCCCTCGTAATCAGCGGCTCTAATCGTGCCCCCGGTCACCGCATGACTGACATGCGGCGTGGATGGTTGCCGCAGGGCGCGGCTGAGGACAATAATAACTCCACGCTGAGCATTCGCGTTGCGCATTTGTCCCCCTCCTCCAGTGGCGCGAACGCTCAGTAATCCCTCTTGGAAGGTGATTGTGTCGGCCTCACGTGGCCAATACCTTAAGCCGGGCTCTTTCGAGCCCGGCTTTTTTTCTTGATCATCGTCATGACGCTCGCGCGCATCCGCGCCGTTGACAGTTTTGGCCGCAGCGCGCATGATTCCTGGATGATCACGAATTCGTGCGCAGCCCTGTCGTCGAAAAAAGGCCCCGGTCCGGGGCCTGCAGATTGGTGCGCGCGATAGAATCCTTTTCGCTTTGAACCGATCCGAGACCCCGCCGGTGTGCGGGGTTTTTTGTTTCCCGTCTCCGGCGTTTCAACCCCAGAGGAGATGGAGAAATGAACGAGCTGAGAGACCGCTTGCGGGGCCTGTGGCTGCCGCTGGTGACACCCTTCCGCGACGGCGTGCTCGACGAGGTGTCGTTGCGCCGTCTGGTGCGGCATTATGCGAGCGGACCCGTCGACGGATTCATCCTGGCAGCGACTTCGGGCGAAGGCCTCCTGCTTGCGACCGACGAGCTCGAGCATCTCGTAGCTGCCGTTCGCACCGAGCTTGCCGCGATGCCCCGCATCCTGCCGGTCTGCCTCGGCCTTGCCGGCGCGAGCACGCAAAAGCTGCAGGAGATGCTGGATGAGACCGCGGCCTGGCCGATCGACGGCTATCTGATCTCGGCGCCATATTATTTGCGGCCGTCGCAGCGCGGGCTGCTCGCGCATTTCACCGCGCTCGCCGACCACGCCTCCTGGCCGATCGTGCTCTACAACATTCCCTACCGCTCCTCGGTCAACCTCGCCAACGAGACGCTGCTGCGTCTTGCCCAGCATCCGAACATCGTGGGCCTGAAGGATTGCTCGGCCGACCGCGCCCAGTCGATCGACCTGTTGCGGCGGCGGCCGGAGGGCTTTCGCGTGCTGACCGGCGAGGACGCGGACTATTTCGAGGCGCTCACCGACGGCGCCGATGGCGCCATCCTGCTGTCCGCCCATGTCGCGACCGAGACCTTCGCGCGCGTGCAAACCCACCTGAAGGCCGGAGATCGCGACGCCGCATCGGCATGCTGGCAGGACGTCGTCGAACTGACGCGGCTGTTGTTCGCCGAGCCGAGCCCGGCGCCGGCAAAGTATTGGCTGGCGCAAACCGGGCTGATCGCTTCGAGCGAGGTGCGCTCGCCGATGATGGAAGTGAGCGCGGAGCTTGCCGCCTGGCTCGACCGCGAGATCGCGCGGCGATCGGCAATGGTGGCCGAACCCCGCCTGGTTAATGCGGGGTGAAGGCGCCGCTCGATTTTTCTGCCAAAGATGGCGGCAACGTTAAGCCGTGAGGCGTATTGGAGACGCTCCAAAACATAAAAGGACCTGGGGGGAACCAATGAGCTTTCAAACACAGGCGGCCTTGCGCGAAATCGCGCGGGATTTCGGGATCGTTTCTGCGTTCTGCTTCTGGGCGATGGTGATCGGCTTCGTGCCCGTCGCCGCGATCCGCATGCTGATCGCCTGATGTGGTTACCTGGTCGCTACCGCGGGACACCGGGAGGTGGTTAATCCGTGGTAGCGACTGTGGTCAAATCCGAGCGAAATCGCGATCCGGATTTTAAAACCTTTCGCGTATCACGCGTCCCCATAACAACAAAATGCGCGGGGGCGTGTCGTGATCAATCAAGTCGCGGTCAATGAGGTCGCAGTCAATCGGGAACAGGCGTTCGCTGCCGAACAGCGGGGCTTCACCATCGAGGACATTTTCTGGGCGGTCGGGATCTGGTCGGTGATCCTGTGCCTGTCGCCGGTGATCGTGTTCTACATGCTGATGGTGGCTTAGGCTTTTCTGCGCATGATCTCCGCGCAAACGCGCAGCGTTTGTCGCGAGGGAAAACCGGTACCCACTTTGCGCTGACGCGGCCCTGCGGGTCCGGATCATGCGCGCATAAAAAACGCGCGGAGCCCGCGCGTTCTTTGGCAGAAAGAAAAAGGCGGTGTGATCCGATCACGCCGCCTGCTTGTGCATCGCGCCGCTGGACGACGCGTTCCCCCGGATTGCCTTCACCGAGCGTTCGATCGCGGCCCACAGCCGGCCGATTTCGGCGGCCGCGCGGCCTTCGGCATAATATTCGCGCGCGCCCTCGCCCTGCCCCAGCGCCATCAGGAGATCGGCGCGGTTGGTGATCTGGCCGCCCCACACCGGTGCACGGAATTTGGCGAGCGCCTCGCGTGCGATGGTGACGATCGGGCTTTCGGCGTCGTCCCTGCGCGCGGGCGCGCCGTTCAGCACCACCGCGTAGGGCCTGCGTGCCGAGCGGCACATCTGGATGGTTTCCTGCACCGCGTTGACGTCGAACACGCCGGGCCGCGCCGGAATGATGACCATGGTGGCGTTCTTGATGGCGTCGTCGACGACGGCCGAGAGATTCGGCGGTGTGTCGATCAGCACCCATTCCATTCCGTCGCGCTTCGCCGCTGCGAGAATACCGCTGACGGAATTGACCGCCGTCTTGATCGGCGGTTCGTTGGTGCCGCGCAGCTTGTGCCACAGCGTCAACGACCCCTGCGGATCGGCATCGACCAGCAGACATGGCTTGGTTGCCTTGATCTGCGCAGCAAGATGGGCAGCCAGGGTACTCTTTCCTGAACCACCCTTTCGTGATGCGAAAACAATAACGTTCATACCCTTCGCCTCCAGATTGACCCCATGGTGCGAAAATGAATCAGCGAAGTGATTCGTGAAAGAAAAATTTTGGGGTATTTGGGGTAAATGTGACCTGGCCACGGAAAAGCAGTTGATGCTGGCTTTTGAGTTACACGCGCCTGCAACCGCGGCGAGAAGTCAAAAAGCGAAAGTTTTTGAGGCAGCGCCGGAGCCTTTCCGGCGAACGCCGTCACTCAACCCAGGATAAAGCCCGTGCAGGACAGCGAATCACGACGCGCATCGGGGCATCGCGGGGCCGGCGAACAAAAGGAGTCCGGCCCGCATCGGATTCGCCGTCCGCGAATCAGATGGCAGCCGGGTGTCAGTTTGCGGCCGGCTTTGTCGTCTTCCTGGGCTTCGGCTTCGACTTTCGGACCGTCGCCGGCTTGATGCTCATGGGCTTGCTGGCCGGGCCGGCAGCGACGGCACTGGGTTCGGGGTCCGGCCGGAAGAAACGCCGGCATTCCGGCGAGAGCTCCGACTTCCTGGCGACCATGCAGGCCGTGACGCGGTCGACATCGGGAATCTCGGGGCCGCAGAGGCGGAAGGCGTCCGGCTGGCAGGCCTGCTGTTCCTCGGGCGTATAGGCGTGGCCCGTCGTCGGCAAACCTGAAAACGCCAGCGCCACGGCGAGCGTCGCGCCCAGCCCATGGTTTCGCAGCGATGACATGAATCCCCCAAATAATCCCCAAAGCACGCGCGAAGTGTGAGTGAAGGCACGGGGAATGGCAAGGTAGCCACAGGGCGGGGTGCGGCAAATTGGGCGGGGACCACGATGCATTCGTGATCACCGCCGCGGCGCGAACGCGTCACTACGGAGGTTCTCGTGGCATGATTGGCACCTCCTTTTGCTCCACACCGGATTGCGCGGCGTGCGCGTCCCAAAACAGACCAGCGCAGAGGCTACCAATGGCAAACTTGTATCTACTTGAGACGCTCCGGGAAACCGCAGGGACCAACAGGCTGCAGATCGCGACACTTATCGGGAGCCTGTCGCGCACGTTCGAGCTGCTCACCGTCGACATCGAGCACGATGAGAGCCGCGTGGGCGTTCGCGACGAGTCAGACCCGGCCTATCCGGTGTTGGCGCGGAGCCTGCGGGCGCGAAGGGACAACATTGGGGCGACCATTGCCATGCTGGAGAACCTACGGGCGCCAAAAGCCAGCGCACTCGATACGACGGAACGCGAGGTGGCGTAGGTGATCAACTAACGGAACACCGAGCGCGGGGGTATTTTCTCGTACTGGAAACTCGACTTACGCTATGCGCCAATAGCAACAAAATTCCGCATCGCACCGAAGTGACGCGATGTGCCAACAGGTGACATTCGAAATAGAAGAGGCCGCCAACTGAGGCGCGCTTACTCTTTCTTTGGCTTTGGCCTGTTTCGCTTTCAGCACCCCGGCGCTCCAACGACTGCGGCTTCGGTCTGCCGAGCCTTTTCGCTACCAACCGCAACGGCACGCCAGAAGCGCGAAGCTCCAAAGTTCCTCCTCGCCCTCAGGCGTCCAAGGCCGATTAGCCATCACTTTGGCGGCTGCAGTCCGGGCGAGCGTAGCCATTCGCTCATGCGTGATCCGGTTTCGGCCCGTCTGGCTTTGCGGATCATTTCATCGCGCTCAGGGCCAGGTGGGAGCAATTTGGCTGCCTCACGCAATCGCTTCGCCTCTTCGGCAAGCCGCGCTTCAAGGGATTGGGTTTGACTGAAACGGCGTCGCTGCATGGCGTTGCTCCATCTTTGAGTTGGAGGCGGGAGCGCAACCGGCGCCAACTCGGGCGGACTAGCTTACCTCTTTGTGTCGTCATTGAAACCGAGTGCCGATAGTCCGGCATTGCGCAATCGGACAGGGTCGCGCTCCCCATTCTTGGCTGCACTAATGACGCGCTTGGCAATGACTTCGTAAACGATTGGCGGTTGTCCGGTATCGTGAAGGTCTTTGCAGGCGGTGTCGAACGCCGCGCCCATGATCTGGGTCGCTCGGTCATCAAAGACCGAGCCAGCCTTTCGGATGAATGGTAGGATCGATGCCACGTCAAATCTCCTGTCTTGCTCTCGCTGAAGTCCGCGTGAAGCCGATTTACGACGCCAAATGTTTTGGGTTAACGAGCCGGGCGCAAACACCAAGACTGTCATGTTCAAAGTGAAGTTCTGCATGAAGTCCATTCGCCAGCGCCCGCATGAGCTGAAAGCCAAGTCCCCCATCGATCGACGGATCGAAATTCTCCGGAAAACCGACGCCATCGTCAGTCACTTCCACCATGAATGAGCCATCATCTTTCGTCTCGCAGTGGATATGGACCTTCACAGGTAAACCCGTTGGATGCGCATACTTGCTGGCGTTCGTAAGAAGCTCGGCGATGATGAGTCCGGCGTGAAGTGCATGATGGGCATCGATGTGGGCATCGCAGGCCCTATCGACTGTCACCTGCATGTTTCCATGCGGACCGAGGGAGCCGATCATCTCGGATACCTCTTTCACGAACTCCCCGAGGTTTACTCCCTTGCCATTGACGGCTGCCAGGGATCTGTGGAGTTTCGCCGTGACCTCGGCGCGCGCGACGATATCGTCGAGCAACATGCAGACCTGATCGGTCGTGAAGGTTCTGCGGCTCTTGGAAATAGCGTTGCGCTGAAGGCGAATGACTCCGTTCAGGCTGGCCAAGTTGTTCGCGATCCGGTGGTCGGCCTCGGCCAGCCCGACGCTCCCATATTCGATCTGAATTGACATTTTTCGTTCCCTTCAAGCAGACATTGCGCTTCAAAAGGCTGAAAATCAACAAAACTATAGTAAGTTCAATGAGTTAATGGCTGTTTAGACGCCTCCGTGGCTTTAGTTGCCCAACCCCAAAGATTAGATTAATGAGTACAAACGGTAAGGAACTAATTATGGGCTTCTTACGTTTTGGGAGTAGAGTGAGTATCCACGGGAGTGTCTGATGGGTGAACTCAATCGAGGCGAGCGGCTCCAAATCATGCTCATGCACGAGGAACTGCGCGTCATTGATACGTGGCGTTTTGCAAGACGGATGCCGAGCAGGGCGGCGGCAATACGGGAGTTGCTCAAGCGCGGCCTTGCCGCCGACGGATTCTTGGAAGCCGAGGATGGCAATAAGTCGAAGGACTTCTCTGTTCTTTCAGACAGGGCAGCCGAGTAGCTGGCGGACCATTTCGTGCGAGGCTGTCGGGGCCTCATAACCACGCATGAATCCTTCAGTTCAGGTCCTGTTGGTAGCTTCAAAACGATGACCGCCTTGGGTCCTCGCGACCAAGCCGAGCCAGCAACAATTCCGGTCACGTCCGCTATGCGGCCGATAGAGTTGCAAAAGTCGAAAATCGAACAATCCCAAAAATCTCGCGAAAGTTGATCTTCAGAATTCTCTGCCGCTGCGTCGCTTTTCAGCGCCGATCGTGTCCCGTAGCGTGGTGTAGCTGGGTGCGGGTCACCACATCGCCGGCATTGGCCGGATTTGTCAGCTGGCGATTGCCGGGAGGCTGACGGTGGGATCATCGCCCAAAGGAGCGATGGT
>Ga0157369_10009720_pt1 | contig 11000 bp, 7 predicted proteins | sample C25metaG_FD_113461 | JGI IMG/M metagenome (GOLD analysis project Ga0157369, IMG submission 113461) | Corn rhizosphere microbial communities from Kellogg Biological Station, Michigan, USA - C2-5 metaG | ecosystem: Host-associated > Plants > Roots > Rhizosphere > Soil | place: USA: Michigan... | reverse complement strand
GCAGCTGTACGCAGGTTGGAACCCGGGGACCAGAGAAAACCCGGCAGACTCGAAGTCTCCCGCGCACAGCCGCCATAACAGAGTGCACACCATGAAGGTGCGCAAGCATACGTCATGAAAGCCACTTTTGCGCTTCTTGGGTCCCGGGGTTCCAATCCCGATCGCTGATTTGGCAGCGACCCACACAGGCTAGAGAGCTGACGTCCGACGGACAACCTGAAAACATTGTGGGAAGGTTCCGCGATTCCCACACAACCTTTAAACATCACGAATTGAAATACGCATCGTCATACTGAACATCGGCCCCCGTAGATTCAGCTCCCGCCGTTCCGACACACGCCCATCACGCTGTACTTGATGGTGTTGATCTGGCCTTTGGAATCCTCGTAGGTCATCGCGGTCGGCACTACATTGCACGCAGCCTGCGGCTTCACCACGCTCACCACCTTGACCACGTCCAGCTTCATTCCGTATTCGTAATCCTTCACCACCGGCGGCGCTTTGCCCTGGTTGGCGGCGTACTGTTCCATCGCTTTGGCGTTGGCGCTGAGCGCACGTTCGAAAGTGCGATCACCGCCACCTTCAGCCAGCACATTCACAGACATCGCCATGACAGCGGCGAATGCGATCAATTTGAGTACTTTCATATCCATTACCTTCCCATCCGGGCGTAAAAAAAAGCCCGGCATCGATGCGCGATGAAGGGCTTCTATAACTGCAGCAGGCTTACAGATCGCGGGTTGTTTCGTCTTTCTTGTCGTTGACGACCACCGGGTTGCCGGCGGCTTTTTCCTTGGCGACGAACAACTCCATGGAGCGGTCGTTGTTGGTCATCATCCGTTCGAAAGTGCGGTCGCCACCGCCTTCGGCCAGAGCCACGGAAGAGATCGCCAGAGCGGCTGCGAAGGCAGTGAGTTGGGCAAGTTTCATCGTTGATTCCTCGTTTAAGTAACTGACGGGATCAAGGTAACAAGGCGCACCTTTCGTGACGGTGGCGGGGAAATTACATATCCGTTATGTGCCGGATCAGTGCACGGAACCCCTGTGGGAGCGAGCCTGCTCGCGAAAGCGGTGGTTCAGTCACATCATTGTTGACTGACAGATCGTCTTCGCGAGCAGGCTCGCTCCCACAGGGGGATTAGCTATTGAATTGGAACGGCGTCTTCATCCCGGCGATGGGCGAGTTGGTAGAGCGCAGGCAAGATCAGCAGTGTCAGGATCGTCGAGGACAGAATTCCACCGATCACTACGGTGGCGAGCGGTCGCTGCACTTCAGCGCCGGTGCCGGTCGCAAGCGCCATCGGGATGAAGCCCAGCGACGCCACCAACGCCGTCATCAACACCGGCCGCAAACGCGTCAGCGCACCTTCGCTAATGGCATCGGACAGCGACCGCCCCTCTTCCCGCAAATTACGAATAAACGCAATCATCACCAACCCGTTCAACACCGCCACCCCGGACAACGCGATAAACCCGACCCCCGCCGAAATCGACAACGGAATATCCCGCAGCCACAGCGCCAAGACCCCACCGGTCAGCGCAAACGGAATCCCGGTAAACACCAGCAAGCCATCCTTCAGATTGTTGAACATCATGAACAACAACCCGAACACCAGCAGCAGCGCCACCGGCACCACGATCTGCAAGCGCTTGGCCGCCGATTGCAGCTGCTCGAACTGCCCGCCCCAACTGGTCCAGTAGCCGGCCGGGACCTGCACGTCACGCTCGATCACTTCGCCGGCCTCGCTGACGAACGAGCCGATATCACGCCCGCGCACGTTGGCGCTGACGATCACCAGACGCTTGCCGTTCTCGCGACTGACCTGATTCGGCCCGAGCACCAGGTCGAGGCTGGCGACGTCTTGCAGCGCGATAAAGCCGATTTGATTCGCCGCTCCATTCAAAGGCGCCGGCACCGGAATCAGCAACGCCGACAAGCCGTCGATATCCTTGCGCATGGCATCGGACAAGCGCACGACCATGTCGAATCGCCGATCCCCCTCATACAACGTCCCGGCCTGACGACCACCGACCGCAACGGCGATGGTGTCCTGCACATCACCAACGTTGAGCCCGTAACGCGCGGCTTTATCGCGATCGATGTTGATTGTCAGCACCGGCAACCCGGTAGTCTGCTCAACCTTGACCTCGGATGCGCCGTTGACCTTTTGCATGGCAGCAGCGATTTTCGCAGCGGTGGCATTGAGCACGTCCATGTCATCGCCAAACACCTTCACCGCGACGTCGCTGCGCACGCCGGAAATCAGTTCGTTGAAGCGCAGCTGAATCGGCTGCGACAGTTCATAGTTGCTGCCCGGCAGCGTCGCGGCGGCGGCTTGCAGCTCAGCCATCAAGGTTTCACGGGACTTGTCCGGGTCCGGCCACTGCTCTTTCGGCTTGAGCATCACATAGCTGTCGGAGATATTCGGCGGCATCGGATCCGAAGCGATTTCGGCGGTGCCGGTACGAGCAAACACGCGCTCGACTTCCGGCACCTTCGCCAGAATCAACGTCTCCAGACGCTGCTGCATATCCACCGATTGCGTCAGGCTGGTGCCCGGCACACGCAACGCTTGCAGGGCAAAATCCCCTTCGCTCAGGCTCGGCACAAACTCGCTGCCCATACGACTGGTGAGCACACCGCTGAGCACGATCACACCCAGCGCCGCACCAACAGCAACGGCGCGATGCGACATCACCCACGCCAGCGCCGGCGCATACACACGACGGGCGCCGCGCATCACCGCGCCCTCTTCTTCCTTGACCTTGCCGGTTACGAACAACGCAATCGCCGCCGGCACGAAGGTCACGGAAAGCAACATCGCACCAAGCAAAGCGATGACCACAGTGAACGCCATCGGGTGAAACATTTTCCCTTCGACGCCGCTCAACGCGAAGATCGGCAGGTACACGACCATGATGATCAACTGCCCGAAAATCAGCGGTCGTCGCGCCTCTTTCGCTGCGGCAAAAACTTCCTTGAAACGCTCGGCACGGGTCAACAAGCGTCCGTGATGCTGCTGCGCATGGGCCAACCGACGCAGGGTGTTTTCGACGATCACCACCGCACCGTCGACGATAATGCCGAAGTCGAGCGCGCCGAGGCTCATCAGGTTGGCGCTGACCTTGTTGCTGAACATGCCGGTAAAGGTGAACAGCATCGACAGCGGAATCACCATCGCGGTAATCAACGCCGCGCGGATATTGCCGAGGAACAGAAACAGAATCGCGATGACCAGAATCGCGCCTTCGATCAGGTTTTTTTTCACCGTGGCGATGGCTTTGTCGACCAGGTGCGTGCGGTCGTACACCGGCACGGCGATCACGCCTTGCGGCAAGGATTTGTTGATCTGTTCGAGCTTGCTGGCGACCGCTTGCGAGACCGTGCGGCTGTTCTCGCCGATCAACATGAACACGGTGCCGAGTACAACTTCACGACCGTTTTCTGTGGCCGCGCCGCTGCGCAATTCGCGGCCGATTTCCACGGTGGCGACGTTCTTCACGCGGATCGGCGTGCCGTCGACATTGGCCATGACGATGTTGGCGATGTCCTCGGTGCTCGCCACTTGCCCCGGCGCGCGGATCAGCAACTGCTCGCCGCTGCGTTCGATGTAACCGGCGCCGACGTTGGCGTTGTTGCGCTCCAGCGCGGTGACCAGATCGGTGAGGGTCAGCTTGTACGCGGCCAACCGTTTTGGGTCCGGCGCGATCTGATATTCCTTGGCGAAACCGCCGATGGTATTGATCTCGGCCACGCCCGGGACGTTGCGCAGTTGCGGCTTGATGATCCAGTCCTGAATCACCCGCAAATCGGTCGGCGTGTACGCGCTGCCGTCGTCCTTGAGCGCGCCCTCCTTCGCCTCAACCGTCCACAAAAAGATCTCGCCGAGGCCGGTGGAAATCGGCCCCATGACCGCCTCCGCGCCTTCAGGCAATTGCTCCTTGGCGATCTGCAAACGCTCGTTGACCAGTTGGCGGGCGAAGAACAGGTCAGTGCCGTCCTTGAAGATTACCGTGACCTGCGACAGCCCCGAGCGCGACAGCGAACGGGTCTGTTCAAGTGCCGGCAGACCGGCCATCGCGGTTTCAATCGGGAAGGTGATGCGCTGCTCGGTTTCCAGTGGCGAGAACCCGGCGGCGCCGGTGTTGATCTGTACCTGGACGTTAGTGATGTCGGGCACGGCGTCGATCGGCAGTTTTTGATAACTGGCGATGCCGAGGCCGGCCATGAGCAGAACGGCGAGCAGCACGATGATGCGCTGCTCGATGGCAAACTGGATCAGGCGTTCGAACATGAGGACTTTCCAGAATTAATGAGAGTGCTCGGCCGAGGCTTTGCCCAGCTCCGACTTGAGGACGAAGCTGCCGGCGCTGGCGACTTGCGCGCCCGGTTCCAGCCCTTGAGTGATTTCCACATGGCCGGCGGCGCGGCTGCCCAGCTCTACTGCCCGTGCTTCGAAACCGTCGTCGGTGCGAACGAACACCGTGGTTTTGTCCTCGACGGTCTGGATTGCGGTTTCCGGCACGGCGACTTTCGCTTCGCGGCTGTCGGTCGCCACCAACGCGGTGACGAACAGTCCCGGACGCCATGAGCCTTGCGGGTTTTCCAGGGTGACGCGAACGGTTGCCGTGCGGGTTTGCTCGCCGAGCAAACTGCCGACGTAAGCCACGCTACCGACGACTTCCGCGTTCAATTCCGGGGCGCTGACGGTGACCGCTTTGCCTACTTGAACCTTGTTCAAATCCTTCGGTGAAACGCCGAACGTCACCCACACTCGCGACAGATCCGAGAGGGTGAACGCCGCTGTACTTTCATCAACGACCTCCCCCGGCGTCAGGTGTTTCTCCACCACCACGCCATCGAACGGTGCCCGCACTTCATAGCGATTGCCGCCGGTGGCGACCACGCTGCCGCTGAGCACGCTGATCTTTTGCTGCGCATTGCTCACGGCAATTTCCGCTTCTTGCAACGCCTGGCGCGCCTGGAGGAAATCCTGCTCGGCGGAGATCTTGTCCTGCCACAGCTTTTTCTCGCGCTCATAGGTGGTGCGTGCCAAGGCCAAACGACGCTGCGCGGCGGCTTGCTCGCTGCGCTGATCGGAGATCTGCTGACTGGCGATCACCGCCAGCAATTGCCCCTTCTTCACCGTTTGCCCGAGGTTGACCGCCACTGACTCGACCACGCCCGGCACACGCGGTACGACGTGGGCGGTGCGGTCTTCGTCGAAGCGCACTTCGCCGGGGAACGGCAAGCCGAGGCTGATGGTTTGCGCCCGCGCTTCGGCCAGTTGTATGCCGGCAGCGGTGATCTGTTCGGCGCTCAACTCAATGTGCCCTTCTTCGCCATGCCCGCCTTCGGCGGCGGCGCCTTCTTCGGCGTGATTGGCGTGTTCAGCAGCCTCATCGGCGTGGGCGTCGATGCTTGAGTTGGCTGACCACTGCGAGCCGATACCAATGCCCAGTGCTAACGTCGCCACCGCGACCACCATCAGTTTTTTATCCATGGAAACTCCTCTGCGCCGACATCGCGCAGTTGTCTGAAAAGTGAAATTCAAGGGCTGACGTTGAGGTCGCCAAAGATCCGTTCGATGCGTACGCGGGCGTCGGTCGCCTCGCTGACGGCCTGGATGTACTGGCTGCGCGCTGCGATCAGCGTGCGTTGCGCATCGAGCACATCGAGGAAGCCGAACTTGCCCATTTCGAAACCGCGTGTGGCGCTGTCGACCGCACTTTGCGCGGCGGGCAGGATGGTCTGGTTGAATGCAGTGACTTCGCCGTTGGCGGTCTGCCATTGCGCAAGGCTGGTCTGGACTTCGGTGCGCAAACGCAGTTCGGTGGCGTTGCGCAGATCCCGCGCCTGATCGGTGCGACGCGCGGCCGCGAGCACGTTGCCCTGATTACGGTTGAACAGCGGAATCGGCATCGACAGGCCGACCACGTTGACCCGCTCGCGCTCGGTTTCGCTGTATTGGCTGCCGATGTTCACGGTCAGGTCGGGGATGCGCTGGGACTTTTCCAGACTCAGCGATGCTTCGCGCTGATCGATCTGCAATGTGGCCAGACGTAGTTCGGCGGTCTCGTTCAAACGGTCCAGCAACTTGGTCGGTGGCGGGACGGCCGGCATGCTTTGCGTAGGTGCCTGCACCTTGGTCGATGTCGGCAACGGCGCGCCCATGACTTGCGCCAACTGCTGATAGGCATTGGCCTGATCGCGCTCTGCCCGGCTCACTTCCAGGCGTACTTCCGAGAGCTGCACCTGTGCTCGCGTGCCTTCGACCGGGGATGATTTGCCTGCTTCGATGCGCCCTTGGGCCACGCGCACACCGTGCTCGGCCAATTGCAGGGATTGCCGGGACAGCAGCAAACGTTGCTGCGCGGTTTGCGCGCTGTTGAACGCCTGAATCACATCGGCGCGCAAGGCGTTGCGTTTGCGCTCCAGTTCGATGCCGGCAGCGTCCTGCGCGCGGTTGGCGACGTCGATTCGCGCACCACGTTTACCGCCCAGTTCGATCGGCTGGCTGAGCATGACCGTGGTCGTGCGTGAGTCGCGCCGCGTGTCCTCAGCCTCCCACGACACTTCGGGATTGGGGATCAGCCCGGCTTGCTGCCGATCGCCCTGGGCGATGCCGATTTCCCACTGCGCAGCGGCCAGGTCCGGGTTGCCTGCGAAGGCACTTTGCAGGGCTTGATCCAGCGTTAGGGACGCTGCGTTCGCGAGGCTGGTACAGGCCATCAACAGGATGGCGCTGGCGGTTTTTTTCAGGCGTGAGTGCGCCGTCAGTTTTATTAAACCGGGCAATGGAAGACTTCCTTTATTCAAGAATCTCGGATGCCGCCACGGTAGGGTTTTGAACTTATCGACAAGGTGACTGGAACATTACAAATCCGTTATCCACGGTTTGCGGAAGTTGTTTTGTTCTAGGATGCGAAGTGCAAATGGCATTATCGAAATACATGGAAACAAAAACACGGTAGTTATCTGCTGAGTTGCACTTGCCGGAATCAAACTCATGGGGATTTTGTTGCTTGTGCTGCGACAGACTGTCGCAGAGCACCGTTTTAAAGCGCTTTGCGGTTGACCCTATAGCCACTACAACCTTTATCGTCCGGACTTCCCCTCACCCCAGCCCTCTCCCGGGGGGAGAGGGAGCCGACCGAGATGTCTGGCGTTATATATCGACCTGTTACATCTAGTCGATTATGGATTCAGTAAATTTTCTTCACCTCGGCGTAGTTCTGAAATATCCCGCATTCAGTCCCCTCTCCCTATGGGCGGTCCGACGTTTCGGGAGGGCTAGGGTGAGGGCCTTTTGTAATTAAATACCCATTAAATAAAAGTGGTGAAAGATCATGCGAATCCTTGTAGTCGAGGACGAGCTTAAAGCTGCCGAATACTTGCATCAGGGTTTGACCGAAAGTGGTTATGTCGTTGATCACGCCGCCACCGGTGCCGATGGCCTGCACTTGGCGCAACAACAAGCGTATGACCTGATTATTCTCGACGTGAACCTGCCGGAACTGGATGGCTGGGGCGTGCTGGAACAGTTGCGTCGCACCCATTCGACGCGGGTGATGATGCTCACCGCGCGCGGGCGTCTGGCCGACAAGATTCGTGGTCTTGATCTGGGCGCTGACGATTATCTGGTCAAGCCGTTCGAGTTCCCCGAACTGCTGGCGCGGGTGCGCACGTTGATGCGCCGTAGCGAAAACATCCCGGTGCCGCAGGTGTTGAAAGTGGCCGATCTGGAACTCGATCCGGGCCGCCATCGCGCGTTTCGTGGCGCACAGCGTATCGACCTGACCACCAAGGAATTCGCCCTGCTGCACCTGCTGATGCGCCAGTCCGGCGAAGTGCTGACGCGCACACAAATCATCTCGTTGGTGTGGGACATGAATTTCGACTGCGACACCAATGTGGTCGAGGTGTCGATCCGCCGTTTGCGGGCGAAGATCGACGACCCGTTCGACAGCAAACTCATTCACACCCTGCGCGGTGTCGGCTATGTGCTGGAGGCACGGGAATGAAGCCCTCCAGCCTGTCGATGCGCTTGGGTTTGACGGTGAGTATTCTCGGCGCGCTGCTGGTGGTGTTCCTGGCGATCCTTGCCTATTTCGCGTTGACCCATGAGCTCAATGCACTGTCCCGCGACAGTCTTGAGAAAAAAATGGCGCAGGTGGAGCACAGCCTGTCTTTGTACGTCGATGCCAATGAAATCAGCGGTAAACCGCACATGCTGCTCGATCAGGTCATGGGCCATGACAACCTGACGTTGACGATTTTTGACCGCTTGAATTTGCGTTCGCCGCTGCTCAAATCCGGCAGTGGTTTGAGCGATCCACGGGTTGAATTGAAAGCGGTGCGGGCGACCACTGATCAATTGACTTACTCCGACAGCATTGATGCTGAAGGGGCGAAATTGCTCACCGTGTCCAAGCTGATTCGTCTCAAGGACGGCAACAGCGTGCCGGTGCTGCTGTCGATGGACAACGCCCATGATCAGGCTTTGCTCAGCGCGTATCTGCGCTCGACGCTGATTGCCTTGCCGTTGTTGCTGGTGTTTATCGGCTTGACCGCGTGGGGCGCGGTGCAGCGTGGGTTAGCGCCGCTGCGTGAGTTTCGCAAAGTGACGGCAATGGTCTCGACCCAGGACCTGGAACATCGATTGTCCGTGGTGAACATGCCGCAGGAGTTGAGTGAACTGGCGCAAGGCATCAACTTCATGCTGCATCGGCTCGATGCCGGGGTGCAGCAGTTGTCGCAGTTCTCTGATGACCTGGCGCATGAGCTGCGTACGCCAATCAATAACCTGATGGGCAAGGCGCAGGTGACCTTGTCCCGCGAGCGCACGACAGAGGAATACAAGGACGTGCTGGTGTCGTGCACCGAGGAACTGGAGCGGGTAGCGCGGATTGTTTCGGACATGTTGTTTCTCGCGCAGGTCAGTCATCCGTCGGCGCTGGCGCCGTTTGAAGCGGTGGCGCTGGAAGTTGAAGTGGCGAAGGTCGCGGAGATGTTTTCGTTGTCGGCGCAGGACAAGGATATTCATTTGAATGTGCTCGGCAGCGCACAGGTGATGGGGGATCGATTGATGATTCAGCGGGCGATTTCCAATCTGCTGTCCAACGCGTTGCGTCATTGCCCGAACGGAAAAACCGTGACGTTGCTGATCGAACAGAGTGGGACGCAGGCATCCCTGCTGGTCAGCAACCCCGGCACCGGGATTGAAGCGCAACATCTGCCGCATCTGTTCGACCGTTTCTACCGCGTCGACAGCAGCCGCTCGCGTTCGCAGGGCAGCACCGGATTGGGGCTGGCAATTGTGCGCTCGATCATGAGCCTGCATCAGGGTGTGGCGGAGGTTAAGAGCTTGCCGGGGGCGATGACCGTGTTCAGGCTCGGGTTTCCTGCGGTGACGCCAACGGCCCCTTCGCTTGCAGGCAAGCTCCCACAGTGATTTGCGGGGCACTCAGTTTTTGTGGACACCACTGAAACCTGTAGGCCTTCGACTGCTTGTGATGGCGGTGGGTCCTTCAACATCTGCACTGCCTGATACTCAGCCTTCGCGAGCAAGCTCGCTCCCACAGGGACAGTAGTCATCCACAAAATGTGTGGACGCCGCCAAAACCTGTGGGAGCGAGCTTGCTCGCGAAAACGTCGGATCAGGTGATATCCATGTTGAATGTCAGACTGGGAATCGGGAGTTTTGTACCATTTCTTACCGATACGCTCTCGTCTCCGCAAAAACTCCGAAAGCTCCTGCCCTAACATCCGTTTCGTCCTACAGCCAGCCTTGAGTGTGGAGTTCTATGGTTAATGTCTTTGCAGATTGAAGAACGATGCGGGGCAAACTATGAGCAGAGATATGTTTTGTGAGTTGGTTGCAGGAATCGAGGCTCTGGCAGTCCAAGGTCGGGCGCAGCGCCTTCTCGCTCACACAGGAAAAACCGGCACACCACGAATTGGCGCTATGAAAGGCACATTGGTGCTGCCTGAAGATTTCGATTCGCCATTGCCTGACGCCATGCTTGATACCTTTGAAGAAACTCAAGCATGAAGCTGGCATTGACCGATGCCCTTTAATAGCTGCTGCAGTAGGCAGGGTGTTTTTGAGTTTTGTGAACACCACTGCAATCTGTGGGAGCTTGCCTGCAAGCGATGGCGGCGGGTCAGTCGATATCTTTTTCGTCTGACACACCGCTATCGCGAGCAGGCTCACTCCTACAGGTTTTTGTGTCGTTCACAGATGCGGTGTACGCCGCGAACCTCTGTGGGAGTGAGCCTGCTCGCGATAGCAATCGCAGCGGCACCAAAAAAAACGGCACCTTCCGGTGCCGTTCGCCTTTCACAGTCCCACGATCACTTACGCGCATCCGCCCACGATTTCAGCAGTTCGTTGTAGCTCACGGTCTCGCCTTTCGGCTTCTCGTTGGCCAGTTTCGGTTTCGGTGCGCCCGGTTGATCGAACCAGTACTGCGCGTCGCGCTCCGGATTCATCTTCGGTGCACAAGTGGCCTGGGCCTTGGAGCGTTCGAGGCGGGTCATGATCGCGTCCTGATCCTTGGCCAATCCATCAAGCGCCTGTTGCGGGGTCTTCTCGCCGCTGGCCGCTTCGGCGATGTGGCTCCACCACAGTTGCGCCAGACGCGGGTAGTCCGGCACGTTGGTGCCGGTCGGGGTCCATTGCACGCGGGCCGGGCTGCGGTAGAACTCGACCAGGCCACCGAGTTTCGGCGCCAGATCGGTCATCGCCTGCGAGTTGATGTCCGACTCGCGAATCGGCGTCAGACCCACGATGGTTTTCTTCAGCGATACGGTTTTCGAGGTGACGAACTGCGCGTACAGCCACGCTGCGAGCTTCTGCTTCTCAGGCGTGGATTTCATGAACGTCCACGAACCCACGTCCTGATAGCCGAGCTTCATGCCCTCCTCCCAATACGGCCCGCGCGGCGACGGCGCCATGCGCCATTTCGGCGTGCCGTCGGCGTTGACCACCGGCAGG
>Ga0157369_10009716_pt1 | contig 11002 bp, 9 predicted proteins | sample C25metaG_FD_113461 | JGI IMG/M metagenome (GOLD analysis project Ga0157369, IMG submission 113461) | Corn rhizosphere microbial communities from Kellogg Biological Station, Michigan, USA - C2-5 metaG | ecosystem: Host-associated > Plants > Roots > Rhizosphere > Soil | place: USA: Michigan... | reverse complement strand
GTATCCGACCACGCTCGCCCGCCGCGCCGCTGTGCTGCGCGAGCACCGCGACCTCATCGCCGCGGTCAAGGCCGGCGATGCCGACGGGGCCGCTGCGATCGTCGAGACGCATGTCGAAGGCTCAGGCCGGCATATTCTCGAACAGATGCGCGCGGCGCGCCGCAACGGCGAACGGCCCCGGGGCGGCAAGACTGCCTGAGACGAAGGAGCGCGCGTGATGAATGCCTCCACGGAGTCAGTGCCGCGAAAGCGGGAAGCTCTGTTTGGTCGCCGCGAACTGTTGAAACGGAGGTCTCCGCTTTCGCGCGGATGACCAGTGAAATTTGGGTGGATGCAAGTCCAGCCGGTGACAAGGAGCAAGTTGCAATGCCGAAGACGGCTGGTCCCGAGGAGGCCCTCAACCGGGTCAACACCAACAGCAAGCCGTCCGAGCTGCGCATCACCGACATGCGCGTCGCCGAGATCGTCGGCGCACCGTTCACCTCGGCCCTGCTCAAGATCTACACCAACCAGGGCATCGTCGGCCTTGGCGAAGTGCGCGACGGCGCCAGTGCCACCTTCGCGCTGATGCTGAAGAGCCGCCTGCTTGGCGAAAACCCGTGCGACATCGACCGGCTGTTCCGCCGCATCAAGCAGTTTGGCGGCCACGGCCGGCAAGGCGGCGGTGTCTCCGCGGTGGAAGTCGCCCTCTGGGATCTCGCCGGAAAAGCCTATGGCGTTCCGGTGTACCAGATGCTCGGCGGCCGCTTCCGCGAGAAGGTGCGCATCTATTGCGATACCGACGCCGAAAAGCCGAGCGGCACCGAAACGGGCAAGCGCCTGAAGGAGCGTATGAACCGCGGCTTCACCTTCCTCAAGATGGACCTGGGGTTGATGCAGATCGCCGACGTCCCCGGCGCGGTGGTCGCCCCGACGGGCTCGCTCGAGGGCTATCGGGTCCATCCCGGCCGCGGCCCGGTGAAGACGCTCGAGGATCGCCGCCGGCGCAACGCCGTCTATGACATCCACAATGTCCGCCACCCGTTCAGCGGCCTGCACTTCACCGACAAGGGCATCGACCTGCTCGAGCAGTACATCCACGAAGTCCGCGAGGTGATCGGCTACGAGATCCCGCTCGCCATCGATCATGTCGGTCACATCTCGCTGCAGAACGGCATTCGCCTCGCGCGACGGATCGAGAAATACGTGCCCGCCTGGCTCGAGGACGTGATCCCCTGGCAATACACCGAGCAGTACCGGCAGCTCCAGGACGCCACCACGGTGCCGATCTGCACCGGCGAGGACATCTACCTCAAGGAGGGCTTCGAGCCTCTGCTCAGGAGCGGCGGCGTCTCGGTCATTCATCCGGATCTGCTGACCTCGGGCGGCATCCTCGAGACCAAGAAGATCGGCGATATGGCACAGGACCACGGCGTCGCCATGGCCATCCACATGGCGGAGAGCCCGATCGCCGCGATGGCCGCGGCGCACGTCGCCATGGCCACCGAGAATTTCATGGCGCTCGAATATCACTCGGTCGACGTCGACTGGTGGGACGACATCGTCACCGGTCTCCCAAGGCCGCTCGTGCAGGATGGCTTCATTACCGTGCCCGACAAGCCGGGCCTCGGCATCGACGACGTGATCGACGAGGTCATTTCCGGTCATCTGCAGCCGGGCGTCACCGGCATCTGGCAGCCCACCGAGCAGTGGGACAACGAATACTCCTGGGATCGCACCTGGAGCTGAGGCGAAAGACATCACAATGAAAATCACCGATTTGCGCGTTGCCGTTATCGGCAAGCACCCGATTGTCCGCGTCGTTACCGACGAAGGCCTCCACGGCCTGGGCGAGGTCGAATACACCAAGACCTACCTCAAGCCCTGGATCCTGCACTTCCGCGACGCGCTGCTGGGCGAAGACCCGACCGACGTCGAACGCGTCATGCTCAAGATCCGCCAGCGCGGCTCGTTCAAGCCCTACGGCGCCGCCGTCAGCGCCATCGAGCATGCCCTGTGGGACATTGCCGGCAAAGCTGCGAACGTGCCCGCCTACAAGCTGCTCGGCGGCAAGGTGCGCGACAAGGTCCGTACCTATAACGGCAACCTCCGCAAGAAACGGACCGGCGACCGGCCGGAAGACTATGCCGCCGACGTCAAGTGGATGAAGGAGCTGCCCGAGAACTTCTTCATGGTGAAGCAGGGAATCTCGTTCCACTCCAACATGAAGGACACGGTCGAGGACTTCCACTACGGCGTGGTGCAAAAGAAGGCCGGCTACCACGGCGCCATGGACCAGGGCGTGATCAGCGAGCACGGCTTCAACCACATGCTCGACTGCGTAATCGCCATGAAGGAAGTTCTGGGCGACAAGGTGAGCCTCGCGCTCGACTGCGGCCCCGGCTGGATGCTGCCCGACGCCATCAAGTTCGCCCGTGCAGTCGAAAAATACAACATCATGTGGCTCGAGGACATGCTGACCGGCGACTATGTGCCGTGGGTCAACCCGCAGGCCTATCGCGAGCTCACGGTGTCGACCTCGACGCCGATCCATACCGGCGAACAGATCTACAGCCGCCACAACTTCAAGGAGCTGATCGAAACGCAGGCAGTGCGCGTCATCGGCCCCGACCCGGCCGACGTCGGCGGCATTGCCGAGCTCAAATGGGTCGCCGAGCACGCCTACATGCACTCGATCCTCATGGCCCCCCATGGCACGGCCAATGGCCTGCTGGGTCTGGGGGCGCTGATCAATGTCTGCGCCACCCTGCCCGCGAATTACATCGCGTTCGAATATCCGTCGGCGTCCGATCCGTGGTGGCCCGACATCGTGACCGGCCTGCCCTCGGGCCGCATCGTCAATGACAGCATGATCGATTTGCTGCCGGGGCCGGGCCTCGGCCTCGACATCGACGCAAAGGCGGCAAAGCCGTACCTGCGCGAGGAAGACTCAGGCTTCTTCGACTGAGCCCAGAAAACGAGAAAGCCCCCGTCGCCGGGGGCTTGTCTTCAAAAGCGACATTGGTTGCGGGAGCAGGATTTGAACCTGCGACCTTCAGGTTATGAGCCTGACGAGCTACCGGGCTGCTCCATCCCGCGCCAATGTCGTGCGGTGCGCCATGTTAAGCGGTCATGACCCGCAGCGCAGGGGGTATATAGGGGGTGATGCGGCCAACCTCAAGGCGAAAACGGCGACCGGACGACAGTTTTTTGACGCGGCAAATCCCGCTCCTCAGCCCGGCGCGTAGTTGCGCGCCACATAGATCGTGTAGTGGTCGACCGGCTTGCCGAAGCGGACGATATCGAGGCTCTTGACTGTATCGACCTCGCCGAACCGTGCAGCCAGCACGCTGTCGAGCGGCCGCCATTGGTCGGCCACGATAATCGCGGTCTGGCCCTGGTGCGCCGCGGCGTCGAACCAGTCGTCATAGGCATCGCGCTTCGCGGAGAGACTGACGACGCCGGCATCGGCCAGCGCAAAGCCGAGCGGCGACGCCAGCGCGTAGTCGGTGGCCGCGACGAAGCCGACGCTCTCACTGGCCTCGGCCTCGCGCACCGCCGCGGCGATGTCGTCCCAGCCATACGACCACCCCGAAGTCTGATCGGCGTGGCTGGTGAGCGCGGTCAGCGGCACGAGGGTGTAGTTCACCGCCGCCAGCGCGATGGCGAGCGTACCGTAGGCGATCTGCGCGCCAGCCAGCCAGCGCGACCGCAGGCTGCCGGCGAGGTAAGGCAGCACTGCAGCGTAGGCGACGATGTTCCAGTGGATGAGAATGTTGGCGAACAGCGACGCGACGAGGAAGCCCAGGCTCGACAGCCAGAACACAACGCGGCCGAAGCCATGCTCGTCGTTGCGCCCAAGCGCAAAGCGGAACATCGGCACGAGGATGAAGGGTGAGAGCACCACCAGCGCGCCGAGCAAATAGCCGCTGACGCCGGAGAAACTTGCCGGGCTCGCCACCCCGTGGCGCCCGCCGACAATGAAGCCGAAGGACGCCCAGTCGTGCTGCGCGTTCCAGATCAGCACCGGCACCTGCAGCGCCATCGCCAGCAATGCCGCGAGATAAGGGTGCGGCGAGCGCAGCGCGGGACGGAGCCGTGGCGTCACGATGATATAGAGCAGCAGGCCGAGACCCAGCAGCGCGCCGGTATATTTGCTGAGCGTGGCAAGGCCGATGGCGAGCCCGGCCAGATAGAGCCAGCGGCGCACCTTGATGTCGGCCTGCCAGCGCTCGACGGCATAGACCGTCGCCAGCGAGAAGAAGACCAGCAGGTGGTCGGGCAGCGCCACGCTCGTCAGCCCGAACAGGATCGGGATCGCAAGCGACAGCACGACGCTGCCCCAGAACCAGCCGCGCCAGTCGTCACCCCGTCTGCGCGAGAGGAGATCGAGCAGAAAGATGTCGCCGATCAGCGTCATCAGGACCGGCAGACGCAGACCCAGGATCGTCCATCCGAATACCGCGCCCGAGAGGCCTTCGGTCCAGCCGACCAGTGACGGGTGATCGAAGTAGGAGAGCGCCGGGTGGTGCCCCCACATGAAATAGTAGGTCTCGTCCATGAACGGATGGGCGACCAACAACATCACCAGCTTGGCGGCCAAGAGGACGAGCGCGGCCACGCGCAGCGTCCGCCAGCCGAAACCCGCCGGCTCAGCCATTGGGTTTGTAGCCGCTGGCGAAATAGAGCCGGTGGACGTCGAGCTCTTTGCCGCCCACCACCACGGGTAAGGTCACGAGCGGCGTGACGCTCGCAAAGTGCGAAGTGATATCGCTGCTCATCGGCCGCCAGTTGTCGTCGAACAGCAGCGCATCTTCGCCGGCGTGCGCCTCGGGGTCGAACCAGTAGTCGAACTCGTCGCGGGCGGCCGACAGGCTCGTGACAGCGGCATCATGCGTATAAAAGCCGAGCAGCGACGCCGTGGTGTAGTCGGGCGCGGCCACGAAGCCGATCCTGTGCTGCGTCTTTGCTTGTTCGACCGCCGCGGCAATGGGGCCCCAGCCGTAGCTCCAGCCGGTCCCCTCGTCGCGCCATTGCTCGACATCGCTGATCGGCAGGAAGCCGTAATTGACGATCGTCGCAACGACATAGAACAGCCCCCAGATCGTCTGGCCGATGATCAGCCAGTAGGGCCGCATCAAGCGCGGCAGGAACGGCAGCAGCACGAGGTAGGCGACGAGGTTCCAATGCGGCAGGACCAGCGTCACGAGGCACACCGCGAGGATCACGAGGCTCGAGAGCACGAAGGTGACGCGGGCGAACCACGTCCCCGGAACAGCCTCGCGCCCGGCGACAAACTTGACGATCGGCCAGAACAGGAACGGCGAGATCAGGATCAGGACGCCGAAGGCAAAGCCGAGGATGCCGTCATAGGAGGCCCTGAGGCCATTGTGCCGGCCCCGCAGGATGAACTCCCAGGAGGCGAGGCCTTCGGTGAGGTTCCAGTAGACCACCGGCGCCTGCATCACCAGCGTGATCGCCGCGGCGAGGTAAAGGCGCGGCTCGCGCAGCAGCGAGCGGTGCACGGCGATGACGTAGAGGCCGACGCCGATCGCGAGGATCGCGGCGTTGTATTTCGACAGGCCCGCGAACCCCAGCGCAATCGCCGCGAGATAGAGGTCGGCGCTCCGTCCCGCCTGGCCCTCGGCGCGGTCCATGAAAAAGCGCGTGAACCACGCGATGGAGAGGAGGCACGTGGCGAGCAGCACATAGTCGGGCAGCGCCAGGCTCGTCACCAGCCAGAACACCGGTGTTGCGAGCAGCAGCAGCACCGACAGCCAGAACTGGCCCTGCCACGCGGTGCCATCGAGACGGCGCGCGATCATCCACAGCGCGACGATGTCGGCGACCACCGACAGCGCCACCGGCAGGCGCAGCGCAAACCGGTTCCAGCCGAAGATGTGCGAACTCAACCACAACAGCCAGGCATTGAGCGGCGGATGATCGAAGTACGAGAGCGACGGATGCTGCGACCACATCCAGTAATACGCTTCGTCCTGGAACACCCCGGTGGTCGACAGCTGCAGCAGCTTGAGCCCCAGCAGCACGACCGTGACGATCTGCACGGCGCGCAAACCGGCCCCGTGGATGCCGATGCCCTGTTGTTCCAAACCCTGGTCCCCGTCGCGGTGCCCGGCGCTTATGCCATTTACCGCGATGCGGGCAAACCCTATTGGAAGCCTGCCGGAGTCCGCGGCCGGTACGGGGCTTCGAGCGCGGCGACGTCGTTGGCGCCGAGCTTGACATCCAGCGCCCCGAGCGCATCGGTCAACTGCTCGAGCTTGGTGACGCCGACGATCGGCGCCGCCACGGGCTGCTTCTGCATCACCCAGGCGAGCGCGATCTGCGCCATGGTCTTGCCGTGCGTCCTGGCGACCGAGGCGACTGCGCCGTTGATCTTTTCGTCCTCGGCGGCATGCGCGTCGTACATCTGATTCTGGAACGGATCGGACTGAAAGCGCTTGGTCACCTCGCCCCAGGGGCGGGCCAGCCGGCCGCGCGCCAGCGGCGACCACGGGATGACGCCGATGCCCTGGTCGATGCAGAGCGGCAGCATCTCGCGCTCCTCCTCGCGATAGATCAGGTTCACCTGGTTCTGCATCGAAACGAACCTGGTCCAGCCGTTCGCCTCTTGCGTCGCCAGCATCTGCATGAACTGCCAGGCCCACATCGAGGACGCGCCGATGTAGCGGACCTTGCCGGCCTTGACCACGTCGTGCAGGGCCTCGAGCGTCTCCTCGATCGGCGTGGCGTAGTCGAAGCGGTGGATCTGGTAGAGGTCGACGTAGTCGGTCTTCAGGCGGCGCAGCGAATTGTCGAGCTCGCTGATGATGGCCTTGCGCGACTGGCCCTTGCCGTTCGGGCCCTTGCGCATTTCGCCGTTGACCTTGGTGGCCAGCACCACCTCGTCGCGTTTGGCGAGCTCCCACAGGACCGTGCCCGTGATCTCCTCGCTGGTGCCGGCGGAATAGACATTGGCGGTGTCGTAGAAATTGATCCCCGCCTCCCACGCGGCGCGGATGATCGGACGGCTATGCTCGAGATCGAGCACCCAGTCACGGCCCTTGCTGGCGTCGCCGAACGACATGCAGCCGAGGCAGAGCCGCGAAACCTCGAGGCCGGTCTTTCCCAAATGCACATAGTCCATGGACGTTTCTCCCCTGGCTGGACGCGGAACGGCGATGTCGGATTGGCAGTCGACCTGCCAAGGCTACGTCGCGCGCCTCGCGTCCGTCAATGCGGGACGCCTCACAAGCCGATGATTGCTATTCCTGCCGACGCTTTTCGTCGTCGATGGGATTGAGGATCGAATCCATCTTGCTGATGGTCGCTTCGATGCTGGTCTCGCCCTGTGGCGCGACGGGGGTGTAAGGCGGCTTCGGCACGCCGCTGGGGAACGCTCCGAACTGCGTGAAGAACGACACCATGTCGGCGAGCACCGGGGCGCGCCAGCGCCACATGGCGCCAATGGCGAACACCGCCTCCATGTGCCCGATGTTCTGGTAGTACTTCACGGTGACCCAGTTGCCGGCGGCCTTGAGCTTGCGCGCCAGATGGTCGGTGTTCTGCATGCGCACGATCGGATCCTGGTCGCCGGAGGCAAGGAACATCGGCGGCTCGTCCGCGGTCACGAGGTTGACCGGCTGCGTCCCCTCCGGATTATCGGTGTGGCCGAAGACGTTGCGCACCTCGTCGTACTCGAACGGATAGAAGTCGTACGGGCCGGAGATCGCCGCGATCCCCTTGATCGGCATGGTGACGTTGTACTCGTTGAAGAACGAGTGCTCGAGCCCGAGCATCACCGCGTTGTAGGCGCCCGCCGAATGGCCCGCGATGAAGAAACGCGAGGTGTCGCCGCCATACTTTTCGATGTTGTCCTGGATCCACTTGGCGGCGTTGGCGCAGTCTTCGAGGAATTTCGGGTAGGTCACCTGCGGATAGAGCCGGTAGTCGGGGATCACCACGACGAAGCCGTTGGCGGCGAGCGCCCGGCCGACGAACTGGTAGTCCTGCCGCTGCCCCTGCTTCCACGAGCCGCCATAGATGAACATCACGACCGGCGAGGGGCCCACCGGATCCTTTGGCCCGTAGATATCGAGCTTCAGGCGGTCGCTGTCGGCATAGGGAATGCCCTGCCCCAGCACATTGGCGTCGTCCATCGCGAGGCCGACGTTGAACGGGTCCATGATGTTTTGCGCCGCAGCGGGAGCAGCGAAACCGAAGAGGGCGACGACGAGGATGAGCAGGCGCAGCATGGCCGGATGATTCTGGTGGACGGGATGGGGTTCAGTGGCGGCCAAAGCTGAAGATTTTGTGACCCGCCCGATCAGGCGCGGCGCTCTGCCGCGCACCACAGCCGCCACATGCCGCGAATGGCGGCTTCAAGACTTCGTGCGAAGCGGGGCGCGTCGAACAACGGTGAGGCCAGCATTCGGTTGCGCAGCGACGAACGCAGCGTCGCGAGCCCGCCGAGATCGGCGGCGAAATATGCGCCGAGCCCGGCATACGCGGCTTCGTCGGGCGCGATCCAGTCCGCGAGGCCGGCATTGTGAAGGATGCTTTCGCCCATATGCGCGACATATCGGTCGCCGGCACGCACCAGCACCGGCACGCCCATATAGAGCGCTTCGACCGTGGTGGTGCCGCCATTGTAGGGGAAGGTATCGAGCGCAATGTCGATTTCGTCGTAGGAGCGCAGGTGCGCCGCGTAGTCGCTGACCTTGGGATCGATGCGCACGCGATCGTCGCCGAGCCCGACGGCGTCGAGCCGCTGCCTGAGATTGGCGACGATGGCCTCGTTCTTGTCGCCGGACGAGCGCAGGATCAGCCGCGAGTTGGGGACACGGTCGAGCAGCTCGCTCCAGGCGGCAAGCGTGCCGGCATTGAGCTTGTTGAAATTGTTGAAGCTGCCGAAGGTGATGCCGCCGCGGCTCAGCGCCGGCAGCGGACCAGGCAGCGGCGCATCGCGCGGCGTGGTGAAGCAGAGATAGGTGTCGGGCAGCCGCCAGACCTGCTCGATCCACTGCTTGTCCTCGCTCTCGGGCACCACCCAGCGATTGGCGAGGACGTAGTCGATGGCCGTAAGGCCGGTGGTGGCGAAGTAGCCGATCCAGCTCACCGAGACCGGCGCCGGCTTGCGGGCAAACACCATCAGCCGGTTGGAGCCGGTGTGGCCCGACATGTCGAACAGAACGTCGATCTTGTCGGCCACGAGCTGCGCATCGAGCTCGGCGTCCTTCATGTCGGTGACGTTGCGCCAGTGCGGAATGACGCCGCGCAGCGCGGCAGTGACCGCGTCGTCCTCTTTCGCATTGGCGTAGGCGAAGAACTCGAGGCTGTCCTGCGGCCCGAAGCCGCTCAGCGCGCCGAGCAGGAACCGGCCGATGGGGTGCGAGCGCAGGTCGCCGGAGATGAACCCGACGCGCAGCGGCCGGTCGGGGTCGCGATCGTTGGGGTGGCTGGTACGCGCCGGTACGGCCCGCGCGATCATCTCGCCGACCCTGCGCGCCCGCTCGGCGAGTTCGACCGGATCGGTTTCGGCGAGATAGTTCTCGGCGAACAGCACCGAGCTTTGCAGCCCCAGCTGCTTGGGATTGAGCGCCAGCGCCTGCCGGTTGTAGATCACCGATTCGGCGATGTTGCCGGAACGGTTGAGCGCCTGCCCCAGATTGGCCAGCACCAGCGGCGAATTGGGATCGAAGCTCAGCGCCCGGCGGAGCACCGTCACCGCCTCGTCGAGCCGGCCCATGCTGCGATAGGCAACCCCGAGGTTGGCGAGCGCCAGCCCGTGGTCCGGCTCGATCGCGAGCGATCGGGTGATGAGCTCGACCGCGCCGGCATAGTCGCCCGCCTGCAGCCGCAGCACGCCCTTGAGATGCAGCGCGCCGTAATGCCGCGGCTCTTGTGCCAGAACGGCGTCGTAGAGCCGGCCGGCCTCGGCCGCTTGCCCCTGCTGATGGAGCCGCATCGCGGCGCGGTAAAGATCGTCGGCCGACTGGGTCACGGGCTGGCTATAGCCGATTTCATGCCGCCTCTCCAATGTGCGGAATTGTGCGCGAACGAAAGCCTCCGCTGCCGCGGATTTGGCGAAGGCGGCGCCGCCGAAGTGAGCGGCGCGGCGGGACGGCACCTCCGGTGCCGGTCGTCGGCGTGTAAGAGGACGTGCCGTCCCGCCACGCTGCCGGGATTTTGCGGTCGTCCACACCCGCCGGCTCTTTGAGCCAGAAACCGAGCGCCGAAAGGCCGGGGCGGCTGCCATTGGCCGGCAGCGAAACCTCGTTCGGCGGGGAGGCAATTCCCCGCCAGCCTCCGGCGTGACCCGGCGAAGGGTCCCAGCCGATGTGCCGTGCCCGCGGAGCGGAACGACTTCCGCTCCCCCGACCCCTCCTCGCGACCCGTTCGTCTCGACTCCGCTCGTTTGCGAAGAGGTGAGCGCACTATACACCCGTGGCGAACACCCCCGATTGATCTGCCGGGATTTTCGCGCAAGGCCTTGGCGCGGCAGGCGAAGCCGGGTGCATAGATGTGCCGGTTGGGGTGATGGCGGAATGCGAGGAATGGCGGAAAAATCCGGCGCGAATCGGCCGCTGACGACGGTGGCTGCATCCCCCCACCCCGGCTTGCTAAGTCGCTTCGCTCCCAAGCGCGCCGCCCTCCCCACGCGGGGGAGGGAAAGATGCGGCGCGCGGGCTACGTTGAATATTGGTTGGAGCAGATCTCCCAAGCACATGATGATCCGCAGTCATTGCTGCGAAGGCAGCAATTCAAGGCGGGAGTTCCAGTCGGTTTCCCTCCCCCGCGTGGGGAGGGTAGCGGAGCTAGGGCCGGCAGGCTCTTAGCGAAGCTGGGTGGGGGGACTATCGGCCTTCGCACCGGCTCCCCCCACCCCGGCTTGCTAAGTCGCTTCGCTCCCAAGCGCGCCGCCCTCCCCACGCGGGGGAGGGAAAGATGCGGCGCGCTCGCGGTTTGCTAGATGTCTATGCCGCAGAGCGTCAGGACCGCCCGGATGACACCGTCGAGGTTT
>Ga0157369_10009714_pt1 | contig 11003 bp, 14 predicted proteins | sample C25metaG_FD_113461 | JGI IMG/M metagenome (GOLD analysis project Ga0157369, IMG submission 113461) | Corn rhizosphere microbial communities from Kellogg Biological Station, Michigan, USA - C2-5 metaG | ecosystem: Host-associated > Plants > Roots > Rhizosphere > Soil | place: USA: Michigan... | reverse complement strand
GGCCGCGCCGGTACTTCCGGCTCCTTGGGCTTGCTAGCGGCGGACACGGTAGCGCAGGTGCAGCACGCGGTCGCCCTGGATCACCGTGTCCGGGTCCTCGAGCAGGTACTGGGCACTGGCCGAACCGAAGTACCGCTTGCCTGACCCGAAGACCACCGGCACGACGTCCATCGCCACCTCATCGACGAGGCCGAGGGCGAGTGCCTGCCCGCCGACCTCGCCCGCCGTGAGGGCGACGCTGCGCTGTCCCGCCAGCTCCCTCGCCTTCGAGATCGCCCGCGGCACGTCATCGACGAAGAAGTACGACGCCTCCGGGTGCCATCCGTCCGGCTTGGGGCGGTGGGTCACCACGACCACGTGGTCGCCGGCCGGCGGCGACCCCTCCCAGCCGTTGGTGAGGTCGAACAGGTGCCGCCCCATCACCACCGAGCCGATGCCCGCCCACATCGGCCGGACGTAGCCGGCCGAGGCCGGCGATACCCGGAACGGGCCGCCGTCCACGATCGGGACGTCGCCGTTGAAGTACCAGTCGAACAGCGGGCCGACCTCATCCCCGGCGTCGGCGATGAAGCCGTCGGCCGACACGACGGCGTGCATTATCACGGTGCCCATCAGGCCTCCTGGGTGCGTTGAAAGAGCGCTTGCCCATTAACGACGCCGCAGGGCGGAAGGATTCATTGCCCGGCGACGTCTAGTCGCGGCCGCTCGTAGCCGTTCGGCGAGACCCCGTTCACCCGAAGTGCCGCTTACCCGCGGCACCGCTTACCCGAAGTGCCGCTTACCCGCGGCACGCCGCAAGACGCACCCGCCCGGCGGCTGGACCTTCCCCGGGCGGGTGCATACGGTGGTGCCGTGGCTGGCATAACGGGAACGCACGCGCTGGGCCCGGCTTCTGGCCGGGTGCTCATCAAGACCGGGCGGGCCGGCCTGGCCGCCCGGGCCGGGCACGACCTGACAATCGAGATCACCCGGTGGTCGGCGAGCGTCACGGTGCCCGCCGACGACGACGGCGGGATCACCGCGGCGGCGGTCAGCGCCGAGCTCGACCTCGGATCGCTGACGGTGCGCACGGGCACCGGCGGAGCCAAGCCGCTCAGCGACCGCGACCGTGGCGACATCCACGCCACCGCGCGCAAGATCCTGGGCAAGGGCGCGACGGCCACCTTCACCTCATCGCGCGTCATTCCCGCGTCCGGCGGCGGCGCGATCGAGGGGACGCTCACCCTGCACGGCACCCCGCGGCCGGTCCGGATCCAGGTCACCTCGCCCGAGCCGAACCGCTACCGGGGAACCGCCGTGGTCCGGCAGTCGGACTTCGGCATCACCCCCTACTCCGGCTTCCTGGGCGCGCTGAAGCTCAAGGACGAGGTGACCGTCGAGTTCGAGGTGCTCCTGAACGAGACTCCCAACGGACAGGCGTGACCGCGCCGGGCCCGCTTCCCGCGGTGATCAGTCTTGGCCGCGCGCCGTCGCGGCTAAACGTGGTCACGGGCCGGGGCGGACTCCGGGACGAGGGTGACGGGGCTGCCTCGGTGCGACCGGCCATGCAGGTACGGGGTGCCGGCCAGCGGGCGCAGGGGCAGGTCGAACGACTCCTGGTGGGTGGTCTGCAGGTAGTGCAAGACGATCCCCTCCCGCACGGCCCACGGGCATACGTCCACGACACTGACGTTGAGGGCCTTCATCGTGGCCCTGGCGACCACGGCTCCGGCGAGGATCTGCCGGCTGCGCGGCCCGGACACCCCCTGCAGCTTCGCCCGCTGCCGGGCCGACAGCGCGGCCAGCCGCGGGATCCACGCGTCGAGGTCGGCGGCGGTCACCGAGCGGCGGACGAAGGGCCCCTTGCGCTGGGCGGGCGAGCCGGTCATGCGGGCGAGTTGCTTGAAGGTCTTGGAGGTCACGATCACCCGGTCGGGCACGCCCTCCCACAACAGCCGGTCGGCCGCCTCGCGCAATGTCGCCTTGACGTGCGCGCGCAGCGCGGCGAGCTGGGCACGGGTGGGCGGGTCGTCCGGCAGGAAGGCCCGGGTCAGCCGGCCGGCGCCGAGCGGGAGCGATATCGACAGCTCGGGCTCGGCGTCCCGGCCGAACACGATCTCCATGGACCCGCCGCCGATGTCGAGGACCAGTTGCCGGCCCGCCGACCAGCCATACCACTGGTGCACGGCGAGGTAGGTCAGCCGGCCCTCATCCGCGCCGGTCAGGTACTGCGGCCGGACGCCCGCCTCGGCCTCGACGCGGTCCAAGATCAGGTCCCGGTTCGCGGCGTCGCGCACGGCGGACGTCGTGAACACGTACAGCTGCTCGGCTCCCAGCCGCCGGGCCGCGTTCATGGCCCGCCTGACCGCCGAGATGAGCCGGTCGATCCCGGCTTGGTCGATGGCGCCGCCGGGGTCGAACGCCTCTCCGAGCAAGGTGGGCTCTTTCACCGCGTGCTTGGGCAGCGGCGGTGCGCCCGGGCGCACCTCGAAGACCTGCAACTGGGCCGAGTTCGAGCCGATATCCAGCACTCCGAGTAGCATTCCGTCGCCGCTACCCGTGGCCCGCAGCGACATACGTCCGGGTATGTCACTTAATCGTGTCGATTTGATCTCGGTGAGCATTTCGAGGCTGATGCCACCCGGCGGGTGCGCTAGCCGGCCCCGGGCAGGCAGACCTGCAGCGCGCCGTCAGCGGTGACGCGGGTGTCGAACACCGGCTGCGGCGCGGTCGCCGGGCCGCGCGCGACGGACCCGTCGGCCACCCGGAAGGTGCTGCCGTGCCATGGGCAGGTCAGGCAGCCGTCCTGGTAGTCGCCGTCGGACAGCGGCCCGGACAGGTGGCAGCACCGGTCGGCGAGGACGTGGACGTCGTTCTCGTCGCGGACGACGACGACGGGAACGTCGCCGAGCATCCGCTTGACCGGCTTGTGGTCGGCGAGCTCGCGGGCTTCGGCGGGTGCCATGAGGTCATGCCAGCCGGGCTGGACGAGGTGGGGGACCGGCTCGGCCTGGTTGGCGCCGGCCGACTGGCGGAAGGCGATGTGGCCGCCGAGCAGCCCGCCGGCCGCCACCGCCGTCAGCCCCGCCAGCCGCAGGCCCTTGGCGGCGCGGCCGCCGGCGGCCAGCGACACCGCGTAGAGGGCGATCGCGGCCGTGTTCGCGAGGGCGTGCACCACGCCGACTCGCATCTGCTGCTCGTGCTGCTCGGACCAGTCGGCGGTGCCGGCCAGCGCGGCCGGCACCGAGGCGGCCAGGCCGGCCAGCACCAGCCGCCGCGAGGCCGTCTCGCCGCCGGGCCGGGCGTCCAGCAGGCTCGCCGACAGCCAGGTCCCGACCGGGACCTGGACGAGCACGGGATGCAGCGGGTGCCCGAGCCACACGCCGTGCAGCGCGTCACGAGCCCGGCCGGGCGGCAGCAGCCGCGCGAGGCGCTGGCCAGGGCCGCTCAGCCGGTCCAGGCCCTTGGCCCGCTCAAGGTAGCTGATGGGGTTCATGGCTGGCCGCTACCCCCGATCCGGGGACCTAACGCACCGTGGTGACCGCGGATGCCGAACTCAGGCGGTGGCGGTGTCAACGGCGGCGGTGTCAACGGCGGCGGTGCCCGCCGTCGTGTCATCCAGGCCCGCGAGGTAGTGGCCGAAGCCGTCCGGGGCGCGGGGGTCGCGCCGGGCCGAGGTGATGACCGGCAGGGCCCCGGTCCGCAGCACCCGGCTGCCGACGGCGGCCAGCGCGGTGACGAGCGCGTGGTCTTCGGCGGTGGGCACCGCCGGGAACCCGCCGGCCGCCAGGTACGCCGAGGCGCGGACGCTCAGGTTGGCGCCGTGCACGTGGGAATGCAGGCCGGGCCCATTGTGGTAGTGGTCGCGAAACCGCGAGATCGCCCGGGGGTGCAGCCCGGTCCAGTCCGTCACCCGGATCGTGCCGGCGACCGCGTCCCAGCCCTGGTTGGCGTAGCGCACCTGCTGCCGCAGCCAGCTGGGCGGGACCAGGGTGTCGGCGTCGGTGGTGGCCAGCCAGATGTCGGCGGGATCCAGGTGCCGGGTCCGGCGCAGTATCTCGCGTGCGCCGGCGGCGCGGGCCGCGCCGACGCTCCGGGCGCTGAGGCTGATGACTGACGCGCCGCCGCGCCGCGCGGCCAGCGCGGTCCGGTCGCGGCACGCGTCGGCGACCACGACCAGGTGGGCCGGCGTGCCGCGCAGCGCCCGCGCCGCGCGGCGCAGGCTGGCCAGGCACGCCGGCAGCAGGTCCTGCTCGTTATGGGCCGGGATGACCACGCCGACGAACCGGATCATACGATCCCGCCGGCCTGGGCGACCGACCGCAGGTCGCCGCCGGAGTGGGTGTACACCTCGGCGGTGAAGTCCGGATCGCGGTAGTGCGCCAGCCGGGCTAGCCCGGGCCTGGCGGCCAGGGCTTCATGCACCTCATCGCCGCTGCGCGGGTGATCGGGCGCGGGGTGCCGCCAGTGCACCGCGAGCAGGTGGCCGTCCGGGCGCAGCGAGCCGATGCCGAGGCCGAGCACCCGGTCGAAGTCGGCGTCGTCGAAGTAGTAGAGCAGCTCGGACAAGACGATGAGGTCGAACGTGTGCGGCGGCCAGTCCCGGGGAATCACCCGCTGCTCGACGCGCACGCCGCGCAGCCTGGACGTCCGCGCCTGAGCGGACGCGATCGCGTCGGGGATCGCGTCGCAGGCCAGCAGCCGGTCGCAGCGCGGGGCGAGGTGCGCGGTCAGCACCCCGATCGAGCAGCCCGGCTCGAACGCGGTGCAGTAGCGCTCCCGGGGCAGCAAGGCGACGGTGAGCGCGTACTTGCGCGCCTCATACCAGCGTTCCGCCAGCCCGTACGGATCAGGTGAGGCGGCATAGCGCTCGCTGAAGTAACCCGGATCCAGCGTCACGGCAGCAGGACCTCCATCGCCCGGGTGAAGTGGGCGATCACGCCCGGGGACAGCACCGGCCCGAGGCCATGGCCCCGGTCTTCGGTCTGGCTGGCGAAGCAGGTGATCGCCGCGCGCTTCCTGCTGGTCGCGGGGGGCGGGAGCGGGATCCGCAACGCTTCGTCCCAGGGCACGCGGGGGTCGCCGGGGGAGGCCCAGTGCCACATCCAGACCGGGAAGCAGTACAAGGCGCGGGGCTGCGCCCGGCGCGCGGCGCGCCCGGCCGCCTCATGATCGGGGTGCTTGTCGCGGTCCCACGGCGCCAGGCACAGGTCGAAGTCGGCGACCAGCGGGGCCAGCGCGGCCGCGATCTGGTTCTCCTGGCCGGCCAGGTGGCCGTCGGGCAACCCGAGCCGGATCACCTCGGCGGACCGGGCGCCGAGGGCGCGCAGCGCGCGGGCCGTCTCCGCGGCCCGCCGCCGCGCGAGCGAGGCCGGGGAGGCATGCCCGCGGTGGGAGGCCTCGCCGTCGGTGACCGCCACCAGTCGCAGCCGGGCACGCGAGGCGGCCAGCATCGAGATCAGCCCGCCGGCGCCGAGCACTTCATCGTCGGGGTGCGCGGCCACGATGACGGCGCTCCGTATCCCGGCCAGCCGGGCCAGCCCGCCGCCGGGCAGCGTGCTCAGCCACGGCCAGGCCGCCCACGACCGCTCGTCGGTGCCGGGCGCGTCGATGGGATTGCGGCGCGCGACGTGGCTCACCATGTCGTGCTCCGTTCGGCGATCAGCTCGCCGAGCCGCGCCAGGTCGCTCTCCGCGTGGTGCTGGCGCAGGTAGACGGTGAGATCGGCGACCGCCCGGGAGTGCGCTTCATCGTGGCTCAGCGGCCCGGCCCCCAGCGCCCGGCCCGTCCTGGTGAGCACGTCGGTGGCGACCGCCTCGGTCAGCGCCCGCACCCGCAGGGCCCGCACGGGCCCCTCGCCGGCCAGGTCGGCCGGGTCGGCGTCGATCTCGCCTGCCGCCTGGCGCAGCGCGGTCCGCGCCGTGCGCAGCCCGAGGTCGACCGCCCCCAGGTGAGCCAGCGCGTGCGGGCCGATATCACGCTTTTCCGCCGCGGCCAGCAGCGCCCGGGCCACGGCCCGCGCCCCGCCGTACCAGCAGGCCGCCACCCCGGCGCCGCCATGGCTGAACCCGGGCCGGCTGGTGTACCCGCCCGGCGCCCCGACCGGTTCGGCGGCGATGCCGCCGAACCCGACGTCGAGGGTGTCGCTGCCCGCCATCCCGGTGGCGGGCCAGCTGCCGGCGTGCGGCTCAAGGCCGTCCACCGCGACCGCGAACAGGCGCGGCCCGTCGTCGGCGGCCGCCGTGACCAGGGCGTGCGTGCAGGTCCGCGCCCCCGAGCAGTACTGCTTGGTGCCGCGCAGCAGCCAGGTGCCGCCGTGCCGGGTCGCCGTCACGCCGGGGCCGGGCGGGCTCGCCGCCCACACGCCCCAGCGGCTGCCGGGCAGCGGCCGCGGGCCGCCCAGCTCGGCCAAGATGGCCACCGCGTCCGCGTGGCCCTCGCTCAGCCGGGCCAGCGAGAGGTCCTGCCCGGCGAGGTCGGCGAGCACCGCCCAGCGCTCCCAGGTCCCGCCCGATCCCGGCAACGGAAGGTCGAGCTTGCCCGATTCAACGGCCGCCACGAAGGCGCCGGCCACCCGCCGCCAGGCGACCTGCGTGCCCTCGGCTTGCCTCCAGTCAGCGGCCGGCCCCGCGGGAACCCTCATGCGCCGAGCAGGTCGATGAGGTCGTCCGCGTGCTCTTCCTCATCGGCGAGGATGTCCTCAAGGAGCCGGCGCGTGGTGGGGTCGTCGTCGCCGACCCAGCGGATCATCTCCTGGTAGGTGGTGATCACGATCCGCTCGGCGGTGAGGTTGTCGCGGAGCATTCCCGCCAGGTCCTCATCGGGATAAGTCTCGTAGGTGGTGTGCGCCCGCTCCGCGATCGTGGCCGGGTCGAAGTCCGGGTCGCCGCCGAGCTGGCTGATCCGCTCGGCGGCCCGCATCGCGTGGCCGCGCTCGGACTCGGCGTGCTCGGTGAACTCGGCGGAAACCTGCGCCCGGCTGAGCCCGGTCGCGGAGATCGCATGCCGGGTGTAGCGCATCCAGCACACGATCTCGGTGGCCAGGACCTCGTTGAGCACGGCGATGACGTCCTTGGGGTCCTTGCCGTACGAGGCGGTGACCGGCCCCTGTTCCATCTTCTGCCGCGCCCGCTCGCGGATCGCGGCGATGTCGGTGGTGAAGCTGCCAGCTGGCATGGTTGATCCCCTTAAGTCGAACCGGTGAGCAGGCACTGCCGCTACCCGTGGCGTGCCCCCTCACACGCCCGGGCCGCTCGCGGCCCCTAGCGCCCGCGGTCCTTGCCGCCCTTGGCCAGGTCGCGCCAGCTGGATTCGGACACGTCGACGTCGTAGCGCTTGGCGGCGGCCAGGATTCGCTTCCAGGCCTGGTCCCGCTCGGCGTCGGTGACGTCTTCGACCTGGTTGAAGCGGGCGATCGCGTTGCGGACGTGCCGCGCGTCGGTCAGCGGCTCCTTGCGCTCCTTCGGGAAGGCGAACTCCTTGTCCTTCAGGTCGTCCTTCTCGGCGGTGCTCATGCCCTGGCTCTGCCGCGGGACGTTCTTGCCTTGCGCGCGGGCGCTTTGCGCCTGCCGGGCCTTGACGATGTTGCGCCGGGCCGCTTCCTTCTGCCGCTCGGTAGCCATGCCGGCTCCCTTCCCCGTTGCCTTGTTGCGGTGATGGCGAACGGGCTACCCGGCCTGCTGGCTGGCAATCAGCTGGGCGGCGACTTCGCGCAGCTTGACGTTGGTGTTCTGCGACCGGCGGGACAGCTCGGCGAACGCCCGGTCCGCGGTGATCCCGGTTTGGGCGATGAGCACGCCGATGGCCTGGTCGATGATCGCCCGGGAATCCAGGGCCTGGCTGAGCTGGTCGGCGAGCTGGCGGGCGCGGGCGTACCGGCGGGCGTTGTCGATGGCCGCGCAGGCCGCCGTGACGTACAGCCGCAGCAGCGCCACGTCGAAGTCGGCGAACCCGTGCGGCTGCTCGCTGTAGAGGTTCAGGGACCCGGCGAGCTCCTCGCCGATGATCAGCGGGCATGACAGGTAGCTCTCCACCCCCGCCCGGCGGGCGCTGCGGGCGAATTGCGGCCATCGCCGCTCGGCCCCGCTCACCCCGGTCCGCACCACCTCGCGGGTACGGGCCGCCTCCAGGCACGGCCCGTCCCCGGCGGCGTACTGGTCCTCATCGACGGCCCACACCGCCGCGTTGCTGGCCGCGACCGTCTCCGCCACATCCCCGCGCAGCACGCTCACGCTCACCATGTCAGCGCCCGGCACCCCGCTCGCGACCTGGTCCACGCTGCGCTGCAGCACCTGGCCGAGACCCTCCTCGTTCGCCAGCACCCCGGCCAGGTCGGCCAGGTGCCCGGTGACCTCGTCCAGCCGCCGCAAGACCTCGGGTTCCCGCGTGTCCTCAGCCATCGCATCGCCTCCTTTCCCGTAGTAGCGCATGAACACCGTCGCACTCAAGGCGAAGAGTGCGCATCGCCCGCTGGGCGGGGCGCCTAGCCCTGGCGCAGGGTGTGACTCGGGGTGACGCCATAGGCCTGCAGGTAACGGGCGGCGAACCGGCTGGAGCTGGTGAAGCCCCACCGGTAGGCGATGGCGGTGACCGTCTGGGTGCCGGGGTCGGCGATGATGAGGTCCTGGCGGGCATGAGCGAGACGGACCTGGCGCAGGTACCCCAGCGGGGTGGTGTCCATGTGCCGCTGGAAGCCGAGCTGGACGGCGCGCACGGTGACGTGGGCGGCGTCGGCGATGTCGGCGACGGTGATGTCCCGGCGGGCATTCTCGTGGATGAACGTGACCGCCCGCCGGAGGGTGGGCGGAGAGTCGTCCGGCCGGTCCTCGATGAAGGTGCCGGTGAACGCGGTGTTGGGGAAGGTGGCCAGGGCGGTGGCGACCAGGAGCCGGGACGCGGCGGCGGCGACCAGCGGCTGCCCGCTCGCCTCGGGCCGGGTGAGCACCACGTCGCGGACGTAGGCGTAGGTGGCCCGCCATTGCTGGGCGGCCTGCGGCGAGACGGGCTCGCACCCGGTGAACTGGACGGGTTGCCCGGCCCGGCCGGGAGCGGTGCTGGCGAGACGGCCGGGCAGCGCCGGGTCGATGACCGCCAGGTCTATGTCGGTGTCAGCCGACCGGGCCGTGTAGGGGTGCCCGGGCGGGACGGCGAGGAAGACATCCCCGGGCTGGTAGATCCGCTCGCCGCCGTCGAAGTGATAGGCGACCCGGCCGGACCGCAGATGGCCGATGAGCAGGACGTCGAGCCGGGTTCCGCTGGTGTCGAAGCTCATCGCGAAGCTGTTGTGGTCCAACCGGACCGACGGGCTGAGCGCCGCCTGGGCCAGGCGCACCGCGCCCTGCCGCCCGTGGCCGTCGATCTTCAGGTTCCCGTAGCGGCTGCTGAGGATGTGCGCCGCGTACTCCAGGTCCCGCGTCTCGAAAACCGTGCCCATCTCGATGCGGTACCTCCTCGGCCCCTCTACGGGCCAAGTTCCCGCCGCAAGCAGCCCTAACCCTGCGGGCGGTGAACCTGAAGGAATACCTGGTCGCGACCAGGGTAGCCGAGCGCTCCGAAATGCGGCCGGCCACCCCGGCAGCGGTACCGGAAGGAAAGACCTGATGGGGATCATCCTGCTCGTTCTCTTGCTCGCCCTTATCCTCGGCGGCCTCGGCTTCGCCATCCACATCCTGTGGTGGATCGCGCTCGTCGTCCTCGTGATCTGGCTGGTCGGCTTCGTTGTTCGCGTCGGCGAGGGTTCCTCACGCCGTCGCTGGTACCGATGGTGACCTAGCCCTGACCCAGCGGTGGGCCCCCCGTGCGCGATGGCGTCGCCCGGGGGGTCTGCGTTGGGTCGATGAACACGTGGGACTGCAGCGGGAGCTTTTCCGCCAGCCTCCGGTCGATCTCGTCGGCGAGGTCTTCAGTCTGATCGGCGCCGAGATCGTCGTTGAGGGCGACCCGGGCCGCGACGATGATCGCGTCGGGCCCCATGTGCATGGTGCGCAGTTCCAGCAGGGCGTCCACGCCGGGCCGGGACTCGATTTCCTCCCGGATCAACTGCTCTACCTCGGTGCTGGCCGCCCGGCCGATGAGCAGGTCCTTGCTGTCCATGCCGAGCTTGACGGCGACGACCACCAGCAGCACGCCGATGGCGATGGAGGCGCCGCCGTCCCAGACCGGGGAGCCGGTTAGCTGGCGCAGCCCGACGCCCAGGCCGGCGATCACCAGGCCCACCATCGCGGCGGTGTCCTCGAACAGGGCCACCTTGACGGTGATGTCGGGGCTGGACTCCACGTGGTGGAGGACTTCCTCATGGCGCTGGCGGGCTTCGCCGCGAACCTGCCACAAGGCGCGGGCGAAGGAGGTTCCCTCGGCTACGAACGCGATGGCCAGGGCCGCATAGGCGATCAGGGGGCTTTCGCTCTGGCTGCGGGTCAGCGCCAGTATCCCCTCGAAGACCGAGAACCCCGCGCCGGCGATGAAGATGCCGAAGGCCGCCAGCAGCGCCCAGAAGTACCGCTCCTGGCCGTGGCCGAACGGATGGTCGCGACTGGCCGGCCGGTCCGCCTGGCGCAGCGATGCCAGCAAGAACGCCTGATCAAGGGTGTCGGCGGCGGAATGAGCGGACTCGGCGAGCATGGCGCTGGACCCGCTCAAGATCCCGGCGGCCAGCTTGGCCAGGCCGACGAGGAGGTTCGCGGCGCCGGCGATGATGACGGTCCGCCGGGTGGCTTCCGATCCGTTATGGCTACTCACCGGAGCACAACTTGCCCAGGCACGCACCGTCAAACCGTCACTGACCCCTCGCGACTGGCTGCTGTGCTGCGTTCGTCGTGGCTGGCCGGTGCCCGGCTTCGCTTTCGGCGCATCGAGGCGGGCGGAGCTTCGTTTCCTGGGTTTACGGCGTTTCCCTAGCCTGTCACCCTGAAGTCGTGCGGGCCGGCCCGGCGGTGCCGTCCCTGCTCGCACGCCAAGCCTCAATCAGCATGCGGACGAGGCGAGCGGCCCCTCACAATAAGACGAGGCACGGAGTCAGGCAGCGG
>Ga0157369_10009713_pt1 | contig 11004 bp, 5 predicted proteins | sample C25metaG_FD_113461 | JGI IMG/M metagenome (GOLD analysis project Ga0157369, IMG submission 113461) | Corn rhizosphere microbial communities from Kellogg Biological Station, Michigan, USA - C2-5 metaG | ecosystem: Host-associated > Plants > Roots > Rhizosphere > Soil | place: USA: Michigan... | reverse complement strand
ATGGTACGACATCGGCTACTTCAACAAGTACACCGACGCCGACGCGCTTGGCGCGATAGCAGCATTCGGGACGGAGCTGCACGAGAAGCGTGGAGTAACGCTCGACTCCTTTCTCTTCGATGACGGTTGGGACGACTCCAAAACGCTGTGGCACTTCAACTCCGGATTTCCCAACGGATTCACGAACGTCGAAGCCGCAACTCACAAATACGGCGCCGCGCCCGGAGTCTGGATGTCGCCGTGGGGCGGATACGGCGAGCCGCACAGGGAGCGCATCGAGTATGGAAAGGCGCAGGGCTACGAGACCAACAAGGACGGTTTCGCGCTTTCCGGCCCGATCTATTACAAGCACTTCCGCGATACGTGCATCGACATGATCCGGAAGTACGGTGTCAATCAGTTCAAGTTCGACGGAACGGGGAACTACGCGAGTACATATCCCGGAAGCCCGTTCGACAGCGACTTCGATGCAGCGATCCATCTCATTGGTGAACTGCGCACCGAGAAGCCGGACCTGTACGTGAATCTCACAACCGGCACATATCCGTCACCCTTCTGGCTGCGCTACGCAGATTCTATCTGGCGTGGTGGCGAGGATCACGACTTCGCCGGAATCGGCACGAGCAGGCAGCGCTGGATCACGTATCGCGACGCCGATACGTACGAGCACGTTGTCCGTGCAGGGGCACTCTTCCCGATCAATTCGCTGATGCTGCATGGTATGATCTATGCGAAGCAGGCGCACAATTTGATGACCGATCCCGGCAGCGACTTCACCTCCGAAGTTCGCGACTATTTTGGCACGGGAACTCAGTTGCAGGAGATGTACATCACGCCATCGCTGCTATCATCAGCGAACTGGGATACGATCGCGGAATGCGCCAAATGGTCCCGCAACAATGCCCAGACCCTGGTAGACACGCACTGGGTTGGCGGCGATCCGCAGCGACTGGAACCATATGGATGGGCTTCGTGGTCGCCGCGCAAGGGAATTCTCACGCTCCGCAATCCGAGCAACGTAGCCCAGAGCATCGCGATCGACCCCGAGCGCATCTTCGAGCTTCCACACTCGGCGCCGCGCCAGTATTCTGCCAGAAGTCCGTGGGCGCAGTATCGCGGAAATGCACCGATTCGTTTCCGCGCCGGCGAAGAGCGCAAGATCCGACTGGAACCGTTCGAGGTACTGACACTTGAAATGGCCACGGTGTAGGGCGCGGATGCATCCGCGCCTTCTCCGGCGTCCCGCAGTTTTCTACGCTCATCCGCGCATGACTTTACCGCACATCCACCTACATAGTTACCAGGGAACAACCGAATGCAGCTGACGTCGATTGATTGGGTGATCGTCGCGGTAAGCCTCTTCCTCTGCTACCTGCCGGCGCTGTTCTACATCCGGCGCTCGCAATCGAGCGTAGCAGAGTTCTTCACGTCCGGTCAGTCGGCACCGTGGTGGCTGGTCGGAACGTCGATGGTCGCAACGACGTTCAGCACGGACACTCCAAATCTGGTGACGGACTTCGTGCGCTCGCACGGCGTCTCGTACAACTGGGTCTGGTGGGCGTTCCTGCTGACAGGAATGGCCACGGTCTTCTTCTACGCTCAGCTGTGGCGTCGTTCGGGTGTTCTCACCGATCTCGAGTTCTACGAGCTGCGCTACTCCGGCCGCCCCGCTGCGCTCGTGCGCGGATTCCGCGCCGTGTACCTCGGCTTCTTCTTCAACATCATGATCATGTCGACGGTAACGCTCGCCGCCGTCAAGATCGCCAACGTGATGCTCGGCTGGGGCCGTCTCGAAACGATCGTGATTGCCGGAACTGCATGCGTGCTGTTTGCCTCGATATCGGGCCTGTGGGGTGTGCTCGCGACCGACATGGTTCAATTCGCGCTCGCGATGATCGGCGTGATAGCTGCGGCTTATGTATCACTGGATCAGCCGGCTGTGGGCGGACTGGCCGGAATGCTCTCGAAGATCGATCCCAAGACGCTGTCGCTCCTTCCCGATTTCAACGACACTTCGCTCACGCTCACCGTTCTCGTCATCCCGCTCACGATCCAATGGTGGTCGGTCTGGTACCCGGGTTCGGAGCCTGGGGGCGGCAGCTACGTGGCGCAGCGAATCCTCGCATCCAAGAACGAGCGTCACGCTCTCGGCGCGACCCTGTGGTTCAACGTTGCGAACTACGCCTTGCGCCCCTGGCCGTGGATAATCGTCGCGCTCTGTTCCATGCTCGTCTTCCCGACGCTTGGCGACATTCACCGTGCATTGCCGAATGTCGATCCGAAGCTTATCGGCAACGATCTCGCCTATCCGGCGATGCTCACGCTGCTGCCGGTGGGAATGAAGGGGTTGATCATCGCTGCGCTATTCGCAGCGTACAGATCGACCATGGAGACGCATCTCAACTGGGGATCATCCTATCTGGTGATCGATTTCTACCAGCGCTTTCTCGCGCCGGGAAAGACCGAGCGTCACTATTTATGGATCTCGCGCTCGCTCACCGCTGTCCTGATGATCGCCGCGGGTACATTCACACTGTTTCTATCGACCGCCAGTGACGCATTTCAGTTGCTGCTGTCCGTCGGCGCCGGAACGGGACTCATCTATCTGCTCCGCTGGTTCTGGTGGCGCATAAATGCGTGGAGCGAGATATCGGCAATGGCATCGTCGTTCATCGTCGCGATTGGATTCTTCGTGGCGGAAAAGATGGGTCATGCGGCACCGGAGCCGATGCCGCTTCTTGTCACAGTTGCCGTAACTACTGTGGTCTGGGTGTCCGTCACCGTGTTCACGAGCCCTGCCGATCACGCGACCCTGCTTCGCTTCTACGAGCTCACGCGTCCCGCCGGCCCCGGATGGAAGGCGATTCGTGCGGAGTCCAAGGTAGCCGCCTCACCTGACAGTCTGCCACAGATGCTGCTCGGCTGGACTTCCGGCGTCATGTTCGTTTACGCAGGTCTGTTCGGAACCGGGAGCGTCATCTACGGCCGTACGCTTCAGGCATCGATATGGTTTGTTGCTTTCATAGTAAGCGGTGTCGTGCTCATGCAGGTCGTGCGGCGCATCTGGTCGACCGAGGAGCCTGTGCGCAGCAACGACACGTCGGCAATCGCGGCGAATCGCCCGTGCACCAAGGCCGTGATACTCGCCCGCGGGCTTGGCAAGCGGATGAGAGAGGTTGATGACGGCGTTTCGCTCGACCCAGCGCAATCTGCAGCAGCTGAGTCCGGCGTCAAGGGAATGATTCCGATCGGCCGGCCATTCCTTGATTATGTCCTGAGCTCCCTCGCGGACGCGGGGTTCACTGATGTCTGCATCGTTGTAGCACCGGACTATGAGGAGATGAAGAGCTACTACACGAGCAAGGTCACTCCAAAGCGGTTGCGCGTATCGTTCGCTGTTCAATCCGCGGCAATCGGCACAGCCGATGCAGTGCTCGCGGCTGAAGAATTTACCGCAGGTGAGCCGTTCGTCGTTCTCAATTCGGACAACTATTACCCTGCCAAGTCACTCGCGCGTCTCCGCACTGCGAATGGACCGGCGACGCTCGGATTTGCCCGCGCCGGCCTGCTCGGCGGCAACATTCCACCTGAGCGCATCGCGGCGTACGCCTTGCTCGACGTTGCGCCCGATGGAACGCTGCGCAAGATATCCGAGAAGCCGGACGCGTCATCGCTTGCTGCCCTTGGCAACGACGTCGACGTGAGCATGAATTGCTGGCGTGTAACGTCGGAGTTCTTCCGCGCATGCAGGGACGTGCAGCCATCACCGCGCGGCGAGCTGGAGCTCCCGCTCGCCGTGCAGTACGCGATAGACATCCTGGGAATGCGCTTCAAGGTCATCCCGGTTAATGAAGCCGTGCTCGATCTTTCCAGGCGAGCTGACATTCCACGCGTCGCTGCTCTACTCTCGGGAACCGAGGTGTCGCTCTGACCGACGTAGCAGCTCGGCTCAATGCTGCGGGAATGAGCATTGCCGAATCAGAAGCTAAATCTCGACGCATCTCGCAGCTCACCCACCATCTCGCACGGCTCCGTGGCGAGGTACCGGCATCTACTGATAAACCAGTAGTATTCTGGGTTCCGGGGCGTATCGAAGTTCTGGGCAAGCACACGGACTACGGTGGCGGCCGCAGTCTTTTGTGCGCCGTGGAGCGCGGAATCTGCATCGTCGCCAGCGCCCGGGCGGAGCATGCACAGTCCGGGCGCGCAAAAAACACCGTGCGCATACTCGATGCGGGCTCCGGCGACATCGCGGAGTTGGAACTGGCATCCGATGTCGAATCAAGGCCCGGGCACTGGTCCAACTATCCGATCACCGTCGCACGCCGCATCGCGATGAATTTTCCCGGGCCGATGCGTGGCGCTGATATCGTGTTCGCGAGCGACCTTCCGCCAGCCGCCGGCGTAAGCAGCTCCAGCGCTCTGGTTGTCGCATTTTTTCTCGCACTCTCCGCCATCAATGATCTCTCTGCACGATCGGAGTATCGCGACAACATTCGGACGCCGGAAGATCTCGCAGGCTACCTCGGCTGTGTCGAGAATGGGCTCGATTTCAAGTCGCTACACGGTCGCGCAGGCGTCGGAACGTTCGGGGGGAGCGAGGACCAGACGGCGATCCTGTGCGCGCGACCGAATTCGCTGGTACAGTACTCGTTCTGCCCCGTAAGATTCGAGCGCTCGATTCCAATTCCCGACGATCTTACTTTCGTAATAGCAGCGAGCGGTATCCTCGCAGAAAAAACGGGTGCCGCACTGGAGTTGTACAATCGGGTGTCGCGTCGCCTGAGCGTCGGGCTCGAGTGTTGGAATCGAGCCACCGATCGGACCGATACGTCGATCGGGGCGGCGATCGCGTCGTCGCCCGACGCGCGCGCGCAGATTCGGGACGTGCTTCGCGTCGCTGCCAACGCGGCCTATCCCGCAGAATCGCTGCTACGGCGATTCGACCAGTTCGACGCCGAAGCGAACGAGATCATTCCGGCCGCCGCAGGCGCACTCGCCCGCGGAGACATCGCTGCATTCGGAGCACATGTCGCGGAATCGCAACGGGGAGCGGAGCGTGCGCTCGAGAATCAGATTCCAGAGACGGTCGCACTGGTGCGCCTTGCCCGCAACATCGGCGCCGTCGCGGCATCGGCATTTGGCGCCGGCTTCGGTGGAAGTGTATGGGCACTCGTGGACTCGTCCTCTGCTGATGATTTTCGCCGCGATTGGATGGAGCGCTATCATCGTGCGTTCCCTGAGCGCGTCGACCGATCGGAATTCTTCAGCACGAGGGCAGGCCCCGCGGCAACGGCGCTGTAGCATCGGTGTTTGCGGTCCTCCAGCGTCGTGACCCCACCTTGTACCTTGTGATCGCGGAGAGGGGACACACGTCCAGAGCCTTAACCACCGATGGTGGGGCTCGCCGATATCGCTACCTTACAGCGATCCCCCTTACTGCTCTGTGCTGACGCGTAGCGGTACGAGCCTTCATAACCCGCCGAGCTGAACCTACAATGTCGGGCCTCAAGGTATCACACTAATTCCTCCAGCTCCAGTGACCCCACTCACAGTCGCGCGGATCACCGTCGTGCCAGACTTTACGGCGTGCACGACCACCCGACCCGTTGAATCAGTGGCCTCTAGATGCACGATGGACGAATCAGCGACCGACCATGTGAACGTACCCGGATTCGCCAACAGAACTTGCGCCGACCATGCCATCGCGCGCGCAGTCGTGGTATCGCCGACGTGGGGTGAGCCATCGCTCACCGCAACTGTCGCATAGGTCACACGCAGTGGAGCGGTAGCGCTCCCGCGACAGGCTGCGAGCGACACGATGGATGCTAGCAACACCGACGCGAAGCAGCGCGGTGTTTGACCGCTGCCACCGCGACGGCGTCCAGCCGTCCACCGCACCTGAGCGCGAATGTTATCACGCGTGTTCTTGGTTTGAACGAACTTCATCGCCTCCTCCTCGTCCGAGTATATGCGCATCATCACGGCTCCTCGAAGCTCCACGCGCCGCCCGCCACCGTGACGAAGACGGCATCGTTTGCAAACGCCGCAGCGGATCCAATAGTCGATCCGCCGCCAGCGCCACTCAGCCCCGGACATTCTGCTATGCAACACGCTGTCCGGTCTCCCGATCGAAGACGAACATCGTCGGTCCATTTGTCGCATATACCCGGCGAGGAGTGACCAATAGATCTACAACGGTTCCCCATCGAACGGCGCCCTCCACACAACCGTGCCATCTGAGGCTAGCCTCGTGCGTAGTCATGTGTCCGCGCGCGGGCACAGCCTGCTCTCGAATTCCCTGAACCAATACAAGGAAAGCTTGGGCGAATTCGTCGCGGTGACGCAGATGTCGCTCGCCGCCGTCACCGATGGGGGCGTTGCCGCTTACTTCGGTGCACGAACGCGGGACCCAGTGGATAGCACCGACGCGCGACGCTGGTCGCCACGTACCGCCGCAAAGCACCGATCCGCACTCAACAAGTTCTTCAGGTTTCTGGTACAGACCCACCAGGTCGCGAGCAACCCGGTCGAACATTTTTAGCTGCAGCGATTCGATCCCGCACCGCCTATCGCAATCGACGACGACCCATTCGGTGAGGTCTTCGTCCACATAGAATCTCGCATAGCCGACTCAACACCACGCAGTGCCACGCTCTACGTTCTTGACGCGGCCATACTGAGTTTCATGGATGGGTGGGGACTTCGGGTAAGCGAGGCCAGTCGCATTCGCTCGAGCGGCATCATTCTACAGGATCGGGATCTGTACGCCAATCTCCGTCTGAAGGGGAACAAGGCCAGCCTTTACCCAATCACCGGTCGGCTACTTACGAACTACGTGCGCTGGATCAAGATCCGAGCAGCAGTGCCAAAACACCAAGGGCACGAAGACTTCCTTTTCGTGCATCCGTGGACCGGTTACCGGGTCAGCCCGTGGTCACGATGCTCCGTTACTCCGCGTCGCTCCCACGTACTCTATGAATTTCACTCGTTGCAGGATATTGCGATAGCGCCGTCAGTATCTCCTCGTATGCCCCAACCTGCCTGTCATACCGGGGCTTGCGCTTCGCCCACGCATCGCCGCCTGCCGCGTCGGTTTTCCAATCCACGACCAGCCATTCACCGTCCGTCAACGTGGCGGCATCGATAACGCCTTCGGTGAGCACCCGTACGGTCTCACCTTCTGCAACGTGCATGACGGGGAGCTCGAATCGCGCGCTGCCATCGTGCGTCAATCGCTTCCAGACATCTGATTGCCGTAGATCGACGATCAACGTTTCAAGCTCCGTGGCGTGGTGACCGCTCAACCCCTCATCGGCCGCGATTGCGGCGGCAAACGCGCGGAGCGATGCGCCTGTGCGCCCACATCCAGCTGCCTCGATACACCGATGTACGGCTCGGCCCCAGGCCGCACCTCGCCCGTTGTCGATCGGCAGGTCATAAGCACGCGCGGCTTCGCGTTGCTCTCGTGCCGACTCGGTGACCGTGCGACGCCTGATCGAAGAATCACGTGCACGCTCGACGCGAAGTGCTGCGGCTGATATCGCCTCGGTGACATTCGCTACGGTGCGATCTGTCACACGGCGACCTGGCGCCGCTGTCGGTTGCATGACTACCTGCCCACCGATGCTGGCCAGTACCTCGCCGAACGGCGACCACACGGACGTATCCGGTCTGTCCTCCGTGGACGTCTTCAACTTTGGATACTCGCAGCGCGCAATCACCAGCTCACTCATCGCGCGCGTCGCCGCGACGTAACGCAGTCGCTCACGCTCCGCGTCCTCAAACCGGCGCTCCACGTCGGCCATCGCCGCCCATCCAGTAGGCTGGGCAACCGTACTGTCTCTGGAGGAGACGACGAGTCCGCCGCTCGCCAAGCCTGACTCGCCGCGAGTGATATGCACTTTTGGCGGGAAATCCGATGGCGGGACTGGCGCAGCGAGGATCACTACCTTCGCCTCCAACCCCTTTGCCTTGTGCAGGTTCATCACGCGAACCGCATCGGTTCGACCGGGCCTGAGCGGAGCGTCACCGGAATCCTGCGTGAGCAGCAGCTCGATGCGATTCATCGCGTCGTTCATTCCCGACGCGCCGCTCATTGCCGCATCCCTGAGCATATCTACCAGCCGGAGCAACACTCCAGCGCGAGCATCGCCCAGCGTCTGGCTCGCAGCAAAATAGAGCAGACCAGTGTCAGCCAGAATGCGCTCCAGGAGAACATCTGCAGCCTGTCGCTGGGACACCTTCCACCACTCATGCAGCTGGTGCAGCGATTGCGCCACCGCACTATCGCTCCCGTCCGGCGGATGGGTCACCCTGAATCGAAGACCGGCTACGCGTGCATCGTACAGATCCGCCGGCCCGAAACCGAAGAACATTCCTTCCAGCGCCGCGACCACCGCGATCGAGTTATCTGGATCCGCAATTGCGCGTAACACCACGAGAAGCTCTGTGAGCTCGTCTTCCTGCGGCAACTTCGCGCCAGACGTCGTGACTGGAATGTTCCGGGCTGCAAGAGCGCGCGCTTAACTGGCCAGTGGTGCTGTCGCGGCAGTGAGTATCAGAAAGTCGCCTGGTACGCGTTCCCCCCTCGATACGCGGGTCGATATCCACGACGCGACTTGCGCCGAGTCCGTCGCGATTATCGACCACTTGTCGCGCTTCTCCGGACGCACCCAGTACTCGCTCACTCCATCTGCTGCGCCCGCTTCCTTCTCCGCATGCATTGGCGTGAACGGTGCCTGAACACCCGTTGCGGTGGCGGCGAAGACATCCTGAAAGTAGCGATTGACGAAGTCTCCGATTGGCGCCACCGAACGGAAATTTCGCGTCAGCGCGAGCACTTCTCCGTATTCTGCCATTCGTGACTTCGCAAATTCATACACCTGGATGTCCGCGCGGCGAAAACGATAGATACTCTGCTTGGGATCGCCCACGAGAAAGATGCCTCCAGCGCGCGGCGTGACCCTGCGCCAATCGTTTCCCTCCGACGACTCCGACGCCAGCAGAAAACACACCTCGGCCTGAACCGGATCAGTGTCCTGGAATTCATCGACGAGCAGATGGCGGTATCGCTCGCCGAGCGCATCGCGGACACGAGGATGCTCACGCAGCAGCCTGGCTGAGAACATGAGTAGATCCTCGAAGCCGAGCTGTCCGGTTTCGTGGCGCTCACGCGCGCAATCTGCCGACGCGCGCTCGAGAACGGTCATCACAACCGGATATCTGAACTCGTACCAGCGGGTGAGCAGCGCCGTTATTTCGCCGTCCAGTAGCGAGCCGAATTGCTCCGCCAGCATCTTCGCCGCGACCTTCCCGTCCTTTTCATTGCTCCAGCGTTTCTGTGTCACTTCGCATGCCGACTTCGTGATCTGCTCGAGCGCGGCGCAGAACGCCGTAATGTCACACCAGTCGTTGCGCCGACGATGGTATTCGAGACGGTTCACGAGGGCCATCAACGGATCCCATCCATCCGCCGGCTCCTCCTTCGGCATCGTTGCGCGCGCGCGCGCGATAAGCGCCTCGAGTTTCTCCCGACATGGCGCACCGTCCGGCCGCGTCACTTCCGCCCGAGGAAAATGGACGTCCGGATACTTCATGACGCACCTGAATCCATCGTACAGCGATTGTGTCTCAACTCCGACCGCAGTCAGCCCGTTGAGCATCGCATCGCCGTTCCTCTTGCAGCGCTCGAGCCAGCGACTCCAGAATCCGCGGCACAACTCTTCCCACCCATTCTCGCTTACTTCCGCGAAATTCGGATCAAGCGCAATTTCGAGTGGATGCTCTCGCAGAATGCGCGCGCAGAACGAGTGAATGGTTCCCAGGAATGCGCGGTCGATGTCGTGGAGTGCACGGTCACAGCGCAGCCACGCTTCGCTCTCGGGATCCAACTCGTGTAGCGACGTCTCCAGCTTGATCTGGAACCTTTCTCTCAGCTCGTTGGCAGCTTTTCTGGTGAATGTCACAGCCGCGATCCGCTCGACCGGCTCGCCCCTCATTACGAGCGCATGCATGCGTCCAATCAGCGATGTCGTCTTGCCGGAGCCGGCACCGGCTTCCACCAGCATGTTGCTGTCGAGATCGGTGAGAATCCGTTCCCTGTCAGCCTCGTCGCCAGCTGGCGGTGCGTACTCGTTCCGAATGCCTGTGCCGACGGTCATGACGACGTCTGCCTGGTCCGTCGCTCCAGCATTCCGCGGTATGCCTCGATACCCTCGGCGTTCTCGCGCGCCCACTCCGCGCGTGGCGAGCTCACCTTTCCGTATCTGTCCTCGCTGATGCGGCAGATCGGCTTCGCGCCACAGTACTTGCAATCGTCCGCGCTGGTTGTCGCGATGAATGTTCCATCGCGAACGTGCTCCAGGAGCTGCGTCACTATCGGACGCGCTTCTGCAAGTTCAGCGGCGTCGTACGCGACAGTCTCATTCCGCCCACGCTCGGTAGGAAATCTGTATTCGAAGCTCCCAACGGTGCCGTTCAACAATTCCTGCAACACGCCGGCATAGATCGCGGCCTGCAGTTGTCTGCCACCATTGAAGCGGCCCATCTTCGCGATCTTTCGATATCGGCCCGCGTTCCCGGTCTTGTAGTCGATGACTCGGAACCAACCAGCGTTCATCTCGTCGACGCGATCGACACGTCCCTTTATTGCAAGCGAGCTTCCGTCAGTGAGCGAGTACCGTGCGTTTCGTTCATCGTTACCGAATTCGTACTCGAGATATCGCCAGGCGCCGCTGTCGCCAGTCGCAAGTGCATCTCGCTCCATCTGCAGGAAGGACGACGCGGAACGCTTCAGCTCGCTCACCTCCTGCTCGAGGACCATGTCGCCCGGCGGGGGAACTCTTGCCAGCCAGCGCGCGATGACCTCATCCGCAATTGCTGTCATCTCCTCGGCCGCTGCCGGAGTTGCGAGAGCGTCGCGCTGACCTATGAATCGAGTGGCAAACTGCTCGAATATCTCGTGCAGCAATGCTCCTCGCTGCGCCGGGTTCAGCCACGCGT
>Ga0157369_10009712_pt1 | contig 11004 bp, 11 predicted proteins | sample C25metaG_FD_113461 | JGI IMG/M metagenome (GOLD analysis project Ga0157369, IMG submission 113461) | Corn rhizosphere microbial communities from Kellogg Biological Station, Michigan, USA - C2-5 metaG | ecosystem: Host-associated > Plants > Roots > Rhizosphere > Soil | place: USA: Michigan... | reverse complement strand
GCCGTCGGTCATCGAACAGCTCGGGCGGTAACCCAGGAGCTCTCGTGCCGCGGAAATATCAGCGAAGCAGTGCCGGACATCTCCGGCGCGATACTTGCCGGTAATCTCGACTGGCAATCGCGTCCCTAAAGCCCGCTGCAATTCGTCGCCGACTTCAGCGATGCTCACCGGATTGCCCGAACCAATGTTCACAGCTCGGCCATCTGCCCCGGATTTTTCCATCGCGAGCAGGTTGGCCTGCACGATGTCGTGAACACTGACAAAATCGCGCATCTGCATGCCGTCTTCGAAAATTATCGGCGCTTTGCCATTCATCAGACGCGAAGCAAAAATTGCGGCTACGCCGGTATATGGATTGGAGAGCGACTGACGTGTCCCATAAATATTGAAGTAGCGCAACGCCACCACCGGAATCTGATAGGTACGCCCGAAAAGAAGTGTCATCTCTTCCTGGTCTTTTTTCGACAGTGAGTAAACCGACGTGCACTGCAACGGCTTATCTTCCGTGGTCGGCACCGGGGCCAGAGTTTCACGACAGACCGGGCAAACGGCTTCCCACAATTTCTCCTTTAGCTGGTCGAGTTCACGCGGCGGCGGGGCCATCTCGCCGCATCGGGCGCACAGATATTTCCCTTCGCCATAAATTGACATCGAAGAAGCGATCACAATTTTCTCAGGAACAGCATGGGCGTCGAGCACTGCCTGCAGTAAATTTGCCGTACCCAGATTGTTAGTGGAGATGTAATCGGAGATGCGGTACATGGACTGTCCTACGCCAACCGCAGCAGCAAAATGGAATATGATTTGCGCATCTTGCACCACGCTGGTCAGCTTCTCCAGATTCCGAACATCCCCTAAAACGAACTTCGCGCCTTTCGGGATGTATGACTCGCCCCCACCGTGCACTTGGGACGTCAGGTTGTCATAAATACAGACCTCGTGACCGGCTTCGAGCAGCGCATCGGCCGTATGTGATCCGACGAACCCTGCACCACCCGTAATGAGAATCCGTTTACCTTTCAAGGACGCTCCTGACTTTCAGGGCCGTGTAGGCCCCGTTTCCGTCTTGTGAAATCGAAGGCAGGCTACGAACCTGCCAAGCAATTTTTTGATGTATGTCACCTATCGTGAGATGTCTTGTACATTCATGAATTGGTGCAGCCGATGTGCAGATAAGTAGGGGCTGCAACGCCATTGAGTACGAATTAAAGAGTGCTCATTTTGAGCATAGAATTCGCAAGCAATTTCCCAATCGCTGGTGCAAGCAAGTGTGAAAATATCAATCAGCTTGAGCGTAAGCTTCGGAAATTCCGCGAACCAATTCTGACGGCAGTTGCTGGTTGTTTGCTGGAGCCGCGTAACGTCTAACCATTCTGCTGGCGAATGCCGCGAAATCTTCCGGATCCTTAGGGGGGCTGGTGTAGTGAGGCGCTACGCCCAGGTGTTCGGGCGTGAAACAAAGTGTCAGGGTCGTATTGAATTCGTCGATCGCTTGCATCTGCCGGTCGAACCATTTCTCCGCGTCGACCCGAAACGAATCTGCCCAGCTCAGCCCCGTTCTCAGGTATGTGACGCCCAGCTTCCTCAAAGACTTCACCGCATCGTCCAAACGATGATCGCCGAAGTGAAACCATTGGCACACACCTATTCCGGCCGGAAATTGCGAGTACGCGAGCTTAGGCGAGCCATCCTCCCGCAGAATTCCCATGTAATAATGCCGATAATAAGCGCTGCCCTCTGCTTCTTTATGGCGCGTGGTTGCCGTCCACGTGGCAGGAAGATCGTAAAGGCTATACCAGTGCACCCGGTCAACCAGGGGCAACAACAATTCTGCCGTGCGCTGGATTCCAAACACCTGCACCTCTTCAGCGCCAAAAGATGAAACTCCTGCTTCCGAAACCCATACCGGCTTACTGGTTACTTCTCGAATCTCTTCGACCTTGCGCGGCCAGTCGTGAATGCTCCAATGGTTCCAGTCCAAGGGAAAGCCGTGGATCGCTACCACATCAATCGCATCCAGAACCCCGTGGCTGCCAAGTAGTTTCACAAACTTTGGGTCAACCGGCGACAGTCCACCCAAAACAATCGTGAGCCCTGGATTGATCTTCCGGATCTCTCGTGCAGCGGCAATCGTCATACGCGCAAATATCTTCCAGTCGGGATCCAGGTGGAAATCCCAATGTGATAGGTTGTTGGGCTCATTCCACAGCATCACTGCTTCAACCATTCGTCTCTCCGAGTGTCACAGCGTGCCTTCAAGTTCGCGGTCCAGAATGTAGGTCCCATCGTCGCGCCTAACTGAAGTGGGACGGCAAATCCAGGTCTCTGGTTCCGGATGCGCCTCAATCTCAAGTCCTGAACTTCTCAGCATGGCTTCAACTGCGGCGCGATTCGGGATCCACCAGTTAGTCGGATCGTGCGAATAGCTTTTCTCGATGAAGTACATCGTCGGGAAATTCACTTCTGCAAAAATCTGAGTGTTCCAGAATGGATAATCTTCGTCCCAGGCCTGGACCTCGCCTGATCCTCGCACCATAGTTTGAAATACGAGCTTGCTGCGGGCCTTCTTAATCAGCTTGTCCAGCGCAAAAAGCGGATAACGTAGATGGTAAAAAACGCCCATAAAAAGCACATAGTCAAACTGTCCCGGAATCTGATCTGTGTCATATACAGAACGCTTTTGGAACTCGATCTCCACTCCAAGTGTCTGGGCGGCAAAGCGAGCTTGCCTCAGATACCGGTCATCTACGTCTATTCCCAGAACACGAGATGCACCCCGCTTCTTCATCTCCAGGCTATAGAAACCGGCGTTGCAGCCGATGTCCAGCACTGTCGCGCCGGACAGGTCTTCTGGGATCGCCTGCGCGATGTTTCGCCATTTAATACTCGGAAAATCGCCGAGAAAGTGCTCAGGCGCGGTGTGTACACCGTGAAGATCCAGGTTGTGGAACCATTCTCCCAGCGCAGAGATTTGATCTGCCAATTGTTGACCTCTCGGCGATGGCGCTGCCGAAGAGACCAGATCGGGAACTTGCTCGGAGATAGGTGACATTGCCAGACTGAAAGTGCGCTTCAAAAGATGCCGGTTTCATAGAGCGCGTTGCGTTTGCAGCTGTACAAACGTCGCCGGCAGCCGGAACCCTGCAACCGCCTGCCGGAGAAGAACATCCAAACGCCCTCATGATTGAGCAGGCTTCCAAAACGCCGGAAAGCTCCTCGCTCACCTCCGCGACGGCGGCGCCTCTTCCGCCTGAGGCACAGAGCCTTTATCGCGAGGTCTTGCAGGCTATGAACGAGCACGGCGTACCCTATGCCGTCGCTGGAGCTTTTGCTCTGCAAAAGTACACGGGCATATGCCGCATCACGAAAGATCTTGACCTGTTCATGAAGCCAGAGGATGTTCCTGCCGCGCTGAAATACCTGGGCGAGCACGACTTTCGTTGTGAAACGCTCGATCCGGTGTGGCTATCGAAAGCACATCGTGGCGAATATTTCGTGGACCTAATTTCCGGGATGAGCAATGCCGCTATTATCGTGGATGACAGTTGGATGGCACGTGCTCAGACGGCAACCGTAGCCGGCGTCGAGTCAAAAATCATCGCGGCAGAAGACCTGGTCGCATCGAAACTGTTTGTCACCCGGCGCGAGCGCTTCGATGGTGGCGACATAGCCCACATTATCTATCGCACCCGCGGAACCCTCGATTGGAATCGCATTCTCGCGCTTGCGGGCGAGCACTGGGAGATCGTGCTATGGTCCCTGCTTCTTTTTCGATACGTTTATCCTGCCCACTCGGACTACATTCCCGCTGTGGTGTGGCGGGAGCTGCTGTCCAGATACACGCAACTGGTTCAGCAGCCCGACCGAAATGCCCCCTTTCGCGGCAGCCTGGTTGACGAAAATATATTCGCTATCGACATGAAAGACTGGGGCCTCGAAGACATTCAGAGTCAATACCGTAATCGGCAACTTAAGAAACAAGCAGCCGGAGTTTCTACTGCTTCAAATGACCGCCGTGCCTCGGAGCAATGTGGACCATGAGAGTCGCGGCCACCGCCGACCTGCACTTCACCCCAGCGCGTTTTAGCGCCTTGCACGATCAATTGAATATCGTACGCAATGAAGCTGACGTCTTCGTCGTGGCGGGCGACCTTACCAATTACGGCAAGCCAGAAGAGATGGAACCTTTACTTAATGTTCTGGTGCGGCTCCGTCTGCCAACCATCGTTGTCCTCGGCAATCACGATTATGAAAGCAGCCGCGAAGCTGACCTCATGCGCATGCTGACTCAGGAAGGGATAAAAGTCTTGGATGGTAGCGCATACGAACGTGACGGAGTTGGTTTTGCGGGGACAAAGGGTTTTGTCGGGGGATTCGGACGCGGGGTGTTGACCGCATTTGGTGAGCCCGAAATTAAGACATTCGTCCGTGCTGGCATTGACGAAGCTTTAAAACTCGAGCGAGCCATGTCGCAGCTCAGGACAAAAAAGCGGGTTATCATCCTCCACTACTCGCCCATCGCTGCAACTATCGAGGGGGAAGCGCCGGAAATTTACCCATTCTTGGGATCTGCGCGGCTGGCCGAAGTTATTGACCGCCACGGCGCCGATCTCGTTCTTCACGGACATGCACATAACGGGAAATGTGACGGCAAAACGGCCGCTGGAGTTCCCGTCCATAACGTAGCGATAACGCTCTTACAGTCGCAAGATCCACCTCGCGTGTATCGCGTTTTTGATGTTTAACCCCTTTTGTTTGGTGCAATTCCATCAACTCCTAAGACCCTGAGGTTTCAGCAGTACGGAATGATTCAGCAAACCGTACAGCGAGAACCCGATTATGCTCTGCTGTCCCGTTGCCCTATCGTGTCGAGGTGAGCGGAAGTTGCTCACGTGCGCAGCGGGACTTGGATTGAGCGCACAATCTGACCGTCAAGAGGTGAATATGGGTTTGATTTTTGTGATCATCATCCTTCTGCTATTGGTAGGGGCTCTTCCGACCTGGCCTTACAGCACAGGATGGGGATACTACCCAAGCGGTGGGTTGGGATTGATTCTGCTGATCCTCATTGTCCTACTGCTAATGGGCCGACTCTGAACGAAGTTAAGTAGCGAATAGCCTCCACCACACCTGGTTTTTAAACAACACTTGTAAGCGGCGGGCGGAAGCCCGCCTGGCATCTTAACCCCTTAATCCGAAAAGACTGCGAGGAAGATATGAGTTTGGCGAAGACTCCACAAGAGGGTTCGTTCGTAGCGGACATTCAAGCCATCCGTCAGCGGGCAAGGCAACACATTGAAAACGGCGCTGTAACAGACGCCTATCGAGGAGATCGCACCACCGTTATCAAAGTCTTGAACGAAGCCTTGGCCACCGAGCTGGTTTGCGTGCTGCGCTACAAACGCCACTATTTCACTGCTACCGGTATTCATGCGCAGGCGGTGGCTGAAGAATTTCTTGAACATGCCAAGGAAGAGCAAGACCATGCCGACAAGATCGCGGAACGCATCACCCAACTCGACGGAGAACCCGATTTCAACCCCGCCACGCTTGCCGGTCGCAGCCACAGCGAATACGTCGAAGGAAAAAGTCTTGCCGACATGATTCGCGAAGACCTGATCGCTGAGCGGATCGCGATCGAGTCTTATAACGAGATCATTCGTTACCTCGGCGGCAATGATCCAACCAGCCGACGGGTCATGGAAGAAATTCTGGCAAAGGAAGAGGAGCACGCTGAAGACATGCGGAACCTGATCCAGACGGTGACGCAAGCCGAGCAAGCGCATAAGAGCCGAACTGAGGAACCTCTAAGACGAGCCTCTTAACCGGACACAAAGGCGCATTCGGATTTGGTTTGAATGACTTGTACCCGCAAAATCGATCTTTTGTCGAACTCGCGGGCCTACAGGATTAACCTGATTCACCTTACAGCGTTTCACTCATTGTTTTGCACAGGGCAGTAAACATAGCTTGGCATACATGCCGAAGAGCTCCAAAGCACGCGATTCAGATGCGGCGATCCGTTCTTCGGCAAGGCTAACACCGCATCCGGCTGCTCTTTGCGTCGGAGCCCGCAAATCGAAAATCAGGCAGCGTCATACCGTGCTTTGGATCGACGATTTCGCCCCCGGCTTGGCGATGTACAAGACGATGTCCGAACGGGAAGGATTCAAGGTGCTTACGGCCTCGTCCGGCGTCGAGGGTATTCGGCTCGCCACCCGCAACTACGTGGACGTAGTGATTACTGATTATGAAATGCCAGAAATGGACGGCGAAGCGGTTGCTGCATTTATTAAATCGATCAAGCCTTCTGTTCCCGTGCTGATGTTTTCAGGCAGCACCTTAATCTCTGCCCGGAGCCGCCGGACAGTTGACGCATTTTGCGATAAGGCGGGATCCAGAGAAGAACTCTTAGCCACCATACATTTTCTTCTGCACAAGAAACGACCGACGGTGCTACAACCCCCAGTTGTGGCCCAGGCGTCTCACCACGGACACAGGACGGTCGCATAGTTTCACAGTAGCTCCCAAGGGACGATCGTTCGTATCTCCAAATCAGGCAGGAGGAATTATGAACAAATTCGTGCTTTCGATGATTGCTGCGTTCGCACTGTGCGTCGCAACAGCCGTCGCTCAATCAGGCCCTGGCGCCCAGGGAACACAGGGGTCATCGCCGACCATGAACCAGACTCCAGGCGCCATCCCACAGCCCGGAATGAACCAGCCCGGCGCCACTACGGCCGATCAGAACAGCGGCAGCATGGGCAACAATCAAGCTGAAAAAGGCGAGAAGGGCGAAAAGAAGCTGAAAGGCTGCGTTCAGGCTCAGGGCGGTCAAGCTACCCTGGAAACCAAAAAGGGTAAAGAAATCGCGCTCACTGGACAGGACGTCTCAGCGCACAACGGTCACGAAGTTGAACTGAAAGGCACTTGGGCCAGCGGTAGCATGTCTCAGAGCTCGACCGGTGCCTCAGGAGAAAAGACCTTCAACGTTACCGACGTGAAAATGATCTCCGAAACCTGCAAGGGCAGCAAAGAAAAAGGCAGCTCAAGCATGGGAACCGGGACCACGGGAACCAATCCATCCAGCAGCCCTACAACCTCGCCAAGCGGGACTGGCTCGAGCACTGGATCAACGCAACCTCAGTAAGTTTTCTGTAGCCGCACCCCTGGGAGAAAGGCCCCGAAGTTGGGGCCTTGTTTTTTTCTTGACCGTCCATTGAGCCGGCACCTCTACGCCGCCTGCCCCGCACAGTACCCGGATGCCCAGGCCCACTGGAAATTGAATCCGCCCAAATGGCCGGTCACATCCACGACTTCGCCGATGAAATACAGGCCTGGCACTTTGCGGCTTTCCATTGTCTTGGCGGAAAGCTCGTTCGTGTCCACTCCGCCAACAGTGACTTCGGCCTTATCATAGCCGTCTGTGCCTTCCGGAGTGATGACCCAGTTGTGCGCCTGCCGATCGACTTCTGCCAGCGCGTGATTTGTCCACGCCGCTGGCGTGTGCAATTCCAGCCAGCGGTCGGCCAATCGTTGCGGCAGGATCGAGCGCAATGCGGATCTAAGGCTGGAGAGATCACGGCGGGCAATGTTGTTGCGAATCGGTGCCGTGAAATCCTGTCCGGGAGCCAAGTCGATGGTTATGGAACTCGCAGGCTTCCAGTAGGAAGAAATCTGCAGAATCGCCGGCCCGCTAAGACCGCGATGAGTAAAAAGCATTTTTTCGTGAAAACGTTGTTTGCCGATCGATGACACCACTTCTGCTGAGAGGCCGGTCAAATCGCAGTAATGTCGGCAGTCCTGAGAGTTCAAAAGTAGCGGGACCAGCGCCGGCCTCGTCGCGTTAATCCGCAACCCGAAGTGCTTAGCTAATTCGTAACCGAACGAAGTTGCACCCATCTTGGGGATGGACAATCCACCCGTTGCCACGACCAGCGACGGCGCATGAAATTCGTATTCCCCGGCGCTCATCATGAAATCGCTCTTGTGCTCGACAGATTTGACGTTGATGTTGGGGAGAATTTTAACTCCAACTTTGTTGCACTCCGTTTCCAGCATGCTCACGATTTGCTGCGCCGAGCCATCACAGAAAAGCTGCCCTAGTGTCTTCTCGTGATACGCAATTCCATGTTTCTCAACCAGCCGAATGAAGTCTGCCGGCGTGTAAGCCGCGAGTGCCGATTTAGCAAAGTGCGGATTGTCGGAAATGAAGTTTTCCGGTTGACAATGCAAGTTGGTAAAGTTACAGCGTCCGCCGCCGGAAATCAGGATCTTCTTCCCGATGCGTCCGGCGCATTCGAGAACTGCAACGTGCCTTCCGCGCTTTCCTGCTTCGATGGCACACATTAGCCCGGCCGCGCCGCCGCCCAAAATGATGACATCGAATCCGTGCTTCACGATTAGCGTGGGCCGCGAGGTGGCGGTGATAATGACTGAAGAAGAGATTTGAAATCGGCGGGCAGTTCGCACTTTAATGAGACCGTCTCTCCCGAGCGCGGATGAATGAACTCGAGGCTGGCCGCATGGAGCGCAACCCGGGCGATTCGCCGCTCCGACGCCTCGTCCGGACTGTACTTGCGATCGCCAATGACCGGATTGCCGAGCGCGGCAAACTGGACCCGTATTTGGTTCTGCAATCCCGTGACGAGCGCAACCCTTAACAGCGAAGCGCCGCGCAGAGACCGCTCGACGGAATACGTGAGTTCAGCCCGCGCCGCCTTGCGGTCCCTTTCCTTGCTTAATTTCTGATACATGCCTTCCCTTCTAAAATAATGAACCAGCCTTCTCTCTGTAGCGGTGAGATGTCCACGGACCACCACCAAATATTGTCGAACCGGAGTATGTGCCAAAAATTGACGGACCAACGTGTCCCGATCGCGCATGGTCTTGGCGAACAACAAGACCCCGGACGCGAAACGATCGATTCGATGCACTACCAGAGCTCGCTGCCGCCGGCGTTTCAGATCTTGCAACAGGAGAGATAACGCAGACGGCGCGCCGGACTCTGGGGCGGGCACCGCGAGCAGTCCGGCCGGCTTATTCACTGCCACCACGGCATCGTCTTCGTACAAGATGGCAAGCTCTCGCGAAAAACGCGGTGGCCGGCGAGCGTCCGTCTCGGAACTCAATCGCGGCTTGTGAGGACGTTTGTTCACAGACGCTTGGCTTTCCTTTGAATCTCTGCGCACATGGACTAGTAAAGTACTCTACTAGGTTTTCCCGACACCAGATTTTGGGTTGTTCCTGAAATCGCGTACCGGCTGGCCTGAGCGATCATTATCCCAGTGTCTCTTTGCGCCAAAGAGGCGACGCACGATTAAAATCAGAGTTCCCCGTTCTGTGGGGACAGAGTTATGACCGCCATATCTGCGTTCCCTGGAGGATCGGGCGTCTTTGTTACCGCTGCCAAGAGCATTCTCCTGGTCGTCAGCGCCTTGTTCCCGATCGTGGATCCGATCGGCGGCAGCCCAGTATTTCTGTCGCTCACGCTGAACTATGATCGTGAAACACGGAAGCTGCTCGCGCGCCGCATCGCCATGAATAGCTTCATCCTGATGCTGGCCTCGTTCGCGATTGGCTCGCACGTGCTGTCTTTTTTCGGGATATCTTTGCCCGTCGTCCAGGTAGGTGGCGGACTGGTAGTTGTCTCGGCGGGCTGGGCATTGCTGAAGCAGAAGGATGATAGCGATCGTAACGCGGTCGGGCGGAGCGTCGCCGTTCATGACGCTTTCCGCGATGCATTCTATCCCCTCACGCTGCCTCTGACAGTCGGCCCAGGCTCGATTTCGGTAGCAATTACATTGGGTGCAAATGAGCCCCACACGCTAGGAGCAAACCTGCTTTCGATTCTGGCGGCTGCAGTCGGTTCTCTCCTTATTGCCGTGTCTATTTATGTCTGTTATGCATTCGCGGACCGGCTCGTGCTTGTGCTCGGCCCCGCGGGAACCAACGTTATTGTTAAGCTCACTTCGTTCCTGTTGGTTTGTATCGGTGTGCAGATTATGTGGAACGGCCTGAGCCAGTTGCTTGGGTCCTTAGCTCACTGAGCTTTGATTGCACCTTTGCGGAGCAGGTTCCGCGAGTAAACTGTTTGGTCTGCGCCTGATTTTGATCGCAATCTATTCCTGTCTATGCCAGAACTCCCCGACATCTCCGCCTACATTGCTGCACTTGAGCCTCGTATGTTGGGCGAACCCATCGAGCAGATAAGGCTGGCAAGTCCGTTCCTGTTGCGCACCGTCGATCCGCCGATTGCAGCAATAGAAGGAAAGAAAGTGCGAGAACTGCGACGCATCGGTAAGCGCATTGCTATGGGTGTCGAAGAGGACCTGTGGCTGGTGCTTCATCTGATGATTGCCGGGCGGCTGCACTGGCGCGCAAGGAATGCGAAACTCGGCGGTCGGAATTATCTTGCGGCTTTCGACTTCCCCAATGGCTCACTCGTGCTCACCGAAGCCGGAGCCAGACGCCGTGCTTCCCTGCACGTTCTCCGCGGAGAAGGGTCGCTTCGGGATGTCGATCCCGGAGGCATCGACGTTTTTGCCGCCAGCCTGAGCGAATTTCAGTCGGCGCTCACTGCTGAGAACCGCACCTTAAAACGCGCCCTTACTGATCCACGCATTCTGAGCGGGATTGGAAACGCATACTCCGATGAAATTCTGCACGCCGCACAACTCTCTCCCATCACCCACACTCGAAAGCTCACTCATGAAGAATGGAAACGATTGTTTACCGCAACCCGCACCACACTTCAGCGCTGGATTGATCAGCTGCAGAGAGAAGCTCAAACAAACTTCCCTGAAAAAGTGACTGCCTTTCGCAAAGACATGGCGGTGCATGGCCGCTTCGGCCAACCCTGTCCTCGATGTGGAGACCCCATCCAGCGCATTCGCTATGCAGACAATGAAACCAACTACTGCGCCCGCTGCCAGACCGGAGGCAAAGTTCTCGCGGACCGCAGTCTTTCGCGTCTGCTGGGAGACGATTGGCCTCGCACGCTCG
>Ga0157369_10009707_pt1 | contig 11005 bp, 10 predicted proteins | sample C25metaG_FD_113461 | JGI IMG/M metagenome (GOLD analysis project Ga0157369, IMG submission 113461) | Corn rhizosphere microbial communities from Kellogg Biological Station, Michigan, USA - C2-5 metaG | ecosystem: Host-associated > Plants > Roots > Rhizosphere > Soil | place: USA: Michigan... | reverse complement strand
GCCTCGACGAAATCGCGCTCCACGCTCGTGCCGGAATGCTGGTTGTACTCGGTCTGCGAAAGCACGCCGTGCATGACGTGCCCGAATTCGTGCAGCAGCGTTTCGAGCTCGCTGTGCGTGAGACCAACGCGATCGAAGTTCGTGACCAGAACGCTGATCGGTTTCCGGCCGGCCTTGCGCGACACGCCGCGAACCGGCCAGGCCGCGGCGTGTTTGTACTTGTCCGGGCGCGGAAAAAGATCGAGATAGATGCCGCCGAGGCGCTCGCCGGTGGCGGCGTCGTCGACGTCGTAATACATCACGTCGTCGTCCCACACGGGAACGGTCGCGGGCGTGAAGGAGATGCCGTAGAGACGCTGCGTGATGTCGAGCATCCAATGCACCGTCGGCATCGTCGGAAGGTAGAGGCGCAGCGCTTCCTGATCGACGGCGTAGCGCCGCTCGCGCAACCGCTCGCGGTAGTAGACGACGTCCCAGCGCTCGATCCTGGCCTGCTCGGCCGGCTCGCCGGTCAGCTCCGCTTTCAACCCCGCGAGCTCGCGCAGGTCGCTCAGCTCCGCCTCGGTGACGCCGTTCTTCACTTCGGCCAGAAAGCGCGTGACGGTCTCCGGATTCTCGACCATCCGCCGCTTGGTGACGTAGTGCGCGAAACTCGGCACTTCGTACAGATCGGCGATCTCTTTCCGCAGCGCCACGATCTCGTCGAGGATTTCGAGATTGCGATCGGTGCCGCGATTCATGTTTGCGACGTAGTACCGCTTCCTCGCCTCGGCATTCGCCGCGTTCGACATGAACGGAACGTAATCGGGGTAGTCGAAGCCGACCACGATGTTGCCATCCTCATCGCGCGGCACGCGGTCCATGTACGACTGCGGCAGTCCGTCGCATTCCTCCGGTTTGAACGTGACGACGGTCTTGTTCTCGCGGATGTTCTTGCTGAACTCCTGCGCCAGTTCCGTGATGCGCTCGGAGATGACCTTGAAGCGATTGCGCTTCTCCGCCGGCAGCGAGACGCCGCTGTCTTCGAACGCTTCGAGCAAATCCTTCTGCAACTGCTTCTGCGGATTCGTGCGCGGGACGACGCGCCGCACGCGCTCGTACAACTGCTCGTTCTGAAAGAGCTCGGTCATGAAGACCGACTCTTCGATCAGCGCGCGGTCTCCGGCGTCGCGCACCGCGGCGTCGGGATGGACGCTGTTCAGCAGCGAGATCGCGCCGTACGCATCCTCGAGCATCATGGCGATGCCGTCCCACGCGTCGAGCACCGACTCCGGCGAGACCGCTTCGAGCGGCAGCCGCTCGATGACGGCAAGCCGCCGGCGCGCCTCGGCCAGCGCCTCGTCGGCAGCGGCATTGAGCGCGGCGGCGTCATAGATCGGAATCGTGGCGCGGGCTTCGATCGTCGCTTCGGTCATCGAAAAGAGCCGGCATTCTAGCCGAGCGAAACCTCTCCTACGCAAATCGCGTACAAGGGTTATGCGTCCAATTTTGGCTGTCTGTGCTGCGCTCATCGCACTGCCGCTGCTCGCCCAAAACTCGCTGATCGATCAGGGCCGCGCCGCCATGAACCGGAATGACGCCGATGCCGCGGCGGTGCTGTTCGAAAAAGCGGTCGCGCAGAACCCGAAGAGCGCCGAGGCGCACTACCTCCTCGGCACCGCGTACGGCGCGCAGGCGCAGAAGGCGAGCATCTTCAGCCAGATGTCGCTGGCCGGCAAAACGAAGGACGAATTCGAGAAAGCCGTCGAGCTCGATCCGGCTTCCATCGACGCCCGCTTCGGCCTCGTCCAGTTTTACGCGATGGCTCCCGGCATCGCCGGCGGCAGTTTCGACAAGGCGTTTGCGCAAGTCGCCGAGATCAAGAAACACGATCCGCTCATGGCGCACCGCGCGGCCGCGTTCATTTATACGCAACAGAAGAAACCGGCGGAAGCGCGGAATGAGTATCTGGCCGAGGTTCGGGAGTATCCGAAGTTGGCCCGCGCCTATGTCGACCTCGGCGTCACGTACATCCTCGAAAAGAACTTCAAAGCCGCAAACGATGCATTCGAAACGGCGGTGAAAGTCGAGCCGACCTATCTCCCTGCCTACTTCCGAGTCGGCCAGAGCGCTGCGATGACCGGCTCCAATTTCGCGAAGGGCGAAGAGGCGTTGCGCAAGTACCTCGCCTACACGCCGAAGGCCGGCGAGCCTCCTCTCGCCCGCGCCCACTACTGGCTCGGACAGATTTTCGAAAAAACCGGCAGAAAGGCCGAGGCGAAGGCGAGCTTCGAAACGTCGCTGAAGCTCAATCCGGCGCAGAAGGACGTGGCCGAGGCGCTGAAGCGCGTTTCGTAATCAGCGCGTGACGCCGCGTTCTACGAGAATCGGATAGGGATCGATCGCGTCGCCCTTCGACCACGCTTTGTCCGGCGGCAGGATGGTGATGGCGAAATGCAGATGCGGCGTGTTTGCCGGCGCGTTGCCGGTCGTGCCGACATAGCCGATCACGTCGCCCTGCCGCACGTGCATCCCCTCGACGACATTGTCGGCGTACGAGTCGAGATGCGCGTAGTAGTAGCTTTTTTCCCTGACCAGATCGAACTCGTAAATCGTCAGGCCGCCCGCGCGGCTGTCGAAGAGTTTGCGGATCGTGCCGTCGACCGCGGCAAGCACCGGCGTGCCGCGCGGCGCAAGGATATCGATGGCATGATGCGGATGACCGCTGTGAATGTTGTCGAAGTCGTCTCGCAACCTCGTTTTGGCGACACCCGCAACCGGGATGACGATGGCATCACTCGCAGTCGCAACCGCCGGTGGAACGTCGGCACGCGGCTGCACCGCGACCGAACGTCCGGTGACGAACGTGCAGATGGCGATGCCCGCCAGAAGCAGCCTGAGCGTGTTGCGCATGTAGGGTCGATAAAAGCAAACAGAGCCGCGATAATCCCGAAATGCCCGAGCTGCCGGACGTTACCGTATACGTCGAAGCGATCGCGACACGCATCGTCGATCAGCCGCTGCTCAAACTCCGGCTCGGCAATCCGTTCGTGCTGCGCACCGTCGATCCGCCGCCCTCCGAACTCGCCGGCAAACGCGTCCTCGCCGTCCGCCGCCTCGGCAAGCGAATCGTGATCGGACTCGAGTCCGATCTCTTCATCGTCATCCATCTGATGATCGCCGGCCGCTTCAAATGGATTGCGGCTGGCGCGAAGATTCCCGGCAAGCTGGGGCTGGCCGCGTTCGATTTCCCAAACGGAACACTGCTGCTCACCGAGGCCGGGTCGAAGCGAAGAGCGTCGATCCATATCGAGCGAGGCGAGGACGCGGTCCGCGCGCACGACCCCGGCGGAATCGAGCCGCTCGACATTTCACTCGACGATTTTCACGCTGCGCTCACCCGCGAACGCCACACGCTCAAGCGCACGCTGACCGATCCGCACGTTTTCAGCGGCATCGGCAACGCCTACTCGGACGAAATCCTCCACCGCGCCCGCCTTTCACCCGTGCAACTGACCACGAATTTGTCCGAGGACGAGATCGCGCGGCTCTACGTCGCGACGCGCCGCACGCTGACGGAATGGACCGACCGCCTGCGCGATGAGTCGTCCGAAAAGTTCCCGGAGAAAGTCACCGCCTTCCGCCCCGACTTCGCGGTCCACGGCCGCTACGGAAAACCATGTCCCGACTGCGGCACCCCGATCCAGCACATCGTCTACTCGGAAAACGAAACGAACTACTGCGCCCGCTGCCAGACCGGCGGCAAACTCCTCGCCGACCGCGCGCTATCCAGACTGCTGCACAGCGACTGGCCGAAGTCGATCGACGAGTTGTGAGTTCGCGAGACTTGGTATATCTTTTTCGTATATATCACGAGGTGATGATGGAAACAGCCAAAGTATTTTGGTCGGGCCGATCGCAGGCAGTCAGACTCCCGAAAGAGTTCCGGGTGGACGTGCGAGAAGTGCGTCTCAAAAGACGGGGACGGCAAATCATCATGGAACCAATCCCGGAGACGTGGGACTGGCTCGACGCGATCGCCGGCACGTTGGACCAGGATTTCCTCGAGGCGGCGCAGGAGCAACCCGACCCGGCAGAACGGCCCGAACTCGACAAGCTCTTTGGATCATGAAGTACCTGCTCGACGCAAACTCCGTGATCGCACTCCTGAACGATGCCAAATCGAAGACGGCGCGACGAACCCGGCGTCAGAAACCGGGCGATATCGGTGTTTCGTCAATCGTTCTGCATGAGCTCTACTACGGCGCGCATAAAAGCCAGCGAGTCGCATCGAATGTTGCCGCCGTAGACTCATTGAGGTTCTCCGTGGTCGAGTTCGATGAGGAGGACGCTCGACATGCCGGAGAGCTTCGGGCATTGCTGCGATTGCGAGGCACTCCGATCGGCCCGTACGACGTCCTGATCGCCGGACAGGCGAAAGCGCGGAAACTAACCCTGATTACGCGCAATACAGCCGAATTCGCGCGAGTACCCGACTTGCGCCTCGAAGACTGGGAAAGCGTGCGAAGAAAGAAGCGGTAACTACCGCGCCACACGTTCCACCGCGAAGATCACTCCCCGCGCGACGCTTGGCGGCGTGAGGCGAACTCCGTAAAGAATACGGCGCTGGGTTGGTTAGCTGGCTTTCCGCGAACGCGGCTTCGCACGCTCCTGCGCATCTTGCACCGCTGCCTCACCTGCGGCTCGATAGAACGCGATGATCTGCGGAGTCGTCTTACCAGTCAGCAATCGCGCATGACGGTCGCGAATTTGTCGGACCATCTCGACGGCACGAATCTCAGTAGTCTTCATAAGTAGCTACCTCCCTTGGCGAACGGATGCTCAGGGGCTGATGGCCCAATTCTACGTTGACCGCATTAAACAAACGAATCTTCTCGAGACGTACGATGTGCTTGAAATTCCAGCTCACGAGCGCGTCAACCTGCGCGAGCGTGGCCATGGCGATGTGCGTCATGTCGGCCGCCATCTTTGCTGGCAGGATCTTCTTCGTTGTGTAGGCGGTGACCAGCGCCGCGACTTCCTGCGTAACGGGCAGCAGGCCTCCGGCAAGAAGCAGCATCTCCTGATGCAGATCCCGCACCGCCGGCGGAGCGTCCGCAACTTCAGCCGCGGTCACATCGGAGAGCAGAGGAATCAAACGACCGGCTCGAAAATCGCCGATCAACGCGTTTGACCACCGAGCGAATTCGATGTCGAAACACCCGCCCAACACCGAGGTGTCGATGTAAATCCGAAGCGGTGCCACGGTTCGTTACGGTAGGCAGATTCCCCCTCGACGTCAAACGCCACTGCCCACTTCTAACCTCCCCCTTCCTTCCGGCGTCTATGCCGTCAGACCGATGGACGCCGTGGCCGCAGCCGTAGACTTGACTACTTCCGTGAATCTGACGATCGCACCGCAACCGACGCCGCGACTGAGCGAAGAGGACCTTCGCCTGGCGCGGGCGTGTGCGGAGGGGGATTCGGAGGTATTCGCGGCCATCTACCGCAAGCACGGCGAGCGGATGAAATCGATCGCGTTTCACCAGCTAGGCAACCGGTCCGATGCCGAGGATGCCGTGCAGGAGACGTTTCTGAAGGTGCATCGGGCGGCGGCGAGCTACAACGGCGAGGCCGCCTTCAGCACGTGGCTGTACCGCATCCTCGTCAACACCTGCTACGACATGCTGCGGAAGCGCAGCCGCAGGATCCGGGAGATGCCGATCGATGAGCTCGTCGCCGACGTGCGCCCGGCCAATGCGGTCGACGACGTCAAGCGGATGGCATTGCGCAAGCTGCTGCACGACCTCCCCGAGCAACGCCGCACGGTCTTCTCGCTGTTCGAAATCGAAGGCCTCAGCCACGCCGAAATCGCCGGCATCCTCGACATCACCGAAGGCAACTCGAAGTGGATTCTTTTCTCAACGAAGAAACAGCTCCAGGAGCAGTGGAAGAAAGCAGCGAAATCATGACCATCACCTGTGAACAACTCGACGATCTTCTTCTGGAAGGCGATCCCTTTTCGCTCCAGGCCGCGGCGCGGCATGCGCAGTCGTGCCCGGCCTGTATGCAGAAGCTGGCCGACTGGAACGAGATCTCCTCCACCGCGCGCGACCTTCACGCCACGTGGGACAACGACCTGCTGTGGCCTCGCATTGAAAAGGGCATCAAGGCCATCCGCAACGAACGGCGCAGCACGCGGACGCGCGTGTGGCAGATCGCCGCGGCAGTTCTCCTTCTGGCCGCGATGGGCGCGACCGTCTGGATCGCGCAGCGGCGCATGCACGCGGCGGACTTCGACCGCGACATTCTGAAAGTGTCGGCCGTCGATGAAGTCGAGCGCGCCGAGAAGGCTCACATCAACGCCATCAATCACCTGGAAACACTCGCCTCCGCGAAGCTCGACCAGCCGGCCACGCCGCTCATGGTCAGCTACAAGGAAAAACTGATGATGCTCGACGACGCCATCGCCGAGTGCCAGACCGCCATCGACAAAAACCGGCAGAACGCCTACCTGCGCACGCAACTGCTGACCATGTATTCAGAAAAGCAGCGGACGCTGCAGGACGTTCTGCGAGAGGAAAACCATCATGCTTCGAATCAATAAGAGTCTCATCGCCGCGCTCCTGCTGATTGCGCCGGCGCTTTACGCAAACGATCGCTTCGAGCGCACGTTCAGCAGAACGGAGACGTATCGCGGCGGGCGCATCTCCATCGATCACTCCATGGGTCCGGTCACCGTGCGCGCCGGCAGCGGCAGCGAGGTCCGCGTGCACGCGCTGATCCGCGCCTCCGATTCCAACATCGGCAATGAGATCAACGTGACCGTTTCGCCGTCGTCGGCCAACGGGATCACGATCCGCACCGACTATCCGGAGATGCATTTTCATGGTCACATCTCGCTGTCGTATTCGGTCGACATCGACGTGACCATGCCCGCCAATGCGCCGCTGACGGTCCACAACCGCTTCGGCAGCGTCGACGTCAGCGGCATTCACGCCGCGAGCGAGATCGTGAACGCGCAGGGCAGCGTGACGCTGCGCGACAGCCGCGGCTCCCAGCGCGTGGAGAATGCGTTCGGATCGATCGACGTGGAGAACAGCGCCGGCGATATGAGCGTCCAGAACGCCAACGGCAACGTCCACATCATCAACGTCGACGGCACCCTCGGCGTCACCAACCGCTTCGGTTCCGTGACCGCGAGCGATACGCACAACGTCTCCATCCACAACGCCAACGGTTCGGTCGAGCTGCGCGGCGTGACCGGCAGCGCCACGATCGTCGACTCGTTCGCGCACGTGACGGTCGCGAACGTTTCCGGCGATCTGGAGCTGAACAATCAGAACGGACGCGTCGACGTCCGCGACATCAAAGGACGCGCCTCGATCAAGAACTCGTTCGATGCCACGGAGTTCGCGAACATCGGACGTGATCTCGTCATCTCCGCGAACAACGGACGCGTGGAAGGGTCGCACGTCGGCAGCGGCGCCACGATCACCGGCAGCTTCGACACGATTTCCGTGCGCGACATCAACGGAGCCACGCGCATCACCAACGCCAATGGCAACGTGACCGCCGTCGACATCCGCGGAAACCTGAACATCGACACGCGCTTCGGCCTGGCCCGCGCGGAGCTGATCAAAGGCACGCTCGACGTCGACAACGCCAACGGCGGCGTGACAGCCACCGACGTCTCCGGCGGCGTGCGCGTGCACACGAGCTTCGCGCCGGTGCTGCTGAAGACCATCGCCGGCCGGGTGACGGTCGAGAACGCGAACGGATCGATTTCTGTCTCGGATCTGCGCGGCGCGTGCGCTGACATCAATCTGAAGACGAGCTTTGCCTCGATCAAGCTGGACGTACCGCCGAACGGCGGCTATCACGTCGACGCGCGCACCAGCTTCGGATCGATCGCCACGTCGATCCCGATCCTGATGACGTCAAAGTCGGACAACACCCTGACCGGAACGATCGGCAACGGCGCCTGCCAGATGAGACTGCAGACGGCAAACGGGGGGATCTCGATCGAGTAGTGATTGGTCCTCGCCGGCCGAGCGCTGTCATCCTGAGCCGCCAAGCCGGGAGTCGCGAAGCGACGGAACGGCGCCGGACGGCGAAGGATCTCACGATGCGCGACGTGCGTTGCATTCCAAGTGGCTTCGGCAGGAGCTGTGAGGCTTGAGATCCTTCGCCGTCCTCCGCGACTCGCTTCGCGCTGCGTCGCTCCGGCGGCTCAGGATGACAAAAAAAAGCGCCACTTCGCAGCGGCGCTTTTCGTTTTAGTCAACTAGTTGACGATTAATCGAGCTTGATCGACTTCTTGGTCTTGGCGCGGCGCGACTGATCCTTCGCCTTGTACTCGTCGAGGCAGGCGTCCTTGTCGACCATGGCGCATCCGAGGTAGTCGGAGATTTCCATGATCACGGCGCGGATCGCTTTGCCGGTCGGCGTCTTCTCGTAGTTCGAGAGATTGCCGCCGAAACCGCCGCGGTAGACGCTCACGCCGACGCCGCCGCCGGTAGAACGCGCCTCGACGGTGCGCGTGAACTCAACCTCGCCGGTGGTCGTGTCGACGACGCGCAGGTCGACGGCGATGTACGCCTCTTCCTGCTTGCCGCCGAGGCCGATGCCGTGGAAGCTCAGGCCTCCGCCGGTCTCGCGTGTCTTCGAATCGAAGGCGCTGACGGTGGCCACGACGACGTACTGCGCGCCGGTGAGCTGTCCGAGCTTCGCGCCGGTCGACTTCTTGACGCGGCCGGAGCTGGCCAGATCCTGTTCATCGAGGACGGCGCCGAGCTTGTGGCGCTCGACGAGTTTGAACTTTTCGGTTCCGGCCAGCTCATTGGTGAGCATGCCGGCCAGATCGTTGCCGACGTCCGAAGTCCACCAGCTTGCCGAGGTGTCGTTGCGGAACTCGGCCACGGCCAGAACCGGCTTGGCGGCGAAGGCCGAAGAGACGAACAATGTGATCGAAGCAATCGCGAACAAAACTTTGCGCATTTTTTCTCCTGTGGGGGTTGTGTGGAGCAGCAACTTTACTCCAATTCGGCCGCGACGCCGTGATCCGGCTCACCGATTCGCTTCCGGGCAATGGACGCAAGCGCAATCATCGTCAGCAGCGAAAGTGCGACGCCGATGCGGAACGACCACGGCGCGTACCAGATGCGCACATCGTGATCGCCCGGCGGGAGCAGAAAGCCGAGGAATGCGCCGTTGATGCGGATCGGCGCGACGCTTTTGCCGTCCGCGCGAATGTGCCACCCCGGCCATGACGGGATGCTGCTCGCGATGACTGTGTAGCGCGGCGCATTCACACGCATCGAGTACCCATCGGAGGTCGCAGACGTGATGGCGACGGAGCTATCCGGACCGCCATGCAGCGCGATCAGATCGGCGCGCATTTTCTCGTCGGTGATCGGCAGGTTTTCGAGGACTGCCACGTGCGCCCAATCGGTCGTCGCAGCGAGACGCGGCACGAAACGTTTCATGTCCCATTCGACGGCGACGTTGCGCGTGGCGTAGAAGCGCGGCAGGACGTTGTGGTTCTCGAAGATGCGTCCGTCCGCGCCGTCGTAGACCTTCGTGAAGCGCGGTTGTTCGAGCTCGCGTCCCGGCCCGGTCACGAAGTAGCGGACGTTGAGATAGTCGAGCAGCGGCGTGGTCGTGTTCGGCCACATCGCGAAGTAACTCGAGGTGTTGTAGCCGCCCACGAGCGCCAGCATGCCGACGTAGCGCGCCGATTCCATCGGATCGTGCGCGCGGATGTCCTCGAGTCCGTACATCGTCGACAGGTTCGGAAAAAAGTCGGCGTTGTAGCCGGCGATGCGGAACGGCGCGTTGTTCGGCGCCGCCGCTTTCAGCCGCATCAATTCGCGGATGAGCGGCGTGGCGGGATAGAGCTTCGACGCCGGCAGCACCGCGTTCCAGCCGCCGAAGACGGCGCTGTGCTCGGCGATGACGGCCAGCATCAACACGAGGATCGCAGCGCGCCAACGCACTGCCGCAGTCGCGACGGCCAGCGCGGCCACGGCAGGCAGCAGCGCCAGGATGGCCGTATCGCGATGCGACGTCGTCGGAAACGGGAACGTGGTCATCGTCAACAGCAGCAGGCTCGCTCCGAAGATCCCGATGAGCGGCGGACGGCGGATGTTTCGCTCGAGCAGATCGATCGCAGCCGCCGCGCAGATCGACGTCAGCAGCGCGAAGAGGCAGCGCATCCGCGCCGGCGGCGCGAGGCGGAAGACGAGATTGAAAATCTGGATGACGCCCGGCCAGCTGTAGATGACGCCGATCGAAATGAGCAGCGCGACGAGCACGAACGCCTCGCGCGAACGCCACGCGCGTGTCGCGGCGACGTGCGCGAACAGCGCGATGGCGCCGGCGATCGCGAAGGTTCCCGCGAAGCCGGTGATCGCTTCCGGGATGGCCGGCCCCCACGGCTGCTCGAACGGCACGAACCCGAAAAAGTGTGGCTGCAGCGTGGCGATCGTCGATGCCCAGTCGGCCAGAATCCCGGTCGGATGTCCGCCCCCCGCCAGCGCCGAGAACCTCTGCGATTTCTTCACCGCCTCGGCGAACGGAATCAGAAACGGCGCCGCGAGCAACGCGCCCGCGACAACACTGCCGCCGCTGGCGCGAATGAATCGCCACGCATCGACGCGGCTCTCCACGAACGCGATCCAGCCGGTGTACATCACGGCCAGCAGTCCGGCATAAGCCGCGGTTTCGGGATGGCCGCCGGTGAGGATCACGCCCCAGATCAATGAGGCGAACGCGAACCGCCCGCCGGTGACGCGTTCGCCGAGGAGATCGACGGCGTACAGCGCCGCCGGCAGCATCGCCGCGACCGTCGCATGGCCGAAGTGCAGCCACACCAGCATGAATCCCGAGAAGCCGTACGCGATCGCGCCGATGCAACTGGCGATGATCGAGTAGCCGCGCCGTCGGCAGAAGAGGAACGTGAACGTCAGCGCGATCAGCACCTTCCACGCTCCCTCGGCGGTAAGCGCATGGCCGAGGCCGAGCG